>Ga0299913_10006187_pt1 | contig 10342 bp, 10 predicted proteins | sample RVTome_9_FD_201360 | JGI IMG/M metagenome (GOLD analysis project Ga0299913, IMG submission 201360) | Soil microbial communities from uranium-contaminated site in the Upper Colorado River Basin, Wyoming, United States - RVT155D38 (version 2) ... | reverse complement strand
CTTTCACGGCTTCGACGAGATTGGGGATGAGGTCGTAACGCCGGGTCAGCTGGACGTCGATCTGGGCAAACGCATTTTTGACGCGATTTCGCAGGTTGACGAGACTATTATATATCGCGATTCCATAAGCGATGACCGCTACGATTATCGCAAGGAAAACCAGAAATGACGTCACAATCCACCTCCCGGGTGATTTCCGCTCGCCGCAAGAATAACCTCCGGCCGGCACGAACACTAGGGAGCCTGTGCAGAAGCTCGCTTAGGAATCTCCATCGACCGCCAGCGCGATCGAAGCGGCGGGGCATCCATGCCGCGGAGGGACGCTCCCCACGTTTGCACAGACATTCCCTGGCACGTATGGCGCTCCTCGCGGTCCTCCCTCTCGTCGCATTCACGGCCCATGCCGAGTGGCTTCGGGACAGCAGGGGCCTGATGGGAACCGAAATCATCGTCCAGCTGTGGCATGACGACCGGGGAGCGGGGGAAGACGCCGTTGAGGCGGTCTTCGCCGAAATGATACGCATCGATGAGCTGATGAGCACCTATATAGACAACAGCCGAATATCGCTTATCAATCGGGAAGCCGGAGAGCGCTCCGTGTCGGCAGGGGACGAACTGTACGAACTGATCGTGCGATCGCTCGACATTTCGATACTGACGCGAGGTGCGTTCGACATTACCTACGACAGCGTCGGCCAGCACTATGACTTCCGTCAGAGGCAGCGCCCTGACCCCGAAACCATAGAGCAGGAGCTCGACCGCATAGACTATCGCTACGTAAAAACCGACGACCACGATAAGTCGATACGATTTCTTAAGCCGGGAGTACGAATTAACCTGGGCGGTATTGCCAAAGGTTATGCGGTCGAGCGCGGCGCACGCATTTTGCGCGATCTCGGTGTTCGGCATGCGATAGTCACCGCAGGAGGCGATTCGAGATTGCTCGGCGATCGTCGCGGGCAACCCTGGGTGGTCGGAGTGCGCGATCCGCGCAAGGACGGCGAAGTCGCGATCAGGATTCCGCTCGAGAACGAAGCGATTTCCACTTCCGGCGACTACGAACGTTACTTCGAAGAGAACGGCACGCGATATCATCACATTCTGCAACCTGCAACGGGCGAGCCGGCCAATGGCGTCCACAGCGTCACGGTAGTCGGGCCGGACGCCGTCCTCACCGATGCTCTTTCCACGTCGGTCTTCGTCATGGGCGTGGACCAGGGCCTCCGGCTGCTCGCCACGCTCCCGGATTACGAAGGGATCGTCATCGACGCCGAAGGACGACTCTTCTACTCCGACGGTTTGCAACCCCCGGAACGGAATCTGTAGCCCGGACTATTCATCAATGAACGGCACTTATCTTTAAGCCGTTTGATTCGACATCCGCGAAAGGGCCTGGTCTTCGGGGGGACCTTTGACGGAATGGCTCTCTTCGGTCCGCTTTATTTCCGCCAAAGGTCCCCCCGAAGACCAGGCCCCTGAAGCGCCCCGCACCCCGCTCCCTGGACGGTGTGCCATCGACGTCCGGCCGGTCGTAGTTGCGGAGGTCAGGAGGTGAACCACGGCGCAAGGTCTCGCCCGGCCTGTTCGACTTACTTTTTCCGTTACGTCTCAGGTGACTGCGTCGCCAATCAGAGACGCCTTATGTTCAGACGGCGGCGACCATTTGTGACGGTGGTCACGGCCTCAACCGGACCTCTGCTGTCACCATGACGAGTGACAATCAAGGGACGGACTTATGAAACGGATGAGAATCGCTTTGCTCGGCGTTCTGCTGGCGGTTTTGCCTGGCTTTTTCGCATCGAGCAGCCTTGCTTCTTCGGGTCTTGCCGGCCAGCCCGCACCGGACTTCGTGCTGAAAAGTGCAAGCGGAGCGAACCTGCGGCTGAGCGAATACCGCGGCAACGTCGTCATGATCAACTTCTGGGCAACGTGGTGCGGTCCCTGTCGCCAGGAGATGCCACTGCTGAACGACCTGTACTCGCGATACGAGCGTGTTGGATTCAGCCTCCTTGGGGTGAACATCGACGACGATTCGCGTCGCGCTATGGACATGGCGGAGGAACTGGGCGTTTCCTTTCCGGTGCTATTCGACGATCGCAAGGAGGTTAGCAGGCTCTACCAGGTGGAAGCAATGCCGGTGACTGTGCTTGTGGACCGCGAAGGAAAGGTTCGTCACGTGCATCTCGGTTACAAGCCCGGATACGAAGAGAAATACCTTACTGAAATTCGGGCCTTGCTGCGCGAGTAGCGGAGAAGCACGACTTCATTTCAGCCCAGGCCGGAGATGGGTGCAGGAGAACGATCGGTGTCTATAAAGCGTAACCTCAGCATTGCAGGCCTGTGTGTACTGTTCATTTGCAGCTTTGGCACGGCGTCCGCCCAGCAGCCGGGACACGCCGCGGCCGCTGCGGGCACGGCTTCGGTCGACACCTCCGGCGAATTTCGCAGCCTAGATCAGGACGTCCAGTCCCTCAAAGACGAAGTACTTGCTCTGAATCGCGACCTCTTCCTGCTCGAGGAAGAACTGCTGTTCCCGGCGAATTCCCAGGTTGCGTTTTTCATATCGATGGATGTGGGAGAGTACTTCGAGCTCGATTCCATCAACCTGAAGATCGACGATAAGGAAGTCGCCAACTATCTGTATACGGAACGTGAACTGAACGCCTTGCTCCGCGGCGGTGTGCATCGAGTACACATGGGAAACCTGAAGGTCGGAGAACACGAGCTTGTGGCCGTTTTCACCGGACACGGGCCAAATTCCCGCGAGTACCGGCGGGGGGCCACGATGAACTTCAACAAGGGAATCGGCGCCAAGTATCTGGAACTGGAAATCACCGATCGAGTATCGAAGCAGCAGCCCGAATTCGCCATCAAAGAATGGGAGTGAGCGTTGCGTCGCCTTCATCCCATCACGACCAGACTGTGGAGCCTTATCGCTGCCGGATGCCTCGCACAGTCGCCAGCGCTAGCTGAAGGTACTACCGGACCGTCCGTCATCAGGGATGCCCAGTACGGCGAAGTACTGTTTTATTTTTACCAGGAAGAATATTTTCCCGCGATCGTGCGACTGCTGGCTGCGAAGGAGCGGTCGCAACTCGAGCATCACGACGCCGAGGCAGAGTTGCTGCTTGGCGGACTCTATCTGTCCTACGGTCATCATCCTCGCGCGGCGGAGATTTTCGAACGCCTGCTGGCCGGTAACGCGGCACCACAGATCCGCGACAGAACGTGGTTCTTTCTGGCCAAGATATGGTATCAGCGCGGCTATCCGGACGAATCTCTGCGGGCCCTCGACAACATCGAGAACAGCCTCGTCGGCACCCTTGATGCGGAGCGCCGGATGCTCAAGGCGCAAATCCTGATCGACAGTGGCAGGTACGACGAAGCCATCGCGCATCTCGCCGGGTGGCAGGGGAAGTCCGAATGGGCAAGGTACGCCGCCTTCAATCTGGGCGTCGCGATGGTTCGCAACGGACGGGTCGACGACGCGTCGGCTCTGCTGGACTCGGTCGGCACGCTTATCCCGCACAACGAAGAACTGGCGGCATTGCGCGACAAGGCGAATCTCGCGCTTGGATACGCATATTTGCAGGACGATCAGCCTCTGGCGGCAAAGCCGCTGCTACAACGCGTAAGTCTCAACGGACCGTTTTCCAACAAAGCACTGCTCGGCGTCGGCTGGGCGGATGCCGAGAGCGCCAACTATCGAAACGCGCTGGTGCCGTGGATGGAGCTTCGCGGCAGAGACCTACTGGATTCCGCCGTTCAGGAGTCCATGCTCGCGATTCCTTATGCCATGGCCAGGCTCGATTCGATTGGTCAGGCGGCCGACCAATACGTGGCCGCCATCGAGACGTTTCATGAAGAAACCCGACGAATAGACCAGACGATAGAACGTATCGAACAGGGCAGATTGATCGATTCCTTTCTGGCGGAGCACGGCGACGAAGCGACGGGATGGTACTGGAAACTGGAGACGCTGCCACAAGGCGCGGAGTCGCGTTATCTGTATCACCTGCTCGCGACTCACAGGTTCCAGGAAGGTCTCAAGAATTATCGGGATTTGCACTATCTCGCGGGCAACCTTGAAGAATGGCGTAACAGCGTTGACGTTTACCGCAGTATGCTCGACACCCGGGAACTGGCATACCACGAACGCTTGCCCAGGGTAACGGCCAGACTTGCAGCAGCGGATATCGAGGCCATGGTCGACCGGAAGCTCGAGTTCGACGCCCGTTTGAACGGCATCGAACAGAGTGGCGATCCGCTCGCGCTTGCGAATCGACAGGAGTTCGCGATGTGGGGTGAGATTACGGCGCTCGAACGGAGCCCGGCACTCGCACTGGATACGCCCGAAGCGACCGAAGCGCGACAGAAAGTTGCCTTGCTCAAGGGCGTCCTGCAATGGAATCTCGACAAGGAATTCAACGGCCGGCTATGGCGGGCCCGGCGAGACCTTCGCCAGACCGGCGAAGTGCTGGTCGATGCTCAGCGGGCACGGCGAAGCGTCGACGCCGCCATGCAGAAGGAACCATTGCAGTTCGGCGACTTCAACGCGCAAATCGAAGGACTGAGCCCCAGGATTGAAGCGTTGCAGGCGAGAGTCGAGGCAGCGATGGCACGGCATCGGGCGTTTCTTCAGGGTGTTGCGGCCGACGAGCTCCGCGCTCAGAAAGAGCGGCTCGAAACCTACACGGTGCAGGCACGTTTCGCGCTGGCTGCCATCTACGACATGTCTTCCACCGTCGGAAGCGCGGGACAATGAAGGCTTCTGCCGGCCTGACGTTGGCGGCGCTTGGTGCGACGTTTCTTGCCGCGCCGTCGCTCGCGGGCGAGCGAGACACCATCGCAAGTCTTGAAGGCAAGTCTGTCGAAGTCCGACCCGGGAGCGCAATCGCCGGCAGCAACGAAAAGGCGCGAGAAAACTACCGCGGCTTTCTCGACCTGGTTTCCGACGATCCCCTGTTGCGTGCCGAGGCAATGCGGCGGCTCGCGGACCTCGAGTTGGAGGCGGCGGAAGCACAACAGCTGACGAACAATGTCGACGCTCTTGAAAGGTCGGGGTTCGATAACGCGGTCTCCCTGTTTCAGCAACTGCTCGAGACTTACCCGGACTACCGGCGCAACGATGCGGTCCTGTATCAGCTTGCCCGGGCTTGCGAGGTTGCCGGGCAGACCGACGAAGCGCTGCAGGTCCTCAACGATCTGGTGGATCGGTATCCCGAGACCCCGCGCATCCACGAAGTCCAGTTCAGACGGGGCGAGATGCACTTTCTGCGAAAGGACTACGCGTCCGCCGAGGCGGCCTACCAGGCTGTCGTATCCGCGGGCGAAAGCTCGCGATACTACGAACAGTCTCTTTACAAGCTCGGCTGGTCGCAGTTCAAGCTGGCCCGACACGAAGAAAGTCTGAATCCGTTTTTCGATCTGCTGGACCGCAAGGTTCGTGGAATCGACCTGAGCGATGACGACGAGCGACTCGAAAGCCTTGGCAGAGCGGAAAGGGAACTCGTCGAGGACACATTCCGCGTCCTCAGCATCAGCTTCTCATACATGGAAGGCGCGACGAGCATCGCATCGTACCTCGAAGAGCGCGGCTATCCGGAATATGGGTACGTCATCTTCATGAATCTCGGGGACCTTTATCTGGAAAAGGAGCGCTACGTCGATGCGGCTGAAGCCTACGAAGCATTTGTGCTCGAAGATCCTTTTCACCCAAAGGCGCCGTTGCTGCAGGTCGAGGTCATAGAGGCGTACAAGGTCGGGGAGTTCCCGACCTTGGTGCTCGAAGCCAAGAAGTCCTTCGTCGACCGCTACGGTATGGACAGCCCGTTCTGGCAGCGTAACCCGGAGGAAGGAAACACGGCTGTGAAGGCGCACCTGAAGGCAAACCTGACGGATCTTGCGCAGTACTATCACGCGGAAGCGCAGGCGGCCGGCCGACGGTCCGACTATCAGCAAGCCGCGCTATGGTATCGGAAGTACCTCGAGTACTTCCCCGGTCAGGCAGACAGTGCGCATACGAATTTCCTCCTGGCGGAAATCCTTTTCGAAAGCGGTGAGTTCGAGGCGGCGACGGCGGAGTACGAACGAACAGCTTACGAATACCCACGACACGAACATTCGGGTGAGGCAGCGTACGCGGCGCTTCTCTCGTACAGGAAGCGCGAGGAAGTACTGCAAGGTTCCGCCCGTCGCGACTGGCATCAGTTCTACCTCGACAGTGGTCTACGCTTTGCCGAAACCTATCCCGAGCACGCGCAGGCGGGGGCGGTTCTGACAACTGTTGCGGAGGATCTGTTTGCCCGGCAGCAGTTCGTCCTCGCTATCGCGGTGGCACTAACCGCGGTGCAGAAAGTTCCTGCGGTAGGAGCGGATCTGGCTCGTACCGCGTGGACCGTCATCGCTCACTCGCAGTTCGACCTCAACCGCTTTTCCGAAGCGGAGCGCGCCTACTATGAGCTGCGTCCTCTGACACCTCCGGGCGATCGAGACGCGCACCGGCAGATCGACGACCGCATTGCCTCGGCCATCTACAAGCAGGGGGAGCTTTCCCGCGATAGCGGCGATCTCGAAAACGCCGTTCTGCATTTCACGCGGCTAGGCGAGGCTGTCCCGGGTTCCGCGATCCGCGAGACAGCGGAGTACGATGCCGCGGCCGCGCTGATCAACCTGCAGGCGTGGGACCGGGCCTCTTCAGTGCTTCAGGCTTTCCGCAAGGACTGGCCGGAGAGCCGGTTTTCAGACGACGTCACGCAGAAGCTGGCCGTTACCTACATGGCGTCCGGTCGTAGTGCCGAAGCTGCCGGCGAGTTCGAGCGTATTGCCGATGCGGATTCTGGCAGCGATCAGGTGCGGCGCGAAGCGCTGTGGAAGGCGGCAGAGCTGTACAAAGCCGGGAATCGGGCCGACAGCGAGGAAGAGGTGCTCACCAGGATCGTAGACCGGTATCCAACGCCCGTTTCCGAGTCGATCGAAGCCAGATTCCGATTGTTACAGCTGGCGGAGGCACGCGGAGATCATCGCGCTCGCACAGCGCGATTGCAGGACATCGTCCGCGCGGATCGAAGCGCGGGCGGAGACCGGTCCGACCGTACTCGGTACCTGGCCGCGAAAGCGACGCTCGATCTCGCGGAGCCGGTCCGGGAACGTTTCCTGAGCGCCAGAATCTCCCAGCCGCTGGCCGACAGCCTGAAACGCAAGAGAAAGCTGATGGAAGAGGTCCTGAACGCCTACGGCAAGGCTGCCGAGTATGGCGTCGCAGAGGTCACCACTGCTGCTACGTTCAGACTCGGCGAAGTCTATCAGCAGTTCAGCCGGGACCTGATGCTGTCGGAGAGGCCGGGCGATCTCGATGCCGATGCCCTTGAACAGTACGACCTGTTGCTTGAAGAGCAGGCATTTCCGTTCGAAGAGAAGGCCATCGAGCTATTCGAAGCGAATGCTGCCCGTACTGCCGACGGCGTCTTCGACGAATGGGTGCAACGCAGTTTCACGGCGTTAGCCGAACTCGTGCCGGCACGGTACGCAAAACTGGAGCGGAGCGAAGATGTCGTCACATCGCTTTTCTAGCTTGCGCTCCGGCTGCGTCGCGGTACGGCGGGTCATTCCGTTGATCGTCGGCGGGCTGTTGGTCGGCGGGTGCGCATCCGGGCCGATGGAAACCGCTGGGCCAGCTTCGCCCGGTGGTCGGGCGTCGCCGGCGGAGATTCCGCCCAGGGTGCAGACACTTTACGAACAGGCCGTCGCTGCCATGGCCGCCGGCGACAACGTCGACGCGGAACTTCAGTTTCACGCCTTTCTTCTGCAGAACCCGGGCTACCCGGGCGCGTACGTCAACCTGGCTATCCTGCTCGCGGGTAAAGGTGACGACGAGGCGGCACGAGAGCATCTTCGAATGGCGTTGAGCCTCGACCCGGAGCACCCTGCCGCGTTGAACCAGCTCGGAATGCTCGAGCGCCGCAACGGCCGCTTCATTGAAGCAGAGTCTGCATATATGAAGGCTGTCACAGCCAGCCCCGACTATGCCTTGGCACACTACAACCTCGGTGTGCTGAACGAGCTGTACCTGCAGCGTCTCGATACGGCGCTCGAGCACTTCGAACGATATCTCGAGTACGGCGGCGAGGATGAGCTGGTGGAAAAGTGGGTGGCGGACCTGAAACGCCGCATCGGTACCTTTGAGCGTACGGCGAACGTGACGGAGTGATCAACGCGATGACTGGCATTGGAAAAGGGCTGCTGGCTACGTGGGTGTTGATCGCTGCCTCGGCGGCCGCACAGGATTCGTCGCAAGGCGCGCGGGATACCGCGGTATCCGCAGAACAGGCTCGCGAGCGGGATGCGATGGAGCCGCGTGTGTCCTCGGCGGATCTTGCGGAGGAGGAGAGACCCGGCGGCCGGGTGACGGATCAGCTCGACCTCGAGCGCACGGAGATCACCGGCAACCAGGAGCTGCCGAAGGTGCTGTACATCGTACCGTGGCAGAAGTCCGACCCTGGAGATCTGATGGGACGGCCTGTGAACTCGTTGCTGGACGAGGTCCTGGGCCCCCTGGACAGGGAAGAATTCATTCGTCAGGTCGATTACTACAGCGATCTGTACGGCGTTACAGGCGAAAAGGAGTAGGCAAATGAACTTTTTGGGCGCCATCGTGCGTTTCTTTCAGGAGGGCGGGTTGTTCATGTACCCGATTCTCTTCATATTCGCGCTCGGGGTGGCCATTGCCGTCGAGCGCTGGATGTATCTCACTCTGTCCGGCGCGAGCAACCGTGCGCTCTGGAAGAAAATCGTGCCGTTTCTCAAGGCAGGAAACTTTCAGGAGGCAGCAACGGTCACCGGCAAATCGAAGGCCGCGATTGCTTCCATCCTCACTTATGGCCTTTACCGCGTGAAATCTGCACGCCGCCGCGACGACGTGGAAAAGGCGATGGAGGAAAGCCTGATGGAGGTTCTGCCGCGGCTCGAGAAACGCACGCACTACCTCGCGACGCTTGCAAACATTGCGACCCTGCTGGGATTGCTGGGGACGATCATTGGGCTCATCCAGGCGTTTACGGCGGTGTCGCATGCCAACCCGGCGGACAAGGCGGATATGCTGTCGGCGAGTATTTCCGTCGCGATGAATACGACCGCCTTCGGTCTCATCGTAGCGATCCCGCTGTTGTTGACCCACGCGCTGTTGCAGACAAAGACGAATCAGATCGTCGACAGTCTCGAGATGGCGAGCGTCAAATTCCTGAACGCCATTACCGAGCGGCAGCTGAAGCCTGCCGGAGCCTGACGTGCTACGCAGCCGCCAGAGTGGCCGACGCAATACCGCGACGGCCGAACTGAACATCACGGTGTTCATGAACCTGATGGTAATCCTGGTTCCGTTCCTGTTGATTACGGCGGTATTCTCGCGCGTTGCCGTTCTCGAGTTGAACGTGCCGGGGGCCTCCGACCCGACGGTAGCCGAGGAAGAACAGACATTCCAGCTCGAGATAACCGTACGCCAGACCCGGATCGAGGTTGGCGACCGGAACGTCGGTGCCCTCGGAATCTACCCGAACGTCGCAGAGGGGTACGACTTCGAAGCACTTAGCGACAAGCTGGCGGCGATAAAGAAGAGCTATCCGACCAAGACGGATGCGTCGATCCTGCTCGAAGCGGATATCTCCTACGACACGCTCGTGCAGGTGATGGACCGCGTGAGAGTATCCGAAACCGTATCGAACAACGCCGTACTCCGCACCGATCTCTTCCCGGACATATCCATCGGCGATGCTCCGGCGCACGACGGGGGCGCCTGAGAAATGCAGAAATCTCAACGCGCCAAACGCATGGAAAGGAGGCACACCCGCGGCAAGCTCGGCGGTGCGCTGAACCTCGTTTCGCTCATGGATATTTTTACTATCCTCGTCTTCTTCCTGCTCGTGAACTCGACTGATGTCGAGGTGTTGCCGAATACGAAGGATGTGCAGTTACCGGAATCGATCGCCGAGGAAAAAGCCAGGCAGACCGTCGTCATCCTGATTGGCGACGAGGACATACTTGTCCAGGGAATCCAGGTCGCCAAAGTCGACGACGTAATGCGACAGTCGGGGAACGACATACCGGCATTGCGGCAGGCGTTGTTACGGCAGAACGACCGCGTGCTGCGTGAGGAGACGAAAGACGATATCGCCGGCCGCGAAGTCACGATCATGGGGGACAAGGACATACCCTACCGGGTGCTGAAAAAGGTCATGGCAACCTGCACGGGATCCGATTACGGGCGCATCTCCTTAGCCGTCATGCAGAAGAGTTCCGACCACGTCGAGCAACTCGCTGCTTCGCGGTAGACGTCGGACCTGAAGAT
>Ga0299913_10006186_pt1 | contig 10343 bp, 17 predicted proteins | sample RVTome_9_FD_201360 | JGI IMG/M metagenome (GOLD analysis project Ga0299913, IMG submission 201360) | Soil microbial communities from uranium-contaminated site in the Upper Colorado River Basin, Wyoming, United States - RVT155D38 (version 2) ... | reverse complement strand
GTGGAGCGCCTCGTCCGCCACGCCGTCTACCGCAAGACCATCAAGCGCACGTCCACCTTCATGGCCCACGACGAGAAGGGGGCGCAGAAGGGCGACACCGTGCGCATCGTGGAGACCCGTCCCCTGTCGCGCCACAAGCGCTGGCGGGTGGAGGAGATCCTGACCCGGGGCACGGTGATCGAGGACGCCGCCCCGGCCGGAGCCTGAGGCACTGACATGATCCAGATGAGAACCATCCTCGAGGTGGCCGACAACTCGGGGGCCCGCAAGATCTCCTGCATCCTGCCCCTGGGCGGGTCCACGGGGCGCTACGCGGGGCTGGGCGACGTGATCACGGCCAACGTCAAGGAGTCCGCGCCCGACGCGCCCGACCCCGTGAAGAAGGGCAAGGTGGTCAAGGCGGTGATCGTGCGCTGCGCCAAGGAGCAGCGCCGCCGCGACGGGTCGTACATCCGCTTCGACCGCAACGCGGCCGTGCTCATCAACGACGCCGGCGAGCCGGTGGGCACGCGCGTGTTCGGGCCGGTCGCGCGCGAGCTGAGGGACAAGAAGTTCATGAAGATCATCTCGCTGGCCCCGGAGGTGTTGTAGCCATGCCGGCGGCCGCTACCCAGGAGCGCTCGAGGATCCGCCTGAAGAAGAACGACACCGTGCAGGTGATCGCGGGCAAGGACGCGGGCAAGCAGGGAAAGATCCTGAAGGTCATTCCCGAGAAGAACCGCGTGATCGTGCAGGGGGTCGGCTTCATCAAGAAGCACACCCGGCCCAACCCCCAGCGCAACATCAAGGGCGGCATCGCCGAGCGCGAGGCCCCCATCCACGTGAGCAACGTGATGATCGTATGCGGCGAGTGCGGCAAGCGGACCCGGATCGGTTCGCGCACGCTGGCCGACGGCAAGAAGGTGCGCATCTGTCGCCGTTGCGAGGGAGCGCTGGACAAGTAGTCATCGCCGCCGACCCAGGGGCGGACGAGCCGCTGGGGGAGGCGGACAAGGAAGGTCATGGCAGCCCGTATCAAAGAGACGTACGTGAAGCAGGTCGTGCCCCGGCTGATGAAGGAGCGGAGCTACCCGAACCTCATGGCCGTGCCGCGCCTCAAGAAGATCGTGGTCAACATGGGGGTGGGGGAAGCCACCCAGAACATCAAGGTCCTCGACTCGGCCATGGACGAGCTCGGCCGCATCACGGGCCAGCGGCCCGCGGTGCGCCGGTCGCGCAAGTCCATCGCCGCCTTCAAGCTGCGCGAGGGCATGCCCATCGCGGCCACCGTGACCCTGCGCGGCGACCGCATGTACGAGTTCGTGGACCGGCTCTTCAACGTGGCCCTGCCCCGCGTTCGCGACTTCCGCGGGGTGCCCACGAGCTCGTTCGACGGGCGCGGAAACTACACCCTCGGGTTGAAGGACCAGCTCATCTTTCCGGAAGTCGACTACGCCAAGGTGGAGAAGCTGCGGGGCATGAACGTCACCTTCGTGACCAGCGCCCGCACGGACGAGGAGTCCCGGCTGCTCCTGCAGTACCTCGGGATGCCTTTCCGGACTCAGGCCCAGTAAAGGAGCGCCAGCGTGGCCAAGACGTCTCTCATCGCAAAGTCCCAGCGGACGCCGAGGTTCGCCGTCCGCAAGTACACGCGCTGCCGCCGGTGCGGCCGTCCTCGAGGCTACCTGAGGAAGTTCCAGCTGTGCCGCATCTGTTTCCGTTCGCTGGCCCTGTCGGGCGACATCCCCGGCGTGATCAAGGCCAGCTGGTAGAGCGCGAGAGGTAGAGCCACATGAACATGACTGACCCCGTCGCGGACATGATCAGCCGCATCCGCAATGGCGTGCGGGCCAAGCTGCCCCGCGTGGACATCCCCTCGTCCAAGCTGAAGGTGGAGATCGCCCGCATCCTCAAGGACGAGGGCTACATCGCCAACTTCAAGGTGGTGGAGGACGACAAGCAGGGCGTACTACGGGTGTTCCTGAAGTACGGCCCCGGCATGGAGAGGGTGATCACGGACGTGCAGCGGGTGAGCAAGCCCGGCTGCCGCATCTACTGCGGCAAGGGCGAGATCCCCCGCGTCTACGGCGGACTGGGCATCAACATCCTGTCCACCTCGCGCGGCCTCATGACCGGACGGAGCGCGGCCCGCGAAGGCGTGGGCGGCGAGATCCTGGTCAACGTCTGGTAAGGAGTCAGCAGAAATGTCTCGCGTCGGACGAAAGCCCATCCCCATCCCCAAGGGGGTGAACGTGCAGGTGAAGGGCGCGGTGATCGAGGTGCAGGGCCCCAAGGGCAAGCTCACCTCGCCCGTGCCCGCGGGGATCACCTTCAAGCTCGAGAACGGAGAGCTGGCGGCCACCCGCGCCAACGACGAGCGCGACTCCCGCGCCCTGCACGGCCTCGCCCGCGCGCTGGCCTCCAACGCGGTCAAAGGCGTGACCGAGGGCTTCACCAAGGAGCTCGACATCGTGGGCGTCGGCTACCGGGCCACGGTTGAAGGCAACAAGGTCGTGTTCGCCCTGGGCTTCTCCCACCCCGTCACCTATCCGGTGCCCGAGGGCATCAAGGTGGCCGTGGACGCCAAGACCAACCGCGTGACGGTGTCGGGCATCGATCGCCAGCGCGTGGGGCAGGTGGCGGCGGAGATCCGCAACCTGCGCCGCCCGGACCCCTACAAGCAGAAGGGCATACGCTACGTCGGTGAGGTGCTCAAGAAGAAGGCCGGCAAGGCCGGCGCCACGGGCGCGGGCACGAAGTGAGCACGCCCTTCAATGACGCTGGCAGCGAGCGCCGGATTCACTTCGGCGCGAGCGACGTGGGGGGGTCGGGGGGGGCTGAGGCGTGTTCCCCCCCGACATTGATACTAAAGGCCGGCAAGGCCGGCGCCACCGGCGCGGGAGCGAAGTAGGCCATGGCTGTCCACACCAAGGAAGGCATCCGGCAGCGGATCCGGAACCGCATCCGCAAGAAGCTGGCGGGCCGTCCCGAGCGCCCGCGCCTGGCCGTGTTCCGCAGCCAGGGCCACATCTACGCGCAGGTCATCGACGACGAGGCAGGCCGCACCCTGTGCTCCGCGTCCTCGCTCGACGCCGGGTTCAAGGCCGACGGCAAGAAGCGCGGGTCGAACCTGGCCGCGGCCAAGCAGGTGGGCCAGCTCATCGCCACCCGGGCCAAGGAGAAGGGCATCGAGGCCGTGGTCTTCGACCGCGGCGGCTTTCTGTACCACGGGCGCATCAAGGCTCTGGCCGACGCCGCCCGGGAAAGCGGGTTGAAGTTCTAAATGCCGAAGTATTCCACGGAAAAGATCGACATTACGGGGCTGGAGCTCAAGGACCAGGTCGTCTCCATCAACCGCGTGACCAAGGTCGTGAAGGGCGGCAAGAACCTGTCCTTCAGCGCGCTGGTGGTGGTGGGCGACTCGGCCGGCCACGTCGGCTACGGGATGGGCAAGGCGCGCGAGGTCTCCTCCGCCATCAAGAAGGGCGTGGAGGCGGCCAAGAAGAACATCGTGCGCGTGCCCATCACGGACAAGGGGTCCACCATCCCGCACACCGTCACCGGCTATTTCGGCTCGGGCGCGGTGCTGCTCAAGCCGGCCTCGGAGGGCACGGGCGTGATCGCGGGCGGAGCCGTACGCGCGGTGATCACCGCCGCCGGCATCCAGAACATCCTGACCAAGAGCCTGGGCTCGACCACCGCGCACAACGTGGTGAAGGCCACCGTGGACGCCCTCCTGCGCCTGAAGCGGCCGGAGCGCGTGGCCCGCCTGCGCGGCAAGGCCGTGAGCGACATCGTGGCCCCCGACCAGAGGCAGCTCAGGGAAGAGGCGCGCGAGGCGCGCAAGGCGGCCACCGCGGCCGCGGCGCGGCCGGAGACCGCGGCGGACGTGCCGCCGGTCCCGCCCGTGGAAGCATAGGGAGCCGGGATCATGGCCAAGGGCAAGCAGGCAGGGGCGGCCGCCGGCGGCCGCCTGCGCATCAAGCAGATCGGCAGCGTCATCGGCTGTCCCGAGAAGCAGCGCCAGACGGTCCGCGGGCTGGGGCTGAGGCGGATGCACCACGTCGTGGAGCGGCCGGACACGCCGGCCATCCGCGGGATGGTGAAGAAGATTCCCCATCTCGTGGCCATCGTCGAGTAGGGGGGATCGCGTCATGGGTCTGAACAACCTCAAGCCGGCCCGGGGCAGCGTGCGGCCGCGCAAGCGCGTGGGCCGCGGCCCGGGCAGCGGGCTGGGCAAGACGTCCGGCCGCGGCGAGAAGGGCCAGAAGAGCCGCAGCGGCTACAGCCGCAAGCCGGGTTTCGAGGGCGGCCAGATGCCCCTGCACCGGCGCGTGCCCAAGCGCGGGTTCCACAACCCGTTCCGCAAGGAGTACGCCACCGTGAACCTCCAGCGCCTCGACGTGTTCGAGGCCGGCACCATCGTCACCCCGGAGGTGCTCCAGGAGCACGGCGTCATCAAGTCGTTGCGCGACGGGGTGAAGATCCTGGCCAAAGGGACCCTCAGCAAGGCGCTCACCGTGCGCGCCCACAAGTTCAGCGCGAAGGCGCAGGAGCAGATCGGGGCCGCGGGTGGCAAGGCCGAGGTCATCGAGTCCTAGACGGCTACGAAAACGGAACCACAGGGACACAGAGACGCAGAGGAAGACAGATGCTGAGAAAAGGGCGGCCGAGCCGGGTCCATCCCCATCCGTTCCCTGTGACTCTGTGTCTCCGTGGTTAAGGGTTAGGTCATGCTGCAGTCGCTAAGGAACATCTGGGACGTCCCCGACCTCCGGAAGCGCGTGCTGTTCACGCTGGCCATGCTGGCCGTCTACCGGCTGGGCAACCACGTGCCCACGCCCGGGATCAACGCCCAGGCCCTCATCGACTTCTTCGCGCAGAACCAGGGCAACTGGTTCGGCCTCGTGGACATGTTCTCGGGCGGCAACCTGGCCAAGGTCACCATCTTCGCCCTGGGCATCATGCCCTACATCTCGGCCTCCATCATCCTGCAGCTGCTCACCGTGGTCTGGCCCTTCCTGGAGAAGCTCTCCAAGGAGGGCGAGCTGGGCCGGCGCAAGATCACGCAGTACACGCGCTACGGCACCATGCTGCTCTCGATCGTGCAGTCCTTCGCCATCGCCGCCTACCTCGAGACGCTCACCATCAGCCAGACCTTCCGCATCGTGGAGAACCCCGGTTGGAGCTTCAAGCTCATGACCGTGCTCACCCTGACCACGGGCACCGCCTTCGTCATGTGGCTGGGCGAGCAGATCACCGACCGCGGGGTGGGCAACGGGATGAGCCTGCTCATCTTCGCCGGCATCGTGGTGGGCTTCCCGGGTGGGTTGTTCGACACCGTGGCCCGCATCCAGCGCGGCGACCTGAGCCTGCTCGCGGCCCTGCTCCTGGTCGGCCTCATGGTCCTGGTGATCATGGCCATCGTGTTCGTGGAGCGCGGCCAGCGCCGCATCACCGTGCAGTACGCCAAGCGCGTGGTGGGCCGGCGCATGTACGGCGGGCAGTCCACCCACCTGCCCCTGCGCGTGAACACGGCGGGCGTCATCCCCGTGATCTTCGCCTCCTCGATCATCGCCTTTCCGCAGACGATCGCGTCCTTCTTCCAGGCCGACAATCCCTGGATGCAGGCGGTGTCGGAGCAGCTGCAGTGGGGGATGCCGCTCTACAACCTGCTCTACGTCGCCTTCATCATCTTCTTCTGCTACTTCTACACCGCGATCGTCTTCAACCCCGACGACGTGGCGGAGAACATGCGGAAGTACGGCGGCTTCATCCCCGGCATCCGTCCCGGCAAGCGCACGGCCGAGTACCTCGACCACATCCTGGGCCGCATCACCTTCGGGGGCGCCATCTACCTGGCGCTCATCGCCCTCCTGCCCGAGTTCCTGATCGCGGGCTTCAAGGTGGCGCCCATCCCGGGCATCGGCCCCCAGCTCGACATGTTCCTCTCCGAGAACAACCTGGGCTGGGTGACCGAGGGCCTGGGGTTGAACTTCTTCTTCGGCGGCACCTCGCTGCTCATCATCGTGGGCGTGGCCATGGACACCGTCGCCCAGATCGAAGCGCAGCTCGTCATGCGCCACTACGAGGGCTTTACCGGCAAGGGCGGCCGGAGGATCCGTGGCCGGCGCTAGCCCGCGCCCGATGACCGACCCTCGGGTCCGCGTCATCTTCCTGGGTCCGCCCGGCGCGGGCAAGGGCACGCAGGCCGGCCGGCTGGCCGCGCACTGCCAGATCCCGCGCATCTCCACCGGGGACATGCTGCGCGAGGCGATCGCCGCCGGCACCGCCCTGGGCCGGCAGGCCGGTCCGCTCATGGAGAAGGGCGGGCTGGTGCCCGACGACCTGCTGATCGCCCTCATCCAGGAGCGGCTGCTCGCGGGCGACTGCGCCCACGGGTACATCCTGGACGGCTTCCCGCGCACCATGCGCCAGGCCGAGGGCTTCGAGACCATGGTGGGCGGCGACGTCACCAGCGACGTCTTCGTCTTCAACATCGACGTACCGCGCGACGAGCTGCTGCGGCGGCTGTCGGGGCGCCGCTGGTGCCCGAAGTGCCAGTCCACGTACCACATCTACAACAACCCGCCGCGGGTGCCCGGGCGCTGCGACCGCGACAACGCGCCGCTCATCCAGCGCGAAGACGACAAGGAAGTGGCGGTGGGGCGCCGGCTGGCCGACTACGACAAGGCCACCGCGCCGCTCATCGACTGGTACCGCACCCGCGCGCGCTTCTACGACGTGGACGGTTACCGACCCGCCGACCTCGTCTTCCGCGACCTCCAGCGCATCATCGGGGGCCGCGCGTGAGCGTGCAGAAGTCCTGGCCCGAGCTGCAGAAGATGCACCGCGCCTGCACGATCGTGGTGGACACCCTGCGCGTGCTGGCCGAGGCCGCGCAGCCCGGTGTGACCACGCGGGAGATGGACGGCATCGCGCGCGACTGCATCGAGAAGGCGGGCGCGCGCCCCGCGTTCCTGGGCTACCGCGGATACCCGGCCACGCTCTGCATCTCCGTCAACGAGGAGGTCGTGCACGGCATCCCCGGACCGCGGCGCCTGCAGGAAGGCGACATCGTCGGGCTCGACCTCGGCTGCATCGTGGGCGGCTTCTACGGCGACGCCGCGCGCACGGTCGCGGTGGGGAAGGTGAGCGACGAGTCCGCGAGGCTGCTGCGCGTCACCGAGGAGGCGCTGTTCGCCGGGATCGGCATGTGCCAGCCGCGCCACCGGGTGGGCGACATCGGACACGCGGTGCAGCGGCACGCCGAGGCGCACGGGTACTCCGTGGTCCGCGAGTTCGTGGGCCACGGCATCGGCACCAGCCTGCACGAGGATCCCCAGGTGCCGAACTACGGGCCCGCCGGACGCCGCGAGCGCCTGGTGCCGGGCATGTGCCTGGCCATCGAGCCCATGCTCAACGTGGGCGGCCCCGCGGTGCGCGTGCTCGACGACGGCTGGACGGCGGTCACCGCCGACCGCAGCCGTTCCGCGCACTTCGAGCTGACGGTGGCCGTCACCGAGCACGGCCCCTGGATCCTGTCCGAGCCGTATCCCTACGCCGAGGCCGCCCATGCCTGAGCCCCTCCTGGTGCACGGCCGGGTGCTCGAATCCCTGCCCAACGCGCTGTACCGCGTGGAGTTGCAGTCCGAGGGGCGTCCCCGGGTGACGGCCCACGTCTCCGGCCAGGCCTCCCTCCTGCGCCTCCTGCCGGGCGAGGCCGTCGAGGTGGAGCTGTCGGCCTACGACGGATCCCGCGCGCGCATCGTGGGGAAAACGTGACCGCGGGCGCAAGTTACGCTACAATGGACAGTTTGCGGGCGGCTGAAGTCTGGCCTGCGAAGCGGAGCGTCTCCCTGCGCGGCCGCCGCGGTTCATCCGCGGCGGCGCGATCGATGAAGGAAACGCGGAGCGCAGGTCACATTCTGGAATCTTGATGAGGGGCAAGTCATCGTGAAGGTGCGTTCTTCCGTGCGGAAGATGTGCGTCAAGTGCAAGGTGGTGCGCCGCCAGGGGGTGGTCCGCATCATCTGCGCCAACCAGAAGCACAAGCAGAGGCAGGGGTAGAGCATGGCTCGCATCGCAGGTGTCGACCTTCCGCGGCAGAAGCGGGTGGAGGTGGCCCTCACGTACATCTACGGGATCGGCCGCTCGCGCAGCACGAAGATCCTCTCCCAGGCCGGGATCGAGCAGCACGTGCGGGTCAAGGACCTCTCGGAAGAGGAGGTCAGCCGCATCGCGCGCATCATCGACGGCGAAGGCGGCGTGGAAGGCGACCTGCGCAAGGACGTGGCCATGAACATCAAGCGGCTGATGGAGGTCGGCTCCTACCGCGGCCTGCGCCACCGCCGCAACCTGCCGGTGCGCGGACAGCGCACGCACACCAACGCGCGCACGCGCAAGGGCCCGCGCCGCGCGCTCATCCGCCCCAAGGCCGCCTCATCGGGCAAGCCCTGACAGGAGCCGCAGCGTAGCGACGACGCGGGAAGAGGAGAGAAAGCAGCGAATGGCGGAACCGAAAGCGGACGCGAAGGCAGACGAGAAGGCGCCGGCCAAGGCCGGCGGGGCCAAGAAGAGCAAGAAGGAGAAAAGGCACGTGGTGCAAGGCGTGGCGCACATCCACGCCTCCTTCAACAACACTCACGTGACCATCACCGACGTCGAGGGCAACGTGGTCACCTGGTCCAGCGCGGGCACCCTCGGCTTCAAGGGCTCGCGCAAGGGCACGCCCTTCGCGGCGCAGCAGGCGGCCGCGGCCGCGGCCAGCGCGGCCAAGGAGTCGGGCCTGCGCTCGCTCGACATTCGCGTGAAGGGACCGGGCAGCGGCCGCGAGTCGGCCATCCGGGCCCTGCAGGCGGCGGGAGTGGAGATCAAGTCCATCAAGGACGTGACACCCATCCCCCATAACGGATGCCGGCCGCCCAAGCGGCGGCGGGTCTAGGAGAACGTAGTGGCCAGGTACTCAGGGCCCGTCTGCCGGCTGTGCCGGCGCGAGGGCATGAAGCTGTTCCTCAAGGGAGACCGCTGCTTCACCGAGAAGTGCGCGATCGAGAAGCGCAACTACGCGCCCGGCCAGCACGGCAAGGGCGGCCGCATCAAGGCCAAGCTGCAGGGCTACGGCCTGCAGCTCCGCGAGAAGCAGAAGGTGAAGCGGCTCTACCGCATGCTGGAGAGCCAGTTCGCCCTCACGTTCGACCGCGCCTCGCAGGAGAAGGGGGTCGTGGGCGAGGAGCTTCTGCGCAAGCTGGAGCGAAGGCTGGACAACGTGGTCTACCGCCTCGGCTTCGGCAGCTCGCGCGACCAGGCCCGGCAGCTCGTGCGCCACGGGCACGTGCGCGTCAACGACCGGCGGGTCAACATCCCCTCCTACCAGGTGGAGGAGGGCCAGGTGGTGGCCCTGGCGCCCTCGGCCGCCAAGAACGCGCAGGTGGCGCAGTCGGTGGAGGCGGTCAAGGGCCGCGGCGTCCCCAAGTGGCTGGAGCTCGACGCCGTCGGCTTCAAGGGCCGCGTGCTCTCCATGCCCGCGCGCGAGGACGTGAACTTCCCCATCCAGGAGCAGCTCATCGTCGAGCTGTACTCCAAGTAAGAGAAGCAAGAGAGGACTGCCAGACATGTTGTGGAAAGGGTTCCAGAAGCCGAAGCGCCTGGAGGTCGAGCGTGAGACGCTCACCGACACCTTCGGCCGCTTCTACGCGCAGCCGTTCGAGCGGGGCTTCGCGACCACCGTGGGCAACACGCTGAGGCGCGTGCTCCTCTCCAGCATCGAGGGAGCCGCCATCACGGCCGTGCGAGTGGAGGGCGTCCTCCACGAGTTCTCCCCCATCCCCGGCGCGATGGAGGACACCACCGACCTCATCCTGAACCTCAAGCGGGTGCCCCTCAAGATGCACGTCGAACACCCCAAGACCCTGCTCCTGAAGACGTCGGAGGCGGGCGAGGTGCGCGCGGCGCACGTGACGCCCGACCCCGACATCGACATCCTGGACCAGGACGCGTACATCGCCACCCTGGGCCAGGGCTCGACCCTGTCCGTGGAGATGCGGGTCAAGCAGGGCCGGGGCTACGTGTCCGCCGACAAGAACTTCGACGAGGACCTCTCCATCGGCTGGATCCCCGTCGACTCCGTGCACTCGCCGGTCAAGAAGGTCAATTACTTCATCGAGAATGCGCGCGTGGGCCAGGCCACGGACTACGAGAAGCTCACCCTCGAGGTGTGGACCCACGGCGCCGTCACCCCCCGCGACGCGGTGGGGCTGGCCGCCAAGCTCATGAAGGACCACCTCTCGATCTTCATCAACCTCGAGGACGACGACGAGGCGGAGACGCCCGTCGAGATCTCCGAGCAGGACCGCGAGCAGTGG
>Ga0299913_10006185_pt1 | contig 10343 bp, 21 predicted proteins | sample RVTome_9_FD_201360 | JGI IMG/M metagenome (GOLD analysis project Ga0299913, IMG submission 201360) | Soil microbial communities from uranium-contaminated site in the Upper Colorado River Basin, Wyoming, United States - RVT155D38 (version 2) ... | reverse complement strand
CCCGATCGGTCGGCTCTCCCGTCACCACGGCCTGCCACGTCCAGGGCGGCGCCCCGGGCGATCGGCATGACCGGAGTTGACTAGCCGACCAGTCACGTGACCCAGGATGCGAGTCACCACGGCCTCGGCCACCTGGTCGGCGACCGGAGGCTCCATGCCATCGTCAGGCCCCTCCACCCTCAGAACGGCGCTCACCTGTTCCACGAGCTGGTCACGTGCCGCCTCGGACTCGACTTCCAGCTGGGTCAGGTAGACGAACAGATCGCGCACCTCCTCACGGATGTCCTGGACGGTGTTGCGGCCATTGAACGGGCGTAGTGACTGCCCGTACCGCTCCTCCCCGACACGCTTGGACTCCTCCATCTCGGCGATGATGCGATCCTGAATTGCCGGCAGGTGCTCGTTCCCCGTCGGAAGCACCTGGTCACCGGGGCGCTGTTTGGTTGGCTCGGTCATGCCGTCTCCTCCTTGATTTCTGCGCTGGTCTCAACATCGAACAGCTCGCAGGTCTTGCGCCACATGTCGGCATCAACAAAGAAGAAGAAGCCGTTGTCCAGCTCGAGCCACCCTGCGGTCTCGGCGTCCCACTCATTGTAGGGACGCAGGCATCTCGCCAAGAATGTCGGCGCCTTGAGTCTCTCACCCCCTGTAGCAAGGAGGCGGATTCGCGCCTCCACCTCCTCCTGCCAGGACTCCGGGCAGAGGGTGTAGATCGTGGCCCACCCACTGGGGGTCGGCGCATCCTTAGGGGCGCGGAAGTCGACCGAGACGTCTTTCAGCCGGACCTCGAGGCTAGAAGCAACAAGGTCTTCGTGGGTGGCAAGGCGCTGAAGCGCCTTGGGGAGCGCGCCGAACTCGAACTCCGCCGCCCCCATGTAGTCGAACGCAAAAATGTTGCGCAGAAGATCCATCGCCTCCGCGCTGAGACCACCGTTGACCAGCCCGCCACCGAAGGAGAAGGGGTTGTCCTTCATGCCTAGACCCAGTCCGTCCTGCGCGGGCTCGCGCAGACGCTGCACCAGCCAGGTCTTCTTCTCCATTACACCGTCACTCACACCATGCTCGCCTTCTTGAGTAGTTGAACGGCCTCGTCGTAACGGGCCCATGTCGCCTGGTCGCCACCTCGGTCGGGGTGGTGTTGCTTGGCGACCAGGCGGAGCAACACCTTGAGCGAGAGCCCCTCGCCGCCGGCAACCCCGCAGTTGTCTGGATCCCGGAGCCACCGTAGTGCGTCGTCCACCGTGGCAAAGGACGCGCCCTTGGGCTGCGAGGGCAGTGCCTTCCAGCCCGCGTACTGCTCCGCCCTGGAGGTGATGCCGTAGCGATCCACCGCGCGCAGCGACTCTAGACCAAGTGCGATTGACCGGACATTGTGCTGCCAGAATGCGCAGTTGTCGGTTTGGTAGATCAGGGGTCCGTGCTTCGACTCGAAGGCGACTCGCACGCCAGGATGGTTAGGGGTTCGGGCGTTCGCTCGGGGCCATCCGTCCAGACGGATGTCTGATTCTTGAAAGTCGGCCTCGATCACCACCTCGCTCGCACCAAGCAGGCGAAGCTCGTGACTCAGTAGGTCAAGAGTGTCCTGCCAGCTCGCCTTGAACGTGTATCGAGAACGGCGGCGCTGGGTGGGAGTGGAGGGACCGATCCAGAGGAGGGGTCGGAAGGTGGCTCTCATGTCTGATACCCGGTTTCTCCACAGCGCCTACAGGCCATAGTTGCCAGCGCCTGACTCCCCACCGGCGGAGACCAGACGGTCTCCCAGTCGTGACCCAACGGGGTCGAGCAGAGCGCGGGGCACGCCTGTGCGACATGCTTCTGGCGGATCGTCCTGGCTTCGCGCGTTGAGTGCTCCTCGCAGCCATCCACAACCTCCGCCACGAGCCCACACTCGGCCTTCACGCATGGACAGTCATCCTCGAGCGGGTGGTTGTAGAACGAGCGTCCAATGTGCATCTGGCCGTCGAGATAATCGGCGGCTACGGACTCGGCGGCCGCCGCCTTCTCGCGGTACTCGATCATCGGATCATCGCCAAGGTTCACCGCTCATCACCCGAGCCCTTGATAACCCCGCGCTCCTTGCGACTGGTGAGCTTGTCCAGGTTCATCATGGCCACCGTGTCGAGGTCCATGCCCAGCTCGGCCACGCCGACCGCGATGTACCAAAGGAGGTCGCCGTACTCCTGGAGGATGGCGAGTCGGGCCTCCAATGGAAGGCCATCCAGTCGGATCGCCTCCAGGTCGTGATCTCGCAAGATCTTCTTGATCTTGCCCTGGATCTCACCAGCCTCACCGAGACCCAGCCCGACGTACGCCAGCGCCAGTGGCGAGCTGGTTCCCTGTTCGGGGTACTGCGCGGTCGTGAGAGCGCGCTCCTGGTACTCATTGAGGCTCAGGGGTTGGAGGCGAGTCTCGACGTAGTATCCGTCGGTGTCCACATCGTTGCTCTTGTTCACGCGGAATCCTCTCGGGTTGTGTCACTGGATTGGGTAAAGTCGCGCGCCTCGGAGCGCAGGTAGTCGACAAAGCTCTGGTTGAACAGCACGTACGGACTACGCACCTTGCGCATGCGCTCGATCGCCTCCTCGGCACCCCAACCCAGTCGCAGCATTGCCAGCCCGCACACCAGGGAGGAGCGGTTGATTCCGGCCTGACACCGGACCAGCACGCGCTCCCCATTGCGGAGCGCTCCGGCAACGTGCTCGGCCATCTCGTCAAGCCGTGTGTGGTGCTCGGGGTCGAGATCGGAATCGGCCATTCGGTAGCGGATGTGTCGCACACCCTCGCTGGGCCCGAACCCGGGTCGGCTGTAGAGGCTGACCACCAGGTCGAACTCGTCGACGGGAATGCAGTCTCCCTGCGGAGGAGCGCCGGCAGGTTGACAGTCATGGCCCCCGAGCCAGAGGTTCGAAATCACCTCATCCCAGGGACGAGCGCAGTACGGAACGCGGTCGAGATGGCCGCGTCCGACACATTCGGAGCAGTCGGGCATCAAGGCCTTGTCGCCTCGGCACACTACGCAGATCACATTGCCCTCCCTGAGGTTGAGTGCGGCTCGAGTGCCGTCCGGCAGGATCACCCAGAAGACCCCGATCTCGGGTCGATGTTCGGAGATGGCGGGATCCAGGCGAACGCCCGGCGGTAGGGTCACGCCGTGGACCAAAACCTGGTCCACGGCGAGCTCCCTATCCACAGCACCCCGTGGCGACCCAACCGTCGCCGGAGAATCTGATGGGTGAGCCAATGCCGTAGTCCAGGCCGCACCTTGCGCAGCGTCCTGGATAGTGCGAGGCGATCACGCCGGGCGTGAGGCGCGTGCCGGGCTCGAGATCGGAGTCCTCGCTGCCGAGCGTGGCCTGGAAGCGCTTTTCGACACCGGTACAGGTGGCGCAGGGCCAGATCTCATGCAGTTCACACGGGGTCGTGTCCATCGGGCCTCCGGCCTCTCTGGGCCTGCGGTAGCGGCGGCGGGGTACTACGGGGTACTACGGGTACTGGGCGTTGGCGAGCCCTGGTGGCAGTCGGTGGTGGAGTTCTCGGGTCTCCACCACCGGCCGCTGCTATGAACATTAAGCCTTGATGTTCGGGAATGCGAGAATCGTCCAGGCGTGTCGCTACTCGAGAAGGCTCTGAAGTCCTGCGCACTCCTCGAGATGCTCACGAAGTGCGTCCTCAATCACCTCGTGGAATGGACTGGTGTCGATTTCAGGAAAGCTGCCCACGGGCTCGACCTCGATGTCGACCACCCGGATCATGTAGTAGGACTGAGCGGTCTGGTCGTCGTACTCCAGGGTCCACAGCGTGCAGCCAGGACAGGGTCCGAGAACCACGTGATCCTTCGTGCGCTCGACCGCCAGTCTCATGGGGTCAGGCTATCCCGGACATGACGAAGGCCCCCGGTGCGTGACGCGGGGGCCTTCGGTCGGGGATCAGGGTAGTGCCTACCTCACAGCTTGGCCAGCTGCCTCTGAGCGAACTCGATCTGACTCTCCATCTGCTCCATGGAGAACTGGATCACGTCGATGCTCGGCGAGGCGAACTTCACCGCCGCCGGTGCGGCCGTGCCGATCTTGAGGTTGTGCAGCCACTTCTTCAGCAGGCCGAGCCGGTAGACGAGGTAGGCCACGGCCTGCTTCTCGGACTTGGCCAGGTCGTAGGTGTGCTGCTTGCCGGCGACCACGTGCGGCTGGTAGACGATCGGCTCGACGTACTGACCCGCGAGCACTTCACGGATCTGGTTCAGACCGGACTCGACCTGGCCGTGCGACAGGCCGGTGGCCACGGAGAGCTCGGCCTTGGTCAGCGGGCCGTGGGCGAGGAGCTCGTTGTAGACGGCGTAGCCGTTGTTGGACTTGGACATGTGTTCAGTTCTCCTGAGAGCGGAGCAGCTCGTCGAGAGCCTGCTCGAATGAGGTGTCGCCGGAGTTCAGGTAGGACTCGAACCAGGCGATGGTGGTAGTGAGCTCGGCGAGGGCCTCCAGGGCCTCAGAGCGCTTGGCGTTGGTCAGGCCTTCGTCCATGGCCTGGTCCAGCGCGCGGTTGATCTTGTACCTCGCGCCGATGATCTGGCGCACGATGTCGTCGCCGGAGACCGTCTGACGCATGGCCTTGCTCGAGGGGTCGAGGTCGCGCTGACTGCGACGCTCCCGGTACGCCTCGTTCTCGGCCTTGGCGATAGTGCTGCGGATCTCGATGTCCGAGGCGATCTGACGGGCCACCTCGGGGTCACTCAGGGCCTCCCGAAGGAAGGCGGTCTTGACCTCGGGGGCCCAACGGCTCGGCGTGTCGACCTTGCCGCCCTTGGCCTCACGAGCGTCACGCTTGCTCATGCCGGCCTTGATCTTGGTGAACCGGTTCGGGTCGCGCGAGAGCTCCTCGAGCGCGGTGTAGTTCGCGTCGTTGGGGAAGCTCCCCTCCGGCCAGGCGAGGCGGCAGCGCTCGAAGTCCTTGAGTCGGGCGACCGTGTAGCCGGTCCGGGCCGAGAGCTCCGAGCGCAGGTGCTCGGGCACGTCCTTGACCAGGTGGCCGATCTTGAGCCGGACGTCGCGCTGCTCGATCTTGTTCTTCGCCCGCTCCTTGCTCAGCTGCTCGTCACGATCGTGGAGGGTCTTCACCTCCTCCGCGATCTTGGCGAACGTGGGGTGAGTCTTGGCCATGAGACCTCCTGGGTGTGAGTGGCGAGCCCCGCCGCTGAGCGCCTCCGAGAGCGTCCGACACGCGATGGGGTGAGGCGACCCTAGACCCGTGGCCGGCCGTTTTCAAGGCTGTGGACAACATTTTCGTCTATCGGCGCCCACGAGCGGCTCGGAAGGCCTCTCACCTTGCTGACCTGCGACGATGTCTATCCACAGTCACTGTCAAGGATTATTGATAATACGGAAAGTTATCCACAGGCACTTTGTAAATGTTATCCACAGCCCTGTAAATATCTTTTACTGCACGCAGCGCTCCCCGGGACGAGGGCGGTTGGAAATGCGCTCGACACGATGCTCGGTCCTAGGCAGTCTCATCCTCGCCGCCCCGTCCAGAATCTCGGCACAGTAGGCGGCGCTGGCACGGAAGATGAAGTAGTCCAGCACGCAGGTGCGCTCACCATCGGTGTAGACAACTACGGCCCAGCGAGGGCGGTCGATCCGCGCCCACAGCCAGGTCACCGCCGCCTCCTTGGCCACCAGACCCACGCGACAACACCCAGGATCACGACCAGCAGTAGCCACTCCACGACCACGAGATCGGCTCGGGTCACTCGTCATTGAAGGCGGGCCGGAATCCCCTTCTCCAGCCGCCAGGCCGGGGACTGCTCCCCACAGGTCTCGCAGTACGCCGGGGCGGTGAGCGTCTCCACGGTGATGTGACCCACGTGCTCCTCGGCGTGGAGGTAGGCCCAGGACTTGATCTCAGTCACAAGCTGATGCTACTTGAGTCGCACGATGAAGCCGCCGGCTCCAGGTCGCACCACGACCGGTGCCGGCAGCTCGAAGGTTGCCGACTCCAGCTTCATCGCCTTGGCGAACTCGGGATGGTTGCGCGTCTGACGAGGCTTGCCGTCCATCAAGGCCCACCCCGGCGGCGGGGTGGTGCCGGGAGCGATCGGGATGACGTCCCCGATCTCGGTCATCTCCAGGACGTACTGTTCCACACTGGGTGGAAGCTCGATCGGCTCGGGTCGTGGGATCCTGGGAGGGAGGATCGTTGGCTCATCGGGCAACATGCTCATGCTCACCCTCCTTGTCGAGATTGCCGGGGCACTCGGGGTGGTCACAGCAGTTATCGAACCCACCGTGCTCGAGACACTCTCGTTCGCCACTGGCGGGGCAGGTGTAGGCCTGTGCGCAGCAGTCCGACCGCACGGTAGCGAAGATGGTCGCGGCATTGAGCCAGTGCTCACCCTGGGCCCGTAGGACGTCTTGATCCTCTGAGTCCAGGTCGTTCCAGGTGATCCGATCAGCCGGCTCCTCGGCCAGCTCAGCGAGCGCGTGAGCGGCGCGAGTGACCCCCTCGACCATGCCTGGGTGCAGATCTCCGGTCAGGTCTAACGTGCGTTCGGCGGTCAAGCAGGGCCAGACGACGATCTCGGGCACGTCGCCATCGAAGTCTTCGACAAACAGGTTCATCAGGTCCCAGCAGTGAGCGCAGACCGTGGTGGCGAGGTGTCCAAGCTCGACAGAGTGATGAAGGGGGCGGGGCATAGTGATTCCTTCCAGGTAGCGGCAGGATGAGTATGCCGCGCGAAAGGAAGGGTGCCCGACCAGACACGCAGTCCGGTCAGGTCTTCGGGATTAGCTGCACTCCGAGCACCCACACGAGTGCGACCAGATACAGAGGCCAGTACGCACGCCAGTACAGCTCTGTCAGGATCGCAATCCTCCGCATGCTCATCTCCTGCATGCCCACCCAACGAGCATCTCAGATCAAAGTTACGAGGGCTAGGTCGAGAGGCGCGTTGTTGCTATGGACGGGTGTCAATTTATCCAGTACGTGACGAACGAGCCCGGTTCTTCCCCAAGAGGATTTCTTGGCCCGGACTCGTTCGCGTCGGCGACCCTATCAAAGCAAGAAACCGAGCCCCGTTTGGGTGAGGTGACTCGAATGGTGCCATCGTCGGAGCATGATGGAGGCCATGACCTCAATGATCTGGCAACAGCGTGGGGGCATATGGACCGAGGTTCCGGTACCCGACGAGAATCCGAAGGACCGCCGTCGTACGCGACGACATGAGCAGACCTATCCGCGATGCCCTCAATGTGGGGTGCGCGCCCACACCCAGGAAGATGGTTGCCCGTCCCATCCGTGGCGGTGGAACGCCTAGCCAGTCACCGGCCGGCGATATCCGTGTCGCCACAGGTGTAGCGCAATCGCTCGACGCTGGGAGAACGACATATCCAAGGCGAGCTCCGGGGTGAAGGTCAGCGTCTCGAACAGGTGGCACCAGTCGGCGTAGTCCCGGTCGCCAGGACGGGGCTCGTCATGACGCTCTCGCGGCTGGACCAAAATCTGGCCCGCATTGCGCATGGATGGATGTGCATGCACTTCCTCACCCAAGTCCTCAACGACTCGCTCGCGGCTTTCCAGCAGTAGCCGGCAGTTCTTCTCGTGGAAGGGGGAGGTAAAGCCACACTCACCACAGGCCAGGTGAGAGACCGCCGCCACCTGGGTGCGATCAACGCCGGTGTACTCGTGACAGTTGCCGCAGTAGCCGAACTTGATGTCAGTCGGGTTGTGCGACGTCATGCCGCACTGGGGGCAGGTGATGCTCTCGGCCTCGCTCACAGCAGCTCCACCGAGACCCGAATGCGATGGCCCGCCTCGGTGGTGACGACGAAGTGGTCTTCGTAGTCTCCCTGGGCGTCGATCGGGACCGTCACGTCGGCGATCTTGATGTCGAGCCGGTGGCTCAATGCGAGCCCGGCAAGCTGACCCTGAAGGAACTTGGCAACCGCCAGGCCCTCATGACGTCTGACCGAGTTCGCCTCGTCCTCCTCGGCCTGACGCACCGCCGCGTCGATCGCCTTGTGTACCCGGCTCATGGCGAGGCCTCCAGGTGATCCCCCACGGCGTGCATCCATCGCCCGAGCGAATGCGCCTCGGGCCACGAGCTCGTCACGTCGGGGTCGTACGCCAGCGCCGCCATCAGTGCCGTGTGGTCGGCCAGGGCATGCAACACGACGCCGACCTCCGTGCGGGTCAACTCCCTGGCGCCGGGGGAGAGTCGGTAGTCCAACGAGCGCATCAACCGGTCCGCCGCAAACTCCCCGGCCACCACGGGACGAAGGCCTGTCTGGGAATCGAATTCGGCGCGCATTGTGGCAAGTCGTGGCGCCAGGGCGAGGCAGTTGCACACGTCTCCACCGAAGGGCGTTCCGTCCGCAGCGTGATCGGATAGGGAGTGCCACCGGCGAGCCAGTCTTTCGAGGTCCGCGTCCTGCTGTCCTGCTTTCATGGAACCCGAACATACGCTGCACGCGATCACCTTGACCAGCGACGCGCCGAAAGCGCGCTCAGCCCTGTCCTCGAATCACCGTCAGTACCACGAAGAACTGCAACAGCACGATGCAGACCAGGATCAGCAGGGTCCACCACATTCGGGTCAGCGTGTCGTGCATGTTGTCCAGCTCGTTCTCCCCCGAGGTCTTCTCCCGGTCCTCCAGCCCCGCCCGTGCGCCCCGGGTGCGGTTCATCCGGTCCTGGTCCGCATAGTCGAACTCGGGGGACTCCAGGCGCAGCGGATCGACCGGCGTGGGGCCGAACAGGTCGGCGTCGGACACCGGGGTCTCCGCACAGTAGGTCGGCTCGACATGGGGGTCGGCATGACGGTAGCTACCGTCCTCGGTGCGTCGCATTCGGACCTTGTGGACCGGGCACCACGAGTCATCGTCAATAGCCATGTCGAAGGTATCGGTTTCTAGGCAGCGAAGTTGACGAACAACCAGGCGCCGACGCCGATCACGACCAGGCACGTGCTGGTAACCACCAGCACCCAGTCCACCCCGGGAGGGGGCATCAGATCATCTCCATCCATGCGCCCAGTATCCGCACCAGCGCCGACCCGCACGGGCGAACGCCTCGAACTCCAGACACCCGTCTAGACGTCGAAAACTAGAAACTAGGTACTAGAAACCAGTACTCGCACAGCGCGCGTAATTCGCGCGTAATTCGTTCGAGTCAGGTCCGCACCCAGGCCAGCCAGACCCAGATCAGGGCCACCAGCCACATCGCCAACCACATCAGGCGCTCGGGATGGTTCATCGAGCACTAGACCTCGCCGGCAACCCAGGTGAACCGGGCGACCAGTGGGCCCTCGGGGCACGAGCGGTCGATCCACGCCTTCCAGGGCGTGCCAACGATCCGAAGACCGCGCTCAGTGGCCGTCTCCTCGGCCAGCGCGCACGCATCGGACAAGAAGTCCTCGGGACTGGCGTCATCGGTGAAGGGTCCAACAATCCCGACCGCCACGAATTGCATCCGCACACATTAGTCACTTCGACGAGAGGTCGTCGAGTGTCTTCCGGGGGGTGGCAGTTCGGTCACTAGCCGAGCTGATGACTCATAGCCTCGACGGCGCACTCCTCGGGGACGATCCACTGGCCGGGACCTCTGCGACCAGGCCAGCCAGGTCAGGGCCACCGAGCTACCGCCGATCAGCACGCCGCAGATCAGGCCCAGCAGAACATCGCTCACTGACCCGCCCACCACACGACGGCGAACAGGAAGCTCACCAGCAGGGCCCAGGCCAGCAGCAGGGCTCCCACGATGTTGGTCAGGGTGATGAAGAAGGCGCGCATGGGGGCCCATCCTGCCGTACGCCAGGGCACTCGAGCAAAAGCAGTCCATAACCCCCTTTACACATACTTAAGCTTCGGATACGCGTCCATAAACACTCTTAAGCCCAGCTACCGACCGGTTAAGACCCCGTTCCGGACCCCATATCAGCCAGTCGGGTAGGCGCGTAATTCGCGCGTAATTCCGGCCAGATAACGTCACCCCATGCCCACGCAGCGACTTCACCGGACCTGGTACTCCACCGACGTGGACCCCGCAGACCCCGGCTACGTCGGCGCGTTCAGCGACCGCTTCCCGGCCGAGAGTGCGTCGCGCAGGATCGTGGACGTCGACTGGTCCACACCGGGCGAGGTCCAGGTGACCTGGCTCATCTCGGAGTAGGCGGCTTGCGACCGAACACGACCGAGCCGTCCAGGATCGAGTCCAGCGCCATGTGCAGCCGCATCCGGACCACGGGGTCGTGCCGCTCGCGCTCGTGCAGGTCTTGGATCGCCGCGTAGTAGGCGACCAGCACGTCGATCAGCGGCGCCAGCTCGGGGCTGTCCGAAGGGCCGGACGAGCTATCT
>Ga0299913_10006184_pt1 | contig 10343 bp, 11 predicted proteins | sample RVTome_9_FD_201360 | JGI IMG/M metagenome (GOLD analysis project Ga0299913, IMG submission 201360) | Soil microbial communities from uranium-contaminated site in the Upper Colorado River Basin, Wyoming, United States - RVT155D38 (version 2) ... | reverse complement strand
TCCCTCGACTAGGGGTCCGTCGTTGGTTTGCGGCTCGGCGCGTTCGCCTCAGTGGGCCGTTCTCTCGACGAGAGATTCCGCAGTCGGCACGACCGGTGTGGACGCTTCGGCCTTGGGCAGCCCCACCCAAAAACATGCCTCACCGAGCAGGTCAGACGATCGGTAGCCCACGCTCCCCCGATGCGCTTGGGCCAGCGATCTCGTGACCGCGAAACCTAGACCCGACCCCGCGGTGGCGGCATCGAAGCGGTGGACCCCTCGTTCGAACGGTTCCCAGATCGTGTCCCGAACCTTCGCCGGCACACCCGGTCCGGCATCGTGGAGTGGAGCCTCTTCGTCATCCACCGCAAGTAACGTGAGTACCGCCGGGATGCCTAGATGGGGGGAACGATGAGAATCCGACCTGAATCGGCAGGACACCCACCACGACCGCCCGGGCGCGGCCTGATCCTCTCCCTCACCGTCGCGCTGATGGTGGCCGCGTGCAGCGGGGGCGGTGACGCTGACGAGTTGGCCGATGCCATCGGTGAAGGGCTTTGGGCCGAGGCCCAGGCGGACATCGAGGCCAGCACGCTGCCGTTCGAGTTCACCGAGGCCGACGCGGACTGCCTCGGAGAGGTCATGGTCGATGCGATCGGCTTTCAAACGCTCGTCGACGCCGGAGTGACGGTCGAGAACCTGAAAGACCCTGACTTTCAGATCGATGACGAGGCGAACACGTTCCTCGAGGACCCCGAGACCGCAGAATCCATCGCGGATGGCATGACCGGCTGCGTCGACTTCGGCGAAGCCATGTCCGAGATGTTCTCCTCCGAGATGGGCGTGAGCCCACAGTCTGCGGAGTGTCTCATCGACGGGCTCATGGAGCAGGAGGCTTTCAGCTCAGCCTTGAATCAGGCGATAGTCGGCGGGATTCTGGGCGACGAGACGGTTGACCCCTTCCAGGACGGAGACCCTGAGATGCTGGGAGCCATGTTCGACCTGATGAACGAGTGCCTCACCGACGAGGAGATTGCGAACCTCATGGGAGCCCGGCCGCAGCCGTAGTAGGGCACGCCCGAGCAGGTCATCGGCATTTCAGCGCGAGGGATGGGGCTTGCCCAAGCGACCCAAACGTGCCGATCATGACGGGTTCACTGAGCCGACCACGGCCAGAAACCAATGGAGCAAGGAGCAGTGGAATGGGTGTGTTGCATGCAGTGGTGATCGCCGGAGGTGGTCCGACCGGGCTGATGCTGGCGGGTGAGCTGGCATTGGCGGGGATCGACGTGGCAATCGTCGAAAGACGCACCAGCCAGCATCTCGACGGCTCTCGAGCCGGAGGCCTCCACTCCCGCAGCATCGAGGTGCTCGACCAGCGTGGCATCGCCGAGCGCTTCCTGTCCGAGGGCCAGGAGCATCCATTCGCGGGCTTCGCCGGGACCTTCCTGGACATCGGCGATTTCCCCACCCGTCACAATTACATCCTCGCGCTGAAGCAGAACCACATCGAACGCATCCTGGCCGGCTGGGTCGACGAACTCGGGGTTCCGATCCTTCGTGGCCGCGAGGTGGCGGGCTTCGCCCAAGACGACACCGGCGTCGAGGTCGAACTGTCTGACGGCACCCCGCTGCGAGCGCAGTACCTCGTCGGGTGTGACGGCGGGCGAAGCCTGGTCCGCAAGACAGCCGGCATCGACTTCCCCGGGTGGGACCCGACGACCAGCTACCTGATCGCCGAGGTCGAGATGGAAGAGGAGCCCGCTATCGGCATGCGCCCCGAAGGTGGTGGCATCGGCCCCGTCAACCCGGCCGACGGCGGAGGGCCGTATGGGGTGGTGCTCGTCGAGAACAAGCTCGACCACACCACCGAGCCCACCTTGGAGCTGGTCAGCGAGACGCTCGTCGCCGCCTACGGGAAGGACTTCGGGGTGCACAGCCCGACCTGGATCTCGAGGTTCACCGACGCGACACGCCAGGCGGAGTCCTATCGTCGCGACCGGGTCTTGCTGGCCGGCGACGCCGCACACATACATGGCCCGCAAGGCGGGCAGGGTCTCAACACCGGCGTGCAGGATGCTGTGAACCTGGGATGGAAGCTGGCCCAGGTGGTCAACGGGACGTCACCGGAGAGCCTGCTCGACACCTACCACGCCGAACGACATCCCGTCGGTGCCCGGGTGCTTCACAACACTATGGCGCAGGTCGCGCTTGTCCGCATCGACGAGCGCAGCCAGGCCCTCCGCGACACGGTGCTCGAACTGTTGAGCATGGACGAGCCGCGCAAGCGAATCGCCGGCATGATCTCCGGTCTCGACATCCACTACGACCTCGGAGAGGGACACCCGCTGCTCGGACGGCGCATGCCCGACCTCGACCTGGACACCGCCGACGGTCCCACGCGAGCGTTCGCCCTGCTGCACGAGGCCCGGCCTGTGATCCTCAACCTCGGTGAGCCCGACCGTTTCGACATTTCTCCTTGGGCGAATCGAGTTCGATTGGTCGACGCCAGCCACGATGGGGTGTGGGAGCTCCCGGTCCTCGGCGAGGTCGCTGCTCCCCCGGCCGTGTTGATACGACCCGACGGGCACGTCGCCTGGACGGGTGAGCTCACCGACCCAACGCTCATCGACGCCCTCGGCTACTGGTTTGGAGCGGCCACCGCGGCTTAGAGCCCGACAGCGCCAACAACCGAGGAGAGAATGCAAAGTGGGCGTTGACGGACTCGAACCGCCGACCCCTGCCTTGTAAGGGCAGTGCTCTAGCCAACTGAGCTAAACGCCCGGGGAAGCACTGATTCTATGGCCGGGCGCGGGCCGAGCCCACATCAGCCGCTATCAGATCCCCCAGTCTCTCCGCCTCGATCCCGATCTCCCGCAGGCGACCAGTAGGGGGTTCGTGGAACCCGCAGAAGTAGATCCCGCGTTCGGCGGTCACGTCGCCGGACACGAGGGGCTGGCCCCTGTCGTCGAGCAGGCCTTCGGTGTCTTCGAGTATTCGGTCGACCCCGGGATCGAATCCGGTCCCCATGATGACCGCTTCGTAGGGCTCTGACTTGCCACCACCGAAGATCACTCCGGTCTCGGTGAAACGGTCGATGGGCGGACGGGTCGTGATGGCTCCGCTCTTGATGGCGGCGACCGTGCCGACGTCGATCATCGGGATCTTGCCCTTGACCGCGATCTGCTCCAGCGGGCCCCAGTCCGCGACGGGCACACCGTAGGGCTCGAGGTTGCCGACGGTCATCCAGATGACGGGCTTGGACAACACGTCTCCCACCTTGGGCGGCAGAACCGACAGCCACCGGGCGAGAGTGAGGATCGGGATGCCGGCGACGTCGCGCGGGACCACCACCGATGGGCTCCTCACACTGATGTGTGGGTGGGCCCCATGTTCCACGAGATCGAGGGCGATCTCCCCCGCCGAGTTTCCGAACCCGACCACGAGCACGTGTTGGCCCTTGAACGGCTCGCCATTCCGATAGTCGGCGGAGTGGATGATCTCACCGCGATATGCGTCCTGGCTCGGGTAACGGGGGAAGTGGGGGTATTGGCTAAGACCCGTGGCGATCACGAGGTTGACCGTCTCCAGGGTCGTCCCGTGACTCGTCTCGACCAGCCAACGGTCGCCTTGCCGCCGACAATGCAACACCTCGGTGCGGAGGCGGACCTTCACCTTCTCGGAGCGGGCGTAGTCCTCCATGTAGTCCCCGACCTGATCACGCGACGGGTACTTCGGGTAGTCCGCCGGCATGGGCCGACCGGGAAGCCCGGAGATCTCCTTGTTGGTGTGGAGGTGGAGACGGTCGTAGTGGCGTCGCCACGCCGGGGCCACTCTCTCGCCTTTTTCGAGGACGACTGAATCCAAGCCCCGCCGAGCAAGGCTGGCTGCGGTGGCGATCCCGGCAGGTCCGCCACCTACGATCACCGTGTTGACCCTCTCCAATCGCGGCGAGACTACAGGGAGTGATTGGGTCGCTCAGCCTATTCAGCCCGTTGTGGAAAAGTGCCGATGGGATATCGACAAATCCCGGAGCCTGGGGACCTGTGTTCCTACTCTGGCCAACGGCGGTATGAGGGCATGAGCAAACGGTCAATCGAACGTGAAGTAAGCGACGAGGCAATCCGTCAGTATCTCGACGGCATAGGAACCTTCGACCTGCTGACAGCCGAGGACGAGGTGCGTCTCGCCAAGGCAATCGAAACCGGCCGCAAGGCCGAGCTCGCTCTCGAGAACGAGAAGGATCCCACCAAGCGGCGTCAGCTTCGTCAGATGATGCGAGCCGGTGAGGAGGCCCGCCAGACGTTCATCAGGGCCAACCTCAGACTCGTCGTCTCGATCGCCAAGCGTTACAGCCGGGCCCGGCTCCCCTTCCTCGATCTGGTCCAGGAAGGCAACCTCGGACTCATCCGCGCCGTGGAGAAGTTCGAGTACCGCAAGGGCTTCAAGTTCTCCACGTATGCAACCTGGTGGATCCGTCAGGCGATCACCCGCGCCATCGCCGACAAGAGCCGCACGATCCGTGTCCCCGTCCACATGATGGACACCATCAACCAGATGCAGACTGCCGAGACCAACCTCACCAAGAAGATGGGACGCAAGCCGACCGACGCCGAGCTCGCAGAAGAGTCGGGTCTCACCGTCGAGAAGATCATCGCCGCCCGCAAGGTCGCTCCGGAGCCGGTATCGATTTTCGAGCCGGTAGGCGAGGACAACACCACTCTCGGTGACTTCATCGAAGACGTCGACGCGGCAGCCCCGTTCGAGCTGATCGCCTCCAAGCTCAACATCGAACAGCTCCGTCACGTGCTCGAGCGGCTCAACGAGCGTGAGCGCATCATCATCGAGATGCGCTACGGGCTCGGTGAGCGGGAGCCGGCCACCCTCGACGAGGTCGGCCGCCATTTCAACGTCACCCGTGAGCGCATCCGCCAGATCGAGGCCAAGGCCCTCGCCAAGATGCGTCACCCGTCCACGCCGGACGGGCTGCGGGAGCTGGCGGTCGGCTAAGCCGACGCAACCAGCTCCAGCAACTCCCCCCGATCCGCCTCCAGAGGTAGGTGAGCGTCGGCGTGCCGGGGGCGGCCACGACCGCGACGGCGGTGAAATGCCTGGCCATCCCAGAAGATGACTCCACCCCACACGCCCCACTCCAGGTTCTCCTGAAGCGCGGTCTCCAGGCAGCGAACTCGGACGACGCACCGGGCGCATATCTCCTGGGCTCTCGCCAGATCGGCCGGCCTCTCAGAGAAGAACAGCTCGTGACTGCCCTCCTGGGTACATCGGCCTTCTATTTGTAGTTCTCTCAATCGATCGTTCATCTCAAACCTCGTCAAGTGATTTGCTTTGCGGCAAACAAAAAGCCGCCGGGATCCGGCGGCCAAAGGTGGATGGGTTTGTCGTCACATCACATGACGAAGGGCCGCCGTCTCGTGGAATTCGGCACAGGGTCGGCGCCAATGAGGGCGCACGTGCAGAATTCGCCAAATGCGGTGTTGGTTGCAGTTCGACGCATTGCGATCAACGGACGCTCCTCTCTTCGATCCCACCATCATGCCCGACCGGCGGCGGAGCCGTCAAGGTATTAACGCGAGTTTGTCTCGCGAGCGCCCGGTTCCGGTCCCAATCCCTGCGACGTAGAGTACGAGGCCATGTTCAGATTCATCTTCAGACTGATCAGATTGGCTCTCATCGCGATCCTGGGAGCGGCGGTGGCGGCGAAACTCCTTCTCGAGTCGAACGCCGAGCCCGGCACCGAGGAGATCGACCTCGTCTCGATATTCGAGGGCCAGCAGCTCGTCTCGGAGGCCTCGCCCTTCTACGGCGGGAAGATCATGACGATGTTCGGCGGCGTCTTGATCGACCTCCGCAAGGCCACTCCCGCCCCAACGGGCATCTTCTTAGACCTCGCAGTGGTCATGGGTGGCGTCAGCCTGGTCGTGCCCGAGGGCTGGAGGGTCAAGTTCGAGGGCAAACTCATGGCGGGAGGTTTCTCGGACGAGACCCGCACGACGGCAGAAGACGATGTGCCCACCGTCACTGTCACCGGCTTCGTGCTCATGGGCGGTGTCCAGGCCACCACGAAGGCTCCAGTCCAGGCAGCGACTTGATGACAACGCGAATCGAGGCGACCCGGCTGATCCCGGGTCGTGGTGCCGTTGTCGACGACGGCGTACTGGTCATCGACGAATCCGAGATCACGTTCGCGGGAGCAGCGGCAGACGCTCCCGACACGCCTGACGCCGACGTGGTCACCACCGACACGGTCATGCCCGGGATGTGGGAGTGTCATGGCCATTTCATCGGCATCTACACGGCCAACATCCCGGAGGCGTTCACCACCCGTCCCCAGCTCACTTCGATGCGTGTCACAGCCGACGCCAAACGCGTCCTCGAGGCCGGGTTCACCTCGGTCCGTGAGATGGGCGGTCTAGGGACGTTCCTGGGTCGCTCCATCGACGAGGGTGCAGTGGTCGGGCCTACTGTCTATGGCTCCGGGTCGATGTTGTCCATGACCGCCGGTCACGGCGACTTCCACAGCGTCGACATGGGCATCGCCAGAGTGTTGAAGGCGACCGCGTGGGGCGAGGACAACGTCGTCGACGGGCCCGATGAGTGCCGGGCAGGTGTTCGGCGCATGCTCCGGCTCGGCGCCAAAGTGATCAAGGTCCACGCCTCGGGCGGAGTGCTGAGTGAGCTGGACGACCCGCATCTCCCTCAGTTCTCCAAGGCCGAGCTCGAGGCGATCGTCGACGAGGCCACCCGCATGGAGCGTCTCGTCGGCGCTCACTGCCACGGGAAGCGCGGGATCATGGCGGCGCTCGAGGCGGGCATCAAAACGATCGAGCACGGCACCTTCATCGACGAGGAGGCCGCCGAGGCGATGGTCGAGACCGGAGCCATCCTGGTACCGACCCGGTTCATCGTCGATCTCCTGATGCGGGAAGGTGATGAGCGGGGCATGCCCGAGTACGCCAAGAAGAAGATCGAGATGACCGCCGAGGCGCACGCCAACGCGATCTCGCTGGCCATCGAGAAGGGCGTGAAGATCGCCCTCGGAACCGACATCTGGGCCACGGGGGTCTGGGGTCGCAACGCCGAGGAGCTCCCCCTATTGGTGGACTGTGGGATGACCCCATTGCAGGCCATCGAGGCCGCCACCGCCAATGGCCCGGCGACCCTTGGCCCGCAGGCACCGAACGCGGGTCGACTCGAGAGCAGGATGGACGCCGACGTCATCTGTGTGTCGGGGGACCCGTCATCGGACGTCTCGGTGCTGGCCAACCCCGAAAACGTGACTCACGTGTTCAAGGGCGGGGTCCGCTACAAGGGCTGAGCACGCCCTCCACTGCTCTGAACCACGTCGTCATGTTCCCAACGCTGTGCAGCCGAGTCGAGGGGTGGACGGGTGGGCCGTGCGGGACTTGAACCTGCGACCTCTCGCGTGTGAGGCGAGCGCTCTAGCCAGACTGAGCTAACGGCCCGAGGACGGCACAGGTTACCGACGCCCGCAGATCTAGTCGATACGACCGATGGCACAATGCCCGGGCATGACGCTGATCGATCTCGGGCCTTATCGCGACGCACCCGGCTACGACGAAGCCGTTGCCCACGACACACAGGACCCGTTGTCCCACCATCGCGACCGCTATGTGAGACCCGACCCGGATCTCATCTACCTGGACGGCAACTCGCTGGGTCGTCTCCCGGCGAGAGCGGTCGACATCGTCACCGACACCATCAGTCGGCAGTGGGGAGACCGGCTGATCAGGTCGTGGAACGACGGGTGGTGGGATCTCCAACTGCGCCTTGGCGACAAGCTGGCGCCGCTCCTCGGTGCCCGGCAGGGCGAGGTGATCATCTCCGACTCGACTTCGGTAAACCTCTACAAGCTGGCTCTGGCTGCGGCCAAGGCAGCACCGGCGGCCCGGGGAAGGATCGTCACCGACGATCTCAACTTCCCCTCCGACGTCTACATCCTCGACGCGGTGGCGAAGCAGACCGCACGCACCCTCGACGTCGTGGCCTCGAACGGGGTCGACGGACCTGTTGCAGACCTCGCTGCCCACATCGACGAGAGGACTGCGCTCGTCTCCCTGTCTCACACGGTCTTCCAGTCCGGGTACACCTACGACCTGGCCGAGATCACGTCCCTGGCCCACGAAGCCGGGGCCCTGGTTCTGTGGGACTGCAGCCACAGCGTCGGGGCCGTCCCGATGGACTTCGCGGCCGCCAATGTCGATCTCGCCGTCGGTTGCACGTACAAACATCTCAACGGCGGGCCGGGCTCGCCTGCGTTCCTCTATGTGAGGGAGGATCTCCAGGACGAGCTGGTGAACCCGATAGCAGGGTGGTGGAGCCATGCCGCTCCCTTCGACCTCGACCTCGAATACGTCCCCGTGGCCGGGATCCGCCGATTCCACACCGGAACCATGCCGATCCTCTCCCTGGCGGCCATCGAAGCCGGGCTCGACGACGTGTTGGAGGCCACCGTCGAAGCCATCAGGCAGAAGTCCCTGACGTTAGGGGCCTATCTGGTCGACCAGGTCACCACTCACCTCCGGCCTCTTGGCTTCGACCTGGCCAGTCCTACCGACCCCGAGCGTCGCGGCGCTCACATCTCCGTCCGGCATCCGTCGGCGTGGCCGATCAACCTGGCCCTCATCGAACGGGCGAAGGTGATCCCCGACTTCCGCGCCCCGGACACGATCCGGCTCGGCCTCTCCGCTTTGTACACCCGGTTCGTCGACGTCCACACCGCAGTGCAGCGCACCGTGCAGGTGGTGGCCCGCCGGGAACACGAGGACTTCGGCGACGTCGTGGCCACGGTGACATGAGGAGGCACGAGTTCGAGCGGGAAGTCGACCGGGTGATCGAGGGCCTCCCGCAGTGGGTTCTCGAGGAAGTCGACAACCTGGTCGTCGTGGTCGAGGAAGCGCCTACCGAGGAGCAGGGGGACATCCTCGGCATTTACGAAGGCGTGTCCCTGGCGGAGCGAGGCGACTACTGGGGCTCGTTACCGGACCGGATAGTGATTTTCTATCAACCACATCTCGAGCTCGGATTGAGTGATCCCGATCTCAAAGACGAGATCCGGAGGACAGTCCTCCACGAGCTGGGCCATCATCTCGGCATCGACGATGACCGGCTCACGGAGTTGGGTTGGGATTAGCGCCGGCGAGTCTCCTTAATGCCCGCCTCACGGAGGACGGAGGCCGGTACTCCAAACTCGCGCCACGCCGTGTAACTCACGCCTTTACGCTCTGAGTAGGACCCCACATGCTCCACGAACCCGGATTCGAGCGTCTTCATATCCTGGGCGTTCTCGACTTCGGCCAGGGTTCTCTCGATGTCCAGCTTGCTCTGAATTAGGTCGACTGTCTCCAAGGGATTCTCGGTCGCCTCGAGCTTCTGATTCACTTTCCCCAGACGTTTCGTCAAGCTGTCTTTGGAAACCGGGCGCCCCGGCCTTCTTGACTCCAACGCATTGAGATAGGCCTTGATGGCACGTGCTTCCTTGCGCCCCTTCGCCAGGGCTGCTTTGTGATCGTCTGACATAGCCATTGTCAAATGATTGCACAAATAGGAGAGTTCGTCTTCGTGGGAGGCTCGACGAGCGGGCTGGGACTCCACGTGCGTGGGGGGTAAGGGAGGCAACGAGAAGCCCCGATGTGCCCGCTCTTGTCAGCCGGGCCCGGCAGGTATGGGCGAACCGGGGCTCCGACTCCACAACTCAATCTAGAAGACCGTCTAGATAATGGAAGTACGTACCTCGCGGAGTGGTCGTCCGACCACAAAGTGTCAGCTCGCGAAACTTGAAAATCGCACACATTCAAGGTTCGTAGCGCAGACTGCGGATACCGTGACCGGGATGATCGGCCGGAGGCACACGTCACAATCAGAAGCCCAGCGCGAGCATCGGGTAGGACGACACGAGGGGGCGAGCGGGCTCAAACCTCCGATCACTGTCGATGACCACGAGGAGGCCCTGCTCGTCGAGAAGCGCGGTCGCCATGAGCGCACGCCTGGACTCTTCCTCAGCTCTTTCAGTGAGTCGGACTCATACGTGGTTCAGGCTCACGGTGGATGGTTTGCGACAACCAATCGGCCGGTGCCCGGTCCTCCGCCGCAAGAAGATCTGTGAGACGCCGTGACCCTACGAATGACGGCCGACGGAGAAACCCCCTGTTGTCAGGGGGTTTCTCGGTGGGCCCTAGAAGACTTGAACTTCTGACCTCTTGCGTGTCGAGCAAGCGCTCTACCAGGCTGAGCTAAGGGCCCATTGTGTTGTCGAGGCGTACCTCACTGGAGGCGAACCTCCTTTGAGGCGAACCTCGTCGAGGCGAACCTCGTCGAGGCGACGA
>Ga0299913_10006183_pt1 | contig 10343 bp, 8 predicted proteins | sample RVTome_9_FD_201360 | JGI IMG/M metagenome (GOLD analysis project Ga0299913, IMG submission 201360) | Soil microbial communities from uranium-contaminated site in the Upper Colorado River Basin, Wyoming, United States - RVT155D38 (version 2) ... | reverse complement strand
CGACAGGTAGCGCAGGTGCTCGGTCATCTCGCCCGGGCCGGTGGCGCAGTTCAAGCCGATGACGTCGGGTCGCATCGCCTCGAGCGCGGTGAGGGCGGCACCGATCTCGGAGCCGATGAGTAGTCGCCCGGTGGTCTCGACCGTGACCTGCACCATCACCGGGACCTCGCGTCCCGCCTTCGCCATCGCCCGCCGGCACGCGACGAGCGCCGCCTTGCCCTGGAGCAGGTCCTGCACCGTCTCGACCAGCAGCACGTCGACGCCGCCGGCGAGGAGGCCTTCCACCATGGGCTCGTAGCTGTCGCGCAGTTCGGCGAAGCGGATGTGGCCGAGCGACGGCAGCTTCGTGCCGGGGCCGATCGAACCGACGACGAACCGGGGCCGGTCGGGTGTGGCGTAGCCCGACGCCACTTCCTTGGCGATACGGGCGGCGGCCTCGTTGAGCTCGAAGGTCTTCTCCTGGATCCCGTACTCGGACAGGACGACGCCGAACGACCCGAAGGTGGCCGTCTCGACGGCGTCGACGCCGACGTCGAAGAACGAGGAGTGCATCCGGGCGATGAGGTCGGGCCGGGTGAGGACGAGGTGCTCGTTGCACCCCTCGAGCTCGGGCCCGCCGAAGTCGTCGGCCGACAGGTCCTGGTCCTGGACCCACGTGCCGAAGGCGCCGTCGAAGAAGAGGACGCGCTCGCGCAGGACTTCGAGGAATGTGCTCATGTGGTGCCAAGGGTACCGGAGGGACGCCGCCATCCTTCCTTCGATATGGGCCGCCCGCACTACTCTGGGTAGTCATCTGCGGCGCTTCCGGGCGCCGCGTCCGGCGTCAGCGTGCGGGGAATCTTTGTGAAGGCAGTCATCCTGGCCGGGGGACTCGGCACGCGGCTGCGCGAGGAGACCGAGTTCCGGCCCAAGCCCATGGTCGAGGTCGGCAGCAAGCCGATCCTCTGGCACATCATGAAGATCCTCGGGCACCACGGCGTTCACGAGTTCGTCATCCCGATCGGCTACCGGGGTGAGGTCATCAAGGACTACTTCGTGAACTACGAGGCCCGGAACAACGACTTCACCGTCCACCTCGGCCAGCCCCACCGCATCGAGTTCCACAACGCCCACCTCGAATCGGACTGGTCGGTCACCGTCGTCGACACCGGCGCCGACACCATGACCGGCGGCCGGGTGAAGCAGGTGGTGCCGTTCCTCGACGGCGAGCGCTGCATCGTCACCTACGGCGACGGGCTCGCCGACGTCGACGTCACCAAGCTGCTCGCTTTCCACGAGGAGCAGGGCCGGCTCGCCACCGTCACCACCGTGCGACCGCTGTCGCGCTTCGGCGTGCTCGAGCTCGACGAGTCGGGCGGCGTGGCCCGATTCCGGGAGAAGCCCAAGGTCGACGGCTACGTGAACGCCGGCTTCATGGTGTTCGAGCCTTCCGTACTCGACGACTACCTCGACTACGACTCGGTCCTCGAGGAGGCGCCGCTCGAGGCGCTGGCCAAGGACCAGCAGCTGGCGGCCTACCGCCACGAGGGGTTCTGGCAGCCCATGGACACGTACCGCGAGTTCACGATGCTCAACGAGCTGTGGGACGCGGGCGACGCGCCCTGGAAGGTGTGGCCCGATGGCTGACGCGAGCTGGTCGACGCGGCGAGTGCTCGTCACCGGCGCCACCGGCATGGTCGGCGCCTGGCTGACGCGCCGCCTCGTCGACGAAGGCGCCACCGTCGTCGCGCTCGTGCTCGACGACGACCCGCAGTCCGAGCTCCTGCGCAGCCGCACCATCGAACGGGTGTCGGTGGTGTCGGGCCGGCTCGAGGACTACGAGACGGTCGAGCGGGCGGTGAATGAGCACGAGATCGACTCCGTCTTCCATCTCGGCGCGCAGACGATCGTCGGGACCGCGCACCGCTCACCGCGCCCGACGTTCGAGACGAACGTCGCGGGGACGTGGAACGTGCTCGAAGCGTGTCGCGTGCACGGCGACCTCGTGCAGCGCATCGTGATCGCGTCGAGCGACAAGGCGTACGGCGAGCAGGCCGAGCTGCCCTACACCGAGGAGACCGGGCTCGACGCCCGCCACCCCTACGAGCTGTCGAAGGCGGCCGCCGACCTCGTGGCGCAGTCCTACGCGTACACCTACGAGCTCCCGGTCACGATCGCCCGCTGCGGAAACATCTACGGCGGCGGCGACCTCAACTGGAGCCGCATCGTACCCGGCACGATCCGCTCGTTGCTCCGCGGCGAGCAGCCGATCATCCGGAGCGACGGCACGTTCCTGCGCGACTACCTCCACGTCGACGACATCGTCGACGCCTACATGGTGTTGGCCGATCGCAGCGACGAGGTCGAGCTGCGGGGCGAGGCGTTCAACTTCAGCGACGAGTCGCCGCGCACGGTGATGGACCTCTACCGCGCCATCTGCAAGGCGGTGGGCGGCGGCGAGGTCGAGCCGAACGTCCTCGACGCCGCCGTCGGCGAGATCCACGACCAGTACCTCGACGCCGGCAAGGCCCGGCGCGTGCTCGGGTGGGACGCGCAGGTCAGCCTCGACGACGGGCTGGCCCGCACCGTGCAGTGGTACGAGGCACTGTTGGATCGAGAGGTCCGGTGAGCGAAGAGCTCAGTGCCGCCGACCTGAGTGCGGAGGAGCTGCGGGGCCAGATCCTCGAGCTGGTGAAGGCGTACCACGACGCCGCCTTCCCCGAGAAGGCGTTCGTCCCCGGCATCTCGATGGTCCCCGTGTCGGGACGCGTCTTCGACGCCCGAGAGATCGAGCACCTCGTCGACTCGTCACTCGACTTCTGGCTCACCACCGGTCGCTACGCCGAGCAGTTCGAGGCCGCCTTCGCCAAGGTCATGGGCGTGCGCCACGCGCTGCTGTGCAACTCCGGCTCGTCGGCCAACCTGCTCGCTGTCTCCACGCTCACGTCGCCGCGACTCAAGTCGCGGCGCCTGCGCGACGGCGACGAGGTCGTCACGGTGGCCGCCGGGTTCCCGACCACGGTGAACCCGATCCTCCAGAACCGGCTGGTGCCGGTGTTCGTCGACGTGCAGCTCGGCACCTACGACGCCGACATCGACCAGCTCGCCGCCGCCGTCGGGCCCAAGACCAAGGCCGTCGTGATGGCGCACACCCTCGGCAACCCGTTCGACCTCGACGCCGTCACCGCACTGTGCGAGGAGCACGGCCTCTGGCTGGTCGAGGACTGCTGCGACGCCGTCGGCGCCAAGTTCCGCGGCCAGAACGTCGGGTCGTTCGGCGACCTCGCTACCGCCAGCTTTTATCCCGCCCACCACATCACGATGGGGGAGGGCGGGGCGGTCGTGACCCGGAAGCAGGCGCTGAAGAAGATCGTCGAATCGTTCCGCGACTGGGGCCGCGACTGCTGGTGCGTGCCCGGCGACGAGAACACGTGCGGCCGGCGCTTCGACTGGCAGCTCGGCGAGCTGCCCCACGGCTACGACCACAAGTACATCTACTCGCACCTCGGCTACAACCTGAAGGCGACCGACATGCAGGCGGCGGTGGGCGTCGCGCAGCTCGACAAGCTCCCGGGCTTCCACGCCGCCCGGGTCTGCAACTGGCAGCGGCTCCGCGACGGGCTCGCTCCGCTCGAGGAGTTCTTCGTCCTCCCGCAGGCGACCCACGACAGCGAACCGAGCTGGTTCGGCTTCGCGCTCACGGTGCGGCCGGAGGCGCCGTTCGGTCGCCACGAGCTCGTGCAGTACCTCGAGAGCCGCCGCATCGGCACCCGCCAGCTGTTCGGCGGCAACCTCGTGCGCCAGCCGGCGTACCTCGACCTCCCGCACCGGGTGGTGGGGCCGCTGACCAGCGCCGACCTGGTCGCCGAGGGCACCTTCTGGGTCGGCTGTTACCCGGGGCTCACCGACCCGATGCTCGACTGGGTGATCGAGAGTGTCAGCGGCTTCGTGGGCAACCATGCCGGCCGGTAGGATTCGCGTTTCCCTGAGCGCTCTGAAGGAGATGTCGTCGTGACGATCAACCGTGACATCTTCGAGGATCTGTTCGTCCTCGAGCTAGCCAACAACCACTGGGGCAGCATCGAGCGCGGCACGCGCATCATCGACGACTACGGCAAGGTCGTCCGCTACAACAACGTCCGGGCCGCCATCAAGCTCCAGTTCCGCGACGTCGAGTCGTTCATCCACCCCGACTTCCGCGACCGCAGCGACCTGCGCTACATCAAGAAGACCCTCGACACCAAGATGTCGCGCGACGACTTCGCCACGCTGGTCGACACCATCAAGAAGACCAGCTGCGTCCCGATGGCGACCCCCTTCGACGAGCACTCGGTCGAGACGTGCGTCGAGCTCGGCATCCCGATCATCAAGATCGCCAGCTCCGACATCAACGACTGGATCCTCATCGAGAAGATCGCCACCACGAAGAAGCCGGTGGCGGCGTCGACCGGTGGGTCGTCGCTCAAGGACATCGACGACCTGGTGACGTTCTTCGAGAACCGCGGCATCGCGCTGGCACTCAACCACTGCGTGTCGATGTACCCGAGCGAGGACTCCGAGCTCGAGCTCAACCAGATCGACTTCCTGCGCAACCGCTACCCGAACGTCACGATCGGGTTCTCGACGCACGAGTACCACGACTGGACGTCCTCGATCATGATCGCCTACGCCAAGGGCGCCCGGACGTTCGAGCGCCACATCGACATCGACGCCGACGGCATCCCGGTCTCCCCGTACTGCACGCTCCCCGAGCAGTGCGACCAGTGGTTCCAGGCCTTCCACAAGGCCAAGGAGATGTGCGGCGCGCCGGGTATCAGCAAGCGCATGCCGAGCCAGTCCGAGATCGAGTACCTCGACACGCTCGTGCGCGGCGTGTATGCGGCGCACGATCTCCCGGCCGGCCACCGCCTGAGCGACGGCGACTTCATGTTGGCGATCCCGCTGCTCCAAGGGCAGCTGTCGTGCCGCGAGCTGATCGGGGGCGAGCCGCTGGCCAAGCCGCTGCGCCGGGGCGAGCCGCTCACGCTCGACCACCTCGACAACCCGTACTCGCGCAACCCTGTGCTGCGGGAGAAGATCATGAGCCGGGGGCTCGCGCCCGACGCGCCGGAGTAGCGCGTGACGGGCATCAATTCGGCAGGGCAGGCCGAGGCGGTCAAGTACTCCGAGCTGGTCATGGACTGGCTCGGCGAGCTCGGCTACACCCACTGCTTCTTCGTCGCCGGCGGCAACAGCATGCACCTGCTCGACGGGGCGCGGACCCGGATGACGTGCATCCCGTTCGTGCACGAGGTGGCGGCCGGCATCGCGGCGGAGTACTTCAACGAGGTCGACGGCAACCAAGCCGGAGGCGGAGACCGCGCCTTTGTCTTGGTCACCGCCGGCCCCGGCCTCACCAACATCGTCACCGCGCTCTCGGGCGCGTTCCTCGAGCAGCGCGAGCTCCTCGTCCTCGGCGGGCAGGTGAAGAGCACCGACCTAGCCGACAACGGCATCCGTCAGCGCGGGATCCAGGAGGTCGACGGCATCGCGATCGCCGCGCCCACCACGGTCGAAACACTCCGGGTCGAGCAGCCGGTGGCGCGCGACGAGATCGTGCGGGCGGTCAGCCGGGGCCGTCAGGGTCGCCCCGGCCCCGTGTTCATCGAGATCTGCCTCGACGCCCAGGGGGCGCCGGTCGACCCCGCCGCGCTGGGCGCCAAGGGCGGCCCACCACCGGACGTGGGCGCGGGCGCCGACGCCATTGCCGCCGCCGAGGCCGCCGTCGACGAGGTCGCGGCGCTGACGCGAGCGGCGAGCCGGCCGGTGTGGCTGATCGGCGGCGGGGTCAGCCGCGAGACGGCGGCGGCTGTGCGCGACGACTTACGCGCCGCCGGCGTGCCACTGATGACGACGTGGAACGGCGCCGACCGCGTCGCCGGCGACGACCCGCTCTACTTCGGCCGGCCCAACACCTGGGGCCAGCGCTCGGCGAACGTGCTCGTGCAGCAGGCCGACCTCGTCGTCGCCTTCGGCGCCCGGCTCGGCCTCCAGCAGACCGGGTTCAACTGGCAGCAGTTCGTGCCCGTCGGCAAGGTGGTGCACGTCGACGTCGACCGGGCCGAGCTCGACAAGGGTCACCCGCGTGTCGATCTCAAGGTGCACGGCGACGCCAACACGCTGCTGCGCCGCCTCGCCGTCCTCGACTACCCCGACTTCGGCGAGTGGATCGCGTTCTGTCGCAAGGTGCGAGCCCGGCTGCCGCTGAGCGAGGACTCCAACGTCGCCGGACCCGGCTACGTGAATCCGTACGAGTTCTACCTGGCGCTGGCCGAGCTCACGACCGGTGACGACGTGATCATCCCGTGCAGTAGCGGCAACGCCAACTCGGTCGCCATGCAGGCGTACGAACCGAGCCGGGGTCAGGTCGTCGTCACCGACAAGGGTCTCGCCAGCATGGGCTACGGCCTGTCGGGCGCGATCGGCGCCGCCCTGGCCCGGCCCGACCAGCGCGTCTTCCTGGTCGAGGGCGACGGCGGTTTCGCCCAGAATCTCCAGGAGCTCGCGACCGTCGCCGTGAACAACCTCAACTTGAAGATCTTCATCTTCGCCAACGAGGGGTACGCGTCGATCCGCCAGACCCAACGCAACTACTTCGGCGGTGACTATCTCGGCTGCGACACGCAGAGCGGCCTCGGCTTCCCGTCGTGGCCGGCGCTGTTCCGCGCCTACGACCTCCCGGTGCTCGGTATCAGCGCCGAAACGCTGCGCTCCGACGAGCTGCGCCAGGCGCTGGCGGCGCCCGGGCCGCACGGGTTCGTCGTCCACGTCGACCCCGAGCAGACGCACTGGCCCAAGATCGCCAGCCGGGTCACGGCCACCGGCAGCATGGAGTCCAACCCGCTCCACCTCATGAACCCCGAGCTGCCCGAGGACGTCGCCGCCGAGGTCCTGCGGTACCTCCAGTGACTGCCTCCGGCCCCGGAACGGCGAGCCGTGACACCGGGCGGGCCAAGCTGTTCCAACGCGGCGCCGACGCCATCGGTCGCACCAAGGTCGGTCGCCGAACGCTCGAGTGGCTGTCGCAGAGCACGACGCTCCAACGCCTCACGATCGGCGGCCCGAACCCCATTCACCCGTGGGAGGAAGACGAGCGGTTCGGCGGATTGGCCCGCGATGCCCGCCCGCTGACGATGTTGAGCGTGCCGGCCCTGTACAACCTCTACCAGGTGGCGCTCACGGTCTCGAAGGTCCCGGGCGACGTGGCCGAGGTCGGCGTGTACCGGGGCGGCACCGCCCTGCTCCTCACCCGGCTGCTCGAGGACGCCGATCGCGAGGAGTTCTTCTTCGACACCTTCGAAGGCATGCCCGAGACCCATCCCGACTACGACAAGCACCTCACCGGCGACTTCGCCGACACGTCGCTGCCGGCGGTGCAACGCACCCTTGCCGGCCACGACCGGGTTCACCTCGTGCCGGGACTGTTCCCGCAGACGGCCGGCGTCATCGAGGATCGGAAGTTCGCTCTCGCCCACGTCGACGTCGACATCTACCAGTCGGTGCTCGACTGCTCCGAGTTCTTCTACCCACGCATGTCGCCCGGTGGCGCCATCGTGTACGACGACTACGGGCAGCGGTCCTGCCCGGGGGCGCGCAAGGCCGTCGACGAGTTCTACGCCGACAAGGCCGAGCACCCGATCTACCTTCCGACGGGTCAATGTCTCGTCTGGCGGTTGTCAGCATGAGCGAACCGTTCGGTACCCTCGACGACGTGGCACCTTCGTTCGAGACGCGGACTCGTTGCGTCGTCGGCGACGCCCACTGCCCGATCGAGTCGAACGGCGACGGCTCCGGCGCGTCGGTCGTGCGCACCGTCACCGACTGGGAATCAGGGCTCGGCAAGTTCGAGATCCGCGAGTGCTCGCGGTGCCACGTCAACTTCACCGACCCGCACGCCACCGCCGAGTCGGTGCCCCTGCTCTACGAGGGGCGCCAGAGCCAGGACTTCAACGAGGCGCCCAACCGCGTGATCGCCTGGCTCAAAGACTGGTTCGCCGATCGAGGCGCCCGGCGCATCGTGAAGATGGCCGAGCGCGACGGCGCCTTCTCGGTGCTCGACTACGGCTGCGGCGACGGGCGATCGGCGCTCGGGATCGCCCGTTGCGCACCGGAATCCGAGGTGTGGGCCAGCGACTTCGAGGACGACCCACCGCCCGGCATGCCCGAGTCGGCGCCGTACCGGGAAGGTCGCCTGCACTATCTCCACGAGGCGAAGGTCCGAGCCTCGGACCGGAAGTTCGATCTGGTCGTGCTCCGCCACGTGCTCGAGCACTACGAGCAGCCGGTCGAGCTGCTGGAGCTGATGCGGTCGCACCTCGAGCCGGGCGGTCGCATCTTCATCGAAGTTCCCAACGTGCGTTCGCGGTGGGCCCGCATCGCCGGTGACTACTGGACGGGCTGGTACGTGCCGCGCCACTTCACGCATTTCGCTTTCGATTCCCTGCGCCAGGCGTGCGAGTCCGCCGGTCTCCAGGTCCTGGTCGAGCAGCGCTCCGACATCCCGATCATCGGCCGCACGCTCCACAACCGGCACCGGGAACGCGAGTACGGGACGCGCTACGTCGCCGCCGCGGCGGCGCTGTACCCGGTGCAGATCGGTGTTGACCGGCTCTCGCGGGCGTCGACCTGCCTGCAAGTGGTGGCGGAACCGAGATGAGCGACCGGAAGCTGATCTCGGTCGTCGTCCCGGCGTACAACGAGGGCGAGTGCGTGGAGGAGCTGGCCCGCCGCCTCCAGAAGGTGTTCGACGAGGAGGACGCCTACGACTTCGAGGTGATCATCGTCGAGAACGGCTCGACCGACGACACGTACGAGAAGCTCCTGGCCATCCGGGCCGCCGACGACCGTTTCAAGGTCATCCAGCTCTCCCGCAACTTCTACATGGAGGGCGGGATGGACGCCGGCCTCGCCGCCGCCACCGGCGACGCCGCCGTCATCATGAGCGCCGACCTCCAGGACCCGCCCGAGATCATCCACGACTTCATCGTCCGCTGGGAAGAGGGCTACGAGAACGTCTACGGGGTCATCACCGAGCGGCAGGGGACCGGCATCGTGCGCCGCGTGCTAGCGGTCACCTTCTACTGGATCATCAACAAGCTGAGTGACCAGAGCGTCCCCCGCAACGCCAGCGACTTCCGCCTGGTCGACCGGCGCGTCTATGAGACGTTCAACGAGATGGCCGAGCGGGGCCGCATGGTGCGGGCGATGTTCGGCTGGGTCGGCTTCCGGTCGATCGGCGTGGAGCACGAACGGCCGCCTCGTCACGGGGGGAAGTCGACCTTCCAACCCATCAAGACGGCCGGGTTCGCGGTGCGCGGGATCCTGGCCAACTCGAACCTGCCGTTGAAGGTCATCCCGCTGTTCGGGTTGGCGCTGTCGTTCCTGTCGTTCTTCGCGATCGTGATCATCACGTGGCAGGCGATCTTCTACGGCGTGCCGTTCCCCGGGTTCGGCACGCTGGCGTCGCTGATGTTCCTCACGTTCGGGTTCCTGTTCTGCTTCCTCGGAATCGTCAGCGAGTACATCGGGATGATCTTCCACGAGGTACGCGGCCGGCCCACGTACATCGTGCGCGAGCGCCACGGGCTGGACAAACCTTCTAGCTGATCCGAGCCCCGTCCGGGTGCGGCAGCGTCACGATCTCGTTGTCGACGCCGAGCTCGTCGCGGATCACCGCCACGATCGACTCCTCGTGGTGGATCGACGTGACGACGATCGGGTACGGCAGCGACTTCACCGTCTCGGGCGCCTCGACGACCGTGCCGGCGAGGTGCCGGCCTTGGTTCTGGGGCGAACTGTCGACGATGGCAGCGATCGGCGTCTCGGCCAGGACCGTGTCGCACAGCAGCTTCATGGCCAGGTTCCCGGTTCCCCACACGATGACCTGGTCGGCGCCGGCGAGCCGTGACCGTAGCTCGGCGTCGATCTCGTTCATGAGACGGTCGGAGGCGCGCACGTACTCCTCGATCGCGCCGCGCAGCTCGGTGTCAGGTGTCGCGACGACCGGAGTCGTCGGCGGGTCGGTCTTGCGCCACAGCCCGTAGATCGCCGGGTAGAGAAAGGTCGGTGAGTTGCGGTCGACCTTGGCCCCGGTCGTCACCGTTTCGAACCCGGTTGCGGTCAGGAGGTGCTGCAGGGTCGGCAGCGAGAAGTGGTTGATGTGCTCGATGTTGAAGTCGTGGTACGGCGCCACGAGATATCGGGCATAGAGGGTGGCGTCCGGCACCTCGAGATAGGCGACGCCGCCGGGACGGAGCATCCGGTGCAGCCCGGCGGCCGCGCCCTGCACGTCGGCCAGGTGCTCGAGCACGTGGGACAGCACGACA
>Ga0299913_10006182_pt1 | contig 10344 bp, 10 predicted proteins | sample RVTome_9_FD_201360 | JGI IMG/M metagenome (GOLD analysis project Ga0299913, IMG submission 201360) | Soil microbial communities from uranium-contaminated site in the Upper Colorado River Basin, Wyoming, United States - RVT155D38 (version 2) ... | reverse complement strand
GGACGATGTGGGCCTTCCCGTGGAGCTCGAGGATCGGGCTGTAGGTCCGCGTCGTCGCGTAGAACGCGATCTGCAGCTTGCACTCGCGGCGTGCCATGTCGACGTCGTCTGAGATCGAGATCAACCAGTCGGCCGTCAGGTTGCACTCCTCGGGCTTGCGCCCCGCGCGCTCGGCCCCCTCGGCGATCGCCGGACGGACGACCTCTTTCAGGTACTTCGGCGACGCGATGGGATGCGCGAGCAGACCGTCGGCGACCTCGCCGCATGTACGCGCCATGATCTTTCCCACCGCGGCGAGGTAGATCGGCACGTCGCGCGGCTCGGGGTTGCGGCGGCTACCGAAGACCGGACGGGTCACGTTGTAGAAGCGGCCCTCGTGAACGACGTCCTCACCCCGGTTCGCGGCCCAGACCGTCCGCATGACCTGGGCGTACTCCTTGATCTTGGGGGCCGGGTGCTCGAACTTGACCGAGAACCGTTCCTCGTTGATCCGCTTGACCTGGGTGCCGAGACCGATGATGAATCGCCCTCCGGAAAGCTCGTCCAGATCCGAGGTCTCCATCGCGGTGATGGTCGGGGATCGTGGGAACGCCAGCGCGATCGCGGTTCCCACCTTGATCTTGGAGGTGTTCTGGATCGCAACCGCAGCGGTGATGAACGCCGTGGTCGTGGTCTCTGCCGCCCAGCAGGACTCGAAACCGGCATCCTCGACCATCTTGGCCATCGGGCCGATCATCGACATCGGCCCGCCGATACCGATCCCATATTCCATAGGCCCGGCACTATAGCCCTAGCTAAACGAGCGCCACGGCTTGCGCCGGCCCCGGCATTGTGTACATTCCCACCGACGTAGTCATCCGTTCGCCCAGGAGGGTTGGAGATAGTGAGCGACCTGCTCGACGATGAAGAGATCGAACAACGCCTGGACGAGCTCGGCGATTGGGAGCGTGAGGGCGATTCCATCGAGAAGGTATTCGAGTTCGACGATTTCGCCCTTGCGATGAAGTTCGTCAACGACGTCGCGAAGTTCGCCGAGCAGAAGGACCATCACCCCGACATCGACATCCGGTGGAACAAGGTCAAGCTGTCGCTGACGACCCACGCGGAAGGCGGCCTGACGCCGTGGGACTTCGACTTCGCGAACGAGGTCGAGCAGACGATCGCTACGTAGGAGTCGGAACCTCCCCTTCGTTCCGCAGCCACGGCGGTAACGAGAACGTCACATCCTCGGTCGTGATCTCGCGCGTCTCGACGTCGGTGTAGCCGAGCTCGGCCAGGCGCTCTATCAACCGATCGACCAGCACCTCGGGAGCGCTCGCGCCGGAGCTGACCCCAACCGTCTCGGCCCCCTCGAGCCACGCCGGATCAAGCTGTGAGACGTCCGGCACGAGGTAGGCCGGTGTCCCGGCGACCTTGGCAACCTCGACCATCCGGTTCGAGTTGCTCGAGTTCAACGCGCCCACGATCAGGACCACGTCGGCGTCGGGGGCGATCGCTTTGACCGCGACCTGCCTGTTCTGCGTCGCGTAACAGATGTCGTCGCTGCGCGGCCCGGCGATATCGGTGAAGTGAGATCTCAGTGCTTCGACCGTCTGCAGCGTGTCGTCCACCGACAGTGTCGTCTGGGTGAGGTACGAGACCGGCTCGTCCGGAGCCAGCGGGAGGGTCGAGATCTGCTCGGGGCTCTCGATCACGTACGTGCTCTCGGGGGCTTCACCGGCGGTGCCCTCGATCTCTTCGTGGCCCTGGTGCCCGACGAGCACGATCTTCCGCCCGGCGCGGTCGAAGCGCTTGGCCTCGAGATGCACCTTCGTGACGAGCGGGCAGGTCGCATCGATCACCTGGAGGTTGCGGGCGTCGGCGTTGCGCCGGACCTCGGGCGAGATGCCGTGGGCCGAGAAGATGCACACCGCCCCTTCGGGGATCTGGTCTTCCGACTCGACGAAGACGGCCCCGCGCTTCTCGAGCTCTTGCACCACGTGGCGGTTGTGCACGATCTCCTTGCGGACGTAGACCGGCGCGCCGAGCGTCTCGAGCGCCCGTTCCACCATCTGAACGGCGCGATCGACACCGGCGCAATAACCCCGGGGGGCCGCAAGGATCACCTTCTTCTTATCCTTCACCCGCTCACCCTACGAACTTTTCTTAATAAGTCAGCTTTTGGCTCCGTGGGTGAAGAGAAGTTCAGCGACTCCTGCGGATCTTTGCCATCGCGAGCTTGTATCGGTCCCGCAGGCCGGCCTCTTGGGATGACGGGCACAGCGATTCGATCGGGCACCGCTCGCATTGCGGCTTCTTCGCATCACAGATCTGACGGCCGTGTTCGATGAGCAGATCGGTGATCACGATCCATTTCTTCCTTGGAACGCTGTCCATCAGGTCCTGCTCGATCTTCACCGCGTCCTTCGGGCCCCGCTTCGTCAGTGCCAGGCGGACGGCCACCCTGCCGACGTGGGTGTCGACCGCGATACCAGCGCCGGGGTCTTTCCTGGCGACCTCGGGAAAGAGGTTCAGCTGGACGACGTTCGCGGTCTTGCGGGCAACGCCGGGCAGCGTGATCAGCTCGGCGATCGTCTTCGGCACCTCGCCGTCGAAATCGTCGATCAGCTTCTGGGCCATGCCGCGTAGTGACCTCGTCTTCTGCCGGAAGAAGCCGGTCGACTGGATGTCTTTCTGGAGCTCTTCCTCGGGGACCGCTAGGTAGTCCTCGGGGCGGCGGTACTTGGCGAACAGCTCCGGCGTGACGAGGTTCACGCGCGCGTCGGTCGACTGGGCCGACAGGATCACGGCCACGACACACTCGAGCGGGGTGGTGTAGCTCAGGGCGATCCCGGCCTCGGGATAGGCCTTCTCGAGCTTGCGGATGATCCGCCCGATGCGCTCGGGACCAGGGCTTTCGCGGGTCACTGCCATCCGAGCACGATATCGGCTAACCTGGGCCCTAACGACCGTTTGTTTGGAGGCTGGAAAGTGGCTCAGACCGCAGAAGCGACCAGGAGCCCGAGGCGCACCGAGATGATCCGGGCCGCGGCCCGGCTGTTCTCCGAGCGCGGCTACCACGGCACCTCGATGCAGCACCTCGCCGACGCCCTCGGCCTCCAGCGGGGATCGCTCTATGCCCACATCGGGTCCAAAGAAGAGCTGCTATTCGACGTCGTGAACGAAGGTGCCGACCGGTTCTTGGAGCGCGGCCAGCAGGCCTTCGACATGGAGTCCCTCGCAGCCCGCCGTCTGCGGCGCTTGCTGGTCGGTCACATCGAGACCGCGATCGAACACCTCGATGCGGCGACGGTGTTCCTCAACGAATGGCGCTACCTCTCACCCGAGTTCATCTCATCGATCCAAGAGAAGCGCGACCGCTACGAGGCGATGGTGCGCGGCATCATCGAGGACGGGATCGCCGCTCGGGAGTTCCGCCCCGACGTCAACGTGCGCTTCGCGGCCCGGTTGGTGCTGTCCGCAGGCAATTGGACGTACGCATGGTTCCGGCCGGGCGGCGAGCTCGGCCCGACCCAGATCGGTGAACGATTCGCAGAGCTATTGATCCGAGGATTGCACGTCCCCGAGGAGGAGGTCAGATGACCTACGAAGAGAAGCTCGCCCGGTTCGAAGCCCACATCGAGGCGGGGGGCAAGATCGAGACCCAGGACTGGATGCCCGACGACTATCGCACCGGCGTCCTGAAGTTCATCGAGATGCACGCGAACTCCGAGATCATGGGTGCGCTCCCCGAACGCGAGTGCCTACCCGCGGCCCCGAGCCTCCAGCGCAAGATGTCTCTGTGCGCCAAGATCCAGGATGAGGTCGGGCACTCCCAGCTGCTCTACCGCGTCGCCGAAGACCTCGGCAAAGGGCGGGATGCGATGTACGAGGATCTCGTCAACGGGCGGTCGAAGTTCCACAACGTCTTCCATTACCCGGTCGAGCACTGGGGTGACGTCGCGTTGATCGGATGGCTGATCGACGGCGCCGCACTGGTCACGCAGGCCGCCCTCCTCGACTCGTCCTACGCGCCCTACACCCGGGTGCTCAAGCGGATCTGTTCGGAGGAACAGCTCCACCTGCGTCACGGTGAGGACATCACGCTCGAGCTCGCATCGGGAACCGAGGCACAGCGCGCGATGTTCCAGGACGCGCTCGACCGCTGGTGGCTCGCGATCATCCATTTCTTCGGCCCCCGCTCGAACGTCGAGAAAGACCTGTTGCTCCGCTGGAAGGTCAAGACCCGTACGAACGAGGATCTGCGCCAGGAGTTCCTCGACCGCTACGTCCCGAAGATCCTCGATCTCGGGTTCACGATCCCCACGCCAACCCCACGCAAGGACGGGGAGCACTGGGTGATCGACGAAACCGAGATCGACTGGGCTCCGCTCGACGCGATCAAGAAGAACGAGGGCCCCGCGACCCATCGCCGGCGCACCCATCGCAAGGAGATGTACGACACCCATCGCTGGGTGCGCGAAGCGCTCTCCGAGCCCGCCCTGGGCGTCGCCTGATCCGATGGAGGTCTACGAGGTTTTCCGGCGCACGGGACACAAGGAGCCGTTCGAGCACTGCGGGGCGGTGATCGCTCCCGATCCAGAGATGGCGCTGTTGATGGCGAAGGAATGCTTCCTTCGCAGGCGCGAGGGCCAGCACCTCTGGGTAGCGCGCCGCAGCGACATCCACAGCTTCTCCGACGAGAGCCTGCTCGAGATCGCGGCCGATAAGTCGTATCGATTCGCGGAGGGCTACCGGGATGTCGTCGCGAAGCGCGAACGCGCGCGGGCCCGGGTGAAGGAGCTGGCGGAATCATGAGCGACGCCGCGTTGGTCTCGCTCGTAACCGCTCTGGCCGACGACGAGCTCGTGCTCGGCCATCGTCATTCGGAATGGACGGGCTTCGCCCCCCACCTCGAAGAGGATGTGGCGTTCTCATCGATCGCCCAGGACGAGATCGGCCATGCAGCTGCCTACTACTCCCTCGTGGCGAACCTGACGGACGACGATCCCGATCGCCTCGCCCTGGGACGTGAGCCGGCGGAATACCGCAATGCGATCTTCTGCGAGCGACCGAACCGCGAGTGGGCCTTCACTCTCGTACGACACTGGCTCTACGACACCGCCGATGCTCTCCGGCTCGAAGCCCTCGAGCAGTCGGCGCATCCCGAGCTCGCGGCGCTCGCGACCAAGATCCGGCGCGAGGAGCGTTACCACCTGATCCATGCCGACTCGTGGATCAAGCGGGTCGCGCGCGGCCCCGTCGAGGGCCGGACGAGACTCGCCGACGCGACCGCGTCGGCGTTCCCGGAAACGATCGGTCTGTTCGAGCCGTTCGAAGATGAAGAAGCAGCCGTTAAGCACGGTTGGCTGCCTGTTCCCTCCGACGAGCTGCGCCGCAGGTTCTACGACAAGGTCAACCCGATGCTCGACGAGCTCGGCCTTCCGACCGAGACCCACCCGCACGCAGCAGCCCGGGCGGAGTTCGTGGCGTCGTCCTCGGGCGACCTGATCTCCGAGGGCTCGGGCGAGACATCGGACGCCGAGGGAGCCGACGATGCCCTCGGTGGACGCCGAGGCCGCCACACACCCGATCTCGACGCGCTGTGGACCGAGATGACGACGCAGTACCGATCGCACCCCGGGGCCCGCTGGTGAGCACCGACCTTCTCGGCACCGAGGCCGCGATCTGGGATGCACTCGCCGGCGTTCCGGATCCCGAGATACCGGCAGTCTCGATCGTGGACATGGGGATGATCCGCGACGTCGACCTCGCGGGGGGCCGCGCCACGGTGACCGTCCTGCCGACGTTCACCGGATGCCCTGCGATCCCGATCATCAAACGCGACGTGGCCACTGCGGTCGCGGCGGTGTCGGGGATCGACGATGTCGTCGTTGAGACGTCGTTCTCACCGCCGTGGACGAGCGATCGCATCACCGAACAGGGCCGCGCCCGCCTCGAAGAGTTCGGCCTGGCGCCGCCGACGGGGACCGGGCCGGTGTTGATCACCGAGATCGGTTTGCCGACGGTGGCGAGATGCCCCTTCTGCGGGAGCACCGACACCGCCAACGAGAACCCGTTCGGCCCGACACCGTGTAGAGCCCTGTACTACTGCAACGCGTGCAGGAATCCTTTCGAGCAGTTCAAGCCCGTCTAAGCCGGAGTGATCGACTGCATCCACACGGAGTGCATGTTTGACTCCCCGCGCCGGTTCATCACTTCGACGAAGGCCTCGACGACCGTCGGGTCGAACTGGGCGCCGGAGTTCTCCTTGAGCTGATGGAACGCAGCACTATCGGGCATGCGTTTGCGGTAAGGGCGATCCGAGGTCATCGCGTGGAACGCGTCGCAGACGAAGATGATCCGGGCCTCGATCGGGATGTCGTCACCTGAAAGACCGTCGGGGTAGCCGTCACCGTCGTAGCGCTCGTGGCATGCCCGGACGATAGGCCGGACCTCCGCGAGACGTTCGATCGGCTCCAGGATCCTCGCCCCCAGCTCGGGGTGACGCTCCATGATCTTGCGCTCCTCGTCGGTGAGCGGGCCGGGCTTGCGGATGATGTCGGACGGGATCCCGATCTTGCCGATGTCGTGGAACAGCGCCCCGAGCTCGAGCCGCTTGATGGTCGCGGGATCCAGAGCCATCTCGGTCCCAACCTCGAGGGCCATGTCGGTGATCGATCGAGCATGGTCCGACGTGTATTCGTCCTTCGCCTCGAGCGCATTCGCAAGGGCTTCCACCGTTGACAGGAACGTGCGCTCGAGGTTGTCGAAGTTACCGGCGTTCGTGATCGCCAGCTCGGCCTGATGTGCGATCCCTTCGAGGAGACGCATCTTGCGCTCCGAGAACTCGTAGTCGCCGAGAGCGGGGGCCGCGACGGCGAGGCATCCGACCCGCCCGTCGGTGCGGAGTGGGGCCACGGCCCAGGTGACGCCCCGGCCTTCCTCGGTCACACCTTCGATCTCATCCATCGAGCCCGGAGGCAGGACGAAGGGGCCCGGCGAGCTCAGGAAGCTCATCACGACCTCTTTCGGGTAGCGAGCCTGGGCCGCGCGCTCGCGATAGAGACCCTCGTAGCCCCACAGTGCTTCGGGGACGAGGTCGCCGGTCTCGGGTTCCTGCAACCAGATCGATGCGCGCGGCGAACCCAGTAGACGGCTGGACAGCTCTACGGTCCTGGTCAGGACCTCGTCGAGATCCTGCGCAGCAGAAAGGCGCCCGCTGAACTCGAGCAGCGAGCTCGCGATCTCAGCGCTCTCCTTCTGGTCCTTATAGAGAAGGGCCTTCTGAAGGGCGACGGAGGTCTGATGCGCGATGCCCTCGAGCAACCGCATGCGCTCGTCACTGAAGTGACCGTTCGTACCGATCGGGCTGCGGACCCTGATCCAACCGCGGAGGCCGTCGCCGGACCTCAGAGGTGCGATCGCGAGTGAGCTCGCAGCCACACCCGGCGGATGGCCGAAGAAGTCATCCTGCTCGGGCGAGCTCATGACGACCGGCGTCCGGGTCTTCGTCAACAGGGCTTCGGCGGTCTCGGCCGGCACCCGCGCGCGGATCAGTGGCTCGACGGTCGGGTCCCCGACATACCCGCAGTGGGCAGCGCAGGAGAAGTCGCCTGACCGCTCTTCTTCGAGCCAGATCGAGCACTGCTCGGCCGCCATCATGCGCGCGGTCTCGTTCACCGCGTCCTGGGCAATCCGGTAGAACGACCCCGACCTTGTGACGAGGTCTGAAAGCTCGAGCAGGGCCTTCGCGTTCTCCGCCTCTTGACGCTGTGCCTCGTAGAGGCGGGCGTTCTCGAGGGCCACCGACGCGTGTCCAGCGAGGACCTCGAGGAGGCGGACGTCGTCCTCGTCGAACTGGTCGATGCCGAGCGAAGAGATGTAGATCACACCCACCACCCGGGCCCCGAACGTCAGAGGCACGGCGATGATCGATTCCTCCACAGCAGGCGTGCCCGGAACCTGCTGGGCGAAGTCACACTCGAGAGCGTTGTCGATCAACAAGGAATGACCCGTTTCGACGGCCCGGCCGACGATCCCATCCCCCACCTTGCGGACGAGCTTCTCGGGCGACTCCTTGATCACGCCGGCCAGCTCCCCGCGTGCGGCGAGGGGGACGAGCAGATCGTGATCCCGGATCCAGACGATGCAACTCGCGTAATCGATGAGGGTCCGGAGCTCGTTCGCGATCGTCGTTCCGATCTGCCGAACGTCGTTGAGCCGGTTCAGCTTGCCGGCGAGGCTCTGGAGCATCTTCAGATGAGCGATCGACCGCACGTCATGAGCGGTCGACGTGACCCCGGGGCGCTCGGAGGCATCGTCGTTGAACAGCACGATGCGGTCTTTGCCGCGCGCCTTAGAGGTCATCATCGCGGCTTCCGAGCACGCTACGAGTGCACGCGGGTTCATCGCGTGCTCTGGACCTTGTGCTATCCCAACCGAGATGGTCACGTTCCCGACGAGCTCGAACTCGGTCTCGCCCAACCTCTGGCAGATGCGGGTCGAAAGTCCCATCGCATCTCCGGCGTCCGACGACGGGGCGATGATCCCGAACTCCTCACCGCCCAGGCGGCACACGACATCCGAACCACGAACCGTCGTCTTGAGGATCTGTGCGAGCGCGATCAACACCTGGTCGCCGACACCGTGGCCATGAACGTCGTTGACCTTCTTGAAGTCGTCGATATCGATCATGATCACGGATACGGAATCGTGTGACCGCCCGGCCCGGATCAGCTCGGCGCGCAGGCGCTCGTGGAAGAACCGGTGGTTGTAAAGCCCCGTTAGCGGATCGGTCTGTGCCTGGTATTCGAGAGCCAGGCGGGTCTGCGAGTTGTCGATCGCAAGCGCGGCCGCGTCGCCGAACCTGCGGACGAGCTCGAACTCCTCGTCGGTGAACGCGGCTTCCTCGCCTGAACGGTAGACGTTCAACGCGCCCAAGACCCGACCGCGAGCGACGAGAGGAACCGCGATGAGAGCTTCTGGATCGATCGGGCAACCCGGGATGAACCGCACGCGCGGGTCGAGATGCGCCTGGTTGCTCAGTACGGCCTCGCGATGCTCCACGGCCCAGCCGGTGATCCCCCGGCCGAACTCGGTCGGACTCCGCATGATCTGCTCGGCGTAAGGGTCCCGAGCGACGACCGGAGTGAGCAATCGCTTGTCCTCTTCGGCCTCGTAGATCACGAGGGCATCGTGGGGGATGATCTCGACGAGGTTGTCGGCGATCCGCTCCAAAATCGCGTCGCTGCCCTCCGCGGACAGGAGATGGTGGAACACGTCCGCGAGGCGGCGATACGAGTCTTGGTCGGGTGGCCCCTGCGGAGCCGAGCCCTGCATGGCCGCGGCCCTAGTCATCGACACTATCTACCCCTTCGATTTGGTCCCCTTTGGTACGCCTAGTTAGCTATCGGCCCACCCTGTCAAGGCCTTTAAGCCCCTGAGACCATCTATTAGGCGTAGAAGCTCCGATATGTCCGGCCCCGGCCACCGGGTTCACGGGTGTACGAGCTAGAACTGTCCGTAGCTCTTCTGGATCTCGAACTCGTAGATGAGCCGCTTCTCCTTGACCATCGCCTCGAGGTATTCGGGGGTGTCGTCGGGCTCACCGGCCAGCCCCCTGTACAGGGTGAGGTTGAGCTCCGGAGCGTCGCTTCCGTCGAGGATGGTCACCACGCAGTCGAGCCCCAACCAGTGCCAGGGATCGCGGCCGAGAACCAGCAGCGAACATCGGGGATCCCTCCGGAGGTGCGTGGTACGCAACCGGTCCTGGGTAGCCGAGCTCCACAACTTCCCGTCCACCAATCCGACGTCGATGCGCGCGACATGTGGAGACCCGTCCGACCGCGTCGTCGCCTGGATAGCGCCGTGGTGCTCCTCGAGGAACGCCCTGACCTTGTCCTCCATCAAGCGGTGGCTACTTCAGCGAGACCCAGACCGACTTCGTCTCGGTGAACGCCTCCATGGCGTGGAGCCCCAGGTCTCGCCCGAACCCCGACTGCTTGTAGCCGCCGAAGCTCACCGAGGGGTCGTAGAGCCCGTAGGTGTTGATCCACACCGTTCCCGCCTTGATGCCACGGGCGACTCGGTGTGCTTTCGAGACGTCGCTCGTCCAAACGGCCGACGCGAGCCCGTAGATCGTGTCGTTCGCGACCCGGATCGCCTCCTCGACGTCGTCCACCGGAATCACCGCGACCACGGGGCCGAATATCTCTTCCTGCGCGATCCGCATGTCATTGCGGACGCCGGTGAAGACCGTCGGCTGTACGAAGTAGCCGTCACCCAGGTCGGTCGGACGTTCACCGCCGGTTGCGACCTCGGCACCTTCGGAGCGACCGATGTCGATGTAACCCGTGACGCGCT
>Ga0299913_10006181_pt1 | contig 10344 bp, 8 predicted proteins | sample RVTome_9_FD_201360 | JGI IMG/M metagenome (GOLD analysis project Ga0299913, IMG submission 201360) | Soil microbial communities from uranium-contaminated site in the Upper Colorado River Basin, Wyoming, United States - RVT155D38 (version 2) ... | reverse complement strand
TTGAACGGCCGCTCGGCGGCAGGCCCCAGCCACATGTCCCAATCGAGACCGGCGGGCGGAGCGCTGTCGGGCGGGTTGCCGATGCCGTCCGGATATTCGTTCTCGTAGTTCCAGGTGCGCACGAAGCTGATCGGGCCGAGCCGGCCGCTGCGGACGATCTCGACCGCCTTCGCAAAATGGATGCCCGAGCGCTGCTGCGTGCCGACCTGCACCACGCGGCCGTATTTGCGGGCGGCCTCGACCATCATGCGGCCTTCGCGGACGGTCACGGAAATGGGCTTCTCGATATACACGTCCTTGCCGGCCTTGCAAGCTTCGATCGTCATGTAGGCGTGCCAGTGGTCGGGGGTCGAGATGCAAACGGCGTCAATATCGGAGGCGGCCAGCAGCTCGCGGAAATCCTTATAGACTTTGACGCCGGGCACGGCGGCCACGGCCAGATCGAGATTCGGCTGGTAAACATCGCAAACCGCCACGACCTGGAGCGAGGCGAGCTTGAGCGCGGAGCGCAGGTTGCCCAAGCCCCGGCGGCCCATGCCGATGAAGCCCACTCGAAAACGCCGCTGGCCCGCGGACTGGGCCGGCGAGGCCGGCGCCATCAGGGATCCCGCGATACCGGCGGCTCCCACCGACTGCAAAAAAGTTCTGCGTTTGAGGTTGTCGGCTCTCATTGAGTCTGTTCCTCCCAGTGGTTTGTTATGGCGCGAACAACCAGCCGGCGCTTTCGCGGGGCAGACCGCCCGTGCCGGGGGCGTTGTTGGTTTCTAAGGTAGCAGACAATCCCCGCAACGCGGTTGCGGCTCGGAGCGGCTTACTCGGGCGCGCCGCCGGGGAGGTCGACCTGGTCGTTCAACTCGTTCAACAATTGCACGACCAGAGCTTTCTGGCCCAACTCGAAATCGCCGGCGGCTTTGCCCGGTTCGTGGGCCGCAACCCAGGCCTTAAGAAAGACGGTGATCGGAGCGGCCACAGCCTCCTCCGCCCCCGGCTCGAAGCGTAACGGTATCTCGGACTGGCCAATCGCTTCGGTCAGCAGATTGGAAAACTTCATGGCAACCTCGGCGCGCTGCTTTCTCAAACACAGTGCTTTCGGGACGCGCTGCTTCGAACACACACCGCTTTTTGGGGGGCGCCGTGCTTTCTCAAACACGGTGCTTTCGGAAAGAAGACCCCTTTCGGCTTTCGGCTCCGCCCCAGTTCGGAACCTCAAGACCCGGTAGGTTAGCACAAACGGCGCGGGGGAAAGGGTGGGGCGGTCAGAGGGCTGGACGCGTGCCCAAAGAGTCAGTTTTGAGAGGGCCGTCAAGCGGGCTGCGAACGTCCGAGATGCCGACTCCCGTCAAATGGGAATCTCGGCACTTCCAAAATCGCCGGCTACTGGGAGCGGCGTCGCGACGCGGCCGGCTAGGAACAGAGTTCATGCGGCAACCACGATTGGGACTTCCACGACCGCAGTATCACCACATGACAAGCCGATGGTACGATCAGGGCCGATAGCGCCCATCAAGGTTTGTCCGCTCCCGGCCAAGACTTGCACACGGCGGCGATGCGACCGAGGCGCCACTTGGTTGGGTGTTTTCGCGCAGTCTATCCAGCGTGCATTCCGGAGGTCTGATGAAATACTTGTGCCTGGCGTACGAAGAGGAACAGAAGCTCAACAACCTATCCGAGGGCGAGTGGCACACCCTGCGGCAAGAGACGCTGGATTACGTTGCGGCACTCCGGACAAGCGGCCACCTGCTCGATGCACGCCCGCTGCGAAGTGCAACCACCGCATCAACGCTGCGCATTCGCGACGGCAAGTTGCTGGTGAGCGACGGGCCGTTCGCGGAAACCAAGGAGCAGATCGGTGGGTTCTTTCTGATCGAGGCGAGCGATCAAGAGGAGGCCATTCGAATTGCAGCGGCGTGGCCTTCAGCGCGGCTCGGGAGCGTTGAAGTCCGCCCTATCGATGAGGAGCTGCGACTGGATCGCCGCTACAGCTAACAGCCCGTGGCAAATTGGTGGTCTGGGGACAGTCAGCCCATTTTCGCGCCAGGCTCGGCGATACAAGTTGCTGATTTCATGTGGGCGCGAAAAAAGGTGACAGTCCCCGAAGATTTCGGCGCAACACTTCTGCCACGGGCTGCTAAGGGATCCGAATTACAGCGAGCGCCGGCCCTGAGCGTCGGCAACCGGAGGACCAGGCGTCGGTCAGTTCGTTCCAATCCAGTAGATGCAGCCAGGGCCTGAACCGGGGCCCATCGTGAACTCGCGGGTGACTTCGAGCGTCTTGAGATCGAACTCCGCGACTCGGTCCTTCGCGCGCAGAAGCCTCTCGAAGTGTGACTATAATGTACAGTCTAGATGCGCAATCCGGATTTCGCTCTGCGCAACGCCAACGCGCCGCCACTTGCCGGGCCCGGCCGAGGGCTCGTTGAAAGGAGCAGATCATGTCCCAGAAAATCCTAGGTACGGCGCTCCTCGCTGCCTCTGCGCTGTTCTCCCCCCTGCTCGCAGAAACGCACGATTTTGTCCCCGATCATGTGTTCCGGGCATCCTCGCTGGCCGGTTTGCGAACCATCGGCCAGGCAGACTGGCGCGCAAGTAACGGCGAGATCACGGGCACGCCACAGAACCAGGGCGTCGGCTGGCTGGTACTCGACAAGAGCTATCAGGACGTTCAGTTCCATACCGAGTTCCGTTGCGCGGCAGGATGCGATGCAGGCCTGCTTGTCCGCACCGAAAAAACATCCGACGGCGGTTTAAAGGGGGTTTACATCTCGCTGAATGAGGAGACGATGGGATCTTATGATCTCACGCTGAGCGCGGAAGGGAAGGAACTGAGCCGCAAGAGGCTTCCCCGGTCGACCGGTGTGTTCGCGCGTATGGCAGTAGGAGCATTCAACAATGGACAGGCGCGTGTTCCCGGGTACGCGGTACTGGCTCCAACGCTGGAAGAACAGGAAGCAGCAGAGACGAGGCCCGCCGAGGCTGGCGCGCGGCCGCCCGCCCGCCGGGGAGGACCGCCGCGCCCCTCTATCCGTAGCGCGGATTGGAACACGCTCGACCTGATCGTCGACACGGACCTGGTTTGGGTTTCGCTGAATGGCCGGCGCCTGGGAAATTCGGCGACCAGCGATCGCATGATGGGCTACGGACCCATGGCGCTTCACGTCGTCGGGTCGGGCGAGGTAGCGTTCAAGGACCTCTCGTTTAGGGATCTCAACCGCAAAACGGAACCGGCAGAGAAGGTTTCCGCGCACTTCCGCATGCAGCGCCTGAACGACTTCTTTTATTCGTGGGGCGCGACGGCGGGAGACGTAACCCGCGACGGAGTGCCGGATGTCGTCGCCGGGCCGTTCTACTTTGTAGGACCGGATTACACAGAGCGGCGCGAGTTTACCGCGGGGCGGAGCTATAACCCCAGCAATAATTTTCCGGACGGCCATGTCTTTTTTGTGAACGACTTTACGGGTGACGGCTGGAACGATATTGTTGCTGTCCATTCCCGCCCCATTTTTCTTTTCGTGAATCCCAAAGGCGAGGGACGGCGCTGGGAACGATATAACGTGGTGCCGAATGCGACGTCCGAGATCGAGGTCTTTCGCGACATCGATGGAGACGGCAAGCCGGAAGTGCTGTTCACTGGTCGGGGTGCGGTGATGGCGTACGCGAAGCCAGATCCGGCAAATCCGACCGCGGCCTGGAAAGCGCACACCATCTCCGAACAAGGCCTGGGATCCGCTCATGGGATGGGCATTGGAGACATTAACGGCGACGGCCGCATGGACGTGGTCAACAGCCGTGGGTGGTGGGAACAACCTGCGACAGGGGCCGGTGATTCGCTGTGGGAGTACCACGCTGCGCAGTTCGGCAACGGCGGAGCGGAAATGGGTGTTTACGACGTGAACGGCGACGGGTGGAGCGATGTCGTGACCTCAATCGCCGCTCACGGTTGGGGGCTCGCGTGGTTTGAGCAGAAGCGCGATCCGCAAGGGAATATTTCCTTCGCGCGGCACGATATCATGGGGGATTTGACCTCGAAGAATGCCGGCGACGTTGCCTTTTCCGAAATCCATGGGGCAGCGTTCGCGGATATGGATGGCGACGGCGTAACAGACATGATCGTGGGAAAGAGGCTGTATTCCCATCTGGAAAGCCATCTCGACCCCGATCCGTATGGCCCCGCGGTCCTTTATTGGTACAGGACTGTGCGGAACCCGAAGGCGGAAGGCGGAGCGGAGTTCGTTCCGGAACTGATCCATAACCGGTCGGGAGTGGGGTCGCAGTTCACTGTGACCGACCTGAACGGGGATCGCTCGCCGGATGTCGTTATCTCCTGTGTTAAGGGCACGTTTGTTTTCTGGAATCAGATGCGCGCTCCGGCAGGGTCCACGCGCGATTCAAAGTAAGTCATGGAAGAGGCAAGCGCATGAAACGAGTTTTTGTACAGCATCTCTGTACCGCAGCTGCGTTTTTTGCCGTTTTTATCGGGATCCCGTTTGCGCAGCAGGCGCGCACCACCTGGAGGGACTATCTGGGTGGTTCTGACAGCTCGCACTATTCTGCTCTCAAGCAAGTCAATACAGAAAATGTCGACAAGCTGGAAGTTGCCTGGCACTATCTTACAAGCGACGATGCAACCTACACGTTTAGTCCTATCGTCGTCGATAATATCGCCTACGTGGCGGCCAAACAAGGCGCGCTGGTGGCGCTGAATGCGGCGACCGGGAAAGAACTCTGGGCGCATTCCTTTGAATCCGCGGGCAGGGGCGGGCGGTTCAGTGGAATCATGGGCCAGCGCGGAGCGAACTATTGGGAGAGTAAGGACGGCACGGACCGGCGAATCTTCGTGACCACAGGAGGCTTTCTCCATGCCATCGATGCGCGCACGGGCAAGCTGGTGGACTCCTTCGCCGATCGTGGGAAGCTGGACCTGAAGATCGGTATCGACCGGGCGCCCTTTCCTCTGGCATCGAGAACGCCGGGCGGACTTTCGAGAACCTCATCATTCTTGGCAGCGCGACGGGAGAAGGTTATCTTGCGCCTCCCGGCGACATTCGCGCGTTTGACGCAGTCAGCGGCAAGCTCGTTTGGGTGTTCCACACGATTCCCCGGCCCGGCGAGCCTGGATACGATACCTGGCCAAAGGACGCCTACAAGTACATGGGCGGCGTCGATGTGTGGGGCGAATTCAGTATTGATGAAGAGCGTGGGATTGCCTACTTTCCCACTGCCTCCGCCAAATACGAGTTGTACGGCGGCGATCGAAAAGGGGACAACCTGTACGCCAACTGCATATTGGCCCTGGACGCGCGCACCGGCAAGAAGCTCTGGCACTACCAGACGACGCACCACGACATTTGGGATTTCGACCCGAACGCGGCCCCGCAACTGATGACGGTAAAATACGGCGGCAAAACACTGGATGCCGTGGCGCTCGCATCGAAGAACGGTTTCCTGTTTGTGTTCGATCGCGTGACGGGTGAACCGCTGTGGCCAATCGAGGAACGCCGGGTTCCGCCGTCTGATGTGCCGGGTGAGGTTCTTTCACCAACGCAACCGTTCCCCACGCTGCCGCCGCCGTTCGCGCGCCAGAGCATGACCGTGAAAGACATGTACGACGGCTTCATGTCTCCTGAGGAGAAGGTCTGGTGGACAGAACGGCTGTCGAAAGCGCGCACGGGATTCTATACGCCGCACAGCCTGACCGACACGATCCAGATGCCGAGCGTGAACGGCGGCGCGATCTTCTTCGGTACGGCGGCTGATCCGGCGAATGGGAATGTCTACATCGTGTCCCGCGACATGCCGTCGATCACCAAGCTGGTGCCCGAGGGCGAGTCTACGGCATCGAACAGGGGCGGATTGATTCCTTCGAGGCCGCGGCCCGAAGGCAGGCGAGGATTTCCGGGGTTCCCGACAACGGCGCAAATCGGCCGCGCGGTCTACGAGCAGAACTGCCAATTGTGCCATGGGCCCGAGTTGAAGGGAGAGCGAGGCCCGGCAATCGACGGAGCGGTCGGCCGTTTAGGGGACGAGGCCATCCGCAACATCATCATCAAGGGGAAGACCGGGATGCCGGCGTTTGCCTCGATGTCCGATCAGATGCTGAGCAGCCTCATGGCGTTTCTAGCGCAGCCGGAGGAGGCGCCGCCTGGATCGGCGCCTTCGGCGGCGGTAATGGCTATAGCACTGGCGCGTATGGAGCCGCCGTATCCGAAGGATGTGACACCGCCCCCTTCGCGATACAAGACGGGCTATGGCAACGAGCCGTATGTGATCACGCCGCCCTGGAGCACCATCACCGCGTACGATCTCAATACCGGCAAGATCAAATGGCAGACGCCTTACGGTGACCTGCCGCAAGCCGGTCCGAGCGACGAGTTGCGAGGAAACGTGTTTCCGAAGAGTGGACCCGTGATCACGGCCGGCGGTCTGGTCCTGTTTGCGGGCAACGATTCCAAGCTTTACGCGCTGGACAAGGAAACCGGCAAGGTGATCGCCACCAAGGATTTGCCGAACGGCTCCCTAGGCGTTCCGGCGGTCTACGAGGTGAACGGGCGTCAGTATATTCTCATCGCCGTCTCCGGGGGAAATCCCTTTCCTGAAGGCGGCCGGCTCGCGCCGGGTGGCGTCCACCCGCCGGCGGTATCGAAGGGGTACATCGCGTTTTCACTTCCGGATTCGAAGTAAACGGTAGCAGCCGAAGCAGTCTTGCAGCCCGATTCGCGTTTGAGCAGCCGGGCTTGGGGCGGTCAATAGCTTGAAGTTCCTCTGATAACCCCACGTCGTTGCCAGAAAGCCATTGCCCCGAAGTCAGTGCGCCGCGTGGGAGCCGGGATAGACGGATCGTGATAGACTGATGCGCGCCGATCCATGGCTCCCGAGCCTATGAAAGTCATAATCCTTGCTGCTGTTGTGGGAGCTGTGGCATACGGCCAGCCGGCGGCCGCCGAGCCTGCCGGCCCCGCGCAAATCTATCAGACCTACTGTGCCGGCTGCCATGGCGCGCAAATGCAAGGCGGCCAGTACTCGCCGCTGAGAAAGACGGATTGGATGTATGGCGGCAATCGGTCGGCCATGCTCAGAACGGTCATGTACGGGGTCTCGGGCACAGACATGGCTGCGTGGTCCAAGGTACTTCCCACGGAGCGGGTTGAGGCGCTGGTTGACTACATCATCGAAAGCAAAGACACGCTGCCGGCCGCGCCTCCAACCAAGCCAGATTCTATTCAGACGGCTGACTACCTCGTTCATATCGAGACGCTGATCCCGGACGGCTTCAACTCAGCCCCTTGGGGAATCGAGTTTGTGGATGAGCGCCGAGCGCTCATCACGGAACAACGCGGCGGCCTGAGGTGGATGGTCGATCGCAAGCTCGACCCGACGCCAATCACCGGAATTCCAGAAACGATCCAGTATGGAACCGGCGGGATCTTGGACCTCGCTCTGGACCCGAATTACGAAAGCAACCGATGGGTCTACATCGGTTACGTTCACCCCCTCGGCAGCGGCCCGAGCAAAGAAAGGCCTGCCATGACGCGGATCATTCGAGGTCGCGTCAACGGTCATGAGTGGGTCGATCAAGAAACCCTTTTCCGCGTCTCCGACGAGCTGCATTTCGCCGACAGCGGGCGGTGGGGATGCAGACTTCTATTCGATAAGGACGGGTATTTGTATTTCACGATTGGAGATATCCGCCGGAACGACGATGTGCAGCCACTGAGTAAACCGAGCGGCAAAGTATATCGGATTCTCCCCGACGGCTCGATCCCGCCGGACAACCCTTACGTTGGCCAACCGGGCGCTCTTGAGGCCATTTACACCATTGGCAACCGCAATGTTCAGGGAATCGACCAGCATCCGGTGACGGGCGCGATCTGGGCAACCGAGCATGGACCCATGGGCGGCGATGAGTTGAACATTCTGCGGCTTGGCCGCAACTACGGCTGGCCAGTCATCACTTACGGCCTCGACTACGACGGCACGCCCGTGTCCCTCCTGACCCACAAGGATAGTATGGAGCAGCCCATTAAATACTGGAAGCCATCGCCTGGCATCAGCGCGCTCGAATTCTACACGGGCGACATGTTCCCGAAGTGGAAGAACCAGGCATTCGCAGGGGCCCTGGTGTTTCAGGAAATCAAACGGTTGAAGCTGGGCGGCGATCAAGTCGAAGAGGAAGAAGTTTTTCTCAAGGGCTATGGCCGCGTGAGAGACCTGAAAACAGGGCCAGATGGGGCGATTTACGTCCTTCTTAATCAACCCAACATGGTGCTGCGACTCACACGTTAGCATTGCCGGCTCCGTGTATCGGTGAAACGAATCACATAGCCTTGTCTACAGGTGGGTATTGATAAATCGCCTTCCCACCACTCAAACCACGAAGGGCGGGTGGGTCCTTCCCGTTCGGGTAGCGATACCGATTCTGCCACACAATTTGCCCCCGATCCGCCAGCCCAAAATTTGGGCGCCAATACTTAACTAATACTACCGGCACGCCCAAACCGCCGGACGCTCACGCTCGCTTACTTTTGATACCGCAAACGCGGCGGCCCGGCTCATAATGGTGGAATGCTGATTGCCCTTGGAGGTTTACCAGGAGCTGGAAAGACGGCCATACCCCGAGAGTTGGCTCGTGAGATCGGGGCGATGTACTTGCGTATCGATTCGATAGAGCAAGCCATCCGCGATTCCGGCGTCGTTAGCGCCAGCCAGCCTCTCGACGACGCGGGGTATCGCGTCGCCAACGCGGAATACGGATTCCTTGCATGATTCTCATCGAACACGTTCTGTTGATAGTTGCTCTACTACTTCTTTTCGGCATTCTGGCGAGCAAGATATCGAGTGCTCTCGGAGTGCCGGCTTTACTGCTTTTTCTGTTGATAGGAATGCTGGCGGGATCGGAGGGCCCGGGAGGGATTCCCTTCGATGACCCAGTTCTCGCGCAGTGGATGGGAATCTTAGCGCTGGCGTTCATCCTTTTCGCGGGGGGACTCGATACTGACTGGAAAAGCGTCTCTCGTGTCGCGTGGCAAGGTCTGAGCCTGGCCACTTTGGGAGTGTTTCTCACGGCCGTGCTCGTTGGCTGGTTCGCGACATTTGCGTTAGGGTTCTCGTGGCTTGAAGGATTGCTCTTAGGGTCGATCGTTTCGTCGACGGATGCAGCCGCGGTGTTCGCCATTCTGCGTTACCAAAGCATCGGATTGAAGGGCCGAATTCGGCCGCTTCTCGAACTAGAATCCGGCAGCAATGATCCCATGGCCGTGTTCCTGACTATCGGGATGATTCGTCTGATGAACGAGCCAACGGCCTCCTTCTTCGACCTATTTGTCATGTTCGCTCTGCAAATGGGGATCGGAGCCGCTCTGGGGTACGTGATCGGCCGGGCGGCCATCTGGGCGATCAACCGGATAAAGCTTGAGGCAGAAGGCCTCTATCCCGTGGTGACTATAGCCGTTGTCTTCTTTGCTTACGCCGGCACCACACTGCTTCAAGGGAATGGCTTTCTGGCGGTTTACCTAGCCGGAATCGTTATGGGCAACGGCGAATTCATCCAGAAGCGGACTCTCATCCGATTCCACGATGGTTTGGCCTGGCTGATGCAGATCGCGATGTTCCTGGTGCTGGGCCTGCTAGTGTTTCCATCCCGCATTTGGCCCGTGGCCGGCGTTGCGATAGCTGTGGCCCTTTTTGTGATGTTCATCGCGCGGCCGGCCGCGGTGTTTCTCAGCCTGCTGTTTGCAAAGATCCGTCTCCGCTCAAAGGTGCTGATTTCCTGGATCGGCTTGCGAGGGGCGGTTCCGATTATTCTGGCGACTTTTCCCGCCGTGGCGGATATTCCGAACGCCAACATGTACTTCCATGTTGTTTTCTTTATTGTGCTCACTTCGGTCCTCTTCCAAGGCACTTCGATTCAGCTGGTCGCAAGATGGCTTGGCCTAGACGCTCCGCTATTGGCGAAACGGCAATATCCATTGGAGTTTGTCCCTACAACCAAGACCGACAGTGATCTGCAGGAGATCAAGATTCCTGACAACTCACCCATTGTCGGCAAAAGAATCATGGACCTACACCTTCCAGAGTCCGCTTTGGCAGTTCTTATCAACAGGGGCGACGATTTCATCGCTCCACGCGGCGGGACTGTTCTCGAACGGGGTGATACGCTGCTGGTATTGGCAAGCAAGAAGGACTTTCCCGAGGTACGTTCCATTGTTCAACCGCGAACGGGTAGACAAGGGGCGGGCATACCCGACGACGAGGCAGACGCTTAGCATGGAGGCGAGCTAGTGGACAATTGGCGCGGAAACGGCGACGCCGGTCGCACGCCCGGCCGCGACTTGGAGGCAACGAGATGAA
>Ga0299913_10006179_pt1 | contig 10345 bp, 14 predicted proteins | sample RVTome_9_FD_201360 | JGI IMG/M metagenome (GOLD analysis project Ga0299913, IMG submission 201360) | Soil microbial communities from uranium-contaminated site in the Upper Colorado River Basin, Wyoming, United States - RVT155D38 (version 2) ... | reverse complement strand
GGCAAGATCCTCGACCGGGAACGATGCCTTGCCGATCACCGTGTGAACGTTGGCCTGGCGGTCGGTCTTGTACTCGATCTTGCCCCCCTTGAACTCCTTCACCGCCTTGGCCACATCGGCGGTGACGGTGCCCGACTTGGGGTTGGGCATGAGGCCCCGGGGTCCCAGGATCTTTCCCAGCTTTCCGACCACAGGCATCATGTCCGGAGTAGCAATCGCAACGTCGAAGTCGGTCCAGCCCTGCTCGATACGCGCGGCCAGATCCTTGTCTCCCACCTCATCTGCACCGGCTTCGATCGCCTCGCGCGCTTTGTCGGCTTGGGCGAACACCACCACCCGCAACTCCTTGCCGGTGCCTGCAGGAAGGCTTACCGTGCCACGGACCTGCTGGTCGGCTTTGCGCACATCCAGGTTCAGGGACAGGTTCAGCTCGATCGTCTCGTCGAACTTGGCTTTGGACAGATCCTTGGCCAGCTGGAGCGCCGGTCCCGGCTCGTACAGCTTCCCGCGCTCGAAGCTCGCGACTGCTGCCGTGTATCGTTTGCCCTTCTTGCCCATTTATCCCTCCAGTGGTGCCTGTTCGACCTGCGATTAACCTACCGTGATCCCCATCGATCGGGCGGTGCCCTCAATGATCTTGGCGGCTTGCTCGATATCGGATGCGTTCAAGTCCGCCATCTTGGTCGTGGCGATCTGACGGACCTGCGCGGGAGTAACCTTTCCAACCTTTGCACGGTTCGGCTCGGCAGAGCCCTTCGCCACCCCGGCAGCCTTCTTCAGGAGATCGGCAGCCGGCGGCGACTTGAGCACGAACTCGAAGCTCCGGTCGTCGTAGATAGTGACCACCACCGGAACGATGGTGCCCTGCTGCGAAGCCGTCTTCTCGTTGTACTGCCTGACAAAATCCATGATCGCCACGCCGTGCGGTCCCAGTGCGGTCCCCACCGGAGGGGCAGGCGTCGCTTGGCCGGCGGGAATCTGCAGCTTCGCGACCGCGAGAACCTTCTTCTTCTTAGCCATTTTCTTCCTTCCTAGGCGGTCGCTAGAGTTTTGCGACCTGCTCGAATGAAAGCTCGACCGGGGTCTCCCGGCCGAATACGTTCACGAGCACCTTCAACTTCGACTGGTCCACGTTGATCTCCGAGATGGTGCCGGTGAAGTTGGAGAACGGTTCGGTCACCACCCGCACGCTCTCGCCCTCCTCGAACTCGAGGCGGGGCTTGAGCTTCTCGACCGGCTTCACACGCAGGATCTTATCGACCTCCTTCGGAGCGAGCGGGATCGGTTTCGCACCCGAGCCCACGAATCCGGTAACCCCCGGGGTGTTTCGAACGACGTACCAGGAGTCATCCTCCAGATACATCCTCACCAGCAGGTAACCCGGGAATACCTTCTTCTGCACCACCTGCTTTTTGCCGCCCTTGAACTCCATGACGTCTTCCATGGGGATCACGACCTCGAAGATCTTCTCCTCCATGTTCATGGAGTTGATCCTGGTCAGAATGCTTCCCTTCACCTTGTTCTCGTATCCCGCGTAGGTGTGGACGACAAACCAGTCGCCGGTACGCTCGGTAGCCGGAATGTAATCGTCAGAGAAATCCTCCGGCGCTTCTCCATCACTGCCACCGGAGTCACCGGGGTCTTCGCCCGAAGCGAGAGGCAGCTCCTCCTCCTCAGCTACGGCGGTTCCTGAATCCTCGGCCAAGCTACCTTCCTCCTCTTTCGATTAACCACAACACGCCTTTTAGGGCAACAAAATCGATGCCGTAGATAACAATCATGAAGAAGGTGACGGTCACAACCACCACCAGGCTGTAGGTGATGACTTCCTGGCGAGTCGGCCACGCCACCCGGCCCAGCTCTCCCCTGACCTCCTTCAAGAAGGTCAGAGGCTTCGTCCGCTTCGCTTTGGGGGCGGTGGGCCTCTTGAGCCGATCGGCGGCGCCTTCGCGCTTTTGCATCATTCGCTTCATCTCACGGTTCATGCCAGTACCGGCCCCGTCTGAGATGCGCTCGGCGGTCTTGTCCTCGCCCTTCACGGCCTTGGCTACCGGCTTCTCACGTTCCTCCGATCGTGCCCCTCTGGCTGCCGATCGGGACGGCGAGCTCGCCTTCCCCCCCGCGCGTGGACCCGAAGCCGACTTGGCCGCAGCTCGTGAAGTAGAAGGCGTCTTTGCTGCCGGTCGAGAGGCGGAAGCGGTCTTGGCTGAAGATCGTGAAGCCGACGCCGCCTTTGCCGAACGGTTGGGGCCGTCGGCGGGCTTTGCGTCTCCGCCGCCCGCGGCCTTGGCAGGGCTCTTGGCCGCGCCCCTGGCCGCAGTCCGCTGCTTATCCCGATTTTCCGATCTGCTTGCCATGCTTCGCACTCCGAGGTTTGGGGAAATTCGTACTATCTGACCCGGCAGGCCCGGAGGGACTTGAACCCCCAACCCCCGGTTTTGGAGACCGGTGCTCTGCCAGTTGAGCCACGGGCCTAAAATGGCTATTTCACGCCTAAAATTGTTCCTCTAGTCGAGATTAAAGCCTTTTTCGGCGGCCACGACTTCTTGGCAATTCACGGCTCTAGCTCCGAACAGGCCAATAGACCGCCCATAAGTCTAAACCGAATCGGCCCGATGCTGCGCCGCCTTCCTTTCCCCACCGAATCAGAAGGGACGACCCAGCCCCGCCCTCTCGTTGCGCCGTGCCTGCGTGCGCCTATTTTGAAAGTTTTGCCAAAAGGCTATCGCGATTGCCCGTTTGAGCCGATAAGACAACTACAGGGGCAGATTCACTGCACCCAATGGGAGGGCACTAATCGTGCTGGAATTCACCAAGCTTCTTTCGACCCTGCAAGGAAAGATCATCGCAGGCGTAGTTGTAACAGCCCTGGCCGCAGGGACCGGCGTAGCGGCGGTTGAGACAGTCAGCAGCTTTTCCGCCTCGGATCGAGTGGCGGCGAGCAGAGCGGCAGACTCTGACACCAATGCATCAGCAAGGACAGCAGCAGCCGATCGAATTTCCGGCAACGGTTCCGGAACAGTTGGAGGGTCCGCATCTGCCAGCGCACAAAGCGGTCCCGGGACCAGCGCCTCAGCCGGTTCCGGCGCGTCGGCACCGGGAACCTTAGGTTCCGCCGGAGTCAACGTCAACTCTGGAATTGCCGTTCTAACACCCGCGATTCCGGGCAGCAAGCCCGTGGGTCCCGGAGGCACTGTGACGACTCCTGGTGGCACGCTTCCGTCGGGTAGCGTCCAGGCGCCTGCCGTCAATACTCCAGCAGTACCCTCAGCACCGGCGGTCGAGCCGGAAATTCCGGGTCTTGGGATACCGGTGCCCGCTGCACCTTCCGCTACCACGCCGACCGGCCTGGCAGTTTACGAAAACGGTACCTACTCGGTAGTCGTTCCAGGTACCGCCGGCGACAGCCAGCAACTGTGCCTCAGCGGAACCCTGGCCAACAAATGCCGGACCGTGAAGGTTCCGCCCACCAAGTCGGTGACCCTGACGATCTCCTACTCAGGCAACGTCAGCGCTCCGGCGCCGACGTTCACCGTGAACCGCTGCGAACGAGGCCTGCAGATCGGCGTTAACGGTCTCACCCCTGGTTCAACTGTGAACGCAAGTGCCGAAGGCAGCACGCTCAGCGCAAACCTCACGTCCAGCGAAGTCGGACAGACTGCGTCATTCTGCAAAGGATAGATTCACCGAATCAAAAAAACGGCCCAGCTGATGCTGGGCCGTTTTTTTCATGTAAACCACAGAGGGCGCCGGAGCGCCCTCTGTGGTTTAAGTCCTTGCTGTGTTACGCGGTCTTGCTGAACTTGCCCGTGATTCCGGTCAGAACCCCTGCGACTACCACTGCGGTACCGAGGGTGGCTACATAACCGTAGATATCCTCGGACAGTATCGTCGACAGAAAGTAGGCCACAAGACCACCGGCTGCCCCGAGCACGACACTCAACATCGTGTTGGAGTCCTTCAGAAAGACTCCCTTGATGAAGATGCCGGCTGCGATACCAAGGACCACCGCGGCGAGAACTTCCATTGCTAACCTCCTGCTGGTTCGGGCTCATCCTCAGCCGGCGGCCGAGGTATTTCCCGAGCTTCGTGCTGGTTTAGACGCGGCGGTCGATCACACCGTTACGCAGCAGCTTTGAGACCGGTCAGCTGGGCGACTCTGAGTCTCCTGGACCGGCGCCTACCAACGAACAATGCTCCTGCCACGCCCGCCAATAGGATTGCGCCGCCGGCCGCCAGGCGATGCTCGCCTATCTGCTTGCCGGTAGCCCTGATGGCCGCCGTTCTCCGCAGGCGTTCCAGGGTGGTTTCCGTGAGGCTAGCCAGCAGCCAGGCCGGAGGCTCCAGGGGAGCGGCTTCGAGCGCTCGCATCGCGGCTCCAAGCTCCTGAAACCGTCTCTGCTCCTCACGGCAGCCCTCACACCCCTGCAGGTGAAGCGAGATCTCCTTCATCGGAGGTGTTTTCTCTTCGAATGCCGAGAGATGCTCCCGGACTTCGCCACATTCCATTGCATTTACCTCTTTCCAGATTTCACGTTGACGACTCTTCAAAAAGGAGGTCCCGCAGCCTGCGCCGCGCCCGAAAGAGCCTCACCCGTGCAGTGCCTTCGCTTATACGAAGGTCCCGGGCGATCTCCTCGAAGCCAAGGCCGTAAACATCCCTCATAACCACAACAGCCCGATAATCCTCGGGCAAAGAGGCAATAGCCCCGTCGAGGCGTTCCCTCAGCGATCGCTGCTCCGCCGTCGCAGCCGGATCCATCGACACGGGAGCCGGAAGGAGATCCCAGTCTTCAGGTGTGATGGAAACTTCCGGACGCCTGCGGGACCTCTTCCTCAGGAACGAGATTGCTACGTTGGAGGTGACGCGGTAAAGCCAGGTGGAGAACTTCGAATCTCCTCTGAATTGCTTGATCACCCTCAGAAGCTTCATATAGGTCTCTTGAGAAACCTCTGCGGCATCTTCGGGGTTGCCCACGATCCTCAGCGACAGGCTGTAGACGGACGCGTGGGTCAACTTGATCAACTCCTCAAACGCAGCGTGGTCGCCCCGTTTGCAAGCCTCAATGACGCTGGACGGGACCTCCAAGGAAAACTGGTTGCCTAGTTGTCCGACGCGCCGAAGATGCGAATCGTTACAGGGGAGGCCTGCCCTCGCCGGCCGGCGTCGGCGGGGATTGGGGGCGGGCTGAGGATCTTAAGAACCGAGCAGTTGGAGAGCATGCGGGGGGGAACCCCCCGCATGCTATCTGGTCTCCCGGTGCGGAGTGTGTACCCGGCACCAACGGCAGTATTTCTTGAGCTCCAGGCGCCCTTGCTGCTTCTGGCGATTCTTGGTGGTTATGTAGTTTCGCCGCTTGCACTCCTGGCACGCGAGCGTCACATGGGGGCGCTTGTCGCCTACTTTTGCCATTTTGTTCTGGTCCTTACTTCTTGATCTTCGTCACTCGCCCGGCGCCGACGGTACGGCCGCCTTCACGAATTGCGAACTGGAGTCCTTCGTCCATTGCGATCGGCTGAATCAGCTCGACATTCATTACGGTGTTGTCGCCCGGCATCACCATCTCGATGCCTTCCGGAAGCGTAACCGCCCCGGTGACGTCGGTCGTGCGGAAGTAGAACTGCGGGCGGTAGTTGTTGAAGAACGGCGTGTGACGGCCGCCCTCGTCCTTGCCCAGAACGTAGACCTGCGCCTCGAACTCGGTGTGCGGGGTGATCGATCCCGGTGCGGCCAGAACCTGCCCGCGCTCCACGTTGTTCTTGTCGATACCGCGCAGCAGTGCCCCGATGTTGTCGCCGGCCTGACCCGAGTCGAGCAGCTTGCGGAACATCTCAACGCCGGTGCAGACGGTGGACTGGACCTTGTCCTGGATGCCGACGATCTCGACGGTCTGGCCAACCTTGACCTGGCCCCGCTCGACGCGGCCGGTGACGACCGTGCCTCGGCCGGTGATCGAGAACACGTCCTCGATCGGCATCAGGAACGGCTTGTCGATGTCACGGGTAGGCTCGGGGATGGCCTCATCGCACGCCTCCATGAGCTTCCAGACGCCCTCCTGAGCCTCGGCGTCACCCTCCAATGCCTTCAGAGCCGAGACACGGATCACCGGCAGATCGTCGCCGGGGAAGTTGTAGGAGCTGAGAAGCTCGCGGACCTCGAGCTCCACGAGATCGAGAATCTCAGGGTCGTCAACCATATCCACCTTGTTCATGGCAACCACGATATAGGGCACCCCCACCTGACGGGCGAGAAGGACGTGCTCACGGGTCTGCGGCATTGGGCCATCGGCAGCGGATACCACCAGGATGGCGCCGTCCATCTGGGCCGCACCGGTGATCATGTTCTTGATGTAGTCGGCGTGGCCTGGGCAGTCCACGTGGGCGTAGTGGCGGTTGGGCGTCTCATACTCGACGTGGGCGATGGTGATTGTGATGCCGCGGGCCTTCTCCTCCGGCGCCTTGTCGATCTGGTCGAACGCGGTGAAGAAGTTACCGAGACCCCTGTCGGTCAGAGTCTTGGTGATTGCTGCGGTAAGGGTAGTCTTGCCGTGGTCGATATGTCCGATTGTTCCGATATTCAAATGCGGCTTGTTCCGCTCAAACTTAGCCTTTGCCATGCCCAATCCCTTCCGGCTTTGCTGTAGCCCGTTATCTTTGTTGCTCTCAAAAAAATGCTCGCTGTAATACCGCCAGATTAACCTGATACGTAGCGGCGGGCGGAATCGAACCGCCGACACAGCGATTATGAGCCGCTTGCTCTGCCTCTGAGCTACGCCGCCTCTATCTACCGAACGACCTACGCATTGCCTTACATCCACCGAAAAACGCTGCGCGATGCTTCCGGGGCGATGCTATCAAGTTGATCGAACCCAACATTTCAGGGCTTGTTCGAGCCCTCTCGCGGAATCGAACCGCGGACCTACGCCTTACCATGGCGTCGCTCTACCGACTGAGCTAAGAGGGCAAGACGCTAAATGATAGCTGCCGCGGCCAAAGCGACTGCTCATACCAAGTGTATGTCTGATCGAACGTGTCGTAAAAGGGCTCGCTCGAAGGGTACCCGGCGGCCTCCAACGACGCCGCGCTGTCAAATATTCCGGGCCGTCCCGGCCGGGTGGGCTCAGCCCCCCGCCGTCTGAATGGCGAAAAGAAAGCGATTGTACGCTTTTGCGTCATGGGCATCGCGTAGTATGACGAACAGGCGTTCGTTGGGCTAGGGAGAGTGGAAGACGGCTGACTCCAGGAAGAGCTCGTTCACCTCGCGCTTTGGCGTCTCCAAGCGGGAGAGCCACGACGCGGCCGAGTTCTACGCCAGATTTGCCGCGCCGGAATTGAACGCCGACACTGAGATTGCTCTTCCCGCGGCGCGCAAGGTCGACCAGATCTTTATCGGCCATGCCCGCGAAATGAACGAGGTGGCGAACAACTCCGTGGCACTCGTCGTCACTTCACCCCCTTACTTTGCGGGCAAGGAGTACGAGGAGCGCCTCGGCGAGGGGCACGTCCCGGCTACCTACATCGAGTATTTGAAGATGCTGGAAGAGGTATTTGCGGAGTGCGTCACGAAGATGGAGCCCGGTGGGCGGATCGCCGTCAACGTGGCGAACCTGGGACGTAAGCCGTACCGTTCGCTCTCCTCGGATGTAATTGCGATTCTTCAGGACAGGCTTCGGTTGCTGCTGAGGGGAGAGGTGATCTGGCTGAAATCTCGCGGTTCCTCGGGAAATTGCGCCTGGGGATCGTTCCAGCGGCCTGCCAATCCGGTGCTCCGTGATCTGACCGAACGAGTGATCATCGCAAGCAAAGGAAGGTTCGACCGTGCGCTCACAGCTCGCGAACGTCTATCGAAGAACTACCCCTCAGCCCACTCGCTGTCGAGCGACGAGTACATGGAGGCGACCATGGATGTCTGGGAGATCCCGCCCGAATTCGCCAAACGGGTGGGCCACCCGGCACCCTTCCCGGTAGGTCTCCCCAAGAAGCTGATCGGCTTGTACACGTACGAAGGCGACCTGGTGCTCGACCCGTTCATGGGCTCGGGGACCACAGCCGTTGCAGCCATCCAAACCGACAGGCACTACGTTGGATACGACACCGAGGCGGCTTACGTCCTGGAGGCTCGCAAACGGACAACCGAAGCCAAGCTGCGCCGGGAGCGCAATGAAAACGACTCCGAGTTCCGATTCTCGATTCCGGCAGTTCCACTTCCGGCGCCTCCCGGCGAGGACTTCCAGAAGCGGGCGGTTCGGGAGGGGCGGGCGGCTAAACATGTTGCCAGGGCGCTTCTGAAGGATTGCGGCTTCCACTCGATCCAGGCCGACCTTCGACTGGCCCATGGAGTGGAGATCAACTTTCGAGCGTACGATCAGACCGGGGAGCCTTGGCTCTTCGACGTTTCGGGCGGATTCACCAGCAATCGACCCGGACTCAAACGGACGGACACGCTCTGGAAAGCGCTGGGCAAGGCGGCGGTCATCCACGAAGCCGATCCCGGGACACGGCTCGTTCTCCTGACCACCGATGCGCCCGCCAAAGGCAGCGCAGGCGACGCTGCTCTGAAGGTGCTCCTGGGGGACGGCAAACCGATCCGTGACGTGGTTCAGATGCTTTCTGATCCCGACCGGATACGTCTTAGAGCGTTTGCCCAGAGGGGACCGGGGCTGGATTGACCGTGGGTGCCGTAGAACCGACCACTCCCGGCTGGCCTGGACGTGTGGCGGTAGGGATTGTTCGCGGGGACCCTCCCCAGGTGTTCCTGGCGGACTCGGCGACGACGTTGGGCCGGCTTCTGGCCTCCCGTGTCGTGGCCGCATCGAAAGCGTCCGCCGTGGCGGATAGGAACGTGGCGGATGAAATCGACAAGGCCCTCCGGGAGGAGAGGTGGGCGGACTCGATATCGCTGTGGATGGAGGCGACGGGTGAGGTGGTGGACGCCTACCCCGATGAAGAAATCGTGACGGCAGAAGGCTTGGGGGCATGATGCCTGAAGGGAGCCCGTTCCAGGCGGCAGCCGGGGAGCAGGGCAGGCAGTTTGCCGGCCAGTGCGATCTGCTTCTACGCAACTGCGGGTTCGAGCTGGGTAGCCGCATCCTCGTCAGCCGGATAGGGATCGAGATCGACCGGGAGGCGATAAGCCCCAGCGGCGAGACGATCTGGTTCGAGTACAAAGGGAGCGTCCAGGGAGCACGGCCCGGCCTGCTCAGGACCGATACGTTGAAGAAGGCCATCGCTAATGGGGCCCTGCTGGCGTCGCTGGAGGATCACCCTCCGTTCGTAGTCCTCACCTCGCACCTCCCCGAAGCCGGATCCGGCCTTGCGATGCTCAATGCTGCGAAGGGCCTCGGGTACCTCAGGGACGTGATCTGTATCTACCGGCCTGCCGACACCGTTCGGCTCAAACGGCTCTAGATCGGCGCGGCGCGATCAGACGGCGCGGCGGTCTGTCATAGTTCGGTTGACAGGCCCATGAATTGAGGGCGCATACGAGAGGTGGAGGAATTAATGGGAAAGCTTGTACGCATTTTGATGGCGATGCTTCTAGTTATGCTCGCCGCGTGTGGCGGTGGCGACGAAGAGGAGCCCACCGACGAACCCACGGACGTCCCCACCATGGAGGAAAGCACAACCACGCCGGCCGCCAGCGCTGCATTCCTCTCACCTGCAGACGGTGCGACGGTTACCAGCCCCGTCATGGTGCAGATGGAGGCGATTGGTGTGGCGATTGAACCTGCAGCTGATGGTGTCAAGCCCAACTCGGGGCACTTCCACATCATCGTGGACGCCGATTGTGCCCCCGCCGGGCAGGTGATTCCCGCCGATGCGACCCACGTCCACTTCGGCATGGCGCAGAAGGAGGGCGAGCTGACCCTGACTCCCGGCGAGCACACCCTGTGCCTGCAGGTGGCAAATGCTTCGCACATCGCGACCGACGTGACCGATAGGATCACAATCACGGTCGGAAGCTGACCGTTATTCGGAAGGCCGTCCAGTCTGCTTGGGCGGCCTTCCGAATGTAGGCGGGAGCCGAGAATCAGCCTGTTTCGATGGGGCGGAAACGAGTGCCCAACCGTCAATCGTTAAGGGATATTCTCTAACTCCTACGATGATCAGTCAGCCTCGGCAAGCCATTGAGGAGCCGCCTTGAGGGGGGCGGGATACGTCTCGGCTGCCGTGCTTGCCTGTGTGTTCGCTTGGGCCGGCAGCTCCAAGCTGCGGCACGGGGACCAAGCCGCCGAAGCGTTCCGGGCCATGGGCCTGCCGGCCCCGATGAAGCTGAGCAGAGCGGTGGCGCTTGCAGAGCTGACGCTGGCGCTCCTCCTGTTGACCACTCCCTTAATGGGAGGGC
>Ga0299913_10006178_pt1 | contig 10345 bp, 7 predicted proteins | sample RVTome_9_FD_201360 | JGI IMG/M metagenome (GOLD analysis project Ga0299913, IMG submission 201360) | Soil microbial communities from uranium-contaminated site in the Upper Colorado River Basin, Wyoming, United States - RVT155D38 (version 2) ... | reverse complement strand
CCGTGGGTCGGCGAACCGACCCTGGTCTCGGGCACGTCGCGCTACGACGCGGGCGAATGGATCGCCAACGACTTCGTGTACGACGACTACGGTGCGGACACCACGCCCGGCGGGCAGCCCAACGTCGTGAGCCTCGCGCCGACGAGCGGCGACTTCCGCTATCCGACGGGTCTGGGCAACGCCGCGGACATCGTCGAGGTGCGGGTGCGCGTCGCCCCGGGCGATACCGACCTCCAGGTGCGGGTCCTGCTTCAGACGATCAGCGATCCCGCGGCCGTGGCGCTCCGGGTCGAGGCAGACGGGGTGGAGTCGGTCGTGACCGCGGCGAACGCCGCGGTCGACGCCGGTGAGAACACCGTCACGTTCACCCTGCCCGGCGCCGCCGCGGGTGCGGACAGCGTTGCGCTCAACATCGGCGCGGGCTTGCACGACGGCAGCGGCGGCCTGCGTGCCCCTGTGCCCGGATCGGCGTCCGCCCAGCCGGCCGCGTTCACCAGCGGCGGGCCCACGACCGCCCGCCTGTTCGACCTCGCGTTCAACACGCACGCGATCGAGGGCCGCGGCGGCGCCTGGAACGAGGACGTGCAGTCGGACAAGCTCCAGGCCGGCGATCTCGCGCCCTTCACCCAGACCGTCGACCTCGACGCGCTGCGGGCCGAGGCGCATACCGACCTGCCGGTGCAGCCGGGCTACGCCGTGCACCTGTTCCGTTCCGTCCAGGACCTCGGCGAGGGCATGGGCACCGCCTTCCCGCAGTACCGGGGCGCCTGGCAGCCGTACGCGGTGTGGGTCCCCGAGGGCTATGAGCCCGGCACGCCGGCGCCGCTGCTGCTGTACATGCACAGCCTGTCGGTGCACCACAACCAATACCGGGGCGGCGCGGCGAGCCCGCCGTCGTACCCCAGGATGTACGAGCAGTTCGAGGACGCGATCGGCGCGGTGGTCGTCACGCCGCTGGGGCGCGGGCCGGACGGCTGGTACGAGGACGCGGGCCTGGTCGACACCATGGAGGTGTGGGCCGACGCGCTGCGGCGCTTCACGATCGACCCCGAGCGCGTGCACGTCGGCGGCTACTCGATGGGCGGTTACGGCACCTATCGCCTGACCACGATGATGCCTGACGTCTTCGCGAGCGCGGTCAGCGTCGTGGGCCCGCCGGCGAACGGCGTCTGGCCCTACCCGGCGCCGCCGACCGGCGGCGAGGCGAACCCGGACAACACCCACCCCCAGCTCGAGGGCAGCCGCCACGTGCCGATCTGGATCACGCACGGCGTGCAGGACGAGCTGGTGCCGTTCACGAGCGTCGTCCACCAGGCGCAGCGCATCGGTGAGCTCGGCCACGAGTACCGCTTCGCGCTGCACCCGGTCGGCGACCACTTCGCGTTTGTGTTCCAGGACGACTGGTCGCGCGAGGCCGGCTGGCTCGCGGCACACCCTGCCCGCCGCACCGATCCCCAGCGGGTGACGCTGCGCGTGCGGCCCGCGAGCTGGGTCACCGCGAGTAACCCCGCCGCGGCGGCACTCCTCGCGCAACTGCGGGCGCTGACCGCCGAGGTGGGCGCACGTCTCGACGGCGGCTACTGGGTCGGCGGCGTGGCGGTGGCGCCCGGCGTCGACGTCACCGGTGCGGTCGACCTGACGTCCGGCGGCGTCACGCGGACGCAGGCGGGCGTGGCGACGGTGGCCGCGCCCGGCGTCGACGGGCCGTCGCCGTACGTGCTGACCGGCCAGGACCAGGTGTTCGCGGAGTCGGCCGCGACCGACACGCTGAGCGGGTCGCTGCAGGGCGTCACCTCGGTGACCGTCGACGTCGGGCGCGCCGGTTTGTCCGACAGCCCGGTCGTGTCGGTGACCTCGTCGACGCCCGCGACGATTCGCTTCGTGCGTGACGGCGTGCAGGTGGGACAGGCGCAGGTCGGTTAGCCGGCGGCCGCCCCGGCGGCCGCCACCGCGGCCTCGACCCGCGCCGCAGGCCCGGCGACGAACAGGTACTCGACGTTGCGCAGCCGTCCGACGCTGCCGACCTTCTGCCCGGCGGGGTTGTGGATGCCGATCTGCGCGCCGACGTAGCGTTTGGCGTCGAAGGACAGCATGCGCACGTCCTCGTGGCTGTCCGCGAGCCAGGCCATGATCTCGCCGGGCTGGATCCACGACTCGTCGTTGTAGGACACGACCACCACCTGTGCCCGGGTGCGGCGGATGACCGACTCCATCGCGGCAGGCATCTCGCGGCGGCGGTTGAACGGGCTCTTGGTCGTCTCGTCGCGCGCGTCGAGCCGTTTGCAGGCGACGCCGTAGTGCTCGGGGTGATCCCAGCGGACCAGGGTCTCCCACACGTGGTAGTTCGTGAAGTAGCGGTGCTGGTTGTACGGCGGATCGAGATAGGCCAGGTCGACCGGCGGGAGCGCGTCCACCAGCGCGAGCGCGTCGCCAAGCACCGAGGCGCCCGGGCCGGGCAGCAACTCGGGCACACGCAGCTCGAGCGGCTTGAGGGCGCGCGGGGCCCACTGTTTGAGATAGGCCATCTGGAGACCGGTGGTCGAGTCGACGCGGTCGGCGGCCAACAGCAGCGCGGTCAGCAGCACCGGGTACAGCGGGTGCGCCGTGTACTCCTGCGCGATGCGGTCGCGGATGGCGTCGACGCGCGCGCCGTTGTCCGGGTGCAGATAGCGCGACCGCTCGCAGAAGGTTTCGGTGAAGTAGCCGCGCCGGGGTGGCAGGGCGGACAGGTCGGCGAGGATCGCGGCGAGCCCGTCCTTGTCGACTGCCGTGGAGTCCGTGGCGACGAAACAGCGCGCCAGCACGTCGGCGTAGGTCGCGATGTCGCTCGCGGTGACGTGCAGGCCGCGGCGTTTGAACTCCTGTGCCACGCGCGTCGTGCCGGTGAACAAGTCCAGGGCCGTGCGCGCGCCGACCGCGTCGGCGATGTCGCCAAGCACAGGTGCGAGCACCCGTTTGGAGCCGAGGTACTTGATCACGCGGCGCCTCCCGCCGGTCACTGTAGAGGACGGACCGACTCGGCCATCCGCACGGGGGCCGGACAGATTTTCCTCGTGATCGGCCGGGTATCGGGCGAGAGTAGGCTCACGATCTCGGGTATTTCTGGCAAATAGGATAATGACATGCGGATCCTCCAACTGGCTCCGCCTTGGTTCACCGTGCCGCCGACGGGCTACGGCGGGACGGAATGGGTGGTGGCGCAACTCGCCGACGGGCTCATGGAGGCGGGACACGACGTCACGCTGCTGGCCAGCGGCGGCTCGCGGACGCGCGCGCGGCTGGAGACGGTCTTCGACGAGCCGCCCTCCGCGCGGCTGGGCGAGCAGTGGCCCGACCTGCTGCACGCCCTGGCCGGCTATCGGCGGGCCGGCGAATTCGACGTGATCCATGACCATTCCGGGATCATCGGCCCGGCGATCGGTGCCCTGCTGAGCGCCTCGGGTGCGGCGCCGCCGGTCGTGCACACGCTGCACGGGCCGTGGCACGACGACGCGCGGCTGCTGTACGCGGCGCTGCCCACCCCCGCGCAGGGCGGGCTGCACCTCGTGGCGATCAGCGACGATCAGGCGGCGCGTGCCCCCGGCGGCGTGCACATCGACGCGGTCGTGCACAACGGAGTCCCCGCGGAGCGTTTTCGCTTTCGTCCCGAGCAGCGCGACGGGTCGGGCCCGCTCGCGTTCGTGGGCCGCGCGAGTCCCGACAAGGGTCCCGACGCCGCCGTGCGCGTCGCCGCTGCGCTCGGCCGGCCGCTGCGCATGGCCGTCAAGATCAACGAGGCGCCCGAGCGCGCGTACTGGGACGAGGTCGTGGCGCCGCTCTTGGCCGACGCGGACGTCGAGGTCACGTTCAACGCGACCTTCGCGCAGAAGGCGGCGGTGATGGAGGAGGCCGATGTCCTGCTGAACCCGATCGTGTGGCCCGAGCCGTTCGGGCTCGTGATGGCCGAGGCGATGGCGTGCGGCACCCCGGTCGTCAGTTACGCCCTGGGCGCGGCCGGGGAACTGGTCGAGCACGGCCGGACCGGCTATCTGGTGGAGCCGGGCGACTTCGACGGTTTCTGCGCAGCGGTGGCGCGGGTTGGCGAGATCGACCCCCGGGCCTGCCGCCGCCGCGTCGAGCTGCACTTTTCTTCCGAGGCGATGGTGGACGGCTACCTGCGCGTGTACGAGAAGGTCCTCACCCGCCACTTCGACTGACCACCCCGGGGTGTGTTGGTTTTGACTCGCTGAGGTGGTCAAAACCAACACACCCCGGGTTTTCAGGGGTTGAGGGGCCCGGGGTCCACGTCGGTGGTGGGCGCACCCTCCACGACGATGTCGAGGCCAGGCGGGGACTCGCGCACGAAGACCCCATGCGCGCGCGTGATCGTCAGCGACAGCAGCCCGGTGCCGAGGTGGACGCCGTGGACGTCGAGCCTGCTCCAGGGCAGCGGCCACAGGGGGCGCAGCACCACGCGGCCGCCGGGCACGTCGGGGTGCAGGCCGATGGCGGCGCGCAGGATCAGCAGCCCGGCGCCGGCCGCCCAGGCCTGTGGACTGCAGGCCGCCGGGTAGGGCAGCGGCATGCCGACCTGCGTGCGCTGCTCGCCGCCGAACAGCTCGGGCAGCCGGTAGCCGAAGTACGGCGCCGCGGCGACGAGGCCGCGCAGCAGGCTGGTCGCGACGGCGGTGTGCCCGGCAAGCGCCAGTGAGTGCACGGCGATCGCGGTGTCGTGTGGCCAGACCGACCCGCCGTGATAGGACAGCGGGTTGAAGCGGGGCGAGGCCGCGGTCATCGTGCGCACGCCCCAGCCCGAGTCCATGGCGGGGTCGGCCAGCGTCCGTGCGACCGCGGCGATCTCGACCGGGTCGAGGATGCCGGTCATCGGCAGGTGGCCCATGTTCGAGGCGACGACGTCGACCTGGCGCTTGTCACCGTCCAGGGCGAGCGCCGGGTAGCGCCCGTCGGGACCGTCCACCCAGAAGGCCGCCCGGAAGCGGTCGCGCAATTCCGTCGCCCACGCGAGCCAGTCCTCGGTGCCCGGCCGGCCGAATGCGTGCAGGAGCTGGGCGCCGCGCACGGCGGCGTCGTAGGCGTAGCCCTGGACCTCGCACAGCGCGATCGGCGGCGCCGCCAGGCGCCCGTCGGCGAATTGGATGCCGTCGACGCTGTCCTTCCAGCCCTGGTTCTCCAGGCCCCGCTCGCGCGAGCGGATGTACTCGATGAAGCCGTCGCCGTCGGGGTCGCCGTACGCGCGCATCCAGTGCAGGGCGCGCTCGGCGGCGGGCAGCAGCGCCTCGACCTCGGCGATCGGCAGGCCCCAGCGCCACGCCTCGTGCAGGAGCACCACGAACAGGGGCGTGGCGTCCATGCTCCCGTAGTAGACGGGGGGCAGATCGCTGCGCTCGATCATCCCGCCGTGGCGCACCTCGTGCAGGATCTTGCCCGGCTGCTCCTCGGTCTCCGGGTCGACCCGGACGCCCTGGCGCCGCGCCAGGACGCGTAGCGTCTGCCCGGCCAGCGACACGTCCAGCGGCAGCGCCATGAACGCGGCCCAGAGCGAGTCGCGGCCGAACAGCGTGAGAAACCACGGGCTCCCGGCCGCCAGGAAGTGGTCTTGGGGGTCGAGCGGGTCCGCGACCAGCAGCGATTCGATGTCCGCGGCGGCCTGACCCGCGAGCGCCGTGACGCGCGCATCGCTGCAGTCGATGTGCGGCATCGAAGCCGGGCGAGGACGTGCGGCGCGGCGGTCGCCCACCACCGCGGGCGTCGGGTCCCACGTGACGGTGGGCCACGTCACTTCGGCCTGCCCGCGTTCGCCGAAGCCGATCTCGACACTGACCCGCCAGGGCATGTGCGGCTGGAGTTCGACGCTCCAGCCGAGCGTGCCGGTCGCGGCGTCGACGTGGTCCGGCGCGGGGGCCGTGCGGGCGTTGACGCGCTGCCCGTTGCCGCGGCGGAACTCCACGCCGCCCTCGATCGCGTGGCCGCGCAGCCGCTTGCCGAAGCGGCCGTGCTTGACGTCGAAGATGTAGGCGAGATCGGTGCGGGCCTGCAAGGTGACCTCGACTCGGACCGGGGTCGTGCCGTGGTTGGTCAGCAGGATCTCTTCCCACAGCGACGCCGACAGCACGCGCCGGCGCTCGACCAGGAGCTTCGGATCAGGTTCGGCGTCGTCCGCCGAGCGCCACCAGGCGGTGAAGCGCGCGCTCGCCGGGCTCACCGGCCGGCCGCTGAGCGGCAGCGGCTCGCGCCCGTCCAGCCGCAGGACCAGCTCGGCCAGCGCGCGCGTGTCCCGCACGTACAGGCCCTGGCCGCCCTGCTTGCGGATCTGGCCGTCGGACGCGCAGATGCAGAAGGTGTCGGCGGCGATCAGGGTCAGCTCGTCCATTGCGCGGGATCATTCCCTCCGCGGAGGCTGCGGGCCACAACTTGAACGGATTGGTGCACAGGTGCACCAATCCGTGCAACTTGCGCTAGCTGGCGGCCTTGAAGGCGCGGCGCTGCGGACGCCCGCTGGGGGCACCCGCTCCGGCCTTGGCCCCGGGCTTCCCGCCGGTCTTGCCCTTGTAACCCCCGGCCTTGTAGCCGGCGCCCGCCTTGGCGGCGGGCTTGCCGGCCCGCTTGCCCCATGGGTCGGGCTTGGAGGCGTCCGCCTTGGGCCTGCCCGCCGGACGCGCGCTGGGGGCCGCGGCGGCGGTGATCGGCGTCGCGTCGAGGGGGCGGCGCTTGACCGCCCGCCCGCCCGCGATGTCCTCGAGGCGCACGGACTCGACTTTCTCCCGCACGCCAAGGGCGCGCTGGAGCAGCTTGACCTCGCGCGCCTTATCGGGCGTCACGAAGGTCACGACCAGGCCATTGGCTCCCGCGCGGCCGGTGCGGCCGGAACGGTGCACGTAGTCCTTGTCGGTGCCGGCGGGGTCGTAGTGCACGATCACGCCGACATCGTCGACGTGGATGCCGCGCGCTGCGACGTCGGTCGCGACCAGCGTGGTGACGCGGCGGGCGGTGAAGTCCGCCAGCGCGCGCTCGCGCTGCTTCTGGCTGCGGTCGCCGTGGATCGCCGCCGCCGTCACGCCGTGGTGGACGAGCTGGCGCGCGAGGCGGTCGGCCGCGTGCTTGGTGCGCGTGAACACGATCGCGGGCGCGACGTTGCGGACGATGTCCGCGGTCAACGCCAGGCGCTCCGTGGCCGGGGTCGACCAGAAGAAGTGCTGCACGTCGCCCTTGTCCTCGGGCGCCTCGGCGAGCTCGTGGCGCGCGGGGTTGCGCTGGTAGTGCTTGATGAGCACGTCCACGTCGCCGTCCAGCGTCGCGGAGAACAGCAGTGTCTGGCGCTGCCCGTTGGTCCGGTCGAGCAGGCGGCGGACCTCGGGCAGAAAGCCCATGTCGGCCATGCGGTCGGCTTCGTCCAGCACCACCAGGCGCACGTCGCGCAGGTCGACGAAGCCGCGGTCCACCAGGTCGGCCAGGCGGCCGGGGCAGGCGATGGCGATGTCGACCACGCGGTCCAGCCGCTGACGGTCTTTGCCGATCGAGGTGCCGCCGTAGAACGCGGCGACCTGCAGGTCACGCGCCTGCGCCAGCGGCCGCACGGCCTCGGCGACCTGCGAGGCGAGCTCGCGGGTCGGCACCAGCACCAGGGCGCTGGGGCGGCGCGGCTGGCTCTTGCGGGTGAGCGCGGCCAGCGGGATGCCGAACGCGAGCGTCTTGCCTGAGCCGGTTGGCGCGCGGCCGCACAGGTCGCGGCCCGCCATGGCGTCGGCGATGGTCAAGGACTGGATGGGGAAGGGGGCGTCGATGCCCCGCTTGGCGAGCGCGTCGGAGATGTTGCGCGGCACGCCGATGTCGGTGAAAGCGGTCAAAGCAGGAATCACTCCTGCCCGCGGCTCGTGCCGCGAGCGGTATTGCGCGCACGGACGTCCCGTACGCGGGCGTGGGGCCGTTCCACAAGGGATGGCCGCACTGGGTGAACACGCCCGTACGAGAGAACGACCACTGGGGTCGAGATTCGAGTCCGGCGCCGGGAAGCGATGAGCTAATGGCGCGCGTGTTCCTGACGCATTCCGCACGTCAGCGCGGCCACTGTACCCGGAATCGGGCGTCGCGCCGACCTGTCCGTCCGGCCCGCGACTATCCGGCGCCGGCGAGCGCGTCGCGGCGCTGTTGCAGGAAGCGTCGTTCGGCGGCATTGGTGGCCAGGCTCACCGCGGTGTCGTAGGCGGCGATCGCCTCGGCGTCGCGACCCAGGCGCCGCAGCAGGTCCGCGCGGGTGGCGTGGAACAGGTGATAGCGCTCGAGGTTGATGCCCGCGGTGGCGTCGAGCCCGGCCTGCGGCCCCGCGACCTCCGCCAGGGCGACCGCACGGTTCAGCGCCACGACGGGCGTCGGGCTGAGCGTCATCAGCTGGTCGTACAGGGTCAGGATCTGCCGCCAGTCGGTGTCGGTGGCCGTGGCCGCGTCGCTGTGCACCGCGTTGATCGCCGCTTGGAGCTGATAAGGCCCGGGCCGGTCGCGCCGCAGGCACGCGCGCACGAGGTCCTGCCCCTCGTCGATCATCGCGCGGTCCCAGCGCGTGCGGTCCTGGCCGGCGAGCAGCACGAGCGAGCCGTCGGGTGCGGTCCGGGCGGGGCGGCGCGCCGCGCTGAGCAGCATGAGCGCGAGCAGGCCCGCGACCTCGGGCTCGTCGGGCATCAGGGCCGCGAGCAGGCGGCCGAGGCGGATCGCCTCGGCGCAGAGGTCGTCGCGGACGAGTTCGTCCCCCGAGGTGGCGGTGTAGCCCTCGTTGAACACGAGGTAGAGCACGGCGAGCACTCCGCGCAGCCGGTCGGGCAGTTCGCTGTCCTCGGGGACGCGGTAGGGGATGTTCGCGGCGCGAATCTTGCGCTTGGCGCGCACCAGCCGCTGCGCGATCGTCGCTTGCGGCACCAGGAACGCGCGCGCGATCTCGTCGGTCTGCAGGCCGCCGAGCAGCCGCAGGGTCAAGGCGACCTGCGCGTGCGTGGCCAGCGCGGGGTGGCAGCAGGTGAAGATCAGCCGCAGGCGGTCATCGTGTATCACCTCGCCTCCTGTCTCCTCGTCACGCTCGTGCAGGAGCGCCGCTTCGGCGTACCGCTCGTCGCGTCGGGACTCCCGCCGAAGCCGGTCGATGGCACGGCGCTTGGCGGTGGTCGTGATCCAGCCGCCGGGGTTGGGCGGCAGGCCGGTCGCGGGCCACTTCTGGATGGCGACGGCGAACGCCTCCTGCACCGCGTCCTCGGCGAGGTCGATGTCGCCGAAGATCCGCACGAGGGTGGCCACCACCTGGCCGAACTCCCTGCGGAAGACGCGCGCGATCGCGTCGTCGCCGAGCTCGGCCCCACCGTCGGCCGCCTGGCCGTCCACCGCGCCGTCCGTGCCGGGGCTCACTCCTCGGCGTCGTCCTGGAACGGGCGGATCTCGACGGGGCCGAGGCAGGCGCGGGTGGCCTTGTCGGCCCATTCGCGCGCCGCCGCGTCGTCGGCACACTTGATGACCCAGAAGCCGCCAAGCTGCTCCTTTGCCTCGGGGAACGGGCCGTCCGTCGCGACGATCTCGCCGTTCTCCTCGCGCACCACGGTGGCGATGTCGGGGGTCAGCAGGCCCCCGCCGAAGACCCAGGCGTTGGCGGCCTGCATCTCCTTGTTCACCGCGTCCACCTGGTCGTACATGCGCTGCATCGTCTCAGGGTCGGGCTGCGGCTGGCCCTCGACGTAGTGGACCGACAGCAGGTACTGCTTCATGGCGCTTCCTCTCCTCGTGGCCGGGTCCCGTGCCGGCCTTCACCCAACCCACGAACGGGCGCGGGCGCAATCGACAGCGAGCCGGAATTTTTCTCGCCGCCCTCAGCCCTCGTCGCGGAACGGCCGCACTTCGATCGGGCAGGTGGTGGCCGCGGACATCTTGTCCGCCCAGACCAGCGCCGCGTCGAGGTCGGCCACGTCGATCACGCTGAAGCCGCCGAGCTGTTCCTTGGTCTCGACGTAGGGGCCGTCGGTGGTCACCACGTTGCCGCCCCGGGCGTGCACGACGGTCGCAGTGCCCGGCTCGTGCAGCCCGCCGCCGAACACCCAGGCGCCTGCCTCTTGCAGCGCGGTGTGCACTTGCCCGACGTTCGCGACGATCACCGCAAGTTCGTCCGGTGGCGGCTGGACCGCGTCGGCGGGGTAGTACACGGACAGCAGGTAGCGCGTCATGGCGGTTCCTCTCGCGGGGGAGCCGACCTGATGCCGACTCCTTACCGTGCCCACGAATGGGCCGGGCGCGAATCGACATTCTCGCGGGAGGATGGGAGCGGGTGAGGGGAATCGAACCCCCGTTCCGAGCTTGGGAAGCTCGTGTTCTACCA
>Ga0299913_10006177_pt1 | contig 10345 bp, 9 predicted proteins | sample RVTome_9_FD_201360 | JGI IMG/M metagenome (GOLD analysis project Ga0299913, IMG submission 201360) | Soil microbial communities from uranium-contaminated site in the Upper Colorado River Basin, Wyoming, United States - RVT155D38 (version 2) ... | reverse complement strand
GAGCAAAGAAAGCACAGGAAAAAAGCGGTTCTTGATTTAATCGGCATAGCCCCGGACGACAGTTACTGTGGCACCAGTTTTCGATGAGTGTGAATGGACATGAGAATACCGAATCCCGCCATGATGGTCACCATGGACGTTCCGCCAAAGCTCACGAGAGGCAATGGTATACCCACAACCGGCACGAGACCGGTGACCATTGCAGTATTCACGAAAACGTAGACGAAAAAGGTCAGGCTTATGCTGCCTGCGAGCAGCCTGGCAAACGTATCGCGCGCCTGAATAGCGATGAAAAGTCCGCGAGCGACGACGAACATGTAGAGACCCAGGAGACTCAGGGCACCGAAAAGCCCAAGTTCCTCCCCCATGACGGCGAATATGAAGTCCGTGTCGCGTTCCGGCAGAAATTCCAGCTGCGCCTGGCTTCCGTTGGTCCAGCCTTTACCGAACAATCCGCCCGAGCCGATAGCGATCTTGGACTGGATGATATTGTACCCGGCGCCCAGCGGGTCGGTGTCCGGATTCAAGAGCATGAGCACCCGCTGTTGCTGATATTCGTGCATGAAGCGCCAAAGCAGCCACGCGCCGGGCACGGACAGAAGTCCGAGCAGAATCATCAGGCGAAAAGACATGCCGGCGAGCACGACGACCATGATTCCCGCCATTGCGATCAGAATTGCGGTGCCGAGATCGGGTTGTGCGCCGATCATGGCCGTAGGCACTGCGATGAAAAGTGCAATCACCAGCAGCTGGGCAGCGCGTGGGGGCAACTGGCGGTCGTGCAGATACCATGCAGCAACCATCGGCACGGCAATTTTCATGGCTTCGGACGGCTGGAAGCGGATCCCGACGTCGAGCCAGCGCTGCGCCCCCTGGCCTATCTCGCCCCGCAGCAGGACGAGGCCGAGAAGCAGGAGTCCGGCGGCGTAGCCCCACGGTGTCCAGCGCCGCATCACCCCCGGCGGTACCTGCGCAACCACGAACAGGGCCACCAGACCGACGCCCAAGCGCACGCACTGCTGCAGCCACAAGTCCATGTTTTCCCCGACGGCGCTGTAGAGCACCACCAGGCCGAGGCCGCAAATCAGAAGGACGCCACTCAAGAGCGGTCCGTCGATATGGACCTGGCGCATAATTCGCGCCATGTCACCGAGTGGCCGGGTGTGGCGCTCGAAGAGCTCTTCCGTGCCGTTAAATCGCATCGTTGCCGAATTCCAAGTACCCTGACAAGGTGATATTGATGGATTCAGTTGGCCTGTCAGCGTTCCTGGCAACGCGTCCATGGATGGACGCGTTAGAGCGACGCAAGATGCCAAAGCCGAGGCGCGGCGAGCGCCGTGTAGCACCGCTACACAAGCGAGCCGCAACGCGGCCAGGGGCGCTGACAGGCCAACCCTTCGGGCGCCCCTCTCGTGTCCCGCCGCGGCGTTGCGCCTTGACTAAGGGCGCGCCATTGCCGGTGCGACGCGCCTTGCGGCGAAACACGAGAGGGGCGCTGAATTCATCAATATCACCTTGTCAGGGTACTAGGTACTGATCCATGACAGCCCGTGCGATGGGCGCCGCCACACGACTACCGCTGCTGCCGTTTTCAACGATGACCGCGACGGCGATCTGCGGATCATCGAGGGGTGCGAACGAAATGAACAGCGCGTGATCGCGCAGCCGCTCCGACACGTCCTCTTCCTTGTATTTTTCTTCCTGCGCGACGGAAAACACCTGTGCGGTGCCGCTCTTGCCCGCCATCAGATAGGGCGCGCCGCGTCCCGTAGCTCGTGCCGTCCCGGCCTCACCCTGCATCACGGCGTGCATTGCCCCGATCACGCTGTCCCAGTAGAACTCGTTGTCGATCTCGACCCGGGGCAGGGGCGCCGGGAGGCTTAGAACGCGTTCTCCCGTAATCGGGTTTTCGACGGCGGCAACGACATGCGGTCTGAAGCGCTTGCCGCGCATTGCCAGAGTGGCCGTAGCGTGCGCGAGTTGCAAAGGCGTCGCCAGCATGTAGCCCTGGCCGATGGAGGTAATGATCGTTTCGCCGGGAAACCAGACCTGGTTCGGCCGGTCGCTGAACGCCTGACGCTTCCATTCGCGGGACGGCACGAGACCTCGTTTTTCGCCAACGATGTCGACACCGGTTTCAATCCCCAACCCGAACTGCGACAGGTAGATGTGCATTACGTCGATGCCGATCTCGCGGCTGATCTCGTAGAAATAGACGTCACAGGATTGCGAGATCGCCTCGTGCAGGTCGATCTGGCCGTGCCCCTGCGGCTTCCAGTCGCGGTAACGGTGAGTGCTTCCCGGCAGTGTATAGAAGCCGCGACAGAACGTGCGGCGCGTCAGGTTCGTCGCTCCCGTTTCCAGGGCGGCAAGCGCCAGCATCGGCTTGATGAGTGAGCCTGGCGGATAGTTGCCGCGCACGGCCCGATTGAATAACGGCTGATCGAGGTCGAACTGCAAAGCGTTGAACTCGCTCGTACTCATGCCGAGTGCAAATGCGTTCGGGTCGAATGTCGGCGCGCTGACGAGCGCAAGGATCTCGCCATTGCGCGGATCGATTGCAACGACCGAACCGCGACGTCCTTGCAGGGACGCAGACGCGACACGTTGCAGGTCCAGGTCGAGGCTGAGGTACAGATTGTCGCCCGGCTCCGGCGATTCGCTTTCCAGCAGGGTCTGCGTGAGCCCCCGCGAATCGGCGGCCACCTGCCGACCGCGGGCATTGGTCACGATCTGGCGATGGCCCGTATCGCCGTGCAGCGTGTGCTCGTTGTACAATTCGACTCCGGTTTTGCCGGTGTGAGCCGTGCCGGCGTATGCCGCCGGATCGAGCCTCTCCATATCCCCCGCGTTCAAAGCGCCGACGTAGCCGATTACATGCGCGGCGAGTTCGCCGTGGGGATAATGGCGAACGAGGCGCGGTCGGAAGTCCACGCCAGGAAATCGCGGCCGCTGAATTGCGAAATGGGAAATTTCGTCGTCCGTCATGCGGAAGCGAAGCGTTACCGGCTTGAAGCGCGGCCCACGGCGGCCGAGGTCGGCGAAACGCTGGATGTCTTCGCGTTCGATCAGTTTCATGGCCGCGAGACGTCGCAGCGTGTCGTCGAGGTCCGGCACCTGTTCGGGAATGAGTTCCAGCTGATAGGCGGGCAGATTCTCCGCGAGGATGCGCCCCTTGCGGTCGTAGATGAGGCCGCGGTTCGGCGGGAGCGCCTCTATGCGTACCCGGTTGCCGAGGGACTTTTCGGTGAAGTGCTGGTAGTCGAAGACCTGTAGCTGGATCAACCTTGCAATGACCAGCCCGAGCAATGCAACGCAGAAGAAAGAGGCAAGCAGCACGCGGCCCAGAAACAGCCTCGTTTCGCGGTGGTGGTCTTTGATCGGTGCAATGAGTCGCATGCCGGATCAGGACGTGCGCGTATTGCGGTAACGTATGCCGGAAAAGAAGTGCGCGACCAAAGGCCACAGCAAGGTTCCGCTGATCAGTGGTCCCCAGTATGCGACGGCATCCGCATAGGTTCCGGCCACACCGTTGATCCAGAACAGAATGAACTGGTAAATCGCCAGCAGCGCAAGTACTGTGGCTGTCATCTGTGACATCGGAAAAACTCGCAGTTGCAGATGAAACTTGGTGGTCAGATACGTGACGAATGCCAGCGCCAGCGCGTGCTGGCCGAGCAGCGTGCCGTGCGCGACATCCAGCACGATGCCTGTTATCCATGCGGTGCCTACGCTGTAGGTCCTCGGCATACTCATGGACCAGTATATAAGTGTCAGCACCGCCCAGTCCGGTCGGTACGGGCTCGCCCAGTCCGGCATGGGCACGATCGCAAGCGTCAGGGCCACGATGATACAAATAAGGACGGGCAGGCGGCGTGACGCATTCACGTTAATTGTCTCCGCCGGTAGGTTCTGGTTCCGGCGACGCCGTTTCTTCGGCCGCCGGCACGGTGGCGTCTGCCGGGTCTTCCTTGGCGGCAGACCAGATCAGCATGATCTCCCGCACCTGATTCAGCCGCGCCGCGGGCCTTGCGGTCACTTCGGCAAACGGTCCCTGAGGAATGCGGGTTACGGAATCGACGATGGCCACCGGATATCCCGGAGGGAAGGCCCCACCCAGCCCGGACGTGACCAGCAGGTCTCCGAGCTCGATGTCCGCATTGTTTGGCAGAAACGGAAGCTCGAGGCGATCGAAGTCGCCGGTGCCGACGGCAATCGTCCGCAATCCGTTCCGGTTGACCTCGACCGGCAATGCATGATCGGGATCGCTGATGAGTACGCCGTTGGACGATAGCAGGCCCGCCTCGATCACTTGTCCCACGACGCCGTCGGCGTCGATCATCGCCTGACCGTTGAATACGCCATCGCGGGAGCCCTTGTTAATGACCAGTATGTGGCGAAACGGGTTTGCGCTGACCGACATGATCTCCGCAACCTGAACCTGGTCGCGAACCTTGCCTGTTGCGTCGAGCATCGCCCGCAGCCTTGCGTTTTCGGACTCCAGTGCGGTGAATCGCTGCAGTCTGGCGTGGGTCAGCAACCGCTCGGCGTTGAGACGGCTCATCTCCAGCAATAGTTCATTTCGGGTGGCGGTGTTCTCCCTGAACCACCGCCATGAAGATACCGGGGCGTCCACGATGACACGTAACGGGTAAACCGTTGCGCCGATGGCCTTGCGCACGGCATCGAGGTGGTTCTGCCGATGGTCGACGACCAGCAGGATGACGCTGAGCGCCGCGAGCAGTAGCAGGCGCAGACCGAGCGCCGGGGTTTTCGTCGACCGATGCTCCCTGTCGGCGGTGTTGGCGGCCATCAGCCGAAGCGGCGCGACGGCGGCGCCGTCGACGGACCGGCTGGCGTCAGGGCCAGCGCACGTCCGACGTGGTGCAAGGGCGCCCGGTTACGGCTGGTTGTCACTCCCGCTTGCCACTCCAGGTCGTCACTCGAGGCCGAATACGGAGGGACCATGCTCGTCTATCAATTCGATTACCCGACCGCCGCCTCGCGCCACGCACGTCAGTGGATCATCTGCAACGATCACCGGCAGACCTGTCTCTTCCATCAGCAGCTTGTCGATGTCCCGCAACAAAGCACCGCCTCCTGTGAGCACGATGCCGCGCTCCGCGACGTCGGCGCCGAGTTCGGGCGGCGTTTGTTCGAGGGCTTCCTTGACCGCTCCCACGATGCCTTGCAGAGGTTCCTGCAGGGCTTCCAGTATTTCGTTGCTATTGAGCGTGAAACTGCGAGGTACGCCTTCCGAGAGGTTGCGCCCCTTCACGGAAATCTCCTTGACTTCCTGCCCCGGAAACGCGGACCCGATTTCATGCTTGATGCGTTCGGCGGTCGCCTCGCCGATCAGGATGCCGTAGTTGCGTCGAACGTAGTTCGTGATGGCCTCGTCGAACCGGTCGCCGCCAATTCTCACCGACGCCGCGTACACGATTCCGTTCAGGGAGATGACCGCGACTTCCGACGTCCCGCCGCCGATATCGAGCACCATCGAGCCACGCGCCTCGTGAACCGGCATGCCGGCGCCGATGGCCGCCGCCATCGGTTCGGGAATCAGCATCACCTTGCGAGCTCCGGCGCCTTCGGCCGATTCACGGATCGCCCGCCGCTCGACCTGGGTCGAGCCGTACGGCACGCACACGAGTACGCGGGGGCTGGGCCGGAAAAAACGCTTGCCGTGCGCCTTGCGAATGAAATGCTGCAGCATCTTTTCCGTAACCGTGAAGTCGGCTATGACGCCGTCTTTCAGGGGCCGGATTGCCGTGATATTGCCCGGCGTTCTTCCCAGCATGTTCTTGGCCTCGGTGCCGACCGCCTCGACGACTCTGCCTCCGCGTCCACCATCGTCGCGAATCGCAACCACAGAAGGCTCGTCGAGAACTATGCCGTGTCCGCGGGAGTAAATGAGGGTGTTTGCTGTCCCGAGATCGATTGATAAGTCGTTCGAGAAATACCCTAGAATGTTCTTCAGCATGTGGGGCTATCGTCCCGCGAGGCAATTTAACTTTGTAATCTAACAATGCGCACGACATTGAGCAAGACGGCGTGTATCATTGCTGAATTTTGCCGGGTCTGACTTCTCACCGGACAACATCGTCGGACTCGTCGGGATCCATCCGTGTCGCTGACCAGAGACCAGGTTCAACATATCGCCTTACTCGCTCGCCTCAAGCTCGAGGAGAGTGAATTCGACGATGTCGTAGACAAGCTTTCCCGCATCGTCGATTTCGTCGATCAGCTTCAGGCCGCCCCGACGGAAGGGGTCTCTCCCATGGCCCATCCCCTGGATCAGTCCCAGCGTCTGCGGCCGGACGTCGTCACGGAAGTCATCGATCGCGATGCGATACAGGCAAACGCCCCGGCAGTCAGGGATGGTTTTTACCTGGTTCCCAAAGTCCTCGGCTAGTCGTTGCTGAATGAGTGAGGAAGCTGGCGGCCTGCATGCTCTGACGCTCACGGAACTCGTCCGTGGGATTAGAGAAGGTCGGTTTTCCGCGAGGCAGCTGACGGAAACGCTGCTTGGACGCATCGGAGCCCTGAACGGGCGCCTGAACGCTTTCATAACGATTACCGAAGAACAGGCCTATGCCGAGGCGGAAGCGGCCGACCGGGCACGCTCGTCGGGGAACGCGCCTGTGCTCAACGGTCTGCCACTCGTCCACAAGGATCTTTTTTGCACGCGCGGCGTGCTCACGACCTGCGGTTCGCGCATGCTCGGAAATTTCGTCGCACCATACGACGCTGCAGTGGTGGAGCGTTTGAAGAATGCAGGCGCGGTGACGCTCGCCAAATCCAACATGGACGAATTTGCGATGGGCTCGTCGAATGAGACCAGCTGGTTCGGTCCCGTCGCAAATCCGTGGAATCATGATCGTTGCCCGGGCGGTTCCTCCGGCGGCTCCGCCGCGGCGGTTGCCGCACGACTCGTTCCCGCGGCGACGGGTACCGACACCGGCGGTTCGATCCGGCAGCCGGCAGCGCTGACCGGCACCGTCGGTCTGAAGCCGACTTACGGACGCGTCTCGCGATACGGTATGGTGGCGTTCGCATCGAGCCTGGACCAGGCCGGCGTAATCACGAGGAGCGCGGAAGACGCAGCGATGCTGCTTGGCGTCATGGCGGGTTTCGACGAACGCGATTCGACGTCGGTCGATCAACCGGTGCCGGACTATGTTGCTGCGCTCGCGCGCCCGCTCAAAGGCCTGAGGATCGGCATCGTGCGCCAGCACTTCGACGAGGGTCTCGATGCGGAATGCGCCGCTCGTGTCAGGGAGGCGCTCGATGTCATGCAGAGCGAAGGCGCGAGCCTGATCGAAGTCGATTTGCCGAATCTTGCGCTTTCCGTCCCCACCTACTATGTGGTCGCGCCTGCAGAATGCTCGTCCAACATGTCACGCTTCGACGGTGTGCGTTTCGGCCACCGGGCGGCAAATCCCGCAGACCTGCTCGACCTCTTCTGTCGCAGTCGCGGCGAAGGTTTCGGCGCCGAGGTCAAGCGTCGCATCATGACCGGCACCTACGTCCTTTCGGCCGGCTACTACGACGCCTACTACTTGAAGGCGCAGAAAGTGCGACAGCTGATCGTGGACGATTTCCGGCACGCGTTCCGCAACGTCGACGTGATTGCCGGGCCGACAGCGCCGACCCCCGCGTTTGCGCTCGGCGAGAAGACCGGCGATCCGATCACGATGTACCTGAACGACATCTACACCATCGGCGCAAATCTGGCAGGCACGCCTGGCATATCGCTGCCCTGCGGGTTTGCGGAAGGTCTTCCGGTGGGACTGCACCTCGTCGGGCCGCACTTCGCGGAAGATCGCCTGCTGAATGTCGCGCACCAGTACCAGTTGCTCACGGACTGGCACCGCGCATGTCCGGAGGGCTACGAATGAGCGCCCGGCCATCGTCATGGGAGTCGGTGATCGGTCTCGAGATCCACATGCAGATTGCCACGGTGAGCAAGATATTCTCGGGAGCTCCAACGGCTTACGGTGCGGAACCGAACACCCAGGCGTCCCTCATCGACCTCGGTTACCCGGGAGTGCTGCCGGTGCTCAATGCCGAGGTCGTTCGCATGGCCTGCAAATTCGGCCTGGCGGTGAACGCTAAGATCGCGCCGCGTTCTGTCTTCGCCCGAAAGAACTACTTCTATCCTGATCTGCCGAAGGGCTACCAGATCAGTCAGTATGAGTTGCCGATAGTGTCGCGCGGCGAGCTCAGGATTCTCGACGACGAGGGCAGGGAGAAAGTGGTCGGCATCACCCGCGCGCACCTCGAGGAGGACGCCGGCAAGTCACTGCACTCGAGGCTCGACGAGTTCACGAGGATCGACCTGAACCGCGCCGGCACCCCGTTGCTGGAGATCGTTTCGGACCCCGATCTTCGTTCCGCGAAAGAAGCAGTTGCCTACATGCGCAAGATTCATACGCTGGTCCGTTACCTCGGCATTTCGGACGGCAATATGCAGGAAGGGTCGTTCCGTTGCGACGCGAACGTGTCGATCCGCCCGCGCGGACAGCAGACGCTCGGCACGCGCACCGAACTCAAGAACCTCAACTCGTTTCGTTTTGTCGAGAAAGCCATAAACTACGAAATCGAGCGGCAAAAAGAGGTGCTGGAAGACGGCGGCGCGGTTGTGCAGGAAACGCGGCTCTACGACTCCGATCTTGACGAAACCCGACCCATGCGCAGCAAGGAAGAAGCCAACGACTATCGTTACTTCCCTGACCCCGACCTGCTGCCGGTCGTAGTCGACAACGACTTCATCGATTCCGTGCGCGAAACGCTGCCGGAACTTCCGGATGCAAAGCGGGAGCGCTTCGTCGCGCAATATGACTTGAAGCAGGCCGATGCCGAGATACTGACAATGAGCCTGCCGCTCGCCTCTTATTTCGAGGCGGTCGCGGCCCGGAGCGACCCGAAGCTCGCAGCGAACTGGATCCTCGGGGATCTCTCTGCGGCGCTGAACCGCGAGGGGCTGGACATCGATGGCTGCCCCTTAAGTCCCGACGCGCTGGCGGGGCTGCTGGTGCGCATCGCGGACAACACCATTTCCGGAAAGATCGCAAAAGACGTTTTCGAGGCGATGTGGACCGGTGAAGGCAGTGCGGCCGACATCATCGAAAAGCGCGGCCTGCGCCAGATTACTGATTCTTCTGCGATCGAAGCGGCGGTCGACGCCGTGATCGCGGCCCATCCGACCCAGGCCGCGGAGTTTCGCGCCGGCAAGGATAAACTCCTGGGCTTCCTTGTCGGACAAGTCATGAAAGAGACGAGAGGCAAGGCCAACCCCGCGGAGGTCAACAGAATTCTGAAACGACGGCTGAAGTCCTGATGGTCGCCCTGAACGACGTCGTCATGCCGTTCGTATTCGAAGCGTTGCCCATACGCGGCGCTATCATTCAGCTGCAGAGGTCGTGGCACCGCATGCTGCTCGGCCACGACTACGACCCGCCCGTGCTCGAGACGCTCGGGCATTCCGCCGCCGCCAGCGCGCTCATCGCCCAGAGCCTGAAGTTCGACGGCTCCATCACTCTGCAAATCAACGGCAATGGACCTCTTGCCATGCTGGTGATGCAGTGCACCAGCAACCTGGAGCTGCGTGGCATGGCCAGCGCCGAACATCTCGAAAACGACATCGCCTTTGCCGAGCTCGTGCAGAAAGCCCGCTGTGCGATAACGGTCGATGCGGGCGCCATGGACCGTCCCTACCAGGGCATCGTCGAGGTCAGTGGCGAGTCGCTGGCCGACAGCATCGAGGATTACTACGAGCGGTCCGCCCAGATTCCTACCCATTTGCAACTGGTCAGCGATCGCAACTGCTGCGGCGGTATCCTGCTTCAGCAAATGCCCGGAGAGAAAAGTCCGGTCGCCGACGACTGGCGTCGTTTAGGCATACTCGCCTCCACATTGCGCATCCGCGATCTGGCCGACGGCCTGAGTCCCACCTTGCTCGGTCGCCTGTTCGCCGAAGACGACCTGCGCGTGTTCCGGGCGCGCGAGGCGCAATTCCGCTGCCGCTGTTCGCGGCGACGCACCGAGGACGTACTGAAGCTCCTGGGCGAAGAGGACACCCGTGAGCTCCTGGCGGAGCAGGGCAAGATCGAAATCACCTGCGAATACTGCGGCCGCACGCGAATCTTCGATTCCATCGACATCGCCCGGATCTTTACCGAACCCCACGTGCCGCCCTCCGACACCCTTCACTGACTCCCGGGAGGCGCCCAGCGCCGTCGGTCGTGGTCCAAGCCTCCAGACCCTTCCTTGTTATCAGGACCGGTGCTAGACTAGCTCGTCGAAACATATAAAGATATCGTTATACGTTTATGCAAACCGA
>Ga0299913_10006175_pt1 | contig 10346 bp, 10 predicted proteins | sample RVTome_9_FD_201360 | JGI IMG/M metagenome (GOLD analysis project Ga0299913, IMG submission 201360) | Soil microbial communities from uranium-contaminated site in the Upper Colorado River Basin, Wyoming, United States - RVT155D38 (version 2) ... | reverse complement strand
TCGGTATGATTGCGGAACTCGACACCAGCCTTATCGACGGGGCTTGGATTTTTTGGTGCGACGGAAACGGGCGAGCGGCTGAGATCGCCGAAGAAATCCAAGCTCAAGGATTCCAGGCCCGCTTGGTCGGAGAGCGCGTGTATGTGCTCGCCACGGAAGGCGATCGCATTCCGACCAGCTAGCGTGTTCCTGTCCGACCGCTCTTCCAAAGCCACCACGCGCTCGAGCGGGATTCGGCACTAGTCTAGGCAATCATCCGCGGTGACGGTGGTTCGGCGTAAAGTTCCTCCACCAGCGCCGCCCGATGCTGGAGGACCGCGCGCTGGTTCAGCGATCCCTTGTCGGTCGCCTCGCCCACGTCGAGCGAGGGAGGCGTTTCCAGCAGGATTGCGCGGCAGACGCGGTTGGAGCCACCGGTCGCCTCGCGGGCGAAGGCGCGCAGGCGCTCGCGTATGGCGTTCTTCACGGCGGCATGCGCCAGCACATCGGCGATCGGTGCGTCCGGCGGCAGGCCGGACGCCTGCTTGCGGCAGGGGTCGATGTCGGGAAACACCAGCACACCGATCTCGTCACGGTCTGCACCGGCGATGACGGCATCCTTTGCAAACGGCGCAAGCGCTTCCACGACGCGGGCGCGCAGCGGGCCGACGCTCACCCAGGTGCCGCTGGCGAGCTTGAAGTCCTCAGCGGTGCGTCCGTCGAACAACAGGCCTTTGCCGGGATCGTCGGGATCGTCGAACTTCAGCGCGTCGCCGAGCCGGTAGTAGCCTTCCTCATCGAATGCATTCGCGGTCAGCTCCGGCTGGCGCCAATAGCCGGCTGTGATGTTCGGTCCCTTCAGGCGCGCGTCGAGCTTGCCGCCCATCGGCACCAGCTTCAGTTCGAGACCCGGCGGCGGCATCCCCATGTTGGTCGACTTGTCGCTCTCCCACATGCGCCCGAGCGCGTAAGGCGCGGTCTCGGTCGAGCCGAGGCCGGTCAGAAACAAGACCCGCTCGCCGCAGGTCTTGAGCGCCAGCTCCTTCATCTCGTCGAACACCGGCTGCGGCAACGCCGCGCCCGCGAACCACAGCACCTTGATGCGGCTGAAGAAGTTTCGGCGCAGTTCGGCATCCGAGCGGAAGAACGGCAAGAGCGCCTCGTAACCCTTCGGCACCGTGAAGTACCAGGTCGGCGCGATCTCGCGCAGATTCCGCACCGTCTCCTCGATCAGGCCGGGGACCGGCTTGCCCTCGTCGATGTACATCGTGCCGCCGTTGTAGAGCACGAGGCCGACGTCGTGACTGCCGCCGGCGACATGGTGCCAGGGCGCCCAGTCCACGATCACCGGCGGCTCGTCCTGGAAATAAGCGAGCGCGCCGCGCAGCATCACTTGGTTCGAGCACCACATGCGCTGCGTGGTGATGACGCCCTTCGGCATCCCGGTCGACCCGGAGGTGAACAGGATCTTGGCAACGGTGTCGGGACCGACACGGTCATGCGCGGCATCGGCTTCGGCGCTTGGTGCCGTTGCAGTCAAGTCCCTGAACAACGTCGTCGGCCGATTGGGCAGGGGATTACGCGTGACGATCACCTCGAGATCGGCCGTCACCACTGCCTCGATCGCGCGGTGGAACAGATGCCCGTCGGTGGCGAACACCAGCCCCGGCGTCAGCAGATCGAAGATGTGCTTGAGCCGGCCGAAGTCGCTCGACAGCAGCGAATACGGCGGCGAGACCGGCGCGTAAGGGATGCCGATATACATGGCCGCGAGCCCGAGTAGCGCGTGCTCGATGTCGTTGCCGGACAGGATCACGATCGGGCGCTCGGGCGACGGGTTGCGCTTGAGAAGCGCGGTGCCGATGCGGCGCACGAGATCGAGCGTCTGCGCGTAGGTAATCGTGCGCCAGCCGCCGGAAGCGTCGCGCTGCGCCATGAAGGCACGGCCGGGCGCGGCCTCTGCCCAATGCTGCAATCGCTCGGTCAGCTTGTCGGGGTAGGGCGGCAGCTGATGCGGCGAGCGGACGATGATAGCGCCGTCAGGTCTGTGCTCGAGGATGAATTCGCGCGGCCCCAGACGCACGGCCCGCACCGGCTCGGCCGATGCCGGTGTGACGCGGGCTTCCTGCGACCGGCTCGCCATCAGGGCCTCGCTCTAGCTGCCGTGGGCGACTTTCGGCGCGCGCTTCTCCAGGAACGCCTGCAGCCGGGCCTTCGCCTCGTCGTCGCCCTGGGCGATCGCGGCCATCAGCGCCTCCATCATATAGCCGCTGGCCGGATCGGATTCGGCAATGCGCGGCAGCACATGCATGACTGCGAAATTCGTCAGCGCCGTGTTCTGGGCGACGCGCTCGGCAAGTTCGATCGCCTTGGTGAGACCCTGGCCCGGTTCGACCAGATAGTGCGACAGGCCAAGCGCCAAGCCTTCCTCGGCGCCGTAGGTACGCCCAGTCAGCATCATCTCCATCATGCGCGAGACGCCGATCAGCCGCGGCAGCCGCACCGAGGCGCCGCCGCCGACATAGATGCCGCGGCTGCCCTCGGGCAGAGCGTAGTAGGTCGAGCGCTCCGCGACACGGACATGGGTCGCGGCGGCAAGCTCCAGCCCGCCGCCGACTACGGCGCCGTGCATGGCGGTCACCACCGGCACCCGGCCGAACTGGATCTTGTCGAATACCCGGTGCCACATGCGGGAGTGGTGGATGCCCTCCGGAACGTCGCGGGTGGACAGCTCCGACAGGTCGAGCCCGGCGGAAAAATGCTCGCCTTCGCCGTGCAGCACGACGGCGCGGATATCCTCCGGGAGACGTTCAAAGAAGATTTCGAGGCCGAGTACCGTCGGGTCGTCCAGCGCATTGCGCTTGCCCGCGCGGGCTAGCCGCAGCAGCGCAATCGCCCCGCGACGCTCCACCCCAAGCGACGGCGGCAGGTCGGCGGTCAGGCTGGCGTTGGGCGCGTCGGCCACGGTAAGTCCCTCAAATCCGTGCAAATTTCGGTCGCATGTCTCTCAGATCGGGTCAAGCCGAGCCTACATTACCTCATAGACGTCAAGCAGCACCTGCTGCTGCTCTCGCTGGCCGGTGGCGAGCCCGATGATCCGGTTGAGCCAGTCGCAGGCGGGGTCGGCCGTCTCAAAACGCATAGCCGAGCGAAAATAGTAGCTGTCGGGCGAAACCTTCTCGCCGCGCGCGATGGCGGCCAGCACTTCCGGCGGCCCGTGCCGCAATCCGTCGCTGTTAACGAGGATCAGCCCACCATTGTCCGTCCTAATCGAGTAGCGCGCGACGAGATCGGTCACCCCGTCGGTGCGGATGATCTGGCGGTCGGTGCCGCCGGGGAGGATGGTGCCGCTCAGCCGCGCGCCATGCACGCGCCCGCCGGTGATGTCGATCACTCGGCGCTCGCCGTAGGGCGTGTGGCCGAAGCGCTGGATCTCGCCGACATCGGCCTCGATGCGGAAAATCGGTGTGGTCGACAGCATGGCTTGGGCCGGTCCTTGGGTGAGGTTGTCGTTGTTGGAGCGCAGTCTAGGCCGATTTGACCCTTCGGGTCACCGCGCCTAAAAGGCGGCAAACCCAGGCCAACTGTCGAACAGTCCTCCTCATGTCGCGTGTGATGACCCTTGCCGAGGCCGTCGAAGCCAATGTGCGGGACGGCAATGCGGTTTCCATGGAAGGGTTCACGCACCTGATCCCGCATGCGGCGGGGCACGAGGTGATCCGCCAGGGCCGGAAGAACCTCACGCTGATCCGGATGACGCCGGACCTGATCTACGACCAGCTTGTCGGGATGGGCTGTGCGTCCAAGATGATCTTCTCCTGGACCGGCAATCCTGGGGTCGGTTCGCTGCACCGGGTGCGCGAGGCGGTGGAGAAGGGCTGGCCGCAGCCGCTCGCGCTGGAGGAGCATTCCCACGCCGCCATGGCCAATGCCTACGAGGCGGGCGCGGCGGGGCTTCCATGCGCGATCTTCCGCGGCTACATCGGCGCCGATCTTCCGAAGGTGAATCCGAACATCCGGTCGATCGTCTGCCCGTTCACGGGCGAGACGCTGGCCGCGGTCCCGTCGATCCGGCCGGATGTCGCGATCATTCACGCGCAGCGCGCTGACCGCGCCGGCAACGTGATGATCGAGGGAATCGTCGGCGTGCAGAAGGAGGCCGTGCTGGCGGCCAAGCGCTCGATCGTCACGGTCGAGGAGATCGTCGACGAGTTCGGCGAGCGGTCGCCGAACGCGTGCATTCTGCCAGCCTGGATCGTCACCTCTATCGCACTTGTGCCGGGCGGGGCGTTTCCGTCGTATGCGCTCAGCTACTACAAGCGCGACAATGCCTTCTACAAATCGTGGGACGAAATCGCGCGCGAGCGCGATACCTTTCTTGCCTGGATGAAGGCGAACGTGCTGGAGCAGGGCCCGGAGGCGTTCGCCAAGTACGCGCGTCCGCGCGCCATGGCGGCGGAGTAGTGCGATGACCGACTACACCCCCACCGAGATGATGACGGTTGCCGCGGCCCGCGCGCTGCGCAACGAGGACATCTGCTTCGTCGGCATCGGCCAGCCGTCGGCGGCCTGCAACCTCGCGCGGCTTACGCACGCCCCTGACATCGTGCTGATCTATGAGTCCGGCACGCTCGGCACCAAGCCGCGGGTGCTGCCGCTCTCGATCGGCGACGGCGAACTGTGCGAGATGGCGCTCACCACAGTGTCGGTGCCGGAGATGTTCCGCTACTGGCTGCAGGGCGGGCGTATTACCGTGGGCTTCCTCGGCGGCGCGCAGATCGACCGCTTCGCCAATCTCAATACCACGGTGGTCGGCCCCTACGACAAGCCGAAGGTGCGGCTGCCCGGCGGCGGGGGCGCGCCCGAAATCGCGACCGCTTGCGGCGAGATTTTCATCATCATGGCGCAGGGCAAGCGCAGCTTTGTCGACAAGCTCGATTTCATCACCTCGCTCGGCCACGGCGAGGGCGGCGACCATCGCCAGCGGTTCGGTGTTACGACCAAGGGCCCGACGCGGCTGATGACCGATCTCGCGATCTTCGAGCCGGACCCTGAGACCAAGGAGATGATCGTCACCTCGATCCATCCGGGGGTGACGCGCGAGCAGATCCATGAGAACACGGGCTGGCCGGTGCGCTACGCCGCGAAGGTGGCTGAGACGCCGCCGCCGACGGCGACCGAGCTCGAAGTCCTGCGTGAGCTGCATGCGCACACCGCAAGTCGGCTATAGCCGACTTGCGCATATTAATTTGCCGATCTCGGGTAGACCCGAGATCGGTGCGCGCGCACGGCAAAGCGGCGTGAGGAGATAACGATGCCCGAAGCCTTCATCTGCGACGGAATCCGCACGCCGATTGGCCGTTACGGCGGCTCGCTCGCCAAGGTGCGTACTGACGATCTTGCCGCGGTGCCGCTCAAGGCGCTGATGGCGCGCCACGCCGACGTCGACTGGTCGGCACTCGACGAGGTCTATTTCGGTTGTGCCAACCAGGCCGGCGAGGACAACCGCAATGTCGCGCGCATGGCGCTGTTGCTGGCCGGCCTGCCGGACTCGATCCCCGGCATCACGGTGAACCGGCTGTGCGCCTCCGGACTCAACGCGGTGGGCGCTGCCGCGCAGGCAGTGCGCGCAGGCGAAATCGACTTCGCGATTGCCGGGGGCGTTGAATCAATGACCCGCGCGCCTCTGGTCATGGGCAAGGCCGAGAGCGCGTTCCAGCGCTCGGCCGAGCTCCAGGACACCACCATCGGCTGGCGCTTCATCAACCCGCTGATGAAGAAGCAGTACGGCGTGGACGCGATGCCGGAGACCGCAGAGAACGTCGCCGAGGATTATCAGGTCGCGCGCAAGGACCAGGACGCTTTCGCGCTCCGCTCGCAGCAGCGTGCCGCCAAGGCGCAAGCCTCAGGCTTCTTTGCCGAGGAGATCGAGCCGGTGATCGTGCCGGGCGGCAAGGCCGGTCCGATCACGGTCGAAACGGACGAGCATCCGCGTGCCGATACGACGCTTGAAGGGCTTGCCAAGCTAAAAACCTTTGTGCGCGACCCCGGAACGATCACCGCGGGCAATGCCTCGGGCGTCAACGACGGCGCCGCCGCGGTGCTAATCGCCTCGGAGGCGGCGGTGAGGCGGCATGGGCTTAAGCCTTATGCGCGCATCGTCGGCATGGCGGCGGCGGGCGTGCCGCCGCGCGTCATGGGGATCGGCCCGGTGCCCTCAACCCAGAAGCTGATGCAGCGGTACGGGCTCAAGATCGGCGATTTCGACGTGATCGAGCTCAACGAGGCGTTCGCCTCGCAAGCGCTCGCCTGCCTGCGTCAGCTTGGCATCGCTGACGATGCCGAGCACGTCAATCCCAACGGCGGCGCTATTGCGCTTGGCCACCCGCTCGGCATGTCGGGCGCCCGGCTCGCCATGACGGCTGCTCATGAATTGGTCAGGCGCAGCGGCAACCGCGCGCTCGCCACCATGTGCGTCGGGGTGGGGCAGGGGGTTTCGCTCGCGCTGGAGCGGGTTTAAGACGGCCGTCATGCCCGCGAAGGCGGGCATCCAGTACTCGCCGGTGTTTCGGTTTCTGCCGAGATGACGCGGATTACCGGGTCCCCGCTTTCGCGGAGACGACAGAGGAGATTTGGTCGAGTGAAGGAGACACACCACCGTGGCGATGAGTGCAGGTTACATTCCGTTCCACCCGAACCCGTCGAAGCCGACATACAAGCCGCCGGCGGGCGCGGTGGACGCGCATTGCCATGTGTTCGGGCCGGAAGCCAAATTCCCATTCGCGCCGAAGCGGAAGTACACGCCTTGCGACGCGCCCAGCGAAACGCTGTTCCAGCGGCGCGACTTTCTCGGTTTCGACAAGAACGTGATCGTGCAGGCGACCTGTCACGATACCGACAACCGCGCCCTGGTTGATGCCCTGGTCAATTCCAACGGCAAGGCCAAGGGCATCGCCTTCATCGACGAGTCGTTCACGGATGCCCAGCTCAAGGAACTGGACCGCAACGGGATGAAGGGCGTCCGCTTTAATTTCATCAAGCGGCTGGTCGACTCCACGCCGCGCGACGTGATGCAGCGGCTGGCGGCGAAGATCGCGCCGCTCGGCTGGCATATCGTGATCTACTTCGAGCACGCCGATCTGGACGACATGGGGCCGTTCCTGACCTCGCTGCCGACGCCGCTGGTGTTCGACCACATGGCCTGCCCCGACGTGAAGGCCGGTGTCGACGGCAGGGATTTCCAGCGCTTCCTGAAGTTCCTGGATGCCAACCAGGACCGCTTCTACACCAAGGTCACCTGCCCGGAGCGGTTCACCCTGATCGGCCCGCCCTACGACGACGTGGTCCCGTTCGCCCGCGCCATCGTCGAGCGGTTTCCGGAGCGGGTGATCTGGGGCACCGACTGGCCGCACCCGAATATGCCCAAGGAGGCCCCGGACGACGGCGTCCTGGTTGACATGATTCCAAAGATCGCGCCGACAGCGGAGTTGCAGAAGAAGCTGCTGGTCGACAATCCGATGCGGTTGTATTGGAACGATTGAGCCGGCCCGCCGGTTACATTGCCGGGGTAGAATGCGCTATACAGCTATGTATCGGGGCCCGTCGCTTTAGGGTCACGCCGTTGAGGTTGAGGGAGACTTGCCGATGGCGGGCACGAAAACCGAAGAGAAGATCTACGACGATATCCCAGGCACCTTCGTGTTCGACGCGGACCGCTCGCGCCAGGGCTATCATCTCAACATGTTCTGCATGTCGCTGATGAAGGCGGCAAACCGCGAGGCCTTCAAGGCCAACGAGGAAAAGTATCTCGACGAGCGGTTTCCTCAGCTCACGCGAGAGCAGCGCGAGGCGGTCCTCAAGCGGCAGTACAACCGCATGCTCGAACTCGGCGGCAACATCTACTTCACCGCCAAGCTGGGCGCCACCGACGGCCACTCGTTCCAGCACATGGCCGCGGTGATGACGGGCTCCACCCAGGACGACTACGCCAAGATGATGCTCGGCGGCGGCCGGAACGTTGAAGGCAACCGCAGCAAATCCGGCGTCGATATTCTCGCCAAGATCAGAGCGAAGGCCAAGCCAAAAGCAAAGGCCAAGGCGAAGACCGCCACCAAGGCGAAGTCCAAGGCGAAGTCCAAAGCCAAAGCCAAAGCCAAAGCGCGCAAATAGACAGGATTAGACCCGTGGCCAAGATCATCGCAGGTATCGCATCGTCGCACGTGCCGGCCATCGGCGCGGCCATCGACAACGGACGCACCGAGGAGCCCTACTGGAAGCGCGTGTTCTCGGGCTTCGAGCGGTCGAAGGAATGGATGGCGGAGACCAAGCCCGACGTCATCTTCGCGATCTACAACGATCATGCTTCGGCCTTTTCGGTCGAGATGATCCCGACTTTCGCGCTCGGCTGCGCTGCGCATTTCCCGCCCGCCGACGAGGGCTGGGGACCGCGTCCGGTGCCGGTGGTGCACGGACACCCTGAGTTGGCCTCCCATATCGCCCAATCTGTGATCCTCGATGAGTTCGATCTCACCATCGTCAACAAGATGGAGGTCGATCACGGCCTCACCGTGCCGCTCAATCTGATGTTCGGCAGCCCGAAGGAGTGGCCGTGCCCGGTGATCCCGCTTGCGGTCAACGTGGTGCAGTTCCCGCCGCCGACCGGGCATCGCTGCTTCATGCTCGGCAAGGCGATCGCCAAGGCGATCGAATCCTATCCGGACGACCTGCGCGTCGTGATGTTCGGCACCGGCGGCATGTCGCACCAGATCTCGGGACCGCGCGCCGGCCTGATCAATTCGAAATTCGACAAGGCGTTCCTCGACAACCTCACCAAGGATCCGCAAAAGCTGGTGCGGCTCGATCACCTCGAATACATGCGCGAGGCCGGTGCCGAGGGCATCGAGATGGTGATGTGGCTGGTGATGCGCGGCGCGCTGCACGCCAACGTCAAGGAAGTGTACCGCTTCTACACGGTGCCGGCGTCCAACACGGCGGTCGGGCATATCATCCTCCACAACACCGTGCCCGCCAAGCGCGCATCAGCGCGCAAGGCAAAAGCGCGGCCTGCCGCGCGGAAGGCCAAGCGTCCTGCCGCCAAGACCAAGCGCGCGGCCGCGCGGGTCCGCGAGGATGTCCGTAGAAGCCGATAGCGTCATTGCGAGCGAAGCGAAGCAATCCAGAGCCATGTGCCGTGTCGCCTCTGGATTGCTTCGTCGCTTCGCTCCTCGCAATGACGGTTCAGGAATGCAGTATGAGTTCGAGAGGTAGCCTATGAAGATTTGCGTTGCCGGTCAGGGAGCCTTCGGCCAGAAGCATCTCGATGCCCTGAAGCGTATTCCAGACGTCGAAGTGACCTCGCTGGTGGGCGGCAATCAGGACGCCACCGCCGAGGTCGCCAAGAAGTACGGCATCCCGCACTACACCGGCGATCTGTCGGAAGGCATCAAGCGCGCCGATGCGGTGATCCTCACCACGCCGACCAAGATGCACTTCCGCCAGGGTGAACAGGTGATGCGCGCCGGCAAGCACGTGCTGGTCGAGATTCCGGTCACCGACTCGGTCGAGGACGCCGAGAACCTGGTGAAGATCGCCAAGGAGACCGGCGTCACCGCCATGGGCGGGCATGTGCGCCGCTTCAACCCGAGCCACCAGTACGTCCATAAGAAGATCGAGAAGGGCGAGCTGAAGATTCAGCAGATGGACGTGCAGACCTATTTCTTCCGCCGCAAAAATATCAATGCGGCGGGCAATGCGCGCAGCTGGACCGACCATCTGCTCTGGCACCATGCCGCGCACACGATCGACCTGTTCCAGTACCAGGCGGGCGAGACCATCTCGGACTGCTACGCCGTGCAGGGGCCGATCCATCCCGAGCTCAACATCGCGATGGACATGGGCATCGTCTGCAAGGTGCCGTCGGGCGCGATCCTGACGCTGTCCTTGTCATTCAACAACGACGGACCGCTGGGCTCGTTCTTCCGCTACATCTGCGACAACGGTACCTTCAAGGCGTTCTACGACGACTTGTCGGACGGCAAGGACAACAAGATCGACGTGTCCAAGGTCGACGTGTCGATGGACGGCATCGAGCTCGAGGATCGCGAGTTCATCGCCGCGATCAAGGAGAAGCGCGAGCCGAACGGCAGCCTTGAGCAGCTTCTGCCGTGCATGCATGTGCTCGGCAAGCTCGAGCAGATCATCGATCCGCAGCGCAAGGCGCACGCGTAGCGACAACATTCCCGTCGTCCCCGCGCAGGCGGGGACCCGTACTCCGTGTCGCTTCGATGCGGCACGGACTTCGCGAGATCGAGACGTCGGTGGTTATGGATCCCCGCTTGCGCGGGGACGACCACTTGTGGGCTGCCGCC
>Ga0299913_10006174_pt1 | contig 10346 bp, 7 predicted proteins | sample RVTome_9_FD_201360 | JGI IMG/M metagenome (GOLD analysis project Ga0299913, IMG submission 201360) | Soil microbial communities from uranium-contaminated site in the Upper Colorado River Basin, Wyoming, United States - RVT155D38 (version 2) ... | reverse complement strand
CATCGTCATCGCCGCCTCGGGCTCGGCGGGACTGCTGGCGATCCTCTACCTGATGGTGTTCAAGCCGGGCGCGTGACGGCCCTGGCGGAAGGACGCGAGCGATCCCCCGGTAGCCTGTGCCGGTGAGCGATCGCGTCATCAACTTCGGCGCCGGGCCGGCGACCCTGCCCGTGCCCGTGCTCGAGCAGCTCCAGCGCGACCTCGTTTCCCTGCCGGGTCTCGGGGTCTCCCCGCTCGAGATCTCGCACCGCAGCGCGTGGTTCCGCGACGTGCTCGACGAGGCCGACGGGAACCTGCGAACGCTGCTGGGGGTGCCCGCGACGCACCACATCGCGTTCTGTCAGGGCGGGGCGACGCTGCAGTTCTCGATGGTACCCATGAACCTGCTCCGAGGGTCGCACAGAGCGGCCGAGTACATCGTCACCGGCTCGTGGGGTGCAAAGGCCGCTCGCGAGGCCATCAAGGAGGGACCGGTGCGCGAGGTGTGGAGCGGGGCCGAGGACTTCACTCGCGTGCCCGCGGCGCACGAGGCGCGCCTCTCGACGGACGCCGCGTATCTGCACGTGACCACGAACGAGACGATCGAGGGAGTTCAGTGGCCCTCGCTCCCCGATGCCCCGGCCGGCGTGCCGCTCGTGGCCGACGCGTCGTCGGACTTCCTGTCGAGACCGATCGACTTCGCCCGGCTGGACCTGCTCTACGCCGGCGCGCAGAAGAACGCCGGGCCGGCGGGCGTCGCGATCGTCATCGCGCGTCGGGAGGTGCTCGACCGGGCCCCCGACGGACTGCCGACCTTGCTCGATTACCGCACGTTCGTCGAGCACGACTCCCTGTACAACACGCCGCCCGTCTTTTCCGTCTACGTCGTGATGCTGGTGACCCGATGGCTCCTCGATGAGGTCGGGGGGCTCGCCGAGCAGGAGCGGCGCAGCCGAGTGAAAGCCTCGCGGCTCTACGATGCCATCGACGCGAGCGATGGCTTCTACCGTGGCCACGCCGAGTCCGGATCCCGCTCCACGATGAACGTGACGTTCCGGCTCCCGACCGAGGCACTCGATGCGCGCTTCGTCGCCGACGCCGACGCGCGCGGCCTCGCCGGATTGAAGGGGCACCGGAGCGTCGGTGGCGTCAGGGCCAGCCTGTACAACGCGCTCTCGATCGACGGGGTCGAGGCCCTCGCAGGATTCATGGACGAGTTCGCCGGCGCCCACCGCGGGCTCGGTTCAGACGGCTAGCCTCACTCGTCGACGAGCGCGACGTCGAACTCCGTACCCTCGGGGTCGGCCATCGTCCGCCAGGTGAAGGGGTCGAGCCGACGCTCCTGCCCGTCCCACGTGCCCCCGAGGGCGATCACCCGCTCCGTCGCCGCCTCGAGATCGGCGACGCCGAGGTCGAGGTGGATGCGGGTCTTGCCGACCTTGGGATCGTCGACCCGCTGGATGCAGAGGACCGGCAGGCCGTCGCCGCCCTTCAGGAAGATGAAGCGGCCCTCGTCCAGGACACTGTCGACGTCGGTGTCGAGCAGCTGCGCCCAGAACGAGGCGACACCCGGTGCATCGTTCGCGTCGATCGTGACGTAGAGGAAGCTCGCATCGGCCATGGTCACGACCCCACGAGCTCGTCGGCCATCTCGGCGTAGACCTCGGTGTGACGGTCGACGTCCTCGGCGGTGGTGGCCGGCGACATCAGCGCCATGTTGTGGAACGGCGTCATGAGGATGCCCCGGTTCAACAGATAGAGGTGGATGTAAGGATCGACCTCGTCGTCCTGGCCCGCAGCCGCCTCTGCTCCGTTGCGGGCCACGTCCGGGCGGAACAGGTACTCCACTCGGCACCCGAGGCGAACGACATGCCAGGGCAGCTCGCGGGACTCGATCACGTCGCGCACCCCGCGCTCGAAGCGCTCGCCGAGCTCGATCATGCGATCGAAAGCCACGTCGGTCATGACCCGGCCGAGGGTCGCTCGCATGGCCGCGAGCGACAGGGCGTTCCCCGCCAGTGTGCCGCCCACGCCGCCCACGTCAGCGTTCTTCCAGTCGGTGTGGTCGTAGACGAGCTGGCTCGTCCGCTCGCTCATGCCGTATGCCCCGCTCGCGATCCCGGCGCCGAGCGTCTTGCCGATCGTGACGAAGTCGGGATCCAGCCCCCACGCCTTCGTGCAGCCGCCGGGCCCGGCGCTGATGGTGTGCGTCTCATCGATGATCAGCAGCGTTCCGTACTTCGTGCACAGCTCCCGAACCGCCTCGTGATACCCCTCGTCGGGCAGCACGATGCCGATGTTCGTCAGCGCGGGCTCGAACAGGCAGGCAGCCACGTCGCCCTGGGCGAGCGCCGCCTCCAGCGCCTCGAGATCATTGATCTCGACCACACGCGTCGTCTCGTCGAGAGGCACAGGCTTGCCGATGTTGCCCTCGCGGGCCACGGTCGCGCCGCCCTCGAGCGTGGCGAACGTCTCGTCGACCGATCCGTGGTAGCACCAGTTGTGCACCGCGATCTTGGATCGCCCCGTGATCTCACGAGCCCACCGGATCACGAAACGGTTCGCGTCGGTCGCGGTCAGCGTGAACTGCCAGTAGGGCACGCCGAAGCGCCGGGCCATCTCGGAGCCCACCCAGGTCGCGTCCTCGGTCGGGAGCATCAGCGTGATGCCCTTGGCGGCTTGCTCCGCGATCGCGTCCACCGCGACCTTGGGCGCATGACCCGCCATGCCACCGGTGTCGCCGAGGCAGAAGTCGACGAACTCGTTGCCGTCCACGTCCCAAAACCTCGCGCCCTCTGCCCGGTCGACGAAGACCGGGTGATCACCCGGCCACCGGGTCATCCAGTTCATCGGCACGCCGAACAGCAGCGACCCCCTGGCCTCCTCCGAGAGCTGTGCGCTGCGCACATGCGTCTCGCGGAACATCGAGCGCTCGCGCTCCATGAGCTCGGCCAACCGGGAACGATCGATCGTCTTCACGGTGCCCTCCCTGGCGGTGTGGTCGGCCCGATACGGGCTCGTGGCCGGGAAGTCTAGCCGCGTGCGTCATGCCGACGGGAACGCGGCCGGTACGCTGGGCCCATGGATGGATGGCCGGTGGTGCGGGCGAGTGGGGGGCCGCGCGAGCGCGGCCGCGCCTACGGCGAAGGCGCTCGCGATCGCATCCACCGCTCGCTCGAGCTCTACGCCGCGATCTTCCTCCACTACACGGAGCTCGATTGGTCCGAGGTGCGGGACCGGGCGGGCGGATTCACGGACTGGCTCGACGACACCGACGTGCAGCTCCTTCCGGAGCTGGAGGGCATCGCCGAAGGTGCGAGCGTGGACGCCGAAGACGTGCTCGCCCTCAACGTCCGAACCGAGGTGATGTTCGGACTCGATCGTCGGGCCGCCGCACGGGCGCTCAGGGAGTGCACCGCCGTCGGGGCGCGTCCGCCCGCCACCGACGGGCGTGTGCTCCTCGGCCAGACCTGGGACTGGAAGCCGGGAGCCAGGGACACCTGTGTGCTGCTCGCCGTGCGCCCCACCGGCCGGCCCGCGTTCGTGACGTTCGTGGAGGCCGGGCTGCTCGCGAAATGCGGTATGAACGACTCGGGGATCGGCGTCGCCACGAACGCGCTCACCTCCAGCAACGATCGTGGCGAACCGGGGGTGCCTTACCACGCCACCCTCCGCAGCCTGCTGACGAGTTCCAGCTTCGACGAGGCCGTGGCGCAGGTCACGACGCGGCGCCGGGCATCGTCGGCCAACTACCTGATCGGGTCGAGCGACGGTCGTCTCGCGGATCTGGAGGCCGCGCCCGGCGGGGCCGACATGGTGTGGCGGATCGAGGGAGCTACGGTCGCTCACGCGAACCACTTCGTGCGTCCCGACCGGGCCTTCAAGGACCTCGCCCTGATCGACGGGCGCGAGTCGCCCGCGCGGCAGACTTCGATCGAGCGGTCACTCGAGGCTCAAGCGATCGGTGTGTCCACGATCGAAGATGCTCTCCGGATGCACGCCGGCACCGGCCTCGATGGCTCCGTCTGCACGCATGCCGACGTCTCGACATCGCCTGTGGCCGACTACGTCACGATCGCGGGCATCGTGTTCGATCTCACCGATGCATCGCTGCACGTCACGCACGGGAACCCATGTGGATCGCCGTTCGAGACCTTCTCCGCCGACGCCTTGCACGGACTCTGATTTCCCCTGCAACGAAACCGTAAAGGTGGGGCAGGGTCCGACCGATGGTCAACCACGATGCCCCCTGATCACGATGTCCCCCACCGGCGCTCGACCGACGGCCTCCATCGCCGCCTGAGCGACCTTCCGACGGAGCTCTCCCCGAACGGCAAGCCGCGCCGGCGCGATCACGACGGCTGGCTCGATCGCTGGGCGGCGACGGTGTCGGATCTCACTCGCCTCACGAGCACGCATCCCATGATGGACGCGGTCATCGACGAGCAGCGGGGGCGCCGCATCCGTATCGGCGACCACTGGCTTTCCGACTGGGCGAGTTGCAACTACCTCGGCTTCGACCTCGACCAGGAGATCATCGACGCCGTGCCCGAGTACCTGGCGCGATGGGGCACGCATCCGTCGTGGTCTCGACTGCTCGGCAACCCCCGCATGTACCCGGAGATCGAAGCCGAGATCAGCGAACTGATCGGCACCGAGGACGCCCTCGTGCTGCCCACGATCACCCACATCCACATGTCGGTGATCCCCGTGCTCGCCGGCGACGGCACGATCTTCCTCGACGGTCGGGCCCACAAGACGATCTACGACGGGGCGATGGTGGCCGCCGGACACGGTGCGTCCATCGTCCGGTTCCGTCACAACGACCACGAGCACCTGGAGGAGCTACTCCGAGCCAGCGACCCCGGCAGCCCGCGGCTGATCGCGCTCGACGGCGTGAACTCGATGACGGGCAACGCTCCCGATCTCGCCGCGTTCTCGCGAATCGCCGGCGAGCACGGCGCACTGCTGTACGTCGACGACGCGCACGGATTCGGCGTGGTGGGCGAGCGCTCGCCCGACGAGGCTTCCGGTTACGGCACGCGAGGCAACGGCATCATGCGCCACCTCGACGTGTCGTACGACCATGCCGTACTCGTGGCCGGCTTCTCGAAGTCCTATTCGTCGCTGCTCGCGTTCATCGCGCTCCCGACACGGCTGAAGGAGGCGCTGAAGGTCCTGGCCCCTCCGTACCTGTACTCCGGCCCGTCGCCGGTGGCATCCCTCGCGACCACGCTGGCCGGGCTCGAGGTCAATCGCACTCGGGGAGACCTGTTGCGCGCCGATCTGTGGCGCATGACCCATCGACTGCTCGACGCCCTGCACGAGATGGGCATCCGGACTCCCAACACTTCCGGCTTCCCGATCGTGGAGGTACCGCTCGCCGACCACGAGGAGATCGACGACGTCGGCCGGTACCTCTTCGAGCACGGGCAATACGTCACGATGGCCGCCTACCCGCTGGTGCCCAAGGACGAGGTCGGCTTCCGCATCCAGGTGACGGCAGCCAATACGGACGAGGAGATCGACGGCCTCATCGAGGTGCTCGGCTCGCTGCACGATCACTTCTTGCTCGACCAGGGCTTGGACACCCTCGCGTCGTCCGGCCTCGCCTGAACCGGGTCAGACCGATGTCGTTCGACGACGCTCGCGAAGGAAGGCTCACCGGGCGGACAGCCCTGGTCACCGGAGGGACGTCGGGGATCGGCCTCGCCGTCGTCTCGAGGTTCGTCGCCGAGGGCGCCGACGTGACCGCGCTCGCCCGCCACTACCGCCCCGAGGTCGACGACGTCGGGGCGAGGTTCGTGGCCGCCGACGCCGCGGACCCCCTCCAGATGCGCGATGCCCTCGAGACCACGACCCACCGCACCGGCCCACTCGACATCCTCGTCCTGAACGCCGGCATCGCGAGCCTCGACGCGGCGAGCCTGGAGATGACCGACCTCGGCGACGTCGACGCGCTCATCCGAGTGAACACGATGGGGGTCCTGCACGGGCTCACCATCGCGCCGGAGCATCTGCACGACGGCGCCAGCGTGATCATCACGGCGTCGGCGGCGACGTCGTGGGCGTTCCCCGGCTACATGGGGTACAGCATCTCGAAGGCGCCCCTCTACGAGATGGCTCGGCACGCGGCGATGAAGCTCGGGAGCCGTGGCATCCGTGTCAATACCGTGAGCCCCGGCACCGTGCTCACGCCGATGCAGCCCGCCGACGACCCCGAGGCTCGCATCGCTCGAGTGGCCACGTGCCTCGGGCGCCCGGCGTTCCCCGACGAGGTCGCCGGGGTGTACCTCTTCCTGGCGTCCGAGGACAGCGCGTACGTGACCGGCACCGACGTCCGCGCGGACGGCGGCTGGCTCGACGGACTCACCGAGGCACACGCTCGGGCACTGCTCGCCGGACTGGACGAACCATCGGGTTCGGAAAGGGTCAACGTCGCTGGTCAGGGCCAGTGACTACCCAGTTCTGGGTATCAGCCGATGACCGCCCGCACCGATAACGCTGAGGTGAGGAACCGGGCGTGGATCCTGTATCCGGTGGTGGCGGTCGCGGCGACCGCCGCCTTCTACCTGTTCGGCCACAACAGCTACCTGTTCAATCTGATCGGTCTCTCGTCGCCCGTGCTGATCCTCGTCGCGGTGCGGCTGCACAAGCCGGAGCGGAGGGCGCCGTGGTTCACGATCGCGGCCGGACAGTTCCTGTTCATCGCCGGCGACGTGGTCTCGTACAACTACGAGCGCTTCACCGAGGCCCTGCCTCAGCTGTTCCCGCTCGACTATGCCTTCAATCCGGCCGGGGACGTGCCGTTCCCGGGGCCGGCCGACTTGCTGTACCTGAGCGTCTATCCGTGCCTGATCGCGGGCGTGGTGATGCTGATCCAGGCGCGCAGCCCCGGACGAGACCGTGCCGGGCTGCTCGACTCCGCGATGGTGGCGATCGGTGTGGGCACGGTCACCTGGGTGATGCTGATCGCCCCCTACCTCGACATCGCAGGCCTCGATCTCAAGATCAAGCTCACGGCCATGGCCTACCCGGTCATGGACCTGCTGCTCGCGACCGCCGCGATCCGGCTCGCCGTCGGCGCCGGCCGGCGCCCGGTCGCGTTCTATCTGCTCATGGCCTCGATCATGGCCCTGTTCGCGACCGACGCCGTCTATGCCTGGTACGGCTTGTACACCGAGAGCGGCTACCAGCCCGGCAGCGGCTGGCTCGAGGCGGGCTGGATCTCGTTCTACGTGCTGCTGGGTACGGCCGCCCTCCACCCTTCGATGCGAGTGCTCACCGAACGGGCACCCGAGGTTCGGGAACGGCTCACCGTCGGTCGCCTGGCCTTGCTCACGGTCGCGGCCCTCTCCCCGCCGGTCGTGCGTCTCGTGCAGCTGGCACGCGGCGAAGACGTGGACGTCGGCATCCTGAGCGCCGCATCGATCGTGCTGTTCCTGCTCGTCGTGATGCGCATGGCCGGGTTGATCCGCCTGCAGGAGCACTCCGCCGATCGCGAGCGGGCGCTCCGGCGGGCCGGCGCGACCCTCGTCACCGCCACGAGCCGCGAGGGTATCCACGAGGCCGCGATCGACGCAGCGCGGGCCCTCGCCGGTCAGAGTGCGACGATCCGCATGTGCGACCAGCCTGGGGGCGCGGACGAGCTGATCGTCGTCGCTGCCGCGGGAGGTCCGCGAGACGTCCACGGCGTCAGGTTCTCGTTCACGACGCTGCAGGACTGGAAACGGCAGCGTCTGCTCGAGAACGACGCGTACCTGATCAGGGCCTACGAGAGCACGCTGCGTGAGCCACTCGCGCTTTCGGTCGACGACGACGGCTCGGTCTTCGTGGCGCCGCTGTTCATCAAGGACGAGCTGCACGGCCTGATGGTCGTCGCGACGCCCGAGGAGATGCCTCGGTCGGTCGCCGACTCGCTGCGTGCGCTGTCGTCACAGGTCGCCCTCGCCCTCGAGTCCGCGACCCTGACCGAGGACCTGCTCATCAAGCAGAGCGAGGCGCGGTTCGCTTCGCTCGTGAGCAACTCGTCCGACGTGGTCTGCGTGATCGACCCCGACACGACGGTGAGCTACGCGAGCCCCTCGGCCGCGCGCGTGCTCGGCTTCGAGCCGCCGGAGATCGAAGGCACCCGCTTCGCGGACCTGATCCACCCCGACGACATGACCCGCGTCCTCCAGTTCCTCGCACCGGTGGGCGATACGGGTGGGTACACGGGGATCGTAGAGTTCCGGATCCGTCGCCGGGACGGCGACTACGTGCACACCGAAACCCTTCGGACGAACCTGCTCCACGATCCCAACGTGCAGGGCATCGTGCTCAACACGCGCGACGTGAGCGAGCGCAAGCAGTTCGAAGAGCAGCTCGCTCACCAGGCGTTCCACGATTCGGTGACCTCGCTCGCGAATCGGGCGCTGTTCCACGATCGCGTCTCGCATGCGCTCGAGCGGCAGACACGGGAACACGAGCCGATCTCGGTGCTGTTCATGGACCTCGACGACTTCAAGACGATCAACGACTCCCTCGGCCATGCGGCCGGGGATCAGCTGCTCTTCGAGGTGGGCGAACGGCTGAAGGACTGCCTGCGCGCGGCCGACACGGCGGCGCGACTCGGAGGCGACGAGTTCGCGATCCTGCTCGAGGACGGGGAGGAAGGCGTCACCGCTGCCGACGTCGCCGACCGCATCATGCAGATGATGGAGGAGCCCTTCACCCTGGAAGGCAAGGAGGTCTTCGTGCGGGCCTCGGTCGGCATCGCGACCGCCGAGGGCGAGCGGGAAGGCGACGTCGAGGAGCTGCTGCGCAACGCCGACGTGGCGATGTACATGGCGAAGGAGCGAGGCAAGGGGCGCTACCAGGTCTTCGAGCCCGCCATGCACGACACCGCGCTGAAGCGCCTCGAGCTCAAGGCGGACCTGCAGCGTGCGATCGAGCACGATGAGTACCAGCTCCACTACCAGCCCGTGATCGAGCTCGAGACCGGCCGGATCACGGGGGTCGAGGCGCTGATCCGGTGGGTCCACCCCGTCCGCGGGCTCGTGCCGCCGCTCGACTTCATCCCGCTCGCCGAGGAGACGGGGCTGATCGTGCCGATCGGTCGCTGGGTGATGCACGAGGCGTGCCGATTCGCGGTCGAGCTGCAGGCGCGCTTCCCGAGCGAGCCCCCGCTGCACATGGCCGTGAACCTGTCGGCTCGCCAGATCGCGCGGCCGGAGCTCGTCGACGAGGTGAGCGAGATCCTGTTCGAGACGGGCCTCGACCCGGGCTCGCTCACGCTCGAGATCACCGAGAGCGTGATGATGCAGGACATGGAGCTCTCGATCGCGCGACTCGGCGAGCTGAAGCAGCTCGGCGTGCAGCTCGCCGTGGACGACTTCGGTACCGGCTACTCCTCGCTGAACTACATCCGCCGGTTCCCCGTCGACATCCTCAAGGTCGACAAGTCGTTCGTGGACGGCGTGAGCGATGGCGGCGAGGCCTCCGCGCTCACCGCCGCCGTGATCGAGCTCGCCGGCATCCTCAACCTGAAGCCCGTCGCCGAGGGCATCGAGCGGGCCGACCAGCTGCAGCGGCTGCTGGAGCTCCACTGCGAGATGGGCCAGGGCTTCTTCTTCGCGAAGCCGCTGCCGGGCGCCGCGCTCGAGACGCTGTTGGACGAACGCGCTGCCATGCAGGGCGAAGCGGACGCGCTCGCACGGGGTCACTCCGTCTGATCGTCGAACCATCCCGGGCGCCCCCCTGCCCCAGCTCGTACCCTCCATCGATGCTTCGACGTACCTGGCTGATCGCGACCTGCCTCGGCCTCGTCGGCGCGCTGTTCGTCCAGTGGCCGGCAGCCGCGGCGCCCCCGCGGTGGGTGCAGCGCGTGGACGGCCTCGTGGGGGGCCTGCCGATGTCGGTGGCGATCTCGCTCGACGGCGACCCCCTCTACCGGCACCGCGACTGGGTCGCCCGGCCTCCGGCTTCCAACGAGAAGCTGCTGCTCTCGATGGCGCTGCTCAAGCGCATCGGTGGCGAGACGCGTATCGCGACGCGGCTGTTCGCCACCGAGCGAGTGGACGCGGCCGGCGTGCTGCGCGGCGACCTGTGGATCGTCGGTCACGGCGATCCCGAGGTGAACGGCCGTGACATGGCCGACCTCGCGCGGGCGCTGGTGACCGCCGGCGTGGAACGGGTCCGCGGCCGTGTGCTCGGCGCGACCGGGCCCTTCGCCCGCGACTGGTGGGCCCCGGGGTGGCGCGAGTACTTCCCCAGGCTGTACATCGCGCTGCCGACGGCGCTGACCTACCGGTTCAACGAGCGAGCCGGCGGACGGCACGTGTCCGACCCGGAGCGCCTCGCGGCCAAGGCCCTCACGCAGAAGCTGG
>Ga0299913_10006172_pt1 | contig 10347 bp, 7 predicted proteins | sample RVTome_9_FD_201360 | JGI IMG/M metagenome (GOLD analysis project Ga0299913, IMG submission 201360) | Soil microbial communities from uranium-contaminated site in the Upper Colorado River Basin, Wyoming, United States - RVT155D38 (version 2) ... | reverse complement strand
CGCTCCCTTCGCGGCCCGAGCTTCCAGGATCGCCTCGACGGCCGCCTCTCCCACGTTCCGCACCGCCGACAGCCCGTAGCGGATCGCGCGGACGCCTTCCGGCGCCGGCGCGAAGTCCATCTCCGATCCGTTCACGTCGGGCGGCAGTACCTGGATGCCGAGGCGTCGGCAGGCGTAGAGGTAGAACGGCTTTCGGTCCTTGTCATCCTTGACGGAGGTGAGGATCGCGGACATGTATTCGACCGGGTGATGCGCCATGAGGTAGGCCGTCTGGTAGGCGATGAGGCCGTAGGCGCACGCGTGGGCAGCCGGGAAGCCGTAATCCGCGAACGGGATGATCATCTCGAACATCTCAGCCGCAAGTCTCGGCTCGTGTCCCATCGCGATCGCTCCGTCCACGAACCGCTCCTTGAACGGCATCAGGACCTCGAGCCTCTTCTTGGCGATCGCCTTCCGGAGCGTGTCGGCCTCACCCATCGAGAACCCGGCGAACACCTGGGCGGTCTGCATCACCTGTTCCTGATAGACCATCACGCCATAGGTGTCACGCAGCACCGGCTCCAGCGTCGGATGCGGGTACGTGACCTTCTCCCTGCCGTGCTTCCGCTCCGCGTAGCGTGTGTGCAGTCCGTTGTTGAGTGGACCCGGGCGATAGAGGGCGACCAGGGCCATGACGTCCTCGAAGCGGTCGGGTTCGAGCAATCGGATGAGGTTGCGCATGCCGCCCGACTCCATCTGGAACACACCCGTCGTATCGCCGCGACGGAGCATGGCGTAGGTCTCAGGATCCCCCAGCGGCACGTTGTCGATGTTGAGGTCGATCTCCCGACCGCGCAGGTGACGGAGGGTCTCCTCGATGACGGAGAGGTTGCGCAGACCCAGGAAGTCCATCTTGAGAAGGCCGAGCTTCTCGACCCCGTTCATGTCGAACTGCGTGACGACCTTCTTCGAATCGTCACGAGAGTCCTTCGTGAGCTTGAGCGGCAGATAGTTCACGAGCGGGGCGTCGCCGATCACGACGCCAGCCGCGTGCACCGAATCTTCGCGCCGGAGGCCCTCGAGGGCACGGGCGGTGTCCACGATCTCCTTGGCCTCGGGCTCTTTCTCGTAGGCCTCCCGGAGCTCGGGCGAGATGTCGAGCGCTCGGTCGATCGGCTCGTCGCGGCCCATCAGCGCCGGGGGATACATCTTGCACAGTCGATCTCCCACCACCGGCGGGAATCCGAGCACGCGGGCCGCGTCCCGGATCCCCTGCTTCCCCTTGATCGTCTGGAACGTGACGATCTGGGCGACGTGGTCGGCGCCGTACCGATCGGTGGCGTAACGGATCACTTCGTCGCGCCGCCGCTCGTCGAAGTCCATGTCGATGTCGGGCATCTGGATCCGATCGGGGTTCAGGAACCGCTCGAACAGCAGCCCGTAGCGAAGCGGGTCCAGATCCGTGATACGCAGGCAGTACGACACGACCGAGCCGGCGGCGCTCCCGCGGCCCGGGCCGACACGGATCCCGCTCTCTCGCGCGAACCGGATGAGATCCCAGACGACCAGGAAGTAACCAGCGAAGCCCATCGGAACGATCACTCCCAGTTCCGCCTCGATGCGCACCAGCACCTCCGGCGGAACCGGGTCGCCGTATCGTTGGACCGCGCCTCGTTCGACCAGCTGCCGGAGGTAGGCCTCCAGCGGCTCACCGGCAGGCGCTTCGAACCGCGGCAGGTGGTAGCGCTGATCGGGTGGTGCTGCATCGCCGTACACGAGCCGCAGATCGCAGCGCTCGGCGATGCGAAGGGTGTTGTCGCAAGCCTCGGGCAGCTCGTGGAAGACGGCGCGCATCTCTTCCGCGCTCTTCAGGTAGAACTCCTCGACATCGAAGCGCAGACGCTTCGGATCGGACTGCAGTTTCTGCTGCTGGATGCAGAGCAAGACGTCGTGGGGCTTGGCGTCTTCTCGCAGCGTGTAGTGCAGGTCGTTGGCGGCCACCGGAGGCACACCCAGCTCTTTCGAGATCGCGATCTGTTCGACCAAGATCCGCCGCTGGTCCGAAAGGCCGTGATCCTGCAGCTCGATGAAGAAGTGATCGGGACCGAAGATGTCGCGGTACTCCGCGACGGTCTGCCGCGCCCGACCACCCTGGCCTGACAGCAGCTGCGTTCCGAGCTCGGAGGACAAGCAACCCGAGAGGCAGATGATCCCGGCGTGGTGCTCGGCCAGCAGCTGCTTGTCCATACGGGGTCGGTGGTAGAAGCCCTCGAGGTGGGCGAGCGACACCAGCTTGAGCAGGTTGCGGTAGCCGACCTCGTTCTCGGCGAGCAACGTCAGGTGGTGGTACTTCTCCTCGCGCTCACCCGGGTTGCGGTCGAATCGCGAGCCCGGGGCGATGTACGCCTCGACCCCGATGATCGGCTTGACGCCTGCCGCGAGCCCGGCCTCGTAGAACGTGAGGGCACCGAACATCGAGCCATGGTCGGTGAGGGCGATCGCAGGCATCTCCATCGTGCGGGCGATCGAGAAGAGCGTGGGACTCTGCGGGTTCGACTTCGGTGGCTCGATCCGAGCGGCCCCATCCAGCAGTGAGTATTCGGAGTGCACGTGGAGGTGGACGAAGCTGCCGTCCTGTGCCTGCAAGCCTGGCTCTCCTTCGTGGTCCCGGCGTGGTCCCGGAGTGATCCCGGCGCCTCTGGACGTTTTCCACACTGCCCCCGGCCGACTGTGGAGAACTTACACCCGTGTGATTCGACGGGTCCCCAACCTACGCGCGAGAACAGGAGTCGTCAAGAGTGCAAGTTGAGGATCCCGTCAGCACCGGTCCTACCGATCACGCCCGCGGGTCGCGGAGTTGCTCGAGCGCGGACGCCAGATCGTCGGGCAGCGGTTCCTCGACTTCGATGCGCTCGGCGGTTACCGGATGCTCGAACGCGATCCGCCACGAGTGCAGGAAGGGGCGCTGCAGACCGAGGCTGCGGGAATCGTCCCCCGAGCCTCCGTACGCGCGATCCCCGAGGATCGGATGCCCGATCGAGCTCAGGTGCACCCGGATCTGGTGGGTTCGGCCCGTCTCCGGCGTGGCCTCGATCAGAGCCGCACGGCCGAACCGCTGCCGGACCTCGAAAGCAGTCACGGAGGCTTTGCCCTGCCCCCGATCCACGATCACATGCGCCGCGCGCCGGCCCAGCGGAGCCTCCACGGTGAAAAGGTCGTGTGCCGGCGCCCCGCGCACGAGCGCAAGGTAGTGCCGCTCGACCTCGTGCCGGCGCAGCATCCGGGCGAGAGCTTCATGTGCCGGATCCGTCTTCGCTACGATCATCAGACCGCTGGTGCCGGCGTCCAGGCGGTGCACGATCCCCGGCCTGAGCGGCCCGCCCACGCTTGAGAGCGGCACCGACATGCCCAACAAGCGGTTCACCAACGTCCCCGAGGTCCTTCGCTCGGTGGGATGCGTCACCAGCCCCGCCGGCTTGGAAACCACCAGCAGGTGGTCGTCGTCGAACCGCACGGGCACGGTGGGCAGCTCGGGTCCGATCGGCTGTTCCGGGGCCGGTTCGACCAGGATGCGCTCGCCGCCGGACAGTCGGAAAGACCTCACTCGCGGCGCGCCGTCGACGGTGATCCTGCCCGCACCTATCGCCCGCTGCACCTCGGCGCGCCGCTCTCCGGTCAGTCGAGCGACCACGGCGTCGAGGCGGCCCGGCTCCCCGACGATCTCACGCATCGCGATCCTCCGTGCGGACCGATCGATCCGTTCGGTCGCGACGCCACGAGGCGAACGCGAGGAACCCGGCCCCCACGACGATCGCGCTGTCCGCCACGTTGAAGACGGGCCACACATGAACATCGATGAAGTCCACGACCTCGCCGAGCGCCCCCGCCCCGCGGACGAGCCTATCGGTGAGGTTGCCAACCGCTCCACCGAGCACGAGACCGAGCGATGCCCCGACCATCAGATCGGTGTGCCGGAAGGCCGTGACGACGATCAGCGTGGAGATCACCAACGAGACGGCGACGAAGAACCAGGGGATGTTCGAGAATAGGCTGAATGCGCCGCCGGTGTTCGTCGTGAATCGCAACGTGAGCACACCGGGGATCAGCTCGAGCGGATCGCCCGGCAGCGTGCGCTCCGCCCAGACCTTGGTGAGGCGATCCAGCACGTAGGAAGCGGCTGCAGCCGCGAACAGGGCGAGGGCTGCGCGGCGCCGGACCGCGTTCACGACGCTACCGCCGCGAGCGAGCCTGTGCGTCGTCGATGCAGAGGTCGGCGTACGGAAGCGCCTTGATACGGGCTTTCGGGATGGGCTTACCGCAGCGCTCGCAGATCCCGTAGGTTCCGGCGTCGATGCGCCCCAGCGCCCGTTCGATCTTCTGCAGGAGATCCCGAACGTTGTTCTCGATGGACAGGTCCTTCTCTCGCTCGAAGGTGCTCGTGCCGGCATCTGCGACCTCGTCGTCGAGGCCGACGTCGCCGTTCATCTCCGACTGCGTGGCGGCGAAGGTCTCCTCTTCGATCGACGTGAGCTGGGCGGCGAGCTCCTCTTTCTCGTCCAGGAGTTGCGCTCGGAGCGAGCCGACTTCCGCCTTCGTGAGCCTGCTCTGGGCCATGGTCGGCGCAGGGTAGCACAGGGTATGCGCCGGAACCGGGAAGCGCAGGTCAGAGGGCCTTTTCGGCCATGAGACGATGCTCCGGCGGGCAACATCTTCCGCGGGGCCGATCCCGACGTGTACCATGCCCCCACAGGCGACGACGGGAACGAGTACCGGGAACCGCGAGCCTCGAGCGAACCGGTGTGGCTGTGAGGCCGGTGGCACGCCTCCCGGGAACATCCTCCCCGAGCCCCTGTCCGAACCGGCGCCGGAGATCCCGTGTGCCGCAGTAGGCACAGGCGGGTGTGCCCGTGACAGCGCGAGGCTGTATTCGCAGCCAGGAGCGGTCGCCGCCGTGAGGCGCCGGCAACGCGGGGTGGTACCGCGGGGTCATGCGAGCCCCGTCCCTGCACGAGGGGGGCGGGGCGTTCCCGTTCCCGGGCAGGACGAGGAGGGGCAGATGGCGCCGTTCGATCCGGTGGACCCGAAGGTGCGCTTCCCGGACCTCGAGGTGGGCATCCTCGCCTTCTGGAAGGACGCCGAGATCTTCCGCCGGTCGATGGAGGCCCGCGAGGGCTCGCCCCAATGGATCTTCTACGAAGGCCCGCCCACCGCCAACGGGAAGCCCGGCGTGCACCATGTCGAGGCCCGGACGTTCAAAGACGTCTATCCCCGGTTCAAGACCATGACGGGCCACGTGGTGCACCGAAAGGGGGGTTGGGATTGTCACGGCCTTCCGGTCGAGATCGAGGTGGAGAAGGAGATCGGTACGAAGGGCAAGCGCGACATCGAGTCGTTCGGCATCGCCGAGTTCAACGCCCGATGCCGCGAGTCGGTCGGCCGCTACGTGGGTGAGTTCGAACGACTCACCGAACGGATCGGATTCTGGATCGACCTGTCGCAGGCCTACAGGACGATGGATCCCCGGTACATCGAGTCCGTGTGGTGGTCGCTGAAGCGTCTGCACGAACGCGGGTTGCTCGTCGAGGACGACAAGGTCACGGCATATTGCCCACGGTGCGGCACGGCGCTCTCCGACGCGGAGGTCGCGCTCGGCTACGAGACGGTGGAGGATCCGAGCCTGTTCCTCCGGTTCCCCGTCGTGGACGCACGCGACCCGTCGCTGGTGGATGTATCGCTGGTCGGCTGGACCACGACGCCGTGGACGCTGCCATCGAACACGGGGCTCGCGGTGGATCGGGATGCCACCTACGTGGAGGTCGAGCTCGCCGGCGAGCGCCTCCTCGTGGCGGGCCGGCGCTGGGAAGCGGTCGCGCCCGGCGCGACCCTTCTCCGGGAGCTGCCCGGCCAGGCGCTGGTCGGCATCCGGTACCGACCCCCATTCCCCAACGTCGAGGGCGCTCACGTCGTGGTGCACGGAGACTTCGTCGACCTCGACACGGGGACCGGCGTCGTGCACCTCGCGCCGGCGTTCGGGCCGGACGACCTCGCCGTCGGACGAGCGAACGGATGGCCCATCTTCAAGCCCGTCGACGACGCCGGCAGGTTCAACGACCTCGCCCCGACGTTCATCCGGGGCCTGTTCGTGAAGGAGGCCGACCCGAGGATCGTGGAGGACCTGCGCGAGCGCGGCGTCCTGCTCCGCGCCGAGACATACGAGCACAATTACCCGTTCTGCTGGCGCTGTGGAACGCCGCTCCTGTACTACGCGCGAACCTCCTGGTATGCGCGCACGACCGCGGTCAAGAGCCGCTTGCTCGAGGTGAACGAGGAGGTGAGCTGGTTCCCGGAGCACATCAAGCACGGTCGTTACGGGAACTGGCTCGAGAACAACGTCGACTGGGCGATCTCCCGCGAGCGGTACTGGGGGACGCCGCTTCCCATCTGGCGCTGCGAGCTGGGTCACGTCACGGCGATCGGATCGCTCTCGGAGCTCGGTGAGCGAAGCGGTCGTGACCTGACGGCCATCGATCCGCACCGCCCGGGCATCGACGAGGTGACGTTCGCATGCCCCGAGTGCGACGGGGAGGCGCGACGGGTCCCGGAGGTGATCGACACCTGGTACGACTCCGGCGCGATGCCCTTCGCCCAGTGGGGCTATCACCCCGAGTTGGGCCGTGGCGTCGAGGAGTTCGAGCGGTCCTTCCCCGCCGACTTCATTTCCGAGGCGATCGATCAGACCCGTGGCTGGTTCTACACACTCATGGCCGAAGGTGTGTTGCATTTCGACTCGACCGCGTACCGCAACGTGGTCTGCCTTGGTCACATCATCGCCGAGGACGGACGGGCGATGTCCAAGTCCCTGGGCAACGTCTTCGACCCCTGGGAGGCCCTGGACCGCCAGGGCGCCGACGCTCTTCGGTGGTTCATGATCACCAAGGGATCGCCCTGGGCGTCACGCCGCGTCGGTCACGCCGCTCTCGACGACGTCCTGCGCCAGTTCCTGCTGACGCTCTGGAACGTGTATGGGTTCTTCGTCACCTATGCGAACGCGGACGGGTTCGACCCGTCGACGGCGCCGCCCCCCGTGGCCGACCGGCCGGAGATGGACCGGTGGGCGATCTCACAGTTGCACCGGACGATACGCGCCGCGCGAGGAGGCCTGGCCGGCTACGACGCCACGGCGGCAGGACGGCGTATCGAGGCGTTCGTCGACGACCTGTCGAATTGGTACGTGCGACGTTCGCGCCGGCGGTTCTGGGATCCAGGCGGGCAGGAGGGCCACGACGCCGCGGCCGCCTTCCACACGCTGCACGAGTGCCTCGTCACGACCGCGACGCTGCTCGCCCCGTTCACGCCGTTCGTGACCGAGGAGGTGTGGCGAAATCTCGCCGCCGAGCGCGGCGGACGCCCGGTCTCGGTCCATCTCGCCGACTACCCCGAGGAGGACGTATCGCTGATCGACGATGACCTGGACGAGGCGATGGAGGCCGCACGCCAGATCGTCGAGCTGGGACGACGCGTGCGTGTCGAAACGCGGTCGAGGACTCGGCTACCGCTCGCCGAGGCCGTCGTCCACGTGCCTGGCAGCCATCGGCTCGTCGGGCCGTTGCTGGCGACGGTCGCCGACGAGCTGAACGTCAAGCGGATCGAGTTCGCGGAATCCGACGAGGCTTTCGGCCACTGGCGAGCGAAGCCGAACTTCAAGACGCTGGGTCCACGGTTGGGCGAGACCGTGAAGGAGGTGGCGACGGCGCTCGCAGCCGACGACGGCCACGCGGCGCGGGCCCTGGCCCGCGGAGAGCCGGTGACGGTGGCGGGCGTGTCGATCGGACCCGACGACGTCGATCTCGTACAGGAGGTCGCAACCGGCTGGGGCGTCGCGAGCGAGGGCGGGCTCACCGTCGCGCTCGACCTCGAGGTCACCGAGGAGCTGCGCCGAGAGGGCCTCGCGCGAGATCTGATACGGGTCGTGCAGGACGCGCGCAAAGCAGCCGGTCTCCACGTGAGCGATCGGATCGTGCTGGCCGTGGAGGCGGAGGGCGAGCCGGCAGAGGCACTCGCGCGCCATCGCGCCCTGGTCGCAGGAGAGACGCTCGCCGTGGATGTGGTCCTTGGAGCCGGCGCCGGGTCCGCGTTCCGTCAGGAGGCGGACCTGGAGGGCTCGGTCGTCACCGTGTGGGTCGCCCGCGCCTGAGGTCGGGCCCGACTGGACACCTAGCCCTCTTCCCCCCAGAACAGGTCGCGGAGCGATCCTTCACGCTTCGCCTCTTCGGCATGACGGGATGCGGCCGGCTCCGGCTCGGCGACACGGATCGGCTCGGGATCGTCGGACTCGAGCTCCTCCCGCGACATCGCGGCGGTTGCCTCCGGATCCGGTCCGCCGGAGGCGGGCTCTCCGGTTCCCTCGCCGGCCGACGCCGAGGACCGGTTCGACGGCGGTCGGGCATCCCGCGCCATCCCCTTCATCTCCTCGGCGTGGCCCTGCACCAGCGATCCCAGCGACCGCAGGAAGTCGCGCTCCTTCCGCAGGAACGCCTGCACCGCAGCGGCATCGTCCGCCGACGTGACCGGCCGTACGTCGGCTGCGCCGGACCCGATCTGGGCGGCCCGTTCACGGGCTTCAGCCAGGATCCGCTCGGCCTCGCGGCGAGCGTCCTCCACCTCGCCGCCGCTGCCGACGCCCGCGCCTCCGGCGTTCCCCACCTCCCGCAGCCGTGCGTTCTCGGCGATAAGCGCACTGAGCGAATCGGTGATCTGGTCGAGGAACTCGTCGACGTCGCGCATCCGATAGCCACCCATCCGCGACACGCGGAATTCCTTGTTCTGGATGTCGAGCGGAGTGAGCACGGAAGCCGATGCCGATGTCGTCGGCGACCCGAACGTGTTCGCTTCCTGGTCGGTGGATCCCTTCTTCTTCACGGACGCCTCCTCGGATCAACAGAACGCGGTTCGCAACACGGTGATGATGATGAACGCGACGAGCACGGACAGATCCAGCGGGCCTGCGGGTGGCACGACCCTTCGGAGGGGCCGAAGGACCGGCTCCGTCACGTCGTAGAGGAGCTGGTGCCCCGAGCGGAGCACGCCGCTCGAGGGAGGGCGCATCCCGGCGAAGTACACCAACAGGCTCACGATCACGCGCACGAGCAGGACGATCCAGAACACGGTGACCGCGATGCAGATGAAGGCCGAGACCTGCTCCATTCGAAGGCAGAAGGCTAGCAGCCGCCCGGCTTCGAACCTTCGGGCGCGACGAGAGGATTAGAACTGGTTGTAGAAAGCGCCGCCCACGATCCGCTCGCGCTCCTCAGCGGACACCTCCACCTCGGCGGGGGTCAGCAGGTAGACGCGATTGGCAACGAGCTCGATCTTGCCGTCGAGCCCGTACACCAGGCCGCTGGCGAAGTCGACCAGGCGCCGAGCGATCGAGTCCTCGGTCGACTGCAGGTTCATGATGACCGCAGACCCCTCTTTGTAGCGATCGGCAACGTCTCGCGCCTCGTTGAATCGCTTGGGCTCGGAACGGTGGATCGTCGACGTCGCCGTCGGGACGGCGCGCGGCGAGGCCATCGTTCGGACCACCCCTTGGGTGTCGGCCGGGACCTCCCTGACCGCTTGTGGCCGCATCCTCCGAACAGGCGCGGGCTCGGCCTCGGGCAGATCTTCGACGAACTCCTCGTCGTCTTCGACGAGCCCGAGGTAGTTGAGAGTCTTCTTCCAGGCACCGGCCATCGACGTCCTCCTACATTCGCGGACCGAACAACGCGGTTCCGATGCGAACTATCGTAGCGCCTTCCTCCACGGCGACCTCGTAATCCAACGACATCCCCATCGACAATGCCAGTACGTCCGGATGCTTTTCACGAATACGATCGCGCAACCGACGGAGCCGTACGAAGCTCGATCGTGCGTCCTCGGGCGACTCGGACAACGGCGGCAGAGTCATGAGCCCAATCAGGCGAAGCCCTTCGAGACGCGCCACGCGGTCGACGAGCGAGGGCAGGTCGCTCGGATGGACACCGGTCCGTTCCGACGTGAAGTCGACCTCGACGAGGGCATCGAGCGTTCGCCCCGACCCGGCGGCCCGGCGGGCCAGGCGCTCCGTTGCGCGCCCGCCCGTCACGCTGTGCACCACCGCAGCGTGCGCGGCGACGTGATGCGCGCTGTTGGTCTGAAGGGTCCCGATGAAGTGCCAGCGCGCGTTCGGAACTGCCTGCGCCTTCGCGCGCAGCTCCTGAACGTAGTTCTCGCCGACGTCCTCGACCCCGGCGTCGACGACCCATCGAACGGGGACGACGGGGACGGTCTTGGCGACCGCGACAAGCGTGAGCTGAGCAGGATCCCGCCCCGAGCGGTCCGCGGCCCGGG
>Ga0299913_10006171_pt1 | contig 10347 bp, 6 predicted proteins | sample RVTome_9_FD_201360 | JGI IMG/M metagenome (GOLD analysis project Ga0299913, IMG submission 201360) | Soil microbial communities from uranium-contaminated site in the Upper Colorado River Basin, Wyoming, United States - RVT155D38 (version 2) ... | reverse complement strand
GCCAGCATGCGCTCGTACGGGTCCACCGTGCCAGACCGCAGCAGCCGCAGGCCGTCACTCACCGGCATCCGTTCGGTCCGCCGGATCAGGTCGAGCACCGCCTCGACCGCCAGCGGGGCCGCGGCGACCACGCGGTCCGCCAGCTCGGTCGCCGCGTCCAGCAGCTCACCGGCGACGACGACGCGGTTGACCAGACCCCACCCGAGCGCCTCGGCCGCCGTCAGCCGCCGGCCGGCGATCAGCATCTCGATCGCCACCGGGCGCGGCAGCAGGCGGGGCAGGCGCACGCTGCCGGCGTCGGGGATCACGCCAACGGACGTCTCGGGAAGAAAGAACGTCGCGTGCTCCGAGGCGATCACCAGGTCGGCGCCGAGCACAAGCTCGAAGCCGCCGCCGACCGCCATGCCGTTGACGGCGGCGATCACCGGCTTGCGCAGGTCGGCGAGCTCGGCGTAACCCCCGAACCCACCGGCGCCGAAGTCCGCGTCGTAGGCCTCGCCGGCCGCGGCGGCGTCCAGATCCCATCCGGCGCAGAAGAACCGGCCCCCCGCGCCGGTGATGATCGCGACGCGGAGCTCGTCGTCGTCGCGGAATCCCGAGAACACGTCCGACAGCTCGCGGCTCGTCGCCGCGTCGATGGCGTTCGCCGTGCCCCTGGCCAGCGTCACCGTCAGCAACGGCGGCCTCCGGTCGATCTCGAACCCGTTCATCGGTCATCCGCCATGTGGCTCGCCTCCAGCAGCAGCACGTCGACGGCGCACGCGCCGTCGGCCAGGACCAGCAGTGGGTTGACCTCGAGCTCGACGATGCCAGGATCGTCGAGCACCACCGCCACGAGGCGGCAGATCGCATCGGCCGCGGCGGCGAGGTCGCCGGCGGGCCGCGACCGGTGGCCGGCAAGCACCCGCCCGACACGCAGCTGCGCCAGCGCCCCTCGCACCTCGTCGGCATCCACCGGCGCCAGCAGGGTCACCGCGTCGTCGAACAGGTCGACCAGCACACCGCCGGCGCCGATCGTGACGCTGCAGCCGAGCAGTGGCTCGCGTCGCACGCCGACGAGCAGCTCCGCCACGGCGCCGGTGACGTGGCGCTCGACGAGGAACCGTCCGCCGACGCCCACCATGGCCGCCGCAGCGGCCCGCACGTCGGGAGCCGCCCGCAGGTCGACGGCGACACCCCCGATCTCGGTCCGGTGATCGACGTCGACGACCTTCAGCGTGACCGGGTACCCCACGTCGACCGCCGCGACCTCGATGTCGTCGCGGGCACAGAACCTGCCTCGGGGCACCGCCACGCCGCCGGCCGCCAACGCCGTCCGCGCCCGCGGAGGATCGCGTCGACGCAGAGGTCCGAGGGCGTCCAACGGCACGTCGATGTGCGGTACCGGTCGACCCGGCACGCGGGCGGCCGCCGCGACCGCAGCCAGCGCCACGTCGATGTCGCCGATCGCTGGCACCCCGCACGCGGCCAGCAGGTCACGGACCTCTGCGGGCAGCTGCTCGGCCAGGACCGACGTCACGACGAGCGGCCGGCCCGTGGCGCGGTGGGCGGCGACCGCCGCGTCGACCGCGACCTGCCACGCCCGGCCGTCGTGCCCGTGGGAGGGGAAGTCGACGACGAGCAGGCCGACGTCCACGGGGGCTCGCAGCGCCGCGCTGAACACCCGCTCCAGACCAGCGCGGTCGCCCCACAGGTAGGTGTGGTAGTCGAGTGGGTTGGTCACGACGACGCGGTGGCCGAGCGCGACGGCGACCTCGGCGGCGACTCCCGCGGGCAGCGCGGGGAATGTGACCCTGTGGCGGGGGCCGCGGTCGGCGACCAGTGCGGCCTCCCCGCCGGAGCACGACAGCGACACGGCGCGCGCGCCACGCAGGCGGCCGTACGCGTGGAGCACCGCCAGCGCGCCGACGAGTGCGGGCATCGAGTCGACGACCGTCACGTGGTACCGGGCGAACAGCGCGCGGTACGTCGCTGCAGCGCCGGCCAACGACGCGGTGTGGGTGCGCGCCAGCGTCGCGCCCACCGTCGACACCCCGGTCTGCAGCGCCACGAGGGGCACGCCTCGCTCCCACGCGAGCAGCGCCGCGCGGCCGAACGCGACGGCGTCGGTCAGCTGTTCGACGTGCAGCCCGATCGCGGTGATCCGTGGATCGCCCGCCAGGGCGGCGACGCAGTCGTGCAGTCCCACACCGGCCTGGTTGCCGACCGTGACGACCTGGGCGAGCGGCAGCCCGCGCCGCACGCTGACGGTCAGCGCGAGGTTGCCGGACTGTGTGACGACGGCGACGCCACGATCGACCCGCCGGCAGCCCTGGACGTCGGGCCACAGCGCGGCGCCCGACAGCGCGTTGACGAAGCCATGGCAGTTGGGGCCGAGCAACGGCATGGCGCCGGCCGCCGCACGCAGATGGTCCTGGAGAACCGCGCCGGCCGTCCCGACCTCCGCGAACCCGGACGCGTAGCACACGGCCCCACCGCAGCCGACCTCGCGGAGCTGGCGCACCACCTCGATCGTGCGGTGCCGGTCCACCGCGACGAGCGCCGCATCGGGTGCGGCCGGCAGCTCCGGCACCGTCGGAACGGTCCTCCGCCCACCGATGTCGCCCCGCGACGGGTGCACCGGCCAGATCTCACCGGCGAACCCCAGCCGGTCGCACTCGGCGATCGCCGCCGCGGCGGGCGCGCCGCCGACCACGGCGACCGTCGACGGGTCCAGCAGCCGCTCCAGCCCCGACGGTGGCACGGGTCATCCACCGACGGCGCGCAGCATGGTGCGCGAGATGATGTGGCGCTGGATCTCCGACGTCCCGTCCCAGATCCGCTCGACGCGCGCGTCGCGCCACAGGCGTTCGAGCGGCAGCTCGTCCATCAGGCCCATGCCACCGAGGACCTGCACCGCCTCGTCGGTGACGAACGCCAGCATCTCGGATGCGACCAGCTTCGCCATCGCCGCATCGGCGTCCGTCATGCGTCCCGCATCGTCGAGCCACGCGGCCCGGTAGGTCAGCAGCTCGGCCGCAGCCAGCCGCGTCGCCATGTCGGCCAGCTTGAACGACACACCCTGGAACCGGCCGATCTGGCGCCCGAACTGGCGCCGGTCGGCCGCCCACCGGGTGGCGATCTCGAGGGCGCGGTCGGCGCGCCCCAGGCACGTCGCGGCGACCTGCAGCCGGGTGGAGCCAAGCCAGGTCGTCGCCACGTCGAAGCCCCGGTGCTCCTCGCCCAGGACGTTCGTGGCGGGGACCCGACAGCCGTCGAAGCGCAGCACGGCATTGTGGTACCCGCGGTGGGACACCGAGCCGTAGCCGTCGGCCACCTCGAAGCCGGGCGTGCCGTGGTCCACGAGGAACGCGGTGATGCGACTGCGGCGTCCCCGGTCCGCGTCCTCCTCGTCGCCCGTCGCGGCGAACAGGATCACGTAGTCGGCGACGTCGGCATGGCTGATGAAGTGCTTGGTGCCGGTGATCACGTAGTCGTCGCCGTCGCGGACGGCCCGGCAGCGCATGCCACGCAGGTCCGACCCCGCGTCGGGCTCCGACATCGCCAGGCATTCGACGCGCTCGCCGCGGACGGTGGGCAGCAGCCACGCGTCGACCTGGTCGCCGACGCAGGCACGCAGGATGTTGGACGGGCGCGCCACGATGTACTGCAGGGCCATGGACGTGCGTCCCAGCTCGCGCTCCATCACGGCGACGTCGAGGGCGCCCAGCCCCCCGCCGCCCAGCTCCTCGGGCATGTTGGCCGCGTACAGCCCCGCGTCGAGGGCGCGGCTGCGGATCTGCCCGGCCAGCCCGGGGCGGACCCGCCCGGTGCGTTCGACCTCGGCCTCGTGGGGGGCCAGCTCCGCGTCCACGAACGCCCGGGTGACCTCCGCGATCATGCGCTGCTCGTCGCTCAGCCCGAAGTCCACTCCCCTCACCCCCCGATCCGCATGACCGCGCGGTCCGGCCTGGGCAGCGTGTCGTGCATCGCACCGATCGCGTGCAACGCCGAGAGCGGCAGCGGTGGCACGTGGGCCGATCGTCCCGCGGCGGTGTCGACGTGCACCAGCACCTGCTCGTTGGTGCACAGCAGGTCGCCGCTGCGGGCGTGCCACATCGTGTGGAACAGGTGCAGGCGTGTGCGGTCATGGCCGAGCAGCTGCGTCGTGAACCGCAGCGGCTCACCCTCACCCACCTCGCGGTGGTAGACCAGATGGCTCTCCACGGTGTAGTACGAGTGTCCGGCGCCGCGGTACGCCTCGTCGATGCCGATGTAGCGGAAGAAGGCGTCGCTGGCCCAGCCGAAGGCGTACAGGTACGCCGACTCGGTCATGTGCCGGTTGTAGTCGACCCAGTCCGGGGCCACGGTGCACGCGTACAGCGCCAGCGGCGCCGGCACGTCGGACCCTGCCACCCAGCGCTGCGGCGCCCCGGCGGCGAGCGTGCGCGCCTCGCGGCGGGCGGCGACCTGACCCGCCCCAAGGCCGCTGCCCCGCAGGGCGTGCATCACCGACACGAGCGCGTCGTCCCGCAGCTGCTCGAGCTCGGCGAACGACCGGCCCGCCGCCTGCGCCTCGGTGCCGTCGATCAGGGCATCGGTCAGGGCGGGGGTCAGCGGAGGTGCGTCGAACCGCGCCCACGGCCACCGCAGCGCCGGCCCGAACTGGGCGAGCATGTGGCGCATGCCGCCCTCGCCGCCGGCCAGGTGGTACGTCAGGCTAGTGCCCATCGCCGCCCAGCGCAATCCGGGCCCGTAGCAGATGGCCTCGTCGAGCTCGGCGGTCGTCGCCACCCCCTCCGCGAGCAGGTGCAGCATCTCCCGCCACACCGCCTCGAGCATGCGGTCCGACAGGAACCCGTCGATCTCGCCGCGCACGACCAGGGGGTGCATGTCGAGGTCGTCGTAGACCGCGCGGGCGCACGCGACCGTCGCCGCGGTGGTCTGCACTCCGGGCACCACCTCGACCAGCGGCAGCAGGTACACGGGGTTGAAGGGATGACCCACGACCAGGCGCCCCGGATGGCGCAGCCCGTCCTGCAGGGCGGTCGGGCGCAGTCCGGACGTCGACGAGGCGATGACCACATCCGCGTCGGCGACGGCGTCGATCGCGGCGAGCACCCCGCGCTTGCGGTCCAGATCCTCGGGCACCGCCTCCTGCACGAAGCCGGATCGCGCGGCCACCTCGTCGAGGGCGGTGGCGAACGTCAGCCGGGCCGGATCGGCGCCGGGGTGCAGGCCCAGGCGGCTCACCGCGGGCCACGCCCGCGCCACGGCGCCGCGCAGTCGCCGCTCGGCGCCGGGCGCGGGATCGTGGACGACCACGTCGAGCCCGCGGCCCAGCGCCCGGACCGCCCATCCGGCCCCGATGACGCCGGCGCCGGCGACCCCGAACGTCGAGCGTGGGACGGCAGTCATCGTCTAGAACGCCACGCGGTCCACGCCCTTGAGCCCGAGCACCTCGCGGGCCTGCGCCGCGGTCAACGGTTCGCGCGAGAGCTCACCCAGGATGCGCACGATCTTGTCGACCTGCTCGGCGTTGGACTCCGCCAGCCGCCCACGGCGCAGGTAGATCGAGTCCTCGAGCCCCACGCGCACGTTGCCACCGAGCGTCGCGCCGGCCGTGATCAGGTCGAACTGGGCCCGCCCGCCGCCGAGGATGCCCCACTCGATGTCGTCGCCGAACAGGCGGACCGCGGCCTCCTTCATGTGGAACACGTTCTCGACCGCGGCACCGATCCCGCCGAGCGTGCCGATCACGAACTGCAGGAAGATCGGTGGGGTCACCAGTTCCTTGTCGGCGAAGAATGCCAGCGTGTACAGGTGCCCGATGTCGTACGCCTCGAACTCGAAGCGGCAGCCGGTCTCGTCGGCCAGCGTGGTCAACATGTACTCGATGTCGGAGAACCGGCTGATGAACGGCTCGTGGCGGGTCGACGCGAGGTAGGGCTCCTCCCAGTCGTGCTTCCACCGGCCCTCGTAGCGCGGGATCATGTGGAACAGCCCGTAGTTCATCGACCCGAGGTTGCAGGTCGCCAGCTCGGGCTCGAGGTCGCGGATGACCTGCAGGCGCTCGTCGACCGACTGGCCCGCGCCCCCACCGGTGGTCAGCGACAGGATCGCGTCGCAGCGGGCCTTGATCCCGGCGCAGTACTCCCGGAACAGCCCGGGGTCCGCCGACGGCCGCCCGTCGCGGGGGTCACGCGCGTGGAGGTGGATGACCGCCGCGCCGGCGTCGGCGGCGGCGACCGACTGCTCCACCATCTCGTCGACCGTCACCGGCATGTCGGTGTTCATGGTCGGGGTGTGGGCACTGCCCGTCACCGCGCAGGTGACGATCACGGATCCGGCGGGCCGCATGGCGCCCCTCCTCACATCATTCCGTACTACGGAACGTTCTGTATCATGGAAATGAGCGTAGTGGATGCGTACGCAAGGGGTCAACAGGTGGCAGAGCAGGTCCAGTCGGTCCTACGGGCGTTCCACGTCCTTCGCGCACTCGCCGCCGACGACGCGGCCGTGGCGCTGGGCGAGGTGGCGCAGCGCGCAGGACTGGCTCCGAGCACGACCAGCCGGCTGCTCACCACGCTCGAGTCGATCGCGGTCGTCAGCCGCGGACCGACCCGCGGGACGTGGATGCCCGGACCAGGCCTCGCTGCCCTGACCGGTCCGGCACACTCGATCTCGCACCTGCTCGGGATCGCCCACCCGTACCTGCAGGAGCTCGTGGACCGCTTCGGCGAGGACGCAGCGCTGGCCGTCGCGGACGGCTTCGACCTGATCTACGCCGATCAGGCACACAGCCCCAGCGCCGTCGGTGTGCCGGACTGGACGGGGCAGCGGTTCGCGCCGCACACGGTCGCCGGCGGCTTCGTGGTCATGGCGTGGTGGCCTGAGGAGAAGCTCACCAGCTACCTGGCACGCGGGCTCGCGCCCGCCACGGACCGCACCCTCACCGACCCGGACGCGGTCCGCACGCGCCTGGCTGAGGTCCGTCGCCGGGGGTACGGCTGGGCGTCGGGTGAGTGGATCGAGGGCGTCAGCGCTGTCGCCGCGCCGGTCCTGACAGCCGACGGGCACCTGCTCGCGGCGCTCAACGTGTTCGGGCCCTCGTTCCGCTTCCCGGACCGGCGCAGCCGGGACGGCATCGGACAAGAGCTGCGGGGCGTCTGCGAACGGCTCGGTCGCGCCATGGAGGGGCCGTCGCACCAGTGACGGCGGACCTCGGGGCCGTCGGCTGATCACGCGCCGCACGACACCGTATCCCCAGCAGCCGCGCACTCGTCAGGACAGGCGACGATGCAACGGATCATCGGTGTCCTCGCGCTCACGACGCTGCTGCTGGTCGGCGCGCCGGCACGCGGCCATGCCGCAGCGAACGGCTGCCCGGACGCCACACAGCTGCCGCCGACCCCCTTTCGTGACGTCGCCGGCAGGACGCACCACGGGGCGGTGGTCTGCGCCGACTGGTACGACATCGTCAACGGGACCGCCCGCGACGCGTTCAGCCCACGCCGAGCGGTCCGCCGCGACCAGATGGCGGCGATGATGGCGCGGCTGCTGGCCACGGCGGAGGTGCCGCTGCCCACGGAGCCGCCGATGCCGTTCACCGACGTCGGTGACAACGCCCACCGCGACGAGATCGCCGTCGTCGCCGCCCTCGGCGTGATCGACGGCGCGGACGACATGTTCCGACCACGGGCGCGGGTCACACGCGGCGACGTCGCGACCTGGCTCGTGCGACTGGCCGGGGTGTTCGACGTGACCGCCGTCGACGCACCGGACGCCTTCGCCGACGACGACGGCACACCCGTCGAGGACGCCGTGAACCGGGCGGCCGCGCTCCGCCTCGTCCGCGGCCACGCCGACGGCACGTTCCGCACCGACGAGGTCGTGCGCCGCGACCAGGCCGCCAGCCTCCTGTCGCGCATGGTCCGCGTGCTGGTCCACCGGTCGCTGCTCAAGGACCGCCCGATCCCGCCCTTCGCTGCACGCCGCACGCCGCTGCCCGACGAGATGCGTCGGCAGATGATCGGGGCGACCTGGCGGGCAGGCTGTCCGGTCGCGCTCGACGACCTCGTGCTGCTGCGGGTCACGCACTGGGACTATGGGGGGACCCCCCGGCGGGGTCACCTGATCGTGGCGCGGTCGGTCGCCGTGGACGTCACGGGTGCCTTCGAGCGGCTGTACCGCGCGCGGTTCCAGATCCGCCGGATGCGCCCGGTCCACACCTACGACGGCGGCGAGGCCGCGTCGCTGGACGACAACAACACGTCGGCGTTCAACTGCCGGCGGGTCACCGGCGGCCAGGGCTTCTCCCAGCACAGCCACGGCACCGCGATCGACATCAACCCGCGCCAGAACCCGTACGTGAAGGGGTCGACGATCCTGCCGGCGGGCGCCGGGGCGTGGGTGCGCCGCAGCCCGGTGCGCCGCGGGATGATCGGTCCGCGGGGTCCGGTCGTCGCCGCCTTCGACGACATCGGTTGGGGGTGGGGCGGCCGGTGGCGGAGCCTCAAGGACTACCAGCACTTCTCGGCCAGCGGGCGCTGACCTTCTCACGGGGAGCGGTGCGGGGTTCTGCGTCGAGGAGCCTCCCACGGCCGCGCCCCGCAGGCCGCACCGGGGAAGATCTCCACGCCATGCGTTGGCGATGCGCCCCAGTGGGAGGGTTGTGGTGCGGGCAGAGTGATGCACGACCCACCCGGGTGGACGAGCCGAGGGAGCCGACCAGCATGGCCGACGACGTCATGAACATGACCGACTACGACGAGACGCGCGCGACGTTCTCGCTCGAGGTGCCGGACCGATTCAACTACACCCGCGACGTCATCGACGACTGGGCCGACCGTGAGCCCGACCGGCTGGCGCTGATCGCCGTCGACGCCGACGGCCACACCGCCCAGCGCCTGTCGTTCGGCGACCTGAGCCGCCGGGCCGACCGCACGGCCGCGTTCCTGGCCTCCCTCGGCGTCGGCGCCGGCGACCGTGTCTTCGTCATGCTGCCGCGTGTCGTCGAGTGGTACGACCTGCTGCTCGGCGCCTTCAAGCTCGGCGCCGTGCCGATGCCGGCCACCACGCAGCTGCAGCCCAAGGACATCACCTACCGCATCGAGCGCTCGCAGGCCGCCATCGCGGTCACTGACACCGCGGGTGCCGACAAGGTCGACATCGCCCGGGAACGCTGCCCCGCCCTCGCGCACCTGATCACGACCGGCGAGGCCCACGGCGACTGGGTGGCACTGGCCGAGGGTGTGGCCGGGCAGCGCGACCAGGTCACTGCGCACGACACCGCATCGGACGACCCGCTGCTGCTGTACTTCACCTCGGGCACGACCGGCCATCCGAAGATGGTGCTGCACACCCATGCCTCGTACGGCGTCGGCCACCAGATCACCGCGCGCTTCTGGCACGACCTGCGACCTGACGACGTCCACTGGACGGTCAGCGACACCGGCTGGGCGAAGGCGGCGTGGGGCAAGCTGTTCGGCCAGTGGTCGCTGGGTTGCGCCGTGCTGATGTGGAACCCGGGGGGCCGGCCCGACTTCGGCATGATGGCCGGCATGCTGGCCGGGCACGGCGTCACCACCTTCTGCGCACCACCCACGATCTACCGCGCGCTGGTGCAGCTGGACCTGTCGCAGTACGACCTCTCGACGCTGCGCCACTGCACCGCCGCCGGCGAGCCGCTCAACCCCGAGACGTTCAACGCCTGGCGCGACGCCACCGGCACCGAGATCCACGATGGCTACGGGCAGACGGAGACGGTCAACATCGTGGCGAACTACCGCTGCCTGCCGATCAGGCCCGGCTCGATGGGCAGGCCGACGCCAGGCTTCGACATCGCCGTGGTCGACGACGACCTCAACGTGCTGGAGCCCGGCAACGAGGGCCAGATCGCGGTGCGGGTCAGCCCCGAGCGCCCGGTCGGGCTGTTCGCCGGGTACTGGCACGACGACGAGGCGACGGCGGCATCGTTCCGCGGCGACTGGTACCTCACCGGAGACCGCGCCCACGTCGACGAGGACGGCTACTTCTGGTTCGTCTCGCGCGACGACGACATCATCATCTCGGCGGGCTACCGGATCGGCCCGTTTGAGGTCGAGTCGGCGATCATCGAGCATCCGGCGGTCGTCGAGACCGCGGTGATCGGCGTCCCGGACCGGGACCGCGGCCAGGTCGTCAAGGCGTTCGTCGTGCTCACCGCCGACCACACCGGGTCCGACGAGCTGGCCACCGCGATCCAGGACCACGTCAAGTCGGCGACCGCACCCTACAAGTACCCACGGCACGTCGAGTTCGTCGACGAGCTGCCCAAGACCGTGTCGGGAAAGGTCCGCCGCGTGGAGCTCCGCGAGCGCGAGGCCA
>Ga0299913_10006170_pt1 | contig 10347 bp, 12 predicted proteins | sample RVTome_9_FD_201360 | JGI IMG/M metagenome (GOLD analysis project Ga0299913, IMG submission 201360) | Soil microbial communities from uranium-contaminated site in the Upper Colorado River Basin, Wyoming, United States - RVT155D38 (version 2) ... | reverse complement strand
TGTTTCGGACATCAAGCGTTGCGTCGATCAGGAAGGCCTGGGAGGCGAGGTACCTGGAGTTGGGTAGCGGCGCGCGGCTAGCAATCCCTCGCGGAGCGCCGGGGGACGCTCGGTTTCTGATGCGCGGGCGCATGCTTTCGTCGAATGGGACGAAGCTCCAGGTTCTCCTGTATCAGTGGCAACGCGGGAAGACGCTGCAGTCGGTCTGGCTGATCGCGCGCCCCGGTGTACCGCGCGTGCCTCGTCTCATCGCGCTTGCGCGCCTCCAGGCAGCGTAGAACCAGTTCGTCGACTCGCCTCTCGACTGGGCGAGTGTGCGGAAGTGTCACCCTGAGGAGACTGAGCGACCAAGCACGACATAGGCTTCTCTCCGGCGCAGATTGGATACGTTCACCGAGTGAAGATTTTCAACCTCAACAGCGACGAGTGGGATGGGACGCGGGACCGCGAGGGCTGGCGCGCCCAGGGCGCGCTCGTCGGCCAACGCATCGGCGGTGAGCTAATCGGCGCGACCATGTCCGAGGTCGAGCCTGGCGACAAGCTCTGGCCCTACCACACGCACTACCTGAACGAGGAATGGGTGATCGCGCTCCGCGGCGAGCCGACGCTGCGCACGCCCGAAGGTGAGCATGTGCTGAAGGAGGGTGACGTCGTCTGCTTTCCGCGGGGCAAGGACGGTGCGCATCAGATCATCAACCGAACAGACTCACCCACTCGCGTACTCATGCTCTCCTCGATGATCCCCGGCGAGATCATCGAATACCTCGACACCGGCAAGGTTCTCGCCAAGGACGCCCAGGACGAAGACATCATGTTCGCGAGGCCGGGACCCACGGCCGAGTACTGGGAAGGCGAGGACTAGCTCCGGGCGACGCTCTCGATTGACCGGTCGCCGGGTCGCGGAGTCGCATGCGCCAGCGTGCTCTCGCCGGAGGGCTCCGGCTAGACCCGGGTCGCGCTGCGCGTGACGAAGCGCAGCTCCGGCACGTGCTCGAGCTGGCCGACGTCGCGAGCCATCTCGAGGAAGGTGTAGAAGCCGGCGCGCTCACGTGGGCCGAAGGAGTAACGCAGCTTCTCGAAGTAGCGCGCGAGGTAGCCGGCCGGATAGCCGTAGCGCTCGCTCGCCTCGTACGCCAGCACCTCGGGCTCCGTGCGGGCGAGCCGCACGGACGAGACGAGCGCGTGCTCGAGCTCGGCGACCCCTTCGGCGACCGGCTCGGGCGCGGCCCAGACGGCGAACACCATCGGCAGTCCCGTCTTCTCGAGCCAGAGCTTGCCGAGGTCGTAGTGCGGCGTCGGATCCTCGAACGCACTCTTGAGCGCCGCGTCGCCGATCAGAAGCTTCGCGTCCGCCTCCTCGCCGAGCGGCAGGTGGCGGGCATGCGGCAGCAGCACCTTCGCCAGCACCACCGAGGTCGCGCTCTCGGGCGTGACGGCGATCGAGCGGATCTGCGGGAACGGAATCCGGGAGACGAGCTGGATCGAGTCGACGGCGCCCTCCGAGGAAACGCACATGCGCGGCAGGATCCGCAGCGACGACGCGTGGCGCGCGTACTCGATCGACGAGATCGGGGCGAGGTCGAGCCGGCCGTCGAGGAGCATGGCGTTCAGCTCCGTCGGGACGCCCTGCACCTCCTCCACCTCGGCGTTCAGCCGGTGGAAGACGGGGGCCATGTTCACGTAGCTGATGCGGCCGAGCCTGATCATCGGTCAGCGCTTTCTGTCGACGACTGCGTCCGCGAGCGACTCGAGCTCTTCCCGGTGGAGCCCTCCGTTCAGGCTCTCGCGCGCCTTCCCAGCGTAGTCGAGCGCAACCTCACGGGCGCGCTCGACCGCACCGGTCGCGGCGACGCGGAGGAGGGCCCCTTCGACGGGCCCGCCGGCGAGCGCGGCGCGCACGACCTCGTCCTCACGCGCGGCCAGCAGGAGCGGCAGCGTCGGCGTCCCCTCGCGCAGGTCGGTGCCGGCGACCTTGCCCGTCTCGATCGTGTCACCCGAGCAGTCGAGGATGTCGTCGGCGATCTGGAAGGCGATCCCGAGGTTGAGCCCGAAGCGGCCGAGCGTCCCCCCCGAGCCGAGCGAGCACGCGGCCTCGAACAACTTCCCCGTCTTCAGCGCGCAGCGCTCGAGATAGGCCTCCACCGTCGTGTCCGGGTCGTGACGCTGGCGGCGCTGCATCGCCTCGCCGCGGGCGAGGCTGAGCGAGGCGTCGGCGAGGGTCGCCACCGCCGCCGGGTCGCCCTCCGCGGTCAGCTCCGCAAAGGCACGCGCGAAGAGGTAGTCGCCGGTCGCGCGCGCGGCCTGCGGTCCGTGCGCGGCCCACGCAGCCGCCTTGCCGCGGCGCACCTCGGCGCCGTCGATCAGGTCGTCGTGGACGAGCGTCGCCATGTGCACGAGCTCGACCGCGACGCCGGCCGCGACCGGCAGCGCCGCATCGGGCGGCGCGCAGAGGAACGCGAGCAGCGGCCGCAGCCGCTTGCCGCCGGCGGCGAGCGCGTCGGCGCCCACCTCGGCGACCCGGCCCCGGTGCGCTGCGACCGCGGCCGCGAGCCGCTCCTCGACCTGCTCCAGGTACGCGTCGAGCCCCGGCAGCGCTCTGACCTCCTCGAGCGTCGTCATCTCACCGTCCCCGTGTGGAGCGCGACGATCCCGCCGCCGAGCCGCCGGTAGGTCACGTCCGCAAAGCCCTGGGCGCGCAGCAGTTCGGCCAGCTCGTCGGGGCCGGGGAAGCGGCGGACGCTCGCCGGGAGATACGTGTAGGCCTTCCCACCGGGAAGGATCTTGCCTGCGAGCGGGATCAGGAGCTCGAACCAGAGCCGGTAGAAGAGCGTCAGCGGGCCGCGCGGCCGCGTGATCTCGAGCACGCCGACGCGGCCGCCCGGACGCAGCACCCGCCGCAGCTCGGCGAGGCCGCGCTCGAGGTCGGCGACGTTGCGGACGCCGAAGCCGACCGTCGCGGCGTCGAACGAGGCGTCCTCGAACGGGAGCTCGAGCAGGTCGCCCTGCACCCACTCGACCGCGGCGTCCTTGCGCCGCGCCCGCTCGAGCATCCGCTCGGAGAAGTCGAGGCCGACCACCTCGCCGGCACCGGCCTTCCGCGCCGCGACGGCGAGGTCGCCGGTGCCGCAGCAGGCGTCGAGCACGCGGTCCCCCGCCGAGACCACCTCGCGCACCGTCAGCCGCCGCCAGCGCTGGTCGAGCCCGGCGGTCATGACGCGGTTCATCAGGTCGTAGACGGGCGCGATCCGGTCGAACATCGAGCGGACGCCCTCCGCGGGCAGGGTGCCGGTCTCGTGGGTCACGGCTGGCCCCAGCGGGCGACGAGCGAGTTGTCGAGCCCGAGCTGGTCGAGGATCCGCGCGACGACGAAGTCGACGAGGTCGTCGATCGTCTGCGCGCCGTGGTAGAAGCCGGGCGCGGCGAAGAGGATCACGGCGCCCGCCTGGTGGAGCGTCGCGAGCCCGTTCAGGTGGATCAGGGAGAGCGGGGTCTCGCGCGGGACGAGCACGAGTTTGCGGCCCTCCTTCAGCGCGACGGAGGCGGCGCGGTGGATCAGGTTCGCCATCGCTCCGGCGGCCAGCGTGCCGACCGTCGACATCGAGCAGGGGCAGACGACGTAGGCGTCGACCTTCGCCGACCCGGACGCGTACGGGCTCTTGTAGTCGCTGACGCCATAGACGGTCACGTTCGGCGCGCCGTCCGTCAGCCGCCCGAGCACCTCGTCGCGCGGCAGGGTCGCGTCGCCGTAGAGCTCGGTCGCGAGCACCTCCACGCCGGCCGCGGACGCGGCGAGCCCGACTTCGCAGCCCGACTCCGTGAGAGCGCGCAGCAGTCGGGCGGCGTACGGAGCGCCGGAAGCGCCCGTCACGCCGAGGAAGACACGCATGACTACTCTTCCGAGCCCTTGGAGGCTTCGAGGAAGACCGCGATCTTGTTCAGGTTCTCCTCGCCCAGGCTCGCGAACGGCGGCATCGCCGTGTTCCCGAACTGCGCCGGGTTGGCGACGTAGCGCTGGAAGTAGTCGACCCCCTTGCCCGCCGCGCCGGCGTCGGTCAGGTCGGGAGCGCCCAGGTTGACGGAGCCCGCGCCTTCGTAGAGGTGGCACTGGAGGCAGCCCGCGACGGCGAACAGCTCGGCGCCCTCGACCGCCTCCGCGTTCTCGGCGAAGCCCTGCTTCTCCGCCCACTCCGGCACCGCCTCGAGCGTCTCGGAGCCGAGCGACTCGCGGGCGGTCGCGCCCTTCCAGGTCAGCGTCCCCATCGCGAGCACGGTCACGATCGCGGCGACGATCGCGACCGGCCTGCGCGAGAGCCTGCGCTCGCGGCGCACGTCGATGAACGGCAGCGCGATCAGGATCGCGAGCAGGATGTTAGGGATCCCGACGGTGCCGAGCACGACCGTGTCGGGCCACTTGAAGATCCGGAGCAGGTAGAAGAGGAAGTAGAAGAACCAGTCGGGCCGCGGGATGAAGTTGGTCGTGCCCGGGTCGGCCTCCTCGGTGTAGTGCGGCCCGAGCCAGCCCGGGTCGTCTGAGCCCTCGGCCGTGAAGTACCACACGCACGAAAGCCCGATGATCACGCCGACGACGACGAGGCTCATCACCGTGTCGTGGAACATCGCGTGCGGGAAGAACGACTTCCCCTTGCGCTCGACGTCCTCCTTGTAGCGCTTGTGCTGCGCGCGGCGCTCTTCGATGCGGCGGCTCGCCATCTAGGAGGCGCCTCCGCGTCCGCCCGGACGGACGAGGCCCTCGCGGCCACCCGCCGGCGGCGCCGGCTCGTCGCGGTCGCGCCCGGCGGCGTCGTCCGACCACGGCGGCGAGGTGACGCCGAGCCGGATCACGAGGTACAGGTGCAGGCCGATCAACGCGAACATCGCGCCCGGGATCACGAGCATGTGCAGGGAGTAGAACTTGCTCAGCGTGTCCGACCCGATCTCGGCCCCGCCGGAGAGGAACTGCGCCAGGAACGGGCCGAGGAACGGCGCCGTCGCGTTCAGGTTGATCCCGACGACCGTCGCCCAGTACGCGGTCTGGTCCCACGGCAGCAGGTACCCCGTGAAACCCTCGAGCATGCCCATCGCGAGCAGGAGCACGCCGATGATCCAGTTCAGCTCGCGCGGGTACTTGTAGGCGCCGAACAGGAACACCCGCGCCATGTGGAAGAACATCAGGATGATGAAGACGCTCGCGCCCCACTTGTGCATGCCGCGGACGAGCCAGCCGAGGGTGACGTCGTTCGTGATCGCCTGGATCGACGCGTAGGCGGAGTTCGGGTCGGGCTTGTAGTAGAACGCGAGCACGACGCCGGTGATCGCCTGGACGAGGAAGGCCGTGAGGGTCGCAGAGCCGAGCGTGTGGAACCAGTTCGTGTCGCGCGGCACCTTCCGGAAGAGGAAGTACTTGGTCGCGCCGACGAGGCCGGACCGCTCCTCGAGCCAGTCGAGCGGGTACAGGGCCGCGGCCTCGAGCTGGGCGCGGCGCGTCGCCGGCTTCGCGGCCACTACTCCGGCACCCCGAGCGGGTAGAGCCACGCGGACGGCCCGTCGACGTGGACGCCCGGCGGCATGCGCCCGTACTTCTTGATCCTGGCGCGGGCACCCGCGCCCTGGACCTCGGAGACGCTGTAGAAGCTGCCGAGGACGAGCCTGCCCTCGCGGATCGAGAACTCGACGCGGTCGAGCGCGCGGACCGGCGGGCCTGCGGTGCGGTTGCCCTCGGTGTCGTACTGGCCGCCATGGCAGGGGCAGCCGAAACCGGCCGGCTGCACCGGCGTCAGCTCGACGCCCTGCTCACCGACGGTCTTCTTCTCGTCCTCGAGAATCGGGCCGTTCGGCTGCACCGGGCAGCCGAGGTGAGCGCAGCGGGAGAAGAGGATCGTGAACGACGGCTCGCCGCTCTCGGCGCGGCCGTTGTTGCGGACGAACATCGTCCGGCGCGTGACCTCGCCGACCTCGGGGTCCTCCATGTAGGTCGCGATCACGAACTGGCCCTCGGGATACTCGTCGATCGGGCCGAGGTCGACGTTCGGCTCGTCCTGGTTCGTGAACGACGGCAGGACGGCGAAGCCGAGCACCGGCACGGTGATCAGGCCGCCGATCACGCCGCCGAGGCCGAGCGTCGCGGCCGAGAGGAACGTGCTGCGGGGGTAGGTGGCGACCTCGTCCTCGGTTCCCGTCGTGACCGGGGCGGCGGCGGTGCGCGCCTCGGGCTCGACGTGGCCTGCAGGCGCGCGCACGGGCGCCGTCACGTCGCGGATCCAGAGGAAGCCGAAGACGACCGCGATCACGGCGCCGACGACCGCGACGATCGTGCTGACGACGAGGCCCGTGAGGATGCAGGCGATGCCGACGGCGAACCCGAGCGGCCAGAGGCTCGGCGGCGGCAGGTGCGGGGTCTCGTGCTCGTTCACTCGGCGGGATTCAATCCGTGGGCGCTCGATCGTGTCAACGACGTATCAGGTGCCGCAACGAGCGGCGTGAGCCATTCTGTACCGAATCGCGGGCACCGTGCGCAGGTATGCCGTACTCCTCCCAGCGCCGGTCGACGAGCTCCCGGATCTCGTCGCTCATCGCGATCTCCTCGGGCCACACCCGCGTGCCTTCGGCCGGCCCCTTCGTCGTCGCATCGATGCCGATCTTCCCGCCGACGAACTGCAGCGTCGGCGCGTGGTCGAGGTGGTCGAGCGGCCCCTCGGCGATCACGACGTCCCGCTTCGGGTCGACGTTGGCGCCGACGTAGAAGAAGACCTCCTCGTAGTCGTGCACGTTCACGTGCGCGTCCACGATCACGACCGACTTCGAGAGGCTCAGCATGCCGAGCCCCCAGATCGCGTGCATCACCTTGTGGGCGTGACCGGGGAACGCCTTGCGGATCGAGACGATCACGCAGTTGTGGAACGCGCCGGCGACGGGAAGGTCGTAGTCGACGATCTCGGGGACCGTCATCCGGATCGCGGGTAGGAAGATCCGCTCCGTCGCCTTGCCGAGCCACGCGTCCTCCTGCGGCGGCTTGCCGACGACGATCGAGGGATAGACGGCGTCGCGGCGCATCGTGATCGCGGTGATGTGGAAGACCGGGAACGGCTCCGGCGGGGTGTAGTAGCCGGTGTGGTCCCCGAAGGGGCCCTCGATCCCGAGCTCGTCCTTCTCGATGTAGCCCTCGAGCGCGATCTCGGCGTGGGCGGGCACCTCCAGGTCGTTCGTCTTGCAGCGCACCATCTCCACCGGCGAGCCGCGGAAGAAGCCGGCGAGCATCAGCTCGCCGATGTGCTTGGGGAGCGGCGCGCTTGCGGAGTACGCGGTGACGGGGTCGAGGCCGAGCGCGACGGCGACCGGGATCCGCCCGTCGGTCGCGAGCCAGTCGGCGCGGCCGTCCTTGTGGATCTGCCAGTGCATGAAAGTCGTGTTCCGGTCGATCACCTGCATTCGGTACATGCCGACGTTGCGCGTGCCGGTACGGGGGTCGCGCGTGATCACGGCGGGAAGGGTGATGAACGGCGCTGGGTCGCCCGGCCAGCAGCGCTGGATCGGAAGCAGGCCGAGATCGACGTCGTCGCCCGTGAGCACGACCTCCTGCACGGGCCCGCTCCGCACCGAGCGCGGCCCGGAGCCGGCGATCGACTTCAGCTTCTGGAGGCCTCGCACCTTGTCCATCAGCCCCTGCGGCGGCTGCAGCTCGAGGACGTCCTCGACGCGCTCCGCGAGCTCGTCCAGCCGCTCCACCCCGAACGCGAGGCACATCCGCCGCTCGGTGCCGAACTGGTTGATCAGGAGCGGGTGGCGCGCGCCTTTCGGGTTCTCGAACAGGAGCGCGGGTCCGCCCGCCTTCACCGTCCGGTCGACGATCTCCGTCACCTCGAGGTCGGGGTCGACCTCGGCGGCGACGCGGACGAGCTCTCCCTCGTCCTCGAGCAGGCGCATCCATGCGCGCAGGTCGGCCGGGGGTGCCATCTCGCGCCAGTCTACGGACGGCGGCGCTAGCGCCGCTTGCGGTGCCGCAGCGCGCGGGAGGTCTCCCCGAGCGCGATCACGAGCACGAAGACGAGCCCGGTGGCGAGCATCCCGAGGATGACGTTGCGGCCCTCCTCGGCGGCGTTGGCGAGCAGCCAGGCGATCACGGGCGCGAGCTTACCAACCGGCGCGCATGGGCGGCCAGGGCGTCGTCGACAGCGTCCAGCCGGGGCTCGGCACCGAGCCGGCGCACGGCCGCGACCCAGGCCTCGCCGTCACCGTCCGCCTCCTCCGCGCGCAGGTGCGCGCAGGTGGAGATCAGCTCGGCGAGCGCGGCGACCGCGTCGAGGTCGCCCGTCGCCGCGATGCGAACGAGCCCGTGCGCGTAGAGGTAGTCGCCGAGCAGGAGGGCGGTCTCGTCGTCGACGGGGGAGAACAGCCGCGGCCGGCCGTAGTGGACGAGGTAGCCCTCGTAGATCGTCTCCACCCCGAGCGCGAACGGCGGCGGCACGAGCGCGCCGAAGATCTCCTCCCGCTCGGGGTCGGCGCGAAGCTGCTCGCCCCAGAGCGGGCTCTCGGCCGCGGCCTCGGCGGCGATCGCGGCGAAGAGGTCAGTCCTCGAAGAAGTCGCCAACGGCCTCGATCGTGCGGTCGATGTCCTCGTCGGAATGCGCGAGCGAGACGAACAGGCACTCGAACTGAGACGGGGCGACGTAGATGCCGCGCTCGAGCAGGTGGCGGAAGAGGGCGCCGTAGCGTTCGGTGTCGCTCGCCTGCGCGTCCAGGAAGGTGCGGACCGGGCCGTCGGCGAGGAAGAGCGTCGCCATCGCGCCGACCCGCTGCACGCGCCCGAACGGCGCGAGCCCGGCCTCGAGCCGGGCTCCCTTGCGCTCCAGCTCCTCGTAGACCCCCGGGTCGCGCAGGCGGCGCAGCACGGAGATCCCGGCGGCCGTCGCGAGCGGGTTCCCGGAGAGCGTGCCCGCCTGGTAGACGTCGCCGGACGGGGCAAGCCGCTCCATCACGTCGGCCCGGCCGCCGAAGGCCGCGGCGGGAAGGCCGCCGCCGACGATCTTGCCGAGGACGGTCAGGTCGGGGACGACGCCGTAACGCTCCTGCGCGCCGCCGCGCGCGACGCGGAAGCCCGTGATCACCTCGTCGAAGACGAGCAGCGCGCCCGACGCGTCGCAGAGCGCGCGCAGCGCCTCGAGGAAGCCCGGCTCCGGCGGGACGACGCCCATGTTCCCGGCCACGGGCTCGACGACGATCGCCGCCAGGCCCTCGCCGTAGCGCTCGACAGCGGCCGCGGTCGCGTCGATGTCGTTGTAGGCCGCGACGACCGTGTCGGCCGTGGTGCCGGTCGGCACGCCGGGGCTCGACGGGATCCCGAGCGTGGCGAGGCCCGAGCCGCCGCTCGCGAGCAGCCCGTCGGAGTGGCCGTGGTAGCAGCCGGCGAACTTGAGCACCCGGTCGCGGTGGGTGAACCCGCGCGCGAGCCGAACCGCACTCATCGCCGCCTCCGTCCCCGACGAGACGAGCCGGACGAGCTCCACCGACGGGACTGCGTCGACGATCTCCTCCGCCAGCTCGACCTCGGCCTCGGTCGGCGCGCCGAACGTCGTGCCGCGGCCGGCGGCCTCTTCGATCGCCGCGAGCGTCTCGGGGTCGGCGTGCCCGAAGACGAGCGGCCCCCAGCTCTGCACCCAGTCGACGTAGCGCCTGCCCTCGACGTCCTCGAGCTGCGAGCCGCTGCCGCTGCGCACGAAGACGGGCTCGTCGAGCCCGACCGAGCGCATCGCGCGCACCGGCGAGTTGACGCCGCCGGGAATCGCCTTCGTGGCTCTGAGCCACAGGGTCGAGCGCGCGGTCAGAGCCACGTCGCCAGGTCCCTCGTCCAGTACGAGAAGACGAGGTCGGCGCCCGCTCGCTTGATCGCTGTGAGCGACTCGAGCGCGGCGGCGCGCTCGTCGACGTGGCCGGCCGCCGCGGCCGCCTTCACCAGGGCGTACTCGCCGGAGACGTTGTAGGCGGCGAGCGGGCAGTCGAAGCGCTCGCGCACGGCGCGGATCACGTCGAGGTAGGGCAGTGCCGGCTTCACCATCAGGACGTCGGCTCCCTCGGCGAGGTCGAGCTCGCACTCGCGCAGCGCCTCGCGGACGTTCGCGGGATCCATCTGGTAGCCGCGCCGGTCGCCGAACGACGGCGCCGAACCGGCGACGTCGCGGAACGGCCCGTAGAAAGCGGAGGCGTACTTGGCCGAGTAGGCGACGACTGGCGTCTCGGGGAGCACCTCGCGGATCGCGGCGACGCGGCCGTCCATCATGTCGCTCGGCGCGACGGCGTCCGCGCCCGCCTCAACGTGGCTGGCGGCCGTGCGCGCGAGCAGCTCGAGCGTCTCGT
>Ga0299913_10006169_pt1 | contig 10347 bp, 9 predicted proteins | sample RVTome_9_FD_201360 | JGI IMG/M metagenome (GOLD analysis project Ga0299913, IMG submission 201360) | Soil microbial communities from uranium-contaminated site in the Upper Colorado River Basin, Wyoming, United States - RVT155D38 (version 2) ... | reverse complement strand
GGCCGATGCCTCGGCCTCGCCCACCGGATCCGGCGGCACCTCGCGCGCGAACACACGCAGCGTGTCGCCGGCGCGGTTCATCACCGCGATCCGGTACGCGTCACCCAGACCGGCGGCGATCTCCCCCGCCCCCGACACCGCGACCACGGGCTGCGGGGTGAACGGCGCGGTGATTCCGAAGACCACGCGGTCGCCCTCCCGCGCGAACGCGCGTTCCGGTCGGTGCGAGACCGCCAGCACGGTGTCGGTCGCGGCCCCCGGCGAGTACACGACGATCGCCTCCCGGTCGGGCTCGTCGGCCCCGATCCCGATCGTGATCCGGTCGTAGATGCGGCCGACGGAGTCGCTCCAGAACGTGGTCCCGTCCGAGAAGATCATGAACGACCGCTCCAGCCGGAACGAGTCCTCGAACGCCCCGTCACGGCCGAAGCGCGTCACGCGCCCCAGCCGCGGATCGCGGACGAGGACCGATCCATCCCCGCCCACCACCAGACCGTCGATGGTCTCGAACTCGCCGGGGCCTTCCCCCTTCCTCCCGAACGACCGCAGGTGCTCGCCGGTGGCGGAGAACACGCGGATCTCGAGCGCGACGGCGTCGGCGACGTAGACCTCGCGGTCGGGACCGACCGCCACGGCGGCGATGTCGCCGAACACGTCGGGGCCGTCGCCCTCCACGCTTCCGATGCGGAGGGGCGTCCCGGTGGTCTCGGCGGCCACGACCGACGCCGCCGGCGTCGAGACGAGGTTCACGACCCGCTCGACGCCGTTCAGCGTGTCGACGGCGATCCCCTCGCTCCCACGTCCGGCGGGCGCGCAGGCGGCGAGGAGGACGAGCGAGACGACGCCGGGGGCGAAGCGCCGGACGCCGGCCTGCGCCACGACTCCCGGCGCGCGGGCGCGGCGCGGGCGTGTCGAAGCGGGGTCGGTCATGTCGGGCCCTCCGGTACGCGGATCGGTGGGCGGCTGGCGCCCGTGGAGGGACAACGTACGGAACGCGCGTCCCCGGCGGCGATGCGGGCGGCCCGCCCGATCCCCCGGCACGCGCCCGCCACGAGGTTCGTCTCCCCGGAGAGCGCGAGATGGGTCACCCGGGCTCCGGCAGCCCGGGTCTCAGACCCAGCTCTTCTTCGAGAAACGCCTTCGTCTCTTCCGGACCGGTGATCCTGAGCCGGATCGGCCCTTCCCCGGGCTCGAGCTCGAGCGAGAAGCGGAGGAACCGGCAGCAGGCGCGCTCGGCCTCCACCAGCCGGAGGATCTCCCCTGCGTCGGGGCCCCCCGGGTCGAACCGGATCTCGAAGCCGTCGGGAAGCTCGGTGATGCCGGAAGCGCGCGACCACAGCCGTGCGCACGCTTCCCGGCGCGCGTGGAGATCGGCACCGGTCAGGCGGCAGGAGATCTCGATCGCTTCCTCCTCTCGGGCCCGGCTCAGGCGGTGGCCCGGGTCGCGGGCCGGCCTCGCACTCGCAGCGTGCCTCCATACAGGGTGGCCGGCACGATGAGCGCCAGGAACACCACATGATACCACACCGGCGCCATGTCCCAGAACGAGATCTCGAACCCGAGTCCGAGCCCGAGCTGGATCCCCGCCAGCCACCGCACCGCCGTCAGAGCCTGCCTTCCCGCCGTGGCGGCCGCCACGAACCCGGCGAGGACCGAGAGCGCGACGCTGTAGGCGATGTACCCCAGCAGGAACCCGGTGTGGGTGAGGGGCCGGTCCGGCGCCAGCACGTCCGGGAACGCGGTCTGGGCCGCCAGCGTGCCCGCGTTCCACAGCACCGCCCATACCGTCGCCCCCGCCAGCACCGCAAGGATCGTTCGACCCGTCTTCGCCATGATCGCCTCCGCAGGTTCTTCCGCCATCGGTTCGGAAACCCACGAGCCGACGCGCGCGGATGCGCGGCGCGCGGCCCGTCCTGGACCGCCCGAATATGTGATAATTATATAACCTGTGCAAGCGGGCCAGCGGTCACTCGTAGTCGTAGTGGAGCGTCATCGCGTACTTCTCGGTTTCCCCGGACTCGAACACGCCCCCGCCGATGAGCCCGAGGAGCTGCGCGGTGCCGGAGCCCGCGATCACCGAGAGGGTCTCGCGGGCCACGCCGTCTTCGTGGGTCCCGATGTGCTGGAGGACGAAGCTCCCGGTCCGGTCGCCGAGCGTCCCCTCGATGCGCTCGAGACCCACGAAGCTCGCGGAGCCGTCCTCGCGGTACATCATCAGGTATTCCGCGGTGCCCTCGCCCTCGAGCGCACCCTCGTAGACGCGGACCTCGCGGGCTCGGGTGAGCCTCCGCGCGCCCTCGCGCGCGTCGTACTCGTCCTCGACCCGGGAGTTCACTTCGAACGTCGTCTCGGCGCTGTGGTTCATCCATCTCTCCCTTCCCCCTAGGAGATGGCCCCGAGCTTCCCGCGCGCGACGGCCCGCAGGAGACACGCGAGGGCGGCGCCTGCCGGAATCACGTCGCAGGGTGCGGCCCGGTGTTCGGGAAGCCACGTCATTCGGCGGCCTCGGTCACCACGTGCTCCACGTCCCGGGGGTGACGAGCTCGACGAGGTGCCCTTCCGGGTCCCGGAAGTACAGGCTGTGTCCGCCGCGGTCCCAGTCCATGGTGCTCTCGATCTCGACATCGTGCCGTCCGAGCCAGTCGGCCCAGCGATCGAGGGACCCGGCCGGAACCGCGAACGCGAAGTGAGGGGTCCCGAGGCCATCGTGCGGTGGAAGCACGCCGTTCGGCGTATCGATCGCCTCGGTGGATGCGCCGCGCTCGAACAGGAGGAGGACCCCGCTTCCCGAAACGTCGAAGGCCACGAGCCGCCCCTGCGAGACCAGACGCGGGAACCCGAAGAGGCGCTCGTAGAAGGCCGCGGTCGCCTCCACGTCGTCGGCGTAGATCCCGTATTCGAGCATGCGGTCGAGCGGTGGTCTGTCCATGCCACGAGTGTAACGCCCTCCGGGGACCGGCGCGGGGGTCAGGCGACGTGGCGCGCGGAGTAGCGCGCGAACGCCTCCTCGTGGAGCGGCTCGTTCGCGCGTCGCACGGCGCGGCCGTGCGCCGATTCGGGGTCGGCGTCGACCCAGTCGGCGAGCGGATCGATGACCCAGTCGAGCGACGTCGCCCGGGCCAACAGCCGCAGCCGCTCGCGCTCCGCGTCGGTGAGCGGACGGGAGACCAGGTGCATGCGCTCGACCGCCGTTCGCAGGTCGCGACGGCCCGGGCCGAGGAAGACCGCCCAGTCGTGCACGGGATCGCCGAGGGCGAGCTCGTCCCAGTCCACCACCCGGATGCCGCGGTCACCGCCTGCGATCAGGTTGTCGAGCCACGGATCGCCGTGCACGGGGGCGTCGGCCGGCCCTTCGAAGGCGCGTGAGGCGGAGACCATCCGGTGGAGGCGGGCCGCTTCGGTCTCCATCCAGTGCAGTCGCTCGCGGTCGACGAACGGCGGCGGATCGGACGCGATCCCCTTCAGGTCCTCCACGAACCGGTCGTGGAAGCTCTCCCGGTAGCGCTCCGCGCAGGACCGCGACGCGTCGAAGACCTCCGCGAGGCCCTCGCGCAGCGTCCCGTCCGCATGGAGGCGGTCGAGGAGCGGGCCCACGCGCCCCACGAGCCCGGGCGTGAGCATCTTCGGCGTCGTCCCCTCGACCCATTCGAGCAGGAGACCGGCGAACGGCGTCCCCTCCACGTGGACCCAGGCCAGCGCCCGTGGGGCTCCGTAGAGGGTCTCCAGACGTTCGCGCCGGTCGTGCCAGCGCCCGAGCCCCGCGCGGACGTCGGCGTCCGACGTCAGCTTCAGAAAGAAGCGGGCGGCTCCGGCGCGCACCTCGAAGGAGCGGTTCACGAACCCGCCCCAGTTCGGGACGGCTTCGATCCGTGCATCCGCGAGGGCGGCATCCCCCACGGATGCGAGGGCCGCCCGGAGCCGCTCAGGGTCGAGGGCCACGCGGCCAGTCATTCTCGCGCTGGTCGGGTGCGAGCAGGACCTGCTGCCGGATCCGGTCGAGGTCTTCCTCCCGATACGGCGTTCCGCGCAGGATCACGGCGGCGACCCGGCGCGTGTTCCGAATGTCGACGCGTGGATCCGCGTCGAGGAGGACGAGGTCGGCCACCTTGCCTTCCTCCACCGTGCCCACCGAGTCCGCCAGCCCCATGAACTCCGCCGGCTTCCGCGTCGCGCGCACCAGCGCCTCGACCGGCGTCATGCCCAGCGAGTCCACGAACAGCGCGAGCTCGTCGTGGAGCGTCCACCCCGGATAGATGCCGATGACGGCCACGTCCGAGCCGGCGAGCACGTCGATCCCGGCGTCGTGCATCTCGCGCAGGTTCCGCAGGTGGCTGGACCACAGGACGCGGAAGAGCTCGAGCCGCGACTCGTCGGCTTCCAGCGCCTGCTCCCGCCAGTCGAGCTCGAGGTAGCGGGAGATCCAGGGGCGGCGCGGATCGAGCTCGCCCATCGAATCGGCCGCGAGCCCCTCGAGCCGCGCCCGACCCGGAAACGCCGACTCGGTGAACGTGACCAGCGTCGGCACGATCCGAACGCCCGCCCGGGCGAAGCCGCGCCACAGATCCATGCGCCGCTCGCGGCTCAGGCTGTCGAGCGTCGGGAAGAGGAAGTGCTCGATGCCGTCCTGCCCGGCCTCGAGGATGGTCTCCGGCGGGATCCCGAACACGTGCCCCACGAGGGGCAGACCGTGCCGGCCGGTGGCGGCGCCGAGGGCGAGGTACGTGGCACGATCCGTCACCGTGCGGATCTTGATGAAGTCGAGCTCGAGCCGGGCGAGCGAGTCGACCACGCGGTCGGCGTCGGCCGGTGTCCCGACCGGGATCCGCGTGCGCTCGACGGGCTCGATCATCTCCTCGGGAGGCGTCGTCCGCATGCGCTCGACGTTCGCCACCGACTCCAGGTACGGACCCGCGATCCGCATCCTCGGGCCGAGGCGCTCGCCCTCCCGGATCTCGCTCCGCCAGCCGAGGAGCTCCCGGTGGTCGCCCCCCATGTCGCGGATCGTCGTGATCCCGTGGACGACGTACAGCCCGAGGGCGGACGCGCGCGTCTTCGAGGTGTGCGCGTGCATCTCGAAGAGACCGGGGATGAGGTACCGGCCGGTGCCGTCGATGATGTCGGCGTGGGGCGGAACGTCGCGGTTCGCGGCCGCCGGACCGGGGGCCGCATCGCCGACGGTGGGGGCGCTCCGGATGCTCCGGATCAGGCCGCCCTCCACCACGACCGTCGCGTCGGTGAGCGCCCCCCCGCCCGCGGTCATGGGCAGGACCGTGACGTTCCGGATCACGACCGCGTCGGATCGCCCCCCGCCCGGGGCCCGATCGCACCCGGCGACGAGAAGCGCGACGGCGAGGAAGGCGGTCGATGCGTGGGTTCGCGGGTTCCGTACCATGTGTGGTCTCATCCGAGAGCTCATGCCTCTTGACACTCCGCGCGCGGGGTGCTAAACAATTAGCAGTCAATGCTAATCCTTTAGCAACGAAATCGTCGGACGCGGTGTCGTACGCAACATACCGAACGAGGAGGACGGGACGGATGGTGGAACCGCTCCAGCACAAGCTCAGCCGCCGCGAGCGGCAGATCATGGACGTCCTTTTCCGGCGTGGGGAAGCGAGCGCCGCGGACGTCCAGGAGGACCTTCCGAATCCGCCCAGCTACTCCGCGGTGCGCGCGCACCTCCGCATCCTCGAGGAGAAGGGGCACGTCACGCACCAGCAGGAGGGCCCCCGTTACGTCTACCGGCCCGCGGTGGCGAAGGACAAGGCGAAGCGCACGGCCCTCCGGCACCTGGTGGACACCTTCTTCAACGGCTCGGCGGAGCAGACGATGGCCGCCCTGCTGGACGACGACGTCTCGCGACTCTCCGAACCCGAGCTCGAGCGTCTCTCGAAGCTGATCGAGGACGCGCGCGAGCGCGAAGGACACGAGGAGGACGATTCATGACCGCGTTGTTCGACTGGCTCGGCGGCGCCGCCGGCCCCTGGATCCCGTTCGCGATCGATGTCGCGCTCAAGAGCGCGCTGATCCTCCTCGCGGCCTTCGGGGTGACGCAGGCCCTCGGAAGCGCCTCGGCGTCGCTCCGCCACCACGTATGGACGCTCGCCTTCGCCGCCGTCCTCGCGCTCCCCGCGCTCGCGCTGACGCTGCCCTCCTGGCGCGTCGCCGTCCCCGGTTGGGAGACCTCGCCCGCCGCCCCGGCTCCGGCGGCGACCGGCATCCCGGTCGCGTCGGACGACGGCCTCGCGGCGCGCGACGCCACGGGCGGCATGATCGCGGGCCGAGGCCGAACCGCCCCGATCGACGGGGACCGCGTGACCGTGAGCGGCCCGGTCGAGTCCGTCATCCAGTCCCCGGCCCCGGGGGCGCAGCGGGACGGGCTCGAGCTGCCGCTCGGATCGATCGGCAGGGTCGCGCTCGGAATCTGGCTCGCCGGCGCCCTCCTCTTCCTCTCGAGGCTCATGGTCGGCGTCGTGTCGGCCTGGTGGACCAGCCGTGTGGCGACGCCTATCGACGACCCCGAATGGCGCGAGACGATCGGCGAGCTCAAGGACCAGCTCGGGATCGTCGGAGAGATCCGCGTGCTGCGGAGCGCGTGGGTGGGAACGCCGATGGCGTGGGGCCTCCTCAGACCCGCGCTCCTCCTCCCGGACGAGGCGCTGGGGTGGTCCGCGGACCGGCGGCGCGCGGTCGCGCTCCACGAGCTCGCACACGTCAAGCGTCGCGACTGCCTGGTCCATCTCCTCGCGCAGGCGACCCGCGCGGTCCACTGGGTGAACCCGCTCGCGTGGATCGGCGCGAAGCGGATCCGGGCCGAGCGGGAGCGCGCGTGTGACGATCTCGTGCTGACGTCCGGCACGCGGAGCGCGGACTACGCGCGGCTGCTGCTCGACGTGGCCCGCTCGCGCGGCGATCGGCGGCTGGCCTGGGCCGCCGTGTCCATGGCGCGACCGTCGGAGCTCGAAGGGCGTCTGCTCGCGATCCTCGACCCGGCCCGCGACCGTCGGGGTCTGGGACGGACGGGGGCGCTCGCCGCGTCGTTCGCGGTGGTCGGGACCGTGCTCCCCCTGGCCGCGTTCCAGGTGATCCCGACGTCGTCCCGGGGCCCCGACGCTCCTGAGCCGACACCCGCGCTGGCGGAGGCACCGGCGCCCGTGACGGAGACGCGCGACCCATCTCCCGCCCCCCGGCCCGCCGCGGCCGGGCGCTCGGAGACCGGGGCGTGGGTCCCGGTGACTCCGAGGCTTCCCCTCGAGCTCGAGGGCGCCGGATCGGACCTGTCGAACGTCGCGACGCGGGCGGCCGCGAGGGCGCTCGACGACCTCCTCGCGCCGCGGTCCGCGGCGTCCGACACGACCGAAGAACGGTACGTAGCCCTCATGGCGCGGGCGCTCCGGAACGAGCGGGCTCAGCTCCGCGCCCAGGCCGCGCACACGCTCGGGACGATGGAATCGCCGCTCGCCGTGGAGGCCCTGTCTTCGGCGATCGAGGACGAGAGCGTCGAGGTCCGCAGCCAGGTCGCGTGGGCGCTCGGCATGATCGAGAGCGCGGACGCCGTGCCCGCCCTGTCGGCCGCGCTGCGCGACGAGAGCGCCGAGGTCCGCAGCCAGGCGGCATGGGCGCTCGGCATGATCGAGAGCGCGGATGGCGTTCCCGCCCTGGCCGGCGCGATCCGGGATGAAAGCGCCGGTGTGCGCAGCCAGGCCGCCTGGGCGCTCGGCATGATCGAGAGCTCCGACGGCGTCGCGCCGCTCCTCGTCGCCCTCGAGGACGAGTCGGAGAGCGTCCGCAGCCAGGCGGCGTGGGGACTCGGAATGATCGAGAGCCCGGACGCGGTCGCCGGCCTCATCGCCGCCCTCCGACGTGATGCCTCGGCCGAGGTGCGGAGCCAGGCCGCGTGGGCGCTGGGCATGATCGAGGACCGGTCGGCCGCGGAAGCGCTGGTCGACGCGCTGGAGGACGAAAGCGAGGAAGTGGCCCGACAGGCCATGTGGGCGCTCGGGAACGTGATCGGGTAGCCCCCGGAAGCGGCCGAGCCGGCGGAAGCGCCCGAGCGATCGGGCGTTTTTCGCCATGGTGAGTGCTAATTTTCTGCCACCTTCGACGGCATCAGGAGACGGAAGCATGCGTCCGAGAACGAGCTCGTGGATCGGTTTCGCCGGAATGTGCGTGGGCACCATCGCCGTGCTCGCGCCGGGTCTCGCGCAGGAGAAGCCCCCGCCCGAACCCGCCGCCGGGCCGCGCGCCGCGCCCCTCCCTCCGGCGTCGACGTGGAAGCCGGCGACCGCCCCCTCGCCGTCGCCGGGGCCCGCGCCCGTCCTGGTCGCGCGCCCTCCGCTCCCCCCCTTCCCCCCGAGCGTGCCGGCGCCGCAGGAGCAGGACGTGGACGCCCTGATCCGGCAGCTCTCGGCGGTCAGCGCCACCGAGCGCGCCATGGCCGCCTGCGAGCTGGGACGGATGCGCGCGCTGGACGTGGAGCGCGCCCGGGAGGAGCTGCTCGCCCTCCTCACCGACGGCACGGAGGTGGAGGGGCGGCTGTGCCGCGACTGGCACAACCGGTGGAATCGCGCCCGCTGGGACGAGAGCTCGCCGGGACGCGAGGCCGCCATCGCGCTCGAGGAGCTCGGCACCGGCGTGCTCGATCCGCTGCTCGACATCCTCGGGGGCGAGGATGCGGTGGGTCGCGAGCACGCCGCGTTCGCGCTCGGGCTCATCGAGAGCCCCCGGGCGAGCGAGCCCCTGGCCGACGCCCTCGAGCGGGACGGGACACCGGCGGTTCGCGCCCGCTCGGCCTGGGCGCTCGGCATGATCGAGAGCCCCGCTGCCGTGGACGCGCTCGCGCGCGCGGTCCGTGAGGACGAAGACCCCCGGACGCGGAGCCAGGCCGCCTGGGCCCTCGGAATGATCGAGGACGTCGACGGGGTCCCCGCGCTCAACGTCGCCATCGAGGATGACGACGCGGAGGTACGCGCGCAGGCGGCCTGGGGACTCGGCATGATCGAGCACCGGGACGGAGTGGCGGGGCTCCGGCAGGCCATTCGCGATCCCGATGCCTCGGTGCGTGCCCAGGCGGCGTGGGCTCTCGGGATGATCGAGCACCCCGCCGCGGTGATGCCCCTGTCCGAAGCCATGGAGGACGAGAGCGCCGAAGTGCGGAGTCAGGCGGCCTGGGGGCTCGGCATGATCGAGCACGCGAGCGCCGTTCCGGCGCTCGTCGAGGGCCTCCGCGACCAGGACGCCGAGGTGCGCTCGCAGGCGGCCTGGGCGCTCGGGATGATCGAGTCGCGGGACGGGACTCCGGGGCTGATCGAGGCGCTCGGAGACCCCGATGCGAAGGTGCGCTCGCAGGCGGCCTGGGCGCTCGGGATGATCGAGGATCCGGCCGCCGCGGAGGCCCTCATGGAGGCCCTCGAGGACGAGGATCCGAAAGTGCAGGAGCAGGCGATGTGGGCGCTCGGGATGGTCATGCGCTCGGGAGGGTTCGATCGCGTCGACCGCCGCGAGCTCGCCGAGGCCCTCAGGCGAGCGCTCGCCCGGAACCCCTGACGGGCCGCGTGCCCCGCGGCTCGCGGCCTTCGCGGCGGACGCGGGCGGCCACCGCCGGGCGCGTGCCCGAGAGGGGGAGGCCGCGTCAGAGGGCGAGGAGCACGATCATGAACGCGACCGCCGCGATGAAGACCCAGCGCGCGACGATCGCCCGGGGGTGCGCGATGCCGCCGAATCCCTGCGAGGCGGCGATGAGGGCGACACCGACCGCGATCGTGAGGGTCAAGGGCCCCTGGATGGCCATGGCGGATCCACCTGTCCTTCGAGGTCCACGGGGCGTCGCCCCGCCCGTCTCCATCACACCTCGGATCCCTCCGACGCGACGCGCTCACGCGCTCGTCACGGGGATGTATCGTCGCGGTCGCGAAACCGCGGGACACCCGACCGCTGCCGTGTGACGGAGGGCGAATCACCGGTGACACGAGCAAGCCGGATGCCGCCCGCCGCCCGTGCTCTGGAACCGACGCCTGGACGCGTCGGCGGGGCTCGCGGCCGCGCCGGACCGCCGTTTTCGCGGAGCGGGCCGCCGTTCGGCACCGGGCGCCGATTCGCGGCGCCCGACCCGGCCCCGGAGCCGGCGTTGTTTCACGCCGTCCCCGGCTGAAACGAACCCTCGGTCCCGCGTTCGGGGTCGGACTCGGGCTCGTTCAGTTCGCTCGGAAACGAACGAACAACCCGCCGGGAAATCGCGTGAGGTGATCCTCGCATCCAATTTGGAGAAAGTCACTTGCACGTTCTCGTCGAGCTGGCGCGCTCGATGCTGTACGGGAGGGTGGATCGGCCCGGCGCGCACCGCGCTGGTGA
>Ga0299913_10006168_pt1 | contig 10348 bp, 15 predicted proteins | sample RVTome_9_FD_201360 | JGI IMG/M metagenome (GOLD analysis project Ga0299913, IMG submission 201360) | Soil microbial communities from uranium-contaminated site in the Upper Colorado River Basin, Wyoming, United States - RVT155D38 (version 2) ... | reverse complement strand
GACTCTGGAGGATGCCGGAACGGTTCCCGGCGCTCGTTCGGAATCCATTTCCGCGACCGCAGATACGGAGTCATCGACGAACGTCACGCGCAACAGCTGATCAGAGGATGCCATGTCGCTGAAAGACATCTCCAATGCTGTCGCCACGCAGCAGCTCTTCGCGGACGGTGGATTCACCGGTGTCTTTCGCCTCGGCTCGGGAAACCACCTCTTCCACCATGGCCGAAGGGATCACAACGACACCCATGATGTCGCCCACGATCCAGTCACCAGGGCTGACTGTCGCCAGCCCGCACCCAACAGTCGAGCCGTGCTCCACGACCTCCTGGCGGCCAGACGAGTCGAGGGGTGAGTACCCGGCCGAGAACACGGGGAACCCGACTTCGAGAGTCTGCTCGACGTCCCGCGTGACGCCATCCATCACGGCACCCACTGCACCTTTGACTTTGGCGGCGGTACTCAGAAGCTCGCCCCACATCGCAGAGGTGCGATCGGCGCAATGCAGGACGATCACGTCGCCTTCGCCGATATCGTCGTAAGCGGCAAGGAGATGCTCGTATGGACGCTCGGCCGGCTCCGCGAGAGAAACGCAGCGCATCGTGAAAGCCCGGCCGACTAACTTCTGTTTCGGTTCCATCGGTTTGATATCTGGACCGAATGCTGAGTCCCTGAATCCGAGTTGGTCCATCACATCCGCCAACAGTGCGGTATTCAAGACGGAGAGTCTCCCCCTCAGGTCGGCGTCGCTACCCATTCGCTCCTCCTGAGCTATCTCCACCAACAGCCACCACGATCTTCACGTCCTTTCTTCTGCCAGTCGCCAGATCTTCGAAGGCGTCATGAGCCTCCTCCAGACTCACCGTTCCTCCGAGCAGTGGGGACAGATCGACTTCACCCGAGGCCATCGTTCTCACTGTCTCGGTGAAGACCGCGTCGGTGTAACAGAAGGAGCCGACGATGGATCGTTCCGGAACGACAACCTCGAATAGGGGTATGGAGACCTCGGGTAGTCCGAGGCCTACGAACCCGATCGTCCCCCCCTTGCGCACGGCTCGTATGGCCGCGGAGGCAGTTGGGCTGATTCCAACAGCATCGACTGCCACATCGAGGGGAATCAGTTCCCCCACATCAGCGGGTGCAACGACATCGAAGCCTGCTTCGGCAGCCAGCTCCAACCGCTCCGCTACCGACTCCGAGACGATGACGCGACTTGCTCCGGCCGCACGCGCTGCTCGGGCGACGCATTGACCGATCATCCCGCCGCCGATTACGAGGACTCCGTCGCCGCCGGCGACCTGACAGCGTTGGACAGCCTGAACCGCCACGGCTAGAGGTTCGACCATCGAAGCGCTCAACAGGTCGAGACCGGCCAGGGGAACGACGCGACTCGCATTTACGACGATGTAGTCGGCGAATGCCCCTTGGATATCAGGGGTTACACCCACCAGTCGCAGATCGGTGCATCTGTTTTCTGCGACGTGGCCACAGCCACCAGCACACGGCAACGCAGGATTGAAGGTCACTGGTTGCCCCAAGGCGAGGCCATGAACTCCCTCACCTACTTCTTCGACCCACCCACTCGCTTCGTGACCCATGATCATGCCGGGGGAACGTCGCCCGGACTCCCCTGTATACCCGTGCAGGTCGGATCCGCAGATACCGACATACGCCATCCGTAGGCAGGCCTCCCCCGGGCCCGGATGAGGTCGTGGACGTTCCTCGACGTGCATTTGATGCGGCCCGTCGTACACAAGTGCCCGCATCGTGTCACTGCCGGTCATGCCGCTGTACTCCCGGCGTATATCGGTGGAGTGCGATTGATCTCAGCAGACAGATCCTCGACCACCTGCCCCACGGTCAAAAGCAGAGCCTCGTCATAGGGAGCCGCGGCGCTGTGGAGCCCAATTGGAGACTCGTCGTCGTCGAATCCCACCGGAATCGAGATTGCTGGTTGGTCCGAGAGATTGAAGGGAGTGGTGGTCCGAGCATACGACAGGGTCCCAGCTTCGGCCTCGGACTGGATGTCCTGTTGGTCTTTTAGCACGGCGGTCGCCGACAGGGTCGGCGTGACCAATGCGTTGAGCCGATGCTCCATGAACGCCTTCCTGACTGCCTCCGCAATGATGCGGCGCGCCTGGAGAGAGCGCAAATCACTGACCATGACGTGGTCGTGGAAGGGGTCGCGACCAGCTCCGTCAATGACAAGTCCGCCACGATCAGCGTGTCGGGAGGGCCTACATCGGTCACGCAAGAAACGCTGTGTTCATCAAGTCCCGGACCATTCGCAGCTGATATAAACTCAGTCCTACCCAGCGTGCGCTCACCGACGGTCGGCAGGAGGGGGTCAGATGGCGCGTTTGGCTCGCTTCATCCTCGAGGAGAAAACCGATTGGGGATTCGTCGACGGAGAATCAGTCTTCGCCGTGGGCGACAAGGCCACGATGGTCGATGCCCTAAGTAACTCCGAATTGCTCGCTGAGCTGATTCGTGTGTGCGACGTGGGTAAAGAGCTCGCTACAGCACGTTTGCTCGCACCGATACCGGATCCTCCTCAGTTTCTTGGGGTGGGCCTCAACTACAGGGACCACGCAGCTGAGTCCGGCATGGACATTCCCCTCGAACCGATCTCTTTCGGCTTTCTCCGCAACTCGATCATCGGGGAGGGAGACGTGATTCGGATTCCCGATTTCACGGACCAAGCGGACTGGGAAGCCGAGCTGGGCGTTGTCATCGGTGTCGGCGGGTGTGACATCCCTGAGAGCGAAGCGCTTCATCACGTGGCTGGCTACACGATCGTCAACGATGTGTCAGCTCGTGACATTCAAATGGCAGAGGGTCAGTGGGGAAGATCGAAGTCGTTCGATTCCTTCAAACCGATGGGCCCTTGGGTAACCACAACCGACGTTCTTGGCGATGCGAGCGATCTGAAGATCTCGCTTTGGGTCAACGACGAATTGAAGCAATCGTCGAAAACTTCGGAGCTGATCTTCTCCGTAACGGAACTCGTGAGCCGGCTGAGCCGTTCTACCACCCTCTATCCAGGAGCTGTCATTTCCACCGGCACGCCGCACGGCATCGGCGTCTCGAGGAATCCCCCAGAGTTCCTTCAGCCCGGGGATTCAGTCTCGATCGAGATCGAAGGCATCGGGCGTCTCACCAATCGAGTGGAGAGGGCATCTGCCATTCAATGAAAGGCCCCAATAGCGCTTCTTCTAGTCGAGTTCCAGGAATTGAAGCATGCGGCGTCGACTGCTCCGGTGTCATGTCCATCCGCGATGCTCGCGGGCACGTACTTAGTTGAGCTCCGCACTGAGCCGCTGCCCCCGTCCGTCATCTACGACCGAAGAAAGTCCGCAGTCGCCAATACGATGTCGACGTGGTTCCGTGGCCGCTCTTCGAGGCTGCACGGTGGTCTACTTGTCCGGCATCACACCGGCACTGTCGTCGTCGTGCCTGGGGGTCTGCCGGGAGATCTCGGAGAGGGCAAAGAGCGGGTCAGCTTCTCGACGTCGACATCAACTACAAACGAGAGGCAAACACAAAGAAGGCGAAGCCAGGTCAATACCGCCTGAGGTGTGTCGCCTCAGCGCCACACACATCACAGATAACGATCCAGCAGTGAACCTGGTGCCCTTGAGGATGGAATGCCAATGGCCGCCTAAGGTTTCACGCCACGACGTAGTCTTGATGTGAGTCCAGGTGGACCAGATCCAGACTTGCTGATCCACTGAGAAGCGTTGGTGTCGCTGTCCACCGCGATGGATGTCGACACAGATCGTCTCAGGGATCATCCGGGACTCACTGCTCCGTAGCCGCCCCCAAACATGTCACCAGCCATATTGCGAATTCCTTGCGCCATATCGTTAAGGAAGCTGCCCTCGGGGAAGAGATCGCCAGCCATTGCAAAGAGCGCGACCACCACGAACACGATGAAGACCACTCCAACGAACTTCCCCATGGCTCGGAATGATATTCGCTGTTGCCTCGGTGGCCAGCCCAACATCGCACCGAGTTCATAGGTCAAATGCTCTTGGCATGGCCTCAAGTCGTTGTATCGGGAGACAAAGGCTCGCGGAACATGTCACGCTTGCGTGCATCGGTGTAGGTTTCGTGCTCTTCTGGAAAGGGAGGTGTTATGAGAAAGATGGGGAAACTCTCCATCGTGATGGCGGTTTTGGCTGCCATGTCGGTAGCGGCTGCTCCGGCGGCCTTGGGGGATGAGCATTTCCCGACCTGTCTCGGAGTCGACCTCGAGGACCCGATGTTCGAGGGAGGCAACCTGATTCTGGGCACGGACGGCAAGGACGTCCTGGTCGGCACCGACGGCTTCGACGTGATCATCGGGGGTGACGGAGACGACGTCATTCGGGCATTGGGTGGAGACGATCTCGTGGCCGGCTGTGGCGGCGACGATGTCATCGACGGGGGTGACGGCAACGACGGGATCCTCGGTGACGACCTCGCATTCTTTGGCGATCCCGAGGCCGTCGGGGGTAACGATCGGATTCACGGAGGTCCCGGTGATGACGAGATTCTTGCCGGTCCCGGTGACGACATCGTCCATGGCGATTCCGGGAACGACTTCCTCGCCCTCGCACAAGGAGACGACAAGGGCTACGGAGGAAGCGGAGATGACGAGATCATCGGAGGGCTCGGCGACGACACCGTGCTCGGGCAAGGGGGCGCCGACACGCTGTTTGGCGGGCCCCACTCTGATCACATCAACGGTGGTCCTGGCGATGACTTCATCGGGGGTGACCTTCCGGACTTCTTGCCACCGCCTCCGGGCGTGCCGCTGCCACCGGGAGACGACACCTGTCAAGGCGCATCGGGAGACGACACGTCCCTCGGATGCGAGAGCAACCAATCCATCGAGAGCACTCTCTAGACCATCACGGATCTGAGGATCGAAATGCGGGACGTGGGACAACACGCCCGGGTCCCGCACATGGTCCCTTCACCGATCGGTGCATCCGGCTCGGTCGACATGGCCGGCCAGATCCAGATCCGAATCCACAATTCCCACCGGTTCCACGGTACGGATGTCGACTCGATCGCGTCCTCCGGCGGACGGAACCAATGACCGTCAGATCGTACCGGCGGGGCCGATCCTCAGCGCCGACTGGTCCAAGGACGGTTCCACAGTGCTCTACTCCACGTGGGTCAATGGGGTGGGTTCCTCGGTCTACACCATCGACTCCGACGGATTCAATCAGGTCGAGATCACTGGACTGCCTAACGGCTTCTACCACACCCTTTCCCCTGATGGCTCCAAGATCGCCTTCGAAGGAATCGATGGCTGCTGGAAGCTGATCGTGGCGAACTTGGACGGCACCAACCAGGAGTCGATTTATGACGGTTATTGCGGGGCCGATATTGCCGGGTTGGACTGGTCGCCGGACGGCTCGAAGATCGTTATCGCTGCCTGGGTTCCCAACGACACCCAGCCGCCATCTTGGGATTGCGCGTGGGATGCACAGGTTATGGACATCCTGTTGGTCGAGGCCGACGGTTCGGGGGTGACGAACCTGACCAATACGAGAGGAGTGAACAACCGCCACGAGTGGCACCCCGTGTTCTCACCTGACGGCACCAAGATCGCATTCGGGAGCCAGGGGTACCAGACGTGTGTGAATGGCACCACCCATTGGGAGTATCCGTCGACCAATCTATATGTGATGAACGCTGACGGTTCAGGCGAGATTGGGCCTCTCACCGACTTCGGAGTGGCCTATCAAACTTTCGGGATCGCTTCGGGCGCCGGTCCGGCGTGGCAGCCCTGCACGCCATCGACTACTAACTGTGAGATTGAGCTGTCGACCACAACCACGACGACGACTGGCGGAGGCTCGTCGACCACAACCACGACGACTGGCGAAGGCTCGTCGACCACCACCACGAGTCCAGGGGACTACCCGACGACGACTACGACCACCCTTCCCGAGGGACCAGGACCGGGCAGCTTCGTCGACGACGACGGTTCGGTGTTCGAGGGCGATATTGAGTGGCTTGCAGCAACCGGTATCACCAAGGGCTGCAACCCACCTACCAACGACAGGTTCTGTCCTGACGACTTTGTTACGAGAGGTCAGATGGCCGCCTTCCTGGTGCGAGGTATGGGATATACCGACGACGGAGGTGGTGACCTGTTTATCGATGATGACGATTCGATCTTTGAGGGTGACATTGATCGACTCGGTACTGCCGGGGTTACCAAGGGCTGCAATCCTCCGACGAATGATCGATTCTGCCCTACTGACCTTGTTACCAGAGGTCAGATGGGAGCCTTCCTGGTCCGGGCTCTGGGTCTGACCGACGATGGTGGTGGTGACCTGTTTATCGATGACGACGGCTCGAGCTTTGAAAAAGACATCGACATCCTGGGAACTGCCGGGGTAACCAAGGGCTGCAATCCTCCAGTGAACGACCGGTTCTGCCCGAACGATTTCGTCACCCGAGGGCAGATGGCCGCATTCCTGCATCGGGCGTTAGGTCCCTAGGCCCTCAAACGAGGAACGAAATCTCGAAAGTCAGACCGGCGAGGTTTGAACAGAGATGCTGATGAACGTCAGACCGAACTGTCGATACTGAGCGATAGCAACGATGTTCGTCATCGGTGCCGCTGGTGCTGTGAGTCCACTTCGCGGACGTCGCGAATGAACCATTGGTGCCCTAGCGATGCACTAACTGGACGAGCGCTGCTGGGTCGCAGTCTGGACGACTCTTGAAGATGAGTCTCATGTTCGCGCTGTCTCGGAGAATTGATGCCTCATCGCTCGGGTCACAGTCGATGACGACGATTTCGCCAAGTTTCCAGACCTCAAATAGTGCCGATATCACGAACCACGCCCCCCACGGGCGTTTGACCCTCGTTTGACGCGACCAGAGCGACCTCCAGAATCCCCAACAACCACATCTTCCCCGACCTAGCCGCACCTAGTTCGACCGGCCCTTAAACCCCAAGTCAGAATGATGTTCGGGGCCACCCGATGCCCAGGAAACGGACCCAGGACGGGGGAGTGGTGATGGACTCAACACGACCTGATTCGTTGGGCGAAAACTTGCAAACCAGGTTGCGTACTGAAGGGGTTGCAAGTATGCTACTCCCTATGAAGGACAGTGGCGCAATTCTTCGAGATGCTCGAGCCAATGCCGGCTTGTCGCGCCGCGCCCTCGCCGCCAAGGCAAGAGTGCCGACTTCCACGGTGTCCCGAATCGAACAGGGTCAGAGTGACCCAACTCTGACGATGTTGGCTCGGCTGGTCGATGCGGCTGGGCGAGATCTCTTTGTCGAGTCACGTCCCCGGGAGGATGCCCTGAGCCTGGCTCAACTGGCAACGGCATTCAGCGACGAAAACGGGCAACTCAAGATCGATTGGACTCGTCTACGCGGCTTTGTCGATCGCGTCCAACTGCATCCTGAGGCCCTCCCGGAGGCGATAGCCGACCCACCTGCTCCGACCTTTCCGCTGCTCAATGTCATTCTCGCCGCGCTTGCCGAACAACTCGCTGACGAACACGACATTGAGCGGCCGCGGTGGACCCGCGCGTTCGGCCCACTGGATGAGCCCTGGTCCCCACCGTCCACACCTCGGATGCGTGCCTCATTTGAGGAATCCACCCCCGAGGCATTCAGACGTCGCAACGTCGTCTTGTCACGGTCGGCCTTGTTCCGCACTGCGGCCCGATAGCGATGGCCAAAGGGCTTCTCGAAGATCGTGCTGAGTTGGAGGCGCTTTTTGACGAGCTCAACCGGGAGCTGACAGAACTCGGGACGACTGCCCACGTTGTGATGGTCGGCGGTGCATGGATGCTCTGGCACTCCCGCCGGCTGTCAACCCGCGATGTCGACTCCGCTCGCAAACTGAGCTTCGACCTCGCGGCCGCGGTCGAGAAGATTGCGGAACGGCATGACCTATCCAAAGAATGGCTAAACGACTCGGCGGCCCCCTTCTGGCCATCGACTGCGCACTATGAGGACTGTGAAGTCGTCTACGAGCAGTCGGCACTGGAAATCCGAGTGCCGGGTCCCGAAGTTATCTTCGTGATGAAGCTGTATCGCGCAGATCCGCAGGACCGTGAGGACCTCGTCTCACTGTGGCCATTATGCGACTTCGATGGTCCGCTAGTTGCAGCGCAGGCATTCCAGGACGCGTACCCACATGCCCCAGAGGACGAGTTGCTGCCTGACTACATCGCGGAGGTGGCGCGCGAGGCAGCTTCCTAGAAGCGCCGCTACGGGCGGGATATTTATCAGGCTAACAGACAGTTACCCTGATAAATTAGGGGGTATGTCAGGACAAGTCCTCACGTGGACCGATTCGCTTGGTCGCACCTACGAGTACACGCCGCATACTCCGGAGTTGCTTGCGGAGTCTGAGTTCGAGTTTTCCTCCGAGGTGACCTTGGCCCTTGCTGAGGCGTCGAGGGCCTTGGGTTCGGTGCCACGATTCCCCCTGGCCGGGATTGCAACGGTCATCTCCAGGTCGGAGTCGAGTGCATCGTCGTTGATCGAGGGTGTTGGTCCCGGCCCGCGGCGGATTCTCGAGGCGGAGTTCGCCGACACTGACGAGGTCAACGATGAGCCAGCTCGAAGGGTTGTCGGCAACCTCGAAGCACTACGGGCTGCCATCTCCACCCCGGTTCCGGCGACGGTGGACGACATCCTGACTTGGCACCGTCTGCTGATGGAGGGACATCCTGGGATGCGCCCCGAGACCATTGGCGCACTGCGGACGGAACAGAACTGGATCGGTGGAGGCTCCTTCGGGCCCCGAGATGCCGAGTACATCCCGCCGCCACCTGAGGATGTGCGCCCCCTGCTCGAGGACTTAGTCAGCTTCAGTGCACGAACCGACCTGACCCCCGTGGCCTTGGCGGCGCTGGCGCATGCCCAGTTCGAGGTGATCCATCCCTTCGTCGATGGGAACGGACGAGTCGGCCGAGCCCTCCTGCAGCATCTCTTGGTTGATCGAGCCGGGCTCGAGGCCCCCGTTCCGGTCTCTGTGCCGTGGAGTAGGGACACCGACCGCTACATCTCAGGACTCCGCGCCTTTCAGGATGGAGCTACCGACTCCTGGCTCCTGTTTGCGTCGTGGTCGGTCATCGAGGCGGTCGGCTGGATGAGTGATATGACCGGGGGAGTGGAAGGTCTCTTGGACCGGATGAGAGGTCGCATCGAAACGAGGGGGAGGTCCGTTGCGGCGAGAGTGATTGACGATCTGCCAATCCATCCAGTAGTCGATTCGCAGACCGTCGCCCAACGCTACGACGTCACTCCACAGACCGCCCACGAAGCTCTTCTTCGCCTTTCCGAGGCAGAGATCCTCATAGAGCGGCCGCTCTCACGACGAAAGAAGGGACGCCCTCGCCGAGTGTTCGCCGCAACCGAGTTGATCGATCTGCTCAGCGATCAATAAGACCGAGCCATCTTGCGGTTTGATCGGTAGCCACGGGTCTCAAGTTGGAACGCGAAAAGATCCCGACCATCACCGCACCTGGTTCTGAGCTAGGTGAAACGCGCGCTGACCAGGGGGCCATTGCGCACCCCAAACGCGGGTCGAACTAGGTGCGGTGATCCCGGGAGGCTTGTGGTTGTTGGGGATTTGGGCGGGTGGCCCGGCGGTGTCAAACGAGGGTCAAACGCGCGACGACAAGCGGCCGAGCCCCCGACGACGCCCGAAATCGGGCCTAGAGCTCGTCTGCACGATAGATGAAGCTCAAAGACGACAGACCGGAGCGTCACTCGATGAACTTCCGGCTTGCGGGGGGCCCAAACGTAGGTCACGGAACCTTCTCGGTCTTTCCGGAAAAGAACCTCGAATAGTCAGGGTCATAATAGGTCGCCACACGCCGCGGGCCAGCCCCTGGAGCGCATCCCCACAGCACTCGCCGGACGTCCCGCGCTGTCGACTTCGACTGGGGATACTGGGACGTGGTTTGTGAGGATCCCGGGGAATAGACCGGGAGCTTGGCCGCTAAGAACAGGTTGCGATAGACCTCGACTATCGACTCGCCCAGAGATGAGTCGGGGCGAGAACCGCGATTCGGGCGTCGGATCCTCCGGAGAGGTCGATGAACCGCTCCAGAAGAGACCTTGGCCGAGTTGCTCGAGACCGGGGCCACCACCTCCGAGGAAGATCCCCCACTTGTACACCGGTAGCGGACCGCTAAAACGAAGGGGCAGTAGCCCCGGAAACACCTGAGCCTCCTCCGCGACCACCCCTTCAGTCGCAGATGGTCGGCTCGTCGCAGAAGAGGATCTTGCCGCCGACGATGGTGGCAACGACCGTCAGCTGTCGGAGCTCGTCCGGCGAGGCTCCCTCCATGTCACCATTGAGGATGGTGA
>Ga0299913_10006167_pt1 | contig 10350 bp, 5 predicted proteins | sample RVTome_9_FD_201360 | JGI IMG/M metagenome (GOLD analysis project Ga0299913, IMG submission 201360) | Soil microbial communities from uranium-contaminated site in the Upper Colorado River Basin, Wyoming, United States - RVT155D38 (version 2) ... | reverse complement strand
CCGCTCCCGAATGGAGTCCTGCTCGGCCTCGCTGAGCCCGAGGTCCTCCTGCCGTGCACGTTCCACCAGGATCTCGTTCCGCGTAAGGCCTTCCAGGACCTGCTCGATCTGCTCATCGGTCGCAGCCGCCAGCTGGCCCCGCTGCGGCGCGGGCCAGCCGCGCATGACGTCGATGAACTCCGCTGCTGACAACTCGCCACCACGGTACGAGACGAGTGCGCGACTCGCGGCACGGCCACGCAGTTGCATTGCCGGCTTGCGCGCGATTTCCTTGGCGTTCTCGACGGCGCCTTCCTCCACGCCGACGCCGAGCGGCTCGACCAGATCCTCGATGTACTTCTGCTCGGCCTCGGAGCTGCGCAGCTCGATCGCCTGCTGGCGGAACTCGTCCTTCATCTCGTCGAAATTGGGCGCTTCACGCTCTTCAACCTTGATGACGTGCAGCCCGAACGGCGTCTCGACGACGTCGCTGATCTCACCGGGCTCGAGTGCGAAAGCCGCCTCATCGAACGGTGCCACCATGCGCCCGCGCTGGAAGAAGCCCAGGTCTCCACCCTGTGACGCGCTGCCATCGGCGCTGTACTCCTGTGCCAAAGCGGCGAAATCGGCGCCGGCACGTGCGGTGTCGCGAAGCTGTTCTGCCAGCCTCTGCACGCTGTCGCGCTGCTCCGTGGTGGCGTCCGGGGGGATTCGCAACAGAACGTGGCGCGCACGTACGCGCAGCCCCGGCGGGTTCTCATCGAATTCCGCGCGCAGCTCTTCATCCGTGAACGTACTGTCGACGGAGATCACCTGCTCGCGCAGCTTCAACACCACTTCCTGGTCGACGTAGGGACGGATCAGCAGATCGACATCGACATTCTGAAGTGTGGAGTCCTGCGATGCGGCCGTGGCAAGCAGGATGTAGTCGACCCACAGGTTGGCGACGGCATCGACCACCTCGGCCTGTGCCGGAATCTGCCTCTGTGGCGCCACCATGTTGGCGGCACGCTCGACAGACAGTTCGTGGCCGGCGGCACGGGCCAGCACATCGGTATGCGAGGTCATGGCCTGACCGAGGCTGTCGCAACCCATGGTGGCGACGGCACCGGCCAGCAGGACCGGCGCAAGGACATTGCGCATCGAGGTTCTCCTTGACGGAAGCACCGGACTTCGTCGTCCACTGTGTCGTGGCAAAGATCTGAAAGGTTATATGCCGGTCCGACTCGACGCCAGCGGCCGGGCCCACTGGGATACCCGGTAACCCTCCGGGACGGTCCTCTACTGGAGTGCTAGGCAGCGCGTGCGCGTCCGGCTTCCGCCAGGCGCTCCAGCGCGGAGGCAACCGTGTCGGCGATCGTGCGGGCGCCGCGGCGCCGGAGCACGAGTGAGAGCGGGGCTGCCCGCCGGACCTCGACTTCGACCTGGTGGTCCTGAAAGATATCCTGCAGGGACGCCAGTCTCGGATTGACATCCGCGGCAAAGCTGACTCGCGCCGAGTCCGGCTGGACGAGGATGCGCTCCACTCCAAGCGCACTGCCGAGGAGGCGCAGGCGCGCCGCCGTGAAGAGACGCTGCACTTCGGGAGGGGGTGCACCGTACCTGTCGCGCACTTCGGCGAGCAATGAGACGACCTGCTCGGCCGTCTCGACGCGGGACAGGCGGCGATAGAGATGCAGTTTCTGCGCGGCATCGGCGACGAAGCTGTCGGGGATGTACGCCGCTCCCTCGACGGAAACCTCGCACGGCGGTCTTTCGGCTGCCGCACTGTCCTTCATGCGGCGAATGGTATCTTCCAGTAGACGCGTGTAGGTGTCGAGCCCGACTGCATGCACGAAGCCCGACTGTTCCGAACCCAGGATGTTGCCGGCGCCTCTCAGTTCGAGGTCCTTGAGGGCTATGGCGTAGCCGCTGCCCAGCTCCGTGAAGTGCTCCAGGATGCGCAGGCGCTTCTCGGCTTCCTCGTTGATTCCCTCCGGAACCAGGAGATAGCAGTAGGCTCGGTGGTGTGAGCGGCCCACGCGCCCGCGCAGCTGATAGAGCTGCGCCAGGCCGAAGTAGTCGGCTCTGTCCACGATCAACGTGTTTGCCGTGGGTACGTCGAGGCCGTTCTCAATGATGGCCGTCGTCACCAGAATGCGGACCTGGCCGGACAGGAAATCCCGCATCACCGCGTCCAGCTCCGCGGCGGGCATCTGGCCGTGCGCGACGGCCACGCGCGCATCGGGCACGAGGCGCCGCACCCGCTCCGCTGCGCCGGGTATGGATTGCACGCGATTGTGCACGAGGAAGACCTGTCCGCCGCGATCCAGCTCGCGGCGAATGGCATCTTCCAGGACTTCATCCACCCACGGCAGAACGTGCGTGATGATGGGCATGCGGTCACGCGGCGGCGTCTGCAGGAGCGACAGGTCGCGCAGTCCCGACAATGAGAGATGCAACGTGCGCGGAATGGGCGTAGCCGTGAGGACCAGCACGTCGATGTTGCTCTTGAGCTGTTTGAACCGTTCCTTCTGCCTGACGCCGAAACGCTGCTCTTCGTCCACGATGAGCAGGCCCAGGTTGTGGAACGTGACGTCCGGCTCGAGGAGTCGGTGCGTTCCGATCACGATATCCACCTGGCCTCCGGCGAGGGCAGCCAGGATCTGCTGCTGCTGGGCGGGCGGACGAAAGCGTGAGAGTGCGGCCACGTTCACGGGGTAGCCGGCGAGGCGCTGCCGGAATGTGTGCAGGTGCTGCTCCACGAGAATTGTCGTTGGAGCAAGCAACGCGACCTGACGTCCTTCCTGTGCCGCCTTGAACGCGGCGCGAATCGCGACTTCCGTCTTGCCGTAGCCCACGTCCCCGCACAGGAGGCGATCCATCGGGTGTCTCGATTCCATGTCGCGCTTCACGTCGGCGGTTGCCTGGCGCTGATCGGGCGTGTCTTCGTACAGGAAGCTCGATTCCATCTCCTTCTGCCAGCGCGAATCGGGAGCATACGGAGGCCGCTCGGACGTCTGTCGCATCGCCTGCAGCCGGATCAGTTCGGCCGCCATCTCGCGGATGGCCTGTTCGGTGCGCCGTTTCAGATTCTTCCACGTCTTGCCGCCAATGCGATGCAGCCTGGGAGGCTGACCCTCCTCGCGATCCGGCACCCAGCGTTCGATCAGATCGAGCCTATAAACCGGCACGCGCAGCTTCTCGCCATTGGCGTACTCGATCGCGAGTGCCTCGATCTGCTCGTTCGCGACAGTGACCTGCTCGAGGCCGAGGAAGCGCCCGATGCCATGGTCCAGGTGGACCACGAAGTCACCGGGATGCAGCTGCGCCAGGCTCTCGAGTGCAACGGCGCCGCGGAAGCGCCGACTCCGGCGAAGACGTCGTGCCCGATCGAAGATTTCGTGGTCCGTCAGCACGCGCAGGGGCGGTTTCGCGCCCTCGAGCACAAAGCCGCCGGCAATTGCACCCAGGGCCAGTGACGTGCCGGGCGGAAGGGCACCAGCTCCGCCGAGAATCTCCTCGAGGCGCTCGAGTTGTCCCGCATTGTCGCACAGGATAACAGTCTGCTCGCCGCGCGCTGCGCCGACTCGAAGCAGAGCGATGAGCGTGTCCATGTCACGGCCGATGAACTCGGCCTCGCGCGCATCGAAGCGCACATCGAAGGGAGAGCTGTTGCCGGAAATGATGCGGGAGAAGCCGGTCAGCCGTTCACTCGCGTCGGCCGGAGGCAGGAAGAGCGTTTCGGGCGGTTCGGGACTGCCGCCGCGCCGCTGTTCCGCCTCATGCAGGTGTAACACCTGCTCCCACGTCCTGCGAAACTCTTCGGCGGGAGACCTCGCCCGAAGCTCGAACAGCACCGCGTCGCGTCCCAGCACGTCGAGCAGGGAGCGGCGCGATCTGGGCGCATCGGCAGGGCCGATGTAACGCAGATCAACGGGCAGCACATCGATGCGTTCCAGTTCGACACTTGATCGCTGATTCAGGATATCGAACGTACGAATGGATGCGATCTCATCGCCCCAGAACTCGATCCTTGAAGGTTCGGGTGCGCCGAAGCCGAAGAGATCGATGATTCCGCCACGAACCGCGTACTCGCCGACACCCTCGACGAGCGTCGTCCGGGCGAGTCCCATCTCATCGAGTCGATCCGCCAGCTCCTGCAACCGCATCGCCTGGCCTCGTCCGACCGTCAGGCGAAGCTCGGCAAGGCCGGTGGGAATCTCCGCGCGTTCCTGTGCCGCACGCAGCGTCGTCACCAGGACACGCGTACGGCCGGCAAACAACGCCTCCAGCGCCTCGACTCGAAGTCCGCTCACCTCGAGATGATGCTCGGCGGCCTCGTAGGGCAGCGTCTCGCGCTGCGGGAAGAGCACGGCCGCACCGTCGCCCAGCAATGCGTGGAGGTCCGCCTCGAAGGCTTCCGCTTCCGGAGGAGAAGGCGCGAGGACCACCCACAGTCTTCCGGGCACGGCGCGCGTGAGCGCGGCAACCGCTACCGCCGGTGCCGAGCCCGGCAGACCGCCCACTGAGATCTCGCCGCCTGCCCTCGGAATTCCCCCGGCGAGAGCCCTGAGTGCAGGCTGCTGTGACATGACCTCGAGAATGCGCTCCTGCATCAGCTCCGGCCGGCTGCGCTTGGTTCACGTGGCGTCGTCGTTGCAGCGGGATCGACGCTGGTGGCGGTCCTGCGTGCGGCGGCACGTCCTGCTGCCGAAACCAGCGCCTCCGCGCCGAGCAGCAGCAACGCGGTGACGAGTAGCGGTCGCCACAGCTCACGGCCCAGCCGCTCGCGGAAGATCTGCCGCGCCCATCCACTCTCCGAATCGACCATCACCGGATCCCACGATTCGAGCGCGCGGCGGACCTCTCGCGGACTGACACGCTCGAGTCGCGATTCGGCGGCAGGCGGATTCACCGCGAACACAGTGAGCAGCGAGTCTCCTGCGTCGAGCACGTGATAGAGTCCGGGCTCGCCTGCCGCGTTCCACGTGTTGCGACCTTCTATCGGTTCCCGGACGTCGTCCGGTCGCTCCACTGTATGCGCCCCCTCTGGTAGCATCGCCTCTTCTCCCGCCGATACGTCCAGCTGGCGGCTGCCCCGTGACGACCATGCACCGACCAGGCGGTCCATCAGCGGCAGCATCGCAGCCGAGGTGGGAAGGGTCGTGGCTTCATCATCGAGGGGGGATGCGAGCATGATGTAGGGGCCACCTCCGGAGCGCACACCACGTACGGCCCAGAGTGCACCGTCGCGCAGCGTCAGCAGCGCGGTGTCCGAGGCGAGAGCAGCACCCGACTGTTCCAGTGCATAGACGCGCATCAATCTCGCCGACGCGAGTGGCGCGAGCAGTTCATCCGAGAGTGATCCCTCTGCGAAGCGTGCTTCGCCCGCTGCGGGTGTCGATGCGTAGCGCCACGGCAGACCAGCCGCACCCAGCCTGCGGTTCGCGGCCGGAAGCTCGAGGCGGGATTCCGGCGGCAGGATCACGGCCGTCGTTGCAGGCGTGAGCGTCTCCAGGGCCAGGGCCCCCGGCAGGATGGCCACATCAGCCTCGGCAATGCCCGTGCGGCTCAGGCGACGGGCTTCCTCCATGACAGTCAGCGCCTGATCGACGAACGGCTGCGGCGCGGAGAGCGCCACTCGTGGAGGCGGCTCGATACGAACGGCGAAATACCTGCGGTCATCCGCTCTCAAAGCATCGGGATCGGTCTCGACCCAACCGGTGAGCAATCCCGCCGGATGGGGCGGCACGGCGAGCAATGCCGATGCGCCAGGCGGCACGAACGCGGCGGCCACCACGCGGCCGTCCACGGCGAGGCGCGCGGCGAGTGAGTCGGTCCCTCCGCCACCCTCGAGTGCCACGGCCAGAGTCGACCGCTGTCCCGCGACGGGCGCGAGGCCGCCCTCCAGCTCGACGGAAGCCACGCGGCCGTTCGGCGGCGGTTCGCCCTCGGGGTGCCACACGACCAGCGCCGGACCGGGTGCGGACAGGGAGCCGAGGTCGCCGAGATTGGTGGCCTGGAGATCCGTGAGCAGGTGGATCTCCTGTGCGCGGCCCTCGGCCGCGGCAGACAGAAGGCTCCGTGCCTGTGCGAGGGTGGCGGCAAGGTTCGCCGCCGCCGCGGTTGGCTCGGTCTCGCGAACGCGCGATGCGATGGTGGCAGGATCGCCGGATGTCGCGGGCTCCCATGGCGAGCCCGCGCGGATCAGCCAGAACCGGTCGTCCGGCGCGCCTGCCTGCAGCGTCTCGAGCGCGCGATCGGCCAGATGGTCCAGGATGCGGCGATCTCCGATGACCGCGCCGCTGCTCATGGAATTGTCGAGAACGATCACCACGGCACTGGGCTCGTGGCGACCGCCCGTGCCTCGAATGAAGGGTCGCCCCGCGGCCAGTGCGATGAGCAGGAGCGCGGCGGCGCGTAGCAGCAGGAGGATGAGCTGGCGCAGCTTGATCTGGCGCGCGCTCTCCTTCTCGGCCCGACGGAGATAGCGGACGGCCGGAAAGATGACACGCGGCCCCTGGTGTCTCTGGAAGAGGTGCAGAATGAGGGGAACGGCAATGGCAGCACCCAGAAAGAGCAGCGTTGGTGCGAGAAAGCCCATCAGCCGAGCCGCTCCCGCTTTCGGAGATACGCTCGCAGCGCGTACGCCATCGGCTGATCCGTGCCCACCACGGTGTAGTCGATGCCCTGCGGCGCGAGCGCGTTACGCCACTCGTTGAGCGCATGGCTGACCGCATCACGGTATTCACGCCGCATGTCTGCCACACTCACGGGCAGCTCCTCGTTCGTCTCCGGATCCACGAATCGCGCGTCGGCCAGACCGGGAAGCTCTCGCTCGCCGGGATCGAGCAGATGGAATACCAGAACTTCATGGCCGCGGTGCCGCAGATATCGCAGCGCGAGGCGCGTGGCATCCGGTTCCACGAGGAGATCGGAAAGCAGTACGATGAGACCACGGCGTCGCAGTCGTCCCGCGATGTCACGCAGTGCGCTGGTGGCATCCGTACGGCCGCCACCGCTGACGGCTTCCAGACCCCGCAGCAACTCGTACCAGTGACGACGACCGCCGCGCGCCGGCAGCTGCATGCGTGTTGTCTCATCGAATGCAACGAGTCCGACGGCATCACCCTGGCGCAGCAGCAGGAGCGCGATGCTCGCAGCGAGCTGGCGGGCATACCAGAGCTTCGAAGGGATTGCGCCGTCGGATGCCCACTGCATGGACGCGGACGTATCGAGCAACAGGAGCGCCCGCAGGTTCGTCTCCGCCTCGTACTGCTTGACGTAGTAGCGATCGGACCGTCCGAACATGCGCCAGTCGATGTGACGCAGGTCATCCCCCGGCTGATACATCCGATGCTCGGCGAATTCGACGGAGAATCCGCGATGGGGTGAGCGGTGAAGGCCGGCAATGAACCCTTCCACGACCTGACGCGCGACGAACTCGAGTCCGCCGAGGGCTGCGAGCTCGCGCGGTTCGAGCAGGTCCGCGCGGCCGCGCAGGGACGGATGGGTGTCCGGGTTCGTCGCCATTGAGCCTGCATGCTAGGGCCGGCCTCTGCCGGCGGTCAAACGGATTCGGCGGGGGACTACCCCGGAGGAGCCTTCACGTTACCGAATTCCGTCCGGCCTCGACCGTGAAAGCGCGGCAGCCTATGTTCATGCGCGTCCCGCGAGGTACGGACCGAAACCGGAGCGGAGGATTCATGTCGTTCGTTCGGACGCTCGTAATGCTGGCGAGTGCAGTGTCCATCATTCTCGTTGCGTATGCCTTCGGCCACGGCCTCTCCACTGGTGAACTGAAGCACTTCGTGGTGTCCGCGATGGCGCTCGGTGCGGCAGCGGTACTGGTCTTCCTCCAGGTTGGCATCGGAAGCAAAGAGGATTCGATTCACGGTTGAGGTGATCGTGCGCGTTGTCCTTGCCCTTTTCCTGCTGCCGTCGTGCGTGGGTGCGCAGAATGGCCGGCAGACGGCCGCGGAACCGCCCCGCATGGGCGTTCCCGAGGCCGTCGCAACCATCACTCCGGTGGACTTTCGCGCCAGAATCGGTTTCCTGGCCGACGATGCGCTGCGCGGACGCGGCACGCCCAGCCCCGGACTGGAGGTGGCTGCCGCCTACATCGCGAGCGAGTTTCGCAGTCTGGGGCTGATGCCGGCCGGTGATGGCGAGACCTACCTGCAGCGCTGGCCGCTCGAGGGTAGCGACTCGACGCTCACGGCGCCGAATGTCGTCGCCATTCTGCGAGGCAGCGATCCCGTTCTGGCCGACACGTACGTCGTTTTCAGCGCGCACATGGATCACGTCGGAGTGGGCGCACCTGACGCATCCGGTGATTCCATCTACAACGGCGCCGATGATGACGCGTCCGGTACGTCAGCCGTGATCGAGCTGGCAGAGGCCTTCGCCTCGCTCGCCGAGACCACGCCGCGCTCGCTCATTTTCCTCACGGTGAGCGGTGAGGAGAGAGGTCTTCTCGGATCCGAGTATTTCGCCGAACACCCTCCGGTGCCAGCCGAAAGCATTGTCGCGAACATCAACATCGACATGATCGGCCGCAACTCGCCGGACAGTGCCGTGGTGATCGGGCAGGAGTATTCGTCGCTCGGTCCTCTCGCTGTCAGCACCGCCGAGGCATACCCGGAGCTGCGTCTCACGGTAGGACCGGATCCCTGGCCCGAGGAGCGCTTCTTCTTCCGCAGCGATCACTTCCATTTCGCCCGGAAGGAGATACCCGCCCTCTTCTTCTTCACGGGCGTTCACGAGGATTACCACAAGCCATCCGATCACGTGGAGCGGATCGATGTCGACAAGGCGGCCCGCATTACGCGGCTGATCTTCCACATCGGCCACGCCATCGCCACGGACCCGGAACCACCGCGCTGGACCGATGATGGCCTGGAACAGATTCGCCAGCTGACGGGATCACGCTGACATCGGTCCACCGTACTGCGGCGCCCCGGCTCACATTGTTGGCCGAGCCGGGGCGCCGTTATACTTCATGGCTGGACGTTGGTGGATAACCCGTTGAACCACAGGCACATCAGGAGCGCGCGTGCGCCTCGACCGCATCCGGAACTTCTGCATCGTCGCGCACATCGACCACGGCAAGTCCACCCTCGCGGATCGCCTTCTGGAACATACCGGCACGCTCACGCACCGGGAGATGGATCAGCAGGTGCTGGACAGCCTGGATCTCGAGCGTGAACGCGGCATCACCATCAAGCTGCACGCCGTGCGCATGCAGCATCGCGCCGCGGACGGTGAGATCTATCAGCTGAATCTCATCGATACACCGGGACACGTCGATTTCACCTACGAGGTGTCGCGCTCACTCGCGGCCTGCGAGGGCGCCATCCTTGTGGTGGATGCGTCGCAGGGCATCCAGGCACAGACACTCTCCAACCTGTTCCTCGCCCTCGACGCTGGGCTCGAGATCATCCCCGTACTCAACAAGATCGATCTGCCTGGCGCGGAGCCGGATCGCCGCGGCGATGAACTCGTCGAGCTGCTGGGCGTGGATCCCTCCGAGGTGCTTCATGTCTCGGCCAAGGAGGGTACGGGTGTGCCGGCCGTCCTCCAGCGTATCGTGGATCGCATACCGGCACCGAGGGGAGATGCAGAGGCACCACTCCGCGCCTTGATCTTCGACTCGTACTACGATCGCTATCAGGGTGCAGTCCCGATGGTACGGGTGGTCGATGGCGTTCTGCGTCCGGGCATGCGCATCACCTTCGGCGCCACGGACAACGTGTACCCCGTCGATGAAGTGGGATACATGCGCCTGGGCAGGTTCCGTCAGGATGCACTCGAGCCCGGTGAGGTGGGATACCTGCTGGCGGGCATCAAGCGGGTAGCCGATACGAAGGTGGGTGATACCATCCTCGACGCCGACCGCCGTGCCGAAGAACTCCTGCCCGGATACCGGGAAGTGAAGCCCATGGTCTTCAGCGGGCTCTATCCCAGCGTATCGGATGATTACGAGGAGCTGCGCGACGCGCTCGAGAAGCTGAAGCTCAACGACGCCAGCCTGTTCTACGAACCCGAGACCTCCACTGCACTGGGTTTCGGTTTCCGCTGCGGCTTCCTCGGTCTGCTGCACATGGAGATCGTACAGGAGCGGCTGGAGCGCGAGTTCGATCTCGACCTCGTGACCACGGTACCGAACGTGGAGTACCACGTTGTGTTGACCGATGGTTCACACATGGACATCGAGAACCCGAGCGCGATGCCGGACCGTGCGCGCATCGACAGCATCGAGGAACCCTACGTCCGGGCGCGCATCGTCTGTCCGTCGGAGTACATCGGGAATGTGCAGAAGCTGTGTCACGAGCGGCGGGGCGAGTTCCAGGAAATGCACTATCTGGATCCCGCCCGCGTGGAGTTCAC
>Ga0299913_10006166_pt1 | contig 10351 bp, 7 predicted proteins | sample RVTome_9_FD_201360 | JGI IMG/M metagenome (GOLD analysis project Ga0299913, IMG submission 201360) | Soil microbial communities from uranium-contaminated site in the Upper Colorado River Basin, Wyoming, United States - RVT155D38 (version 2) ... | reverse complement strand
ACCACGGTGGCATCGTCCACCGAGATCGGCGTCGAGCGTTCCACGATCGTCCCTCGCGCCAGCTGCCCCCTGTGCGAGAGGAACCGCTCGCGGCGCTCGCCGGCCTCCGTGCGGACGTCGACCTCGCCGAGCGCGGAGGCGAGCGCCGCGAGCCGCCCCCTGAGCTCCTCGGCGAAGCCCTCGAGGTCCTCCGTCCAGCCGGCGGCCACCGGATCATCGATCCCCCCGAGGGCCCGACCGACCACGCCGCTCAGAACTTCTCGCCAGGGAGTCACGTGGACGCCGACGGTGAGGTGGCCCGACAGCACGTCCTGCGCGCGTGCCGTGTGGGGCGTGCCCGTCGGCATGTAGATCGTCGAGCCCGAGATCAGCTTGACCCGCAGGGGATCACGCGTCTCCTCGTGTGGTGCGGCGTGCACCTCCCAGTGCTTGCGGCCGAACGCCTGCAAGACGAAGACGTCGTGGGCGTCCTCGTGCAGGTCGAGTCCCTGGGCGCCGGGGGGCGTGATGTAGGCGTTGACCTGGCACGGGTGCCCGAGATCCAGCTCGAGGTCTCGACAGAAGCGCGCGACCGGTTCGGACCATCGGTGCAGGCCATGGAGCACGATGGTGGCTCCGTCTTCGAAGAACGCCGCGACGCGAGCGGGATCCGCGATGCCGGAGACCTCTCGGGAGCCGGTGCGCCCCGACCGCGTGTAGGAGGACTCCGGGATCTGCTCGCCCACCTTCACCAGCCGGAAGAACGGCGTGCGGAGCGCCGACGACGTGAGGAAGCGGTCGACGTCGTCGAGCGAGAGCAGGTCCTCGAAGCCCGGCGAACCGCCGAGGCGAACCGCCGCCCGTTTCCCCCAGTCGTGCTCGAGGAACGACCGGGGGTCCCCGGTGCAGCGCTCGAGCGAACCGCGCCCGGCGCGGACACGGTCGAGCGTGTCGAGGCTCACGACGTGCCGTCGGTCCCGTCCATGTCGCCGGTGTCGGTGCCGTCGGCGTCCTTGCCGTCGGTCCCGTCCTGGTCGGTGGCGTCGCCATCCTTCTTGTCCGTCGTGTCGCCGTCCGTCCCGTCGCCGTCCACCTTGTCGGGATCGGTCTCGGCCTTCGGCGCGGCAGTCGTCCCGGGCATCACGGTCCGGATGTCTTCGTCGGTAAGCTCCTGCGTTGCGGTCTCGTCCATGTCCAGACCTCCTTTCGCCCCCGGTATACCCGAACGGCGGCCGAGGCGCACGGTCGTGCGTCGTGGAGCTGCGGGCGTTTGCGTCTCGCACGCGTCGGGAATGTCCGGAGAGCAACCCACCAGGAAGGACCAGGATGATGGCCGAACGACAGCTCGACGGCGCGGACGCGATCCTCGCGGAGGCGCGGAAGACGAAGGAGACGGCGGAGCGCATGGCGAACGGGGACGGACCCCCCGGCGAGGCCGACGACATCCGCGTGCTCGCCGGGATGGTGCATCAGGTCGCGGAACAGGTGGAGCGACTCGCGAGCATCGTGAGCGGAGACGAGGCACCCCTCGCGAGATCCGAGGATCCCGACAGCTAGCTGCATCCCGGAGCGCCGAAGCTCCGTATGGTGGTCGGCGATGACCGCTTCCGAGGGCACCGACGATCACGTCCTCGTGAACCGCGCCTCCTGGGACGCGGACGCCGAGAACTGGGTCGAGCGCGGGCGGGTGCTCTGGGCCGCCGACGACATCACGTGGGGCATCTGGGGCGTCCCGGAGTCAGAGCTCGCCCTGCTGCCGGATGTGGATGGCCTGGACGCCGTCGAGCTCGGCTGCGGCACTGGCTACGTGTCCTCCTGGCTCTCGCGGCGCGGCGCTCGACCGGTGGGGCTGGACAACTCGGGGAATCAGCTCACGACGGCGCGGACGTTCCAGGAGGAGTTCGGGATCCGTTTCCCGCTGATCCACGCGGACGCCGAGCGGGCGCCGCTCCGAGACGCGAGCTTCGACCTCGCAGTCTCCGAGTACGGTGCGGCCATCTGGTGCGATCCGTACCGGTGGATCCCCGAGGCCTCGAGGATCCTTCGCCCCGACGGGCGGCTCGTGTTCCTGGGGCATTCCTACATCGCGATGCTGACGTTCCCCGACGACGACCTGCCGGCGAGCGAGCAACTCCAGCGTGACCACTTCGGTATGCATCGCTTCGAATGGCCGGAGGCCACCGACGGCGCGATCGAGTTCGCCCTCACTCACGGCGACATGATCCGGCTGCTCCGCGATTCTGGGTTCGAGATCGAGGACCTGGTGGAGGTCCGAGCGCCGGAGGGCGCCGAGATGCCCACCGATCCGCTCGCCACACCCGCGTGGGCTCGGCGGTGGCCGATCGAGGAGGCGTGGAAGGCTCGCAAGACGAGGTAACCGGCGACCGAGGCCACCCGCTCAGGGCACGCGTTCGGCCGCCGCGAGGAGACCCGCGGCCGTTCGTTCCCACGTCCAGTGTCCGGCGATGAACGAGCTCACGGCTCGACGCAGCTCCTCCCGTTCGGCCTTCGGGAGGGAGAGCAGACGGTCGATGCCCGTGGCCAACCGTCGCACGGCGCCTTCACCCGGCTCGAAGGAGAACAGCCCCGGGCGACCGACCGCGGTCTCCAACGCCGACGCGACCTCCGCCAGACCGGAATGCCGGGCGACCAGCGGGAGCGCGCCGGAGGCGGCCCCCTCGGCCGCGACCATCCCGAAGGCTTCCTGGAGGATCGAGGGAACGACCTGCACATCCATGGCGGCCAGGGCACGTGGCGCGAATCGGTGGTCGAGCAGGCCAGTGAAGGTGACGTCGGGGTGGTTCCCGCTGAGGTCCGGAGTCGCCGACGGATCGACCGGAAGCCCGCCGACGTCCCGCAACCACTCGACGGCCGCTCGATCGCCTCGCCGGAGCCCGATCGCCAACGCCGCGAGCCAGTCCCGGTCCGACCCGAAGCCCACGACGAGCGCGGCGCTGTCGTGCAGGAGTGCCGGCAGCGCCTCGAGGAGGAGTGCGACACCCTTCTGCGGGATCAGCTTGCCGAGGTACCCCACGATCGGCTCGTCCCTCTCGGCGAGCGCGCGGAGCTTGACGGGCGCGTCCGGCTCGGGCACGTCCTCGTCGTACGTCTCGAAGAGCGCCGCGATCGCGCTTCGATCCCGGGCGTCGAGGGCTCGCTCCACCTCTCCGTCCAGGGATGACGGCCGCCCTCGCACCGTGTGCGGGTCGTCCTCGAGAAGCGAGGCGACCTCTCGCAGCGCTTCCACGCGAGGCCGGGGACGGAACGCCGATACGTCGACCCCGGGGGGGACGACGCGCGCCAGCTCTCGCATCTCGGGCACGATCTCCGCATACCGCGCGAGCGCTTCGTGGGTGGGGCCGACGACGGTGCGAGCAGGCTCGAGCCCCTCACGCGCCAGCTCGCGGTACCGGTCCTGCGGCCGGATCGCGTACTCGAGATCGCTCCCGTGGATCTTCGCGACGTAGGCACCCGGACCCAGGGCGCGACGCCCGATCGCGGCCCCCGGGATCCCGTGGCCCACGAACGCGATCTCGGGCTCGTGCGACGCCGCGGCCGCCCCCATCGCCTCGACGTTCGCTCGCAGGTAGCCATCGAGCTCGTCGCCGGTGAGCTCGACGAACGGCCGAACGATCTCGAACCCCTCGTAATGGTCGACGACGAAGACCGGGAGCGTCGTGCCGATGTCCGGACGGAGCAGCACGCACCGCCCGGAGGCGCTCGCGACGTCCGTGTTCGGCTCGAGCTCGGAGGGGCCGTCTCGATCGATCGTGCCGTGGGCGTCGATCCATCGGTATCGCTCGGGATGGCGCTCCTGGCAGAGCAGGAGCACGTCGTGCCCCGCCGCTCGCCAGACCTCGACGATCCGGGCGGTGGCCACGTTGGACCCCGATCCCTCCAGCAGCCATCCGTGCCACACCAAGATCCGCACGCTCCGCATGCTATGTGCGGAGCGGCTGCGAGCGGGAAGGCGGTGCGGAACGCTATCGTGCCGGGCCGAACGAAGGGAGCAGAGGCAGATGCGCGCGTTCAACCCAGCGGGGGTCCCCGGCCCGTTCGGCAGCTACTCGCACGGGATCGAGGTCGAGAGCCCGATGCGGCTCGTCTTCGGGGCGGGGCAGACCGGCGTCGATACCGACGGCCGGATCGGCGAGGACATCGAGGAGCAGTCGCGCCTGCTGTGGCGCAACATCGAGGGGGTGCTCGCCGGTGCCGGCATGGGGATCTCGGACATCGTGCAGCTCACCATGCTGCTCGTGGATCGCAACGACCTGTCGACCGCTCGCTCGGTCCGGGAAGAGTTCCTCGGCGGCCACCGCCCGGCCTCCACCCTCATGTTCGTCGCCGGGCTCGCGCACGCCGACTGGCGGATCGAGGTCGACTTCGTCGCAGCCAGAGCCTCTGGATGAGGGATGACGCGTCACGGGACGAGCGCGGGAGCTTCCCGCTGGAGGCGTTCGCCGAGGAGCTCGCCGGGGCGCGGTTGAATCGCGAGATCGGCACGTCACTGTGGTTCGCGAACGATCACATCCGCGTGTTCGAGGCCTCCAGCGATCCGATGACGGCACGTTCGTCGTCCGCGACTATCCACTCGGTGAGACTCGCTACCTCGAGCCCACCGACATCTCTCCGCTCGTACACGACCTGGAGAACGTCGGAGACACGCTTCTCCGCTTCGTCACCGTCGAGCTCGGTCGTTGAGGCGATCAGATGGCGACCCCGAACGGTGGTGACAGCAGCGGGGTGGTGATCGACATCCACTCCCACGTCATGACGCCCGAGGCACAGGAGCTCGTCCGACCGTTCTTCTCCCCCGAGAAGGACCCGTTCTTCGGATATGCCAGTCCGTCCACGAGGGCGTACAACAAGGTGCACATCCCGGAGATCGTGCCCGCTCTCACCCTGCCCGACGTTCGTTTGCGTGATAATCCGGGTCGGTTCGACGGAGGGGGTCCGCGGATGGTTCGTCGGCTGGCGGTTGTTGGGGCGGTCCTGGCGCTTGTCACGCTCGGTGCGTGCGGCGGGAACGGAGACACGGGCGATGGCGAGAGCGGCACGATGCACTTCGTCTTCTCCCCGGATCCCGTGTGGAACTGGCTGGAGGACGAGGGGATCCTCGAAGAGATGGAGCAGGAGTCGGGGATCACGATCCAGCGCAATGAGTCGGAGGACGAGGTCGCGTTCTTCGCCGGCGGACACGCGGACCTGGTGTCGACGGGCAGCTACGAGACCCCCGTGCTCGAGGCCGAGGCCGGCGTCGAGACCGTGACGATCGGCAAGTACAACAAGGCGAAGGACGTCATCGTCGTCAAGGCCGACTCCGGATACGAGACGTTCGACGACCTCGAGCCGGGATGCAAGCTCGGGGTCGAGTCGGTCAGCGGCTCTACGATCGTGTGGCAGGCACTCGCCCAGGACCTGCACGGCAGGACGATCGGGGAGGGGCCCGACGACATCCAGATGGCGATCACCGACTTCAACACGGCGGTGGACCTGGTGCAGACCGGAGACCTCTGTGCGGGCGTCACGTCGATCTACGACGCGGCGGGAGCCCTGATGGATGGAAGCGTCGTCGGGCTGTACGAAGGGAAGTCCGCCTCCCAGCTCTACGGCGAGGAGTACGTCCCGGGCCACGAGGGCATGAACAGCAACAACTTCGTCGTCCTCAAGAGCTGGTACGACGAGCACCCGGAAGAGGTGGCGTTCTTCCTCGAGGTTTGGGATCGCGGCCTGCAGGAGTGGGACACGAACCGCGACGCGATCCTTGATGCGTATCCGGACGACTTCGGCTACAAGAACCCCGAGGAGCTCGAGTTCCTGAAGCAGTGGTACGAGACGCAGTTCAACGAGTTCACCGAGACGGTGTACCTCGACGAGACGTGGATCGAGGGCGAGCTCCAGGTCACGGACCTGCTCGCCGATGCGGGCCTCGTGCCCGAGGGGCATGTCGCGCCCATCCACGTCTGCGTCGACCCGGAGACCGGTGAGGAGACCTGCAGCCTGCCCGCGTGAGCCGGGTCAGATGGTACGAACCGACACCTGGACAGGGATGACACACCTTCCGTCACCGACATCGAGCAGGCAGAGAGCGTCAGCGCCATCCCGCTCGCGACGGCGAAACGGCCAGCGAGCACCCGATGGAAGGCCACCGCGTACTCCTTGGCCGGGGCCGTGTCGCTCCTGGTGCTCTGGCAGCTGGCGTCCGGGTACAGCCGGACGGAGTTCGACCTGCTGCCCGGCCCCCTCCAGGTGCTGCAGCGGATGGGGGACTACACGTTCGACAACGAGCTCGAGGGCATCGAGGCCGGCTTCGTCCTCGTCAACTTCTGGGAGACCTTCCGCAAGACGTTGATCGGCTTCGCAGGGGGGCTGGCCGTGGGCGTGCCGGTCGGCATCCTGATGGGACGCTACCGGTACGCGAAGAACTACATCTTCGACTTCGTATTACCTCGCGGCGAACGTCCCGCTGACGTCGACGTCGTCGATCGGGAACCGTCCCGAGACGAGCGGCCCGAGCGCGACCCGCCCCGAGGCGACGGCGTCGACCGCCGTCGGGAAGTCCTCGACCCTGGCCGAGCGGGCTCCGACGACCAAGATCTCCTTGCGATAGAGCTCGTAGAAGGTTGCGGATGTCTGAGCTGTCGGGAACGGTGCATCGTATCGAGTCTCAGCGGTCGGCTCCTCGATCCGTGGCGCGCGTCACGCTTGCGTCATCGTGTCGCGATCCGCGAGGCGCTGACAAAGGACCCGCATCAGGGCAAGCGCCGTCTCGGGGCGGTCCCGGAGCATCGACTCGAACTCCCGTCGCCCGATCGAGAGGAGCCGGACCGGCCCCTTCGCGGCGAGGGACGCCATCCTCGGGGCGCTCGTGATCACGGCCATCTCGCCGATCACATCTCCGGTCGAGCGGACGGCCAGCACCTGTTGGTGTCCGCCCGGCTCTCGCAGGATCACCATCACGTAGCCCGAGACGATGATGTGCATCTCGTCGCCCGGTTCGTCCTGCTCGGCGATCGTGTCGGCGTCGCCGAAGCTCCGCTCCGAGGCGATCGCCGCGATCGGTGCGAGGTCCTGGGGGGGCAGGTCGGCGAACAATGCCACCCGCCGGAGGAAGAGCACTCGCTCCATCAACGGGAGCGTCGCCATAGTCTCGGTCATCGTCCCTCCTTGCGTGGTTTCGTCTGCGGCTTCTCCGGCTCCGATCGCCCACTCGGCGCAGGCGCGGATCCACTCGTCCGGGTGATGGGCCGCTCCGTCTCGCCAGTCGCGATCGAGATCCGGAGTGCGGCGGTCGTCCCACAACGAGAGCAACGGGCGAACGAGATCGGGATCGCCGGTCGTTTCGATCACCTCCAAGGCGTTGGCTCGCTGCGCCGCGTTCTCGCCCGAAAGGCTCTCGAGCGCCGTGGAGATCGCGCCGCGATCGGCCAGCAGGGCGAGGGTCCGGATCGCGGTGAGGGCGTGGAGCCGGGACGACGAGAGGAGGGAGTCGCGAAGCAGTCCGAGCCGCTCGTCACCACCTGCCTCGATCGAGTCCGCGAGCCGGCGGTTCTCGAGCGCCCGCGCCGTCGATGCGGCCGCGAGCCTTTGGACGTCCGCTCGCGAGCGCTCCGGGGAGACGGACATCGCTTCGTCCGCGGCCTCCAGCACCTCGCCGCCGCCGGCCATCGCCGCGATGAGGTCGTCGACCCCTCCGATCGGATCCAGGGTGGTCAGCGTTCGCGCGGCTTCTGCTCGCACGGTGGGGATGGGGTCGGAGAGCCCGGCGCGAGCCAGATCTGGGGCCATCGGACTCCGTGACGACGCGAGCGCTTGGAGGGCCGCGACGCGGGCCTCGGCATGGGGCGATCTCGCGAGCCTCGCCAGGATCGTCTCCGCCTCGAGGTCGCTTCCGGCGCCCTCCGGTCCCTCCGGCGGTGCGTCCTTGAGCAGGATCCCTGCCGCGCGAGCCCGCACGAGCCCGTCGGGATCTCGCAAGAGGGCACGAGCCCGGGAACGATCCGCCCGGAGCGCGTCGAGCGCGTCCAACGCTGCGAGGCGGACCTCCGGGACGGGGTCGGTCAGCCGTTCGGGGACCACGTCCGACGCCGCGAACGCCTCGGTCCGGGCGAGCGAGCGCAGGGCCGTCGCCCGGACCTCGGGATCGTCATCGCGCACTCCTCCGATCAGCGCCGGGATCGCGCCCGGAGCATCGAGGTCGCCGAGGATCTCGGCGGCCACGCGACGCACGCCCACGTCGGGGTCCGTCATCGCGTCGATCGCGACCGACGCGGCGGCGAGGTCGGCGCGGGCGAGCCCGAAGGGCTCGCCCCCGCCCGGGGTGCCGCCGAACACGTGTGGCCTCCCCTCCCGAAGGGCGACGAGCAGCTCCTCGGCATAGGCCCTCCGCACCCGGGCCATCGAATACACGGCCGCCGCCGCGGCCGTGAGCCCGATGCCGAACAGGACCCGGGGCGACACCGCGCGTTCACCGATCAGTGCGACGACGCCGGCGAGCACGGTGCCCACCTGGGTCGGTCCTCCGTACAGGAACGCCCGCATGCGGTCGCGGCGGTCGCCGGGCACGGTGTTGATCACGGCCTCCCATGCGCTCGACGCGCCACCCTGGAGCCACACCACCTGGGCGAAGCGGAAGGCGAGGAGGATCGCGAATGTCGAGGCGACCGTGAGCACGCCGAACGCGAGGAGGTACAGGACGGGCAGGACCATCATCACCTTGGGGACTCCGAGCTTCGAGAGCAGGCGGTTCATCACGAGGAGCGACAGGAGCAGGGTCACGGCGGTCGACACCGCGAAGAACAGACCGAGGAACCCGGCCAGGTCGTCCGACTGCGGGTACCGCTCGGCAACCGCACGCGAGAAGGGGAGATACAGGGAGAAGAACAGGAGCGAGAAGAGGACCGACCCCACCGACAGCCAGCGGAGCAGCGGAGATCGAACGGCATAGTGGAGGCCTTCTCGCACGTCGGTCTTCATCTCGGCGATCGCGGAGGTGCGTCGTCGCCGTGAGGGAGGAATGGCCGCATCTGTCATCGCGACCAGCCGTCGGCCCAAGACGACGACGATCCCGAGCGTGCCCAGCCACACGAGGATCAGGTTGTCGGTCCCGAGCCAACCGGCGAGCGGCTTCGTGGCGAGGCCACCCACCACCTGTCCCAGCACGGCGGCGCCGCCGATCAACGGGAAGAACCGCTTGGCTTGCCGGGTATCCGTGACGAGACCGGCGAGTCCCCAGACGGCGAGCCCGAGGAGGAACTCGGATGCTCCGCGGAGCAGCCAGAGCGCCGGATAGATCCACTCCGCGTCCGTCGCCAGGGTCACCCGGGCGACCCCCGCGATGAGCGCGATGGACGCGGGGATCACGAGGAACGTCCGTCCTCGCCCGAGGCGCCCGAGCACCGCCGAGACGCCGAGGGTCGCGACGAACATCGTCACGCCCAGGAAGACGTACAGCACCGGAAGGTCGTCGACCCCACCGCGGGAGAACAGGAGCGCATCGATGCTGCTCGCAGCGATCGTCAACCCGGCCGTCGCCGTCGCGGCCGCGGCCGCGGCCAGGCCTACGGTCCTGCGTTCGTCCGGCCGGAGCCCCAGCACACGCACCATGGTTGTGGCATATCGTTGCAGGCTGAGGGGAGCGAGAAGCGACGATGCCGAAGGCGACGGTCCCGGAAGAAGAGTGGCGCGCCTGCCTCGTCGGCACGGCGCGACACATGGTCATGGCCCGAAGAACATTCGGGCTCGTGCCGTCCAACCCGAGGTGCAAGTTCTGCAGCGTCCCGTTCCGTGGCCCGGGCGGATTCGTCTTCCGTCACCTCTCGGAGAAGTACGCGCCGTGGGACAAGAACCCGAACCTCTGCCGGCGATGCGTGATCGGCCTCGGTTCCGCGGAGGTCATGGGGGCTGAGGTCGACGTCTCCTTCCTCTTCGCCGACATCCGCCGGTCCAGCGAGCTCGCGAGGCAGATGGGGAACCTCGAGTTCACGCATCTGATGCAGCGCTTCTATCGCGTCGCCACCGACGTCCTCTTCGACCACGAGGCACTGCTCGACAAGTTCGTGGGTGACGAGGTGGTGGGTTTCTTCCTTCCCTTCATGGCGGGGGAGAGCCACCCCCGCGTGGCGGTGGAAGCGGCGCGGGCACTCTTCCGCGCCGTCGGCTACGGCTCGGAGGAAGGACCCTGGCTCCCGCTGGGGGCGGGTATCCATACGGGGGATACCTTCGTCGGGTACGTCTCGCGCGGGGAAGCGAGTGAGTTCACGGCGCTTGGCGACACGATCAATGTGGCGGCGCATCTGGCCGCGCAGGCGAAAGCTGGTGAGATCTTGATCACCGACGCGGTGGCGGCGTCGCTCGAGACCGAAGGTCTCGA
>Ga0299913_10006165_pt1 | contig 10353 bp, 8 predicted proteins | sample RVTome_9_FD_201360 | JGI IMG/M metagenome (GOLD analysis project Ga0299913, IMG submission 201360) | Soil microbial communities from uranium-contaminated site in the Upper Colorado River Basin, Wyoming, United States - RVT155D38 (version 2) ... | reverse complement strand
ATGCATACGACAAGGTGGCGGTCATTGCGTCCACCGAAGTCTCGAGCTTCGCCTTCGATCAGCTGGTGAGCGCGCCGTCGCTCGGCCACATCACCGTGAGCGACCAGCCGACCGCTCGTCCGCAGGAAAGTGGGAGCTAGCGCGACCGAAGGACGCGGACGAGGAACTTGGGGTTGCCCACTAAGTAACGCTTCCACATGCGTCTCGGCTCCTTGACGAGGCGATGCACCCACTCGATGCCCAGGCGCTGCATCCAGTGAGGGGCGCGCGGGACGTGGCCGGTCTGGAAGTCGAAGAACGCGCCCACCCCGATGCCGAGGCGCGCGCCGGTGTCGGCCAGGCGGCGGTGGAGCCACCGTTCCTGGAGGGGATTGCCCATACCGACCATCACCACTCCGGCCCCCGATGCGCGGATTTCGGCGACGACCGCGTCCTCCTCGGCTGCAGAGAAGTGCCCGTCGCGCACTCCCACGATCTCCAGGCCCGGGATCTTGGCGCGTAGCAACGCCGCGGCATGGTCCGCGACACCAGGCTTGGCTCCGAGGAAGTACACGTTCCAGTTGCGCGCGACCGCCCGCTGGAGCACGAGCGGACTGAAGAAGTTGCCGTTGAGGTCGATCGGGAACCGCTCCCCCAGGAGCCGGGCCGCCAGCATCACACCCTTGCCGTCGTTCAGTACCATGTCCGCCGAACGAAGGACGTCGCGATACGCGCGATCCTCGGAGGCGAGGTTGACGGTGTGCACGTTCACGTGCGCCACCATCGCCGGCTCATCTCGGTTGTAGAGCCGCTCGACCTCGTCCAGCGCCGATGCCACATCCAGGCGCGCGAACGGGATTCCAAGGATCTCGATCGTGGGGAATGTGCTGCTCACGGCGCCCGAGTATGACCGCCTTACGATGACCTCGTAACAAAGGAGAGCAGGTGCCCGACACACCCCGGATAGTCATCATCGGCGCAGGCCCGTGTGGCCTGGGCGCTGCTCGCGAGCTCGTGGGCCTCGGCCACGAAAACTGGGTCCTGTGCGAGGCGACCGGAACCGCCGCAGGGCACGCCGGGTCGGTCGTGGACCCGCAGGGCTTCACGTGGGACTTCGGCGGTCACGTCGTCTTCAGCCATTTCGGCGAATTCGACAAGATCCTGGAAGAGACGATGGGCGACGAGGTCTACCACCACGAGCGCTCGTCCTACATCCGCTTCGACGACCGCTGGGTCCCCTATCCGTTCCAGAACAACCTCCGCTACCTGCCGTCGGAGCCCGCTTACGAATGCTTGATGGGCCTGATCGAGGCGCCGGGAGGCAATCCCGAGACCGACTTCGCGCTATGGATGGAAGAGACCTTCGGCGGCGGCATCACGCATCACTTCATGCGGCCCTACAACTTCAAGGTGTGGGCCACGCCTCCCGAGCGCATGCAATCGAAGTGGATCGGCGAACGCGTCAGTGTGGTCGACTACGGGCGCGCTCTGCGGAGCATGGTGTTCTCCGAAGACGACGCCGCGTGGGGGCCGAACAACCTCTTCATGTTCCCCGCCGTTGGAGGCACCGCCGAGATCTATCGCCGCCTCGCCGACAGCTTGGGCGAGCGGATCAACTACAAGCGTGAGCTCGTGCGGTTAGACACGGAGCGCAAGGTCGCCCACTTCTCGGACGGAAGCGACGAGAGCTACGACCATCTCATCTCGACGGTGCCGATCGACAAGCTCGTAAGGCTGTTAGAACACTGCCCCGACAACATCCGAGCCGCCGCCGACGAGCTGGAACACAACGGCGTGTACATGGTGGGGATCGGTTACGAGACGCCCCTGAAGGACGACAAGTCGTGGATGTACTTCCCTCAGGAAACCGCTCCGTTCTACCGGGCGACGAACTTCGCGAAGTACTCGCCGAACAACGTGCCCGACGGGGAGACCGCGCGCTACTGCTCGTACATGACGGAGATCTCCTACTCCCGCTACAAGCCGGAAACGACCGACGGACTAGCCGAGCGGGTCGAAGAAGGGTTGCGTGCCGCAGGTGTCGTCGAGGGCCGGCCCAAGATCGTATCGATGCACGTCGAGGACCTCGGCTACGCGTATCCGGTCCCCACGCTCGCCCGCGATGGGGCTCTCGCCAAGATCCAGCCGTGGCTCATGTCCCACGACATCTACTCGCGGGGCCGGTTCGGGTCGTGGAAGTACGAGATCGGCAACATGGACCACGCCGTGAAGATGGGCCTGGATGCCGCGCGGTTCCTCGTGAATGGAACGCCCGAAGAGCTCTGGACTTTGTGAAGCGTCCGCTCGTCCTCGCCCTTATCACCGTCACACTCATCGCCGGCGCAACGTTCGCGTTGAGCCGAGACGACGACGACGTCACTTCCAACGGCCTCCCGTCATCACCGCTCGCCGGTGAGCACTGGTTCGAGCAGTCCTGCGAGTTGCCCCTCGAGCTGCTCGAGCGGATCGAGCGCGGCACCGTGATCGGCAAGTCTGCCGACATCACCTATGTCCCGGCGTTCCCGAACTATTTCGGGACCTTCGCCGTCTCGACCCATTCGGGGCCGTGGGACTACCTCCAGCGGGTTCCGCTCGTCTTCTACGGGCCGGGCTATGTCGAGGGTCACGGCGACATGACGCTCGACCGGCCGGTGACGGTGGCCGACATCGCTCCGACGCTCGCCGAGCTGCTGGGGACCGACCTTCCCGGAGAACGGGCGGGTGTCCCGATCACCGAAGCGCTGGTGGACCCGGAGGACCGGGCTACTCCCCCGAAACTGATCGTGCTCGTCGTGTGGGATGGCGCCGGGTGGAACGTCCTCGAAGAATGGCCCCAGGCATGGCCCTTCCTTCGCAGCCTGATGGAGGACGGCACGTCGATCCAGGACGCGGCCGTCGGTTCGTCGCCGTCGGTGACGCCGGCGGTGCACACGACGATGGGAACCGGGACCTTCCCCGCGCAACATGGGATCGTGGATATCCCGATCCGCAACGGGAACCGGGTTCCGGATTCGTTCCCCGACAAGTCGGCTCGGTTCCTGGAGATACCAACACTCGCGGACAGCTTCGATGCGGAGGTCGACAACGCGGCGAAGGTCGCCATGATCGCGGAACGGGGGTGGCACCTCGGGATGATGGGTCACGGTTCGCTCCTCGACGGAGCCGACAAGGACATCGCCGTCATGAGCCAGGGCGGTGCCGGCGAACTGACGACGAACGAGTTCTACTATCGCTTACCTCGTTACCTGCGAAACGTTCCAGGGTTCGAGGACGACATCGCTGCGGTCGACGCGTCGGATGGGAAGAGCGACGGGCGGTGGAGGGGTCATCGCATCCCCGAGCTACACCGCGCCGGTGCAGCCAACCCCGTGTGGACCCGGTTCCAGGCCCGGCTCATCGAGACGCTCGTCCGGCGCGAGCGCTTCGGTGCGGACGACACCCCCGACCTCCTCTTCACGAACTTCAAGGAGATCGACCTGATCGGCCACGTCTACAACATGGTCAATCCCGAGATGCGCTCGATCCTTCGCCACTCGGACGCGTCGCTCGAGCGCCTCGTGTCGTTCCTCGACGACCAGGTGGGATCCGGCGAGTGGGTCCTCGCCTTCACCGCGGACCACGGCTCGGGTCCCGACCCCCGCACGATCGGCGCGTGGCCCATCTCGATGCCACAGCTCCAGGTGGATGTCGCGACCGCCGTCGGGGTAAGGGTGACGAAGCTGTTCCAGGCGCAGCGGCCCACCGGGATGTGGTTCCATCCCCCGACGATGGCGAAGAGGAAGGTCGACCTTGCCGAGATCGCCGAGCTGTTGCTCGACTACCGCATAGAGGACAACGTGGAACCGAACCAAGTCGTTCCGTCGGAGTACGCGAGCCGATCCAAGGAACGGTTGTTCGCGGCCGCCTTCCCAACGAGCGCGCTGCCCGACGTGATGGCGTGCGCCCGGGGGCGCGCGTGACGTTCGGTCGCAAAGCTATCGCCCTGTGGGTCGTCGCGACCTCGGCGGTGGTCTCGTTCGCGTGGGCATCCAGTGAGGAAGCACCCAGCCCCGATGGAGCCGCGCCGACGCAAAGTCCGGCGCAGATCGCTACACCGGAACCTCGCCGCGTTCTCGGCGAGCGTGTGCCGAGCGGGTGGCGAGCGGCGACCTGCTCGCTCGAGCCGGAGCTTCTCCGCAGAACGCTGCGTGGCTATTACCCACACCGCTCCCCCGAGGTCACGTTCGTCCCGGAAGAGCCTCACTTCTTCGGCGATTTCAAGAGCGCCACCACCCATTCGGGACCGTGGGACTACGTGCAGAAGATCCCCCTCGTCTTGTACGGGCCCGGGTTCATCCGTACTCGTGGGGACGTCACACTCGGGCGCGAGGTCACGATCGCCGATCTCGCACCGACGTTCGCCAGGCTTCTCGGCGTTTCGTTCCCCGGCGCTCGCCCGGGCCGCCCGTTGACCGAAGCCTTGATTCCCAAGGACCAACGGCCGGGGCGGCCACGTCTGATATTTACCGTCGTGTGGGACGGTGGCGGTTGGAACACGCTTCTCGAGTGGCAGAACACGTGGCCCAACCTGCGCCGGATCATGGATCGCGGGACGTCGATCTTGGACGCGGTCGTGGGATCCAACCCGTCGGTAACACCGGCGATCCATGCGAACCTCGGAACCGGCGCGTTCCCTAACCGCCACGGCATCGTCAGCATCCCGCAGCGGCATGGCGCGCGGATCGAAGACTCGTGGAGCGGGCACAGCCCCCGAAACCTCATGATCAAGACCCTTGCCGACATGTACGACCCCACCACGAACAACCGTGCCAAGATCGGTCTCCTCGCGGAACAGGACTGGCATCTGGGGATGATCGGGCACGGGGCCGCCCTGCGCGGGGGTGATCGAGACGTCGCGGTTCTCACCCGCACGTCTCCGTTCCAGACGAACCCCGATTACTACCGGCTTCCCGGCTACATCCAGAACGTCCGGGGGTTCAGATCCGATGTTCGCACCGTCGACAAGAGCGATGGCAACCCCAACGGGAAATGGCTGGGCCACACGTTGCCGAAGGATCGCTCGACCGGTTTCGCGAATCCTGCGTGGACCCTTTACCAGATGCGGCTGCTGCGCACGCTGTTGAACCGTGAAGGCTTCGGGCGCGACCGCGTGCCCGACCTCTTCTACACGAACTTCAAACAGATCGACGAGGTCAGTCACGCCTACTTCCTCCAGTCCCCCGAGATGAAGTCGACGATCCCGTTCTCGGACGCCGCGCTCGCACGGATCGTCCGGTGGCTGAACAACAATGTGGGCGAGCGGCGCTGGGTCTTGGCGATGACTGCGGATCACGGGGTGGGGCCGAAGTTCACCGAGGTCGGAGCATGGGCGATCGACATGCAGGAGCTCCAGATCGACATCGCCATCCACTTCCGAACCCGCGTCACCGAGCTGTTCGACAGCCAGCGGCCCCAGGGATTCTGGGTCGACCGCGCCGCGCTGCGACGGAACGGCATCACCCGGGCCGAGATCGCCAACTTCCTGCTGGACTACCGGGTTCGCAATAACGTTGCCGACGACCAAAGGATCCCAAAGGGCTACCGCGGGATGATGGACGACAGGTTGTTCCGGGCCGCATGGCCGACGGGGAAGATAACGAGCATGTCCGATTGTGGAGGAGGACGCCGATGACGACACCGAACGTGTTCATGCTCGTTGTCGACTCGTTACGAGCAGACGCCGTCAACGGCGACCACATCGTGACCAAGAACTTCGATTCGCTGGCGGCGCGAGGCACGTCATTCTCGCAGGCGATCTGCACGTGCACCACGACGACCCCGTCGTTCTCCTCGCTGCTGACGGGCTGCTACCCGCCGAAGCACGGGGTCCGTGGCCTCAAGGGATACCGGCTCGCGCCGTCGTTGACGACGATGGCCGAGGCGTTCACGGCGGCGGGCTATCACACCGCCGCCGAGGTGTGCGGTCCGTTGCTCAAGGAGACCGGGATCCTGCGGGGCTTCTCGCACCCGCAGCACCGCAAGGCATACCGGGTCCCATTCTTCGAGTGGCGCGACCGGGTACTGGCTCGTATGGATGCGTTCCCGGACCCCTGGTTCTTGATGCTCCACATCTGGGAGGTCCACCGCCCCTACCGCGCCCCTCCCGATTTCGTGAAGCGCAACGATCGGATCGGTTACGAGGCCGCCGTCGCGGCGACCGACGAATGGCTCGGACCCGTATTCGAGGCGGCGGGCGATGCACTCCAGATCGTTACGGGCGACCACGGCGAGAGCTACGCGAACTCCCAGTTCGGCACGAGGGCACTGGGCATAGCGAGGAAAGCCCGGCGAGCGATGCGCCTCAACAGGTGGCTGCCGGCGATGGACAAGAAGCTCGCGGGGATGGCGGTCGGACATGGGTTCGCGTTGCACGAGCACCTCATCCGGGTACCCCTGATCCTCGCGGGGCCGGGGGTCGCGAACGCGCGAGTGAACGATCAGGTGCGCCACATCGATCTGTTCCCGACGGTAGCCGAGCTATGCGGCCTCGATAAGCCCACAGGTATCGACGGCCGGAGCCTCGTGCCGTTTATGAACGGCTCCTCATTGCCGGAGGAGCCCGCTTACATGGAAGCGGTGGGGGTCAAGCTCGAAGGACGGAGCATCATCGGTGCTCGCGTCCCCGACTGGAAGCTGCTGATGCCCGGTGGGGGCCGGCCGTCCTTGCACAAGCTGGACGGTGCGGACGGGCCCGACGAGAAGCGGAACCTCTACAGCCGCTATCCCGAGGTTGCCGAGCGGCTCAAGAGCTACATCCATTCGGTGCAGGCCACCGAGCGCGAGCCAGAAGCCGGCTCGGGGATGTCGAGCGCGGAGGAAGCCATCGTTGAGCAGCACCTGCGCGACCTCGGCTACCTGTAAGGAGCACTAGATCCGTGCCCACCCCATTCTTCATCGTCGGCTCGGCTCGGTCCGGCACAACACTGCTGCGACTCATCCTGAACGCGCATCCCGACGTCGCGGTGCCTCCCGAATCACGCTTCATCGTCGAGTTGTTCACCGGCGACGACGACGTCGACGCGCGCGCGTTCCTCGACCGTCTCGGAGCTCACCACCGCTTCCACACGTGGGAGCTGCCCATCGAGGCGGTGCGCGAGGAGATCGGCGACGCGACGCGGCTCCCCTACGCCGAGGCGATGGGGGCCGCGTTCCGGGCCTACGCGCGCGATCACGGCAAGAGCCGGTGGGGGGACAAGACGCCTCGTCACGTCGAGCACATCCCATTGCTCGCGGGCCTGTGGCCGGCCGCGCGTTTCATCCACCTGATCCGCGACGGACGCGACGTCGCTCGTTCCTATGCCGACGTTCCCTTCGGCCCCAAGACGGTCGGCAAGGCCGCCAAGTTGTGGGCCGATCGAGTGCGGACGGGTATCAGAGACGGCCGTCGCCTCGAACAGGGGCGCTACCTGGAGATCACTTACGAAGATCTCGTCGACGATGCGGAAGGTGAGACCAAAGACGTCTGCGATTTCCTGCAACTGGACTTCGATTCGGGGATGCTCGACTACACGGAGCGAGCGCGTGACTCGGTGCTACCGCGCGCGTCGATGTACAACCCGAATGTCACCCAGAAACCGTCGCGCATCCGTTCGTGGCACGAGTCCATGGCGCGTGGCCAGGTCGAGATCTTCGAAGCGGTTGCCGGCGATGTGCTGTCGGAGCTCGGCTACGAGCGCGCGTTCCCGGAGCCGAGCTCGAAGGCACGCCTGATCGGGAAACTGGGAGCCGCCGGCCTACCCTTCGGCCGCTTGAAAGGTTCGCGGAAGAGCTCCGATCTAGGAGCTGCGCGGGAGGATCGTTAGGGCCAGTTGGCGGGACTGGGCGATCAGGCGGCCGCCGGCGCTCCAGAGCTCGCCGTCTTCTTCGAAGAAACCTTCGCTCGCGAGCTTGGAGCTGAACCGGCCGAGGTAGAAGTCGTCGGGTCCCACCCCCTCCAGGGGCAGCTGCGTCCGGAAGTGGACGGTCAGGTCGATCGTCGGGGCCACGAGCGGCTCGGTTGCCACGGGGAAGACCGCGGGGGCCCATGCATCCATCAGGGTCGCCACGACGATCGCGTCGGCCGTCTCGGGCGGACGCAGGCGGAACCAGCCGCCGACCACTGCCTCGTCGGCGCCGCTGAACGGAGGGCTCCCGAGGCACCAGCGCATGTCGAAGTTGCCGAGGAAGGGGGGCATGTTGTCACCTTCGGCAGGGACGGGGAACGACTCGGCCGGCGAGGGGCATTCCGGCATCTGGGAGTCGTCGAACGTGAAATCCGCCCAGGGGACCGAGAACGCCGCCAACGAGGTGGCGACCAAGCGTCCGCCCTGCGTGACGCGCGCCGACATCGCGGTCATCGACTTCCCGGACCGCTCGATGGCGGTCGCGATCTGGAGCGATCCTTCTTCGGGAGCCGCGACGAAGTGGGTCGTGAACGACCTGATGTGACGATCCAGGTCGTCGAGCGTGGAGGTCAACGCTCGCAGGATGAGTGACGCCAGGTAGCCACCGTGGGGCCCGCGGACCACCCACCAAGCGGGGTCGATCGTCCCTTCGTAGGTGTTGTCGTCGACGCGTCGCAGCGCGGTTGCGGCCGAGAACGTCGGTCTCATGGCGCGAAGCATGACGCACCCGAGCACTCCGAGTAGCTCGCTATCCGGGCCGACAGCGCCTCGATCTCGGGATCGTTGGACGGGTCGCGGTCCCCCAGCAGGTTCCGCAGCTGCCACGGGTCCGTGGTCAGATCGTAGTACTCGCGCGCCATGATGCGGCCGTTGCGCGCGTAGTACTCGACGTACTGGAACTCCTTCGTGCGAAGTGAACGCCAGTCCGGCAGGCGCACACGCCAGTTCTCGAGCTGTTCGATGTAGAGCTCGTCACGTTCCTCGTCCGCCAGCAGCGACCGACCGTCGACCGGATAGCGACGGTCGGGGATCAAGCCGGCTACCTCCATGATCGTGGGCGCGAGATCGATGTTGGCAACGAGTGAATCGTTGGTGACGCCCGGGTCGACGCGTCCCGGCCACCGAATCATCAGTGGCGCGGCGATCGATTGCGTGTACGGGAGCCGCTTGGCGAAGAAGCCATGCTCGCCCCACAGCAGCCCCTGGTCCGAGGTGAAGATGGCGAGGGTGTCGTCGGCTTCGCCGAGGCGAGTAAGCGTCTGCATCACCTTTCGCACGAGATCGTCCACCGACATCAGCGTGCGGAGCTGCTTGCGTCGCAGTATCTCGGTCTTGTCGAGATCGAATGGCCGCGGGACGAACCCGGGCTTGTCGCCCAGATTGCGCTCGTCGATCGCAGGGTTCCGGTCCCACGGAGGAACGGGGGCCGCTCGGTACTTCGGCGAGATGTGGAAGGGAGCGTGTGGTGCCACCGGGGCGACGTAGAGGAACCATGGCCGTTCGTCCGGTCTCTCGAAGGACTTCAAGAGTCGCTGCGCTTGCTTTGCGATGTGATACGTGGAGTACTCGTTCGTCGGGGTGACGCGCCCGTTCACGTTGAACGGCTTCCCGTAGTAGCGGCCCGAGTACGACACCCACTTGTCGAACTGCGGTGGATCCTCTTCGACGGACCACGAGTTGAGGTACTTGCCGACCAGCGCCGTGGTGTAATCCGTCTCCTCGCCGAAGTAGTACTGCAACGTCGAGCGCGTCCGCAGGTCGTGGCTGTCCTGATTCTTGAGAACTCCGTGGTTGTGGGCATACATGCCGGTGAAGATCGAGGCGCGGGACGGACAGCACAACGGCGTGGTGGCGAATGCGTTCGAGTATGTCGTTCCCTGCTTCCCGAACCATCTCCGGGTGGCCGGCATCACGTCGAGTGTGTCCGCGCGTTGGTCGTCCGTGACGATCAGGAGGACGTTGGGACGAGGATCGGGGGTTCCCCGAGGGTCGGGTCGGGCTTCCGGCTCGCCATCCGGTGTGCACGCGACCATGACGAGGATCAGAAGCGCGGTGAGTACGCGCATCAGGCCGGGATGAACGAGAGCCTGATCGTTCGCCGGGGATTGTCGCGGTTGGTGTCCACGAACACCACGCTCTGCCACGTCCCGAGCATCAGATCCCCACCGACCACCGGGATGGTGACCGAGGGGCTGATGAACGCCGGAAGGAGATGATCCGCACCGTGCCCGGGTGACCCGTGCGAGTGGCGATAGCGGTCGTCACGCGGAAGCAGGCGCTCGATCATCGCTTCCAGATCGGCCTCCGATCCCGACCCCGTCTCCATCAGTGCGATACCGGCGGTCGCGTGGGGCGCGAACACGTGAAGGAGGCCGTCGCCGCTGCCGCTTGCGAACGACCGGACCTCGCGTGTCACGTCGACGAAGCGGCGGTCGCCGGTGTCGAAGCTAAG
>Ga0299913_10006164_pt1 | contig 10353 bp, 9 predicted proteins | sample RVTome_9_FD_201360 | JGI IMG/M metagenome (GOLD analysis project Ga0299913, IMG submission 201360) | Soil microbial communities from uranium-contaminated site in the Upper Colorado River Basin, Wyoming, United States - RVT155D38 (version 2) ... | reverse complement strand
CGCGAGGCTGGGCGAGGCGGTCGGCCGCGAGCCGCTGGTCCTCGATTCCGGGCCGGAGCGGATCGAGTCGGTCGGGATCGTCACCGGGGGCGGCGGCTTCGCGATCCACGAGGCCGGTCCGCTCGGACTCGACGCGCTCGTGATCGGCGAGCCCAGCGAGCCGCTGATGGGGGAGGCGCGCGAGTACGGCGTCCACCTGATCGCCGGCGGCCACTACGCGACCGAGACCGCCGGCATCCGCCGCCTCGGCGAGCTCGTCGCCGAGCGCTTCGCCGTCGAGCAGCGGTTCATCGACGTCCCGAACCCGATCTAGCGTCCGCCGGCCGGCCGCCTTCCGGGCGCGCAAACGGCCGCATATTGCGGCCAAAAAGTTGACACGTCGGCCGCAGCCGATATACATCTACAGGAAGGATGTAGACGAGAGAGAGGTAGATATGGCCGTTCACCTGACGCCCTCGGAGATCGCCGACGAACTCGACATGAAGCGCCGGGATGTCCTCAAGAAGGCCGTGGAGATGAACGTCCCGGTGCTGAAGGGAAGAATCGACAAGACCCTCTTCGAATCCTCCCTGAAAGCGATGCGCGCGCGCGACAAGAGCGCCACCGCCTAGCTTCTCTTCCCTCTTCGTTGGGCTGGCCGCGCGGCCAGCCGCGCAATAGACTTCCTGCCGAGGCCGTCACGGGACGGCCGATTCGCGACCCAGAGGAGAGAGTCAGCGATGGAGACAGCGACGGTCGAACGGCAGGCGACCGAGGTTGCGACCGGGAGCAAGACGCTCGCGGACCTCCTCCCCCTCGCCGTCCGCAAGCACGGACCCGCCAAGGCGGCGATGTACAAGGACGCCTCCGGCCAGTGGGTGACCAAGACCTACCGGGAGGTCGGGGAGATCATCCAGGCGCTCTCGCTCGGCTTGATCGAACTCGGGATCGAGAAGGGCGACAAGGTCGCGATCCTGGCCAACACCAGGCCCGAGTGGACCTACTTCGACTTCGCCGCGCTCAGCGCCGGCGCCACCGTCGTCCCGATCTACCAGACCAACTCGCCGGACGAGTGCCAGTACGTGCTCGAGAACTCCGACTCGGTCGCGGTGATCGTCGAGGACGCCGACCAGCTGGAGAAGGTGCGCCAGGTCAGGGACCGGTGCCCGAAGCTGGAGCACGTGATCCTGATGGAGGGCGAGGCCGCCGACGCGATCTCGATGGAGCAGCTCTCGGCCCGCGGCTCCGGGCAGTCCGCCGCCGACTGGGAGAAGCGCTGGAGCTCGGTGACTCCGGACGACATCTGCACCTTCATCTACACCTCGGGGACCACGGGCCCGCCGAAGGGCTGCGTGATCTCGCACGGCAACTACCGGGCGATGCTCGACATGGTCCACGAGGCGAACGTCCTCGGCGACGACGAGCTCACCTACCTGTTCCTGCCGCTGGCCCACTCGTTCGCGCTGCTGATCCAGCTCGGCACCTTCGACCTCGGCGCGACCCTGGCCTACTGGGAGCGGGATCCGCTCAAGATCGTCCCCAACCTGAGCGAGGTCAAGCCCACCTACTTCCCGTCGGTCCCGCGCATCTTCGAGAAGATCTACACCGCGGCGACCGGCAGCGTCGAGAAGGAGGGCGGCCTGAAGAAGGTCATCTTCAACTGGGCGATCGGGGTCGGCCGCAAGTTCCGCGAGCGGGAGCGGGCGGGGAAGTCGATCGGCTGGCTCCTGCGCAAGCAGTACGCGTTCGCGGATGAGCGGGTGCTCTCCAAGATCCGGGGGCTGTTCGGCGGCAACCTGAAGCTCGCGGTCACCGGCGCCGCCCCGATCAACCCGGAGATCCTCCGCTTCTTCGACGCCGCCGGAGTGCTCGTGGTCGAGGGCTGGGGCATGACCGAGACCTCGACCGCGGCGACGATCAGCCGCCCGGAGGAGTTCAAGTTCGGCACTGTCGGCAAGCCCTTCTCGCAGTGCGAGGTGAGGATCGCCGACGACGGCGAGATCCTGGTCAAGGGCCCGAACGTGTTCAAGGGCTACTACAAGAACGAGGAGGCGACCAAGGAGACGATCGTCGACGGCTGGCTGCACACCGGCGACATCGGCGAGGTCGACGAAGACGGGTACCTGAAGATCACCGGCCGCAAGAAGGACATCATCATCACCGCGGGGGGCAAGAACATCACCCCGGCGAACCTCGAGGCCGAGATCAAGCAGAGCCAGTGGGTCTCGCAGTGCGTGGTGGTCGGCGACCGCCGCCCCTACCTGGTCGCGCTCATCACCCTCGACATGGAGGAGTGCGCGAAGCTCGCCGAGGAGCGCGGCTGGCCGGCCGACCCCGCCGAGCTCGCCCGGAACGACGAGATGCGGGCCCTGCTCCAGCAGCACCTCGACGGCGTGAACGAGAAGTTCGCTCGGGTCGAGCAGGTGAAGCGGTTCGAGATCCTCCCCGCCGACCTCTCCCAGGAGGGCGGGGAGCTGACGCCGACCCTGAAGGTGAAGCGAAACGTCGTCGCCGACAAGTACGAGCCCCAGATCGAGAAGCTCTATACCTAGCTTTCTGGTCGCCCCGGACTCCTTCAAGGGGACCCTGGAAGCGGCGGAGGTCGCCGCGGCGATCGGCGACGGAGTCCGAGCGGCGGGCGCCGAAGCCGACCTCTGCCCCGCCGCCGACGGCGGCGAGGGCACAGTCGCCGCCCTGCTCGCGGCCCGCGGGGGAGAGCGCCGCCCCGCACGGGCCCACGACCCGCTCGGCCGCGAGATCGAGGCCGAGTTCGCCCTGCTCGCCGGCGAGGGGCCGCCCACTGCCGCGGTCGAGGTCGCCGCGGCTTCCGGGCTCGGTCGCGTCCGGGAGGCCGAGCGCGACCCCGAGGCGGCCTCCTCTGAGGGCACCGGCGAGCTGATCGCCGCCGCCATCGCCGCCGGCGGGGAGCGCGTCCTGGTCGCCGCGGGCGGCAGCGCCACCAGCGACGGCGGGCGCGGCGCGATCGCGGCGCTGGAGACTGCGGGCGGACTCCGCGGCGCCCGGCTCGAGGTCCTCTGCGACACCCGGGTCCCCTTCGAGCGCGCCGCCGAGGTCTTCGGCCCCCAGAAGGGCGCCGACCCCGCGGCGGTCCGCCGCCTCAGCGACCGGCTCGAGGCGATCGCCGGCACCCTCCCCCGCGACCCGCGCCGCCGGGCGATGAGCGGTGCCGGCGGCGGGCTCTCCGGCGGTCTCTGGGCGGCGTTCGGCGCCCGCCTCGTCCCCGGCGCCGCCTACGTCCTCGGCCTGCTCGGATTCGACCGCCGCCTCGAGCGCGCGGACGCGGTGATCACCGGGGAGGGCCGGCTCGACGCCCAGAGCCTCGAGGGAAAGCTCCTCGGCGAGCTCCTTCGCCGCGCCCGTGACGCCGGCGTCCCGATCCACGCGATCGTCGGCACGGGCGCACTCGGCCCGGCCGCGGTTCGGCGGCTGGGCCTCGCCTCGCTCCAGGAGGCCGGCGATCCGGCGGCGATCACCGCGGCCGCCGAGCGGATCGCGGCCGGCGGCTGAGCCCGCGGCTTCCCGGGCCGAGCGCCCGCTGTGCCGCGCCGGCGATAGGTTGGAGCGATGAAGAGCGACTCGGGGCGGACGGCGCTGGTGACCGGCGCGAGCAGCGGGATCGGCGCGGCCACGGTACGAGCGCTCGCCGCCGCCGGATTCGAGGTGGTCGCCGCGGCCCGGCGGCTCGATCGCTGCGAGCGGCTCGCCGCGGAGACCGGCGGTCGGGCGGTGCGGCTCGACGTCGCCGACCCCGACTCGATCGCCGAGTTGGCCGAGGCCGTCCCCGAGCTGTCGGTGCTGGTCAACAACGCCGGCGGGGCGCTTGGCCTGGACCCGATCGCGGAGACAGACGACGAGGACTGGACGCGGATGTACGAGACCAACGTGCTCGGCGTGATGCGGGTGACCCGGGCGCTACTGCCCGCCCTGGAGCGCAGCGGAGACGGCTTCGTGGTCGTGGTTGGGTCTGTGGCCGGGGTCGAGGTCTATCCCGGCGGCGGCGGCTACACGGCGGCGAAGCACGCCGCCAATGCGGTGGCCCGCACCCTGCGCCTGGAGCTGCTGGGCAGGCCGATCAGGGTGAGCGAGGTCGCCCCGGGCATGGTCGAGACCGAGTTCTCGCTGGTCCGCTTCGAGGGTGACGCCGAGCGCGCCGACAAGGTCTACGAGGGGATGACGCCGCTCACCGCCGAGGACGTCGCCGAGACGATCGCCTTCGTCGTCACGCGGCCGCCCCACGTCGACCTCGACTACGTCTCCGTCAAGCCGACCGCCCAGGCCACCGCCCGGGACGTGCATCGAGGCTAGGCCCAGCCTTGGCTCGCCCGCCGGCCGGCTCCCAGTAGGCTCGCGCGCGGGGAGCGACGGTGCTATCCGCGGCGCTGCAGATCGAGGAGATACCCGAGGCCGTGCTGGCGCTCGCGACGCTGCTCGCGATCGCCTCCCTCCTCGCGGTGATCACCAAGCGGCTGCGAATCCCGCTCACCCTGATCCTGGTCGGGGTCGGGTTCGCAGCCGGGGAGCTGGCGCGAGCCGGCGAGGTGGAGCTGCCCCTCGAGGGCGAGAGCTTCCACGACGTCGCGATCTTCATCTTCCTCCCCGCCCTGGTCTTCGAGGCGGCGCTGGCCCTGCCGGCGCGGGTGTTCGTCAAGAACCTGGTCCCGATCCTGACCCTGGCGTCGGTGGCGCTGGCGATCTCGGCGGGCCTGGTGGGGCTGATGGTGCACTTCGGGCTCGGGGTCTCGCTCACGGCCGCGCTGCTCTTCGGGGCGCTGATCTCGGCCACCGACCCGGTCGCAGTGACCGCCACCTTCAGGGAGCTGGGGGTGCCGAACCGGCTGCTGGTCCTGGTCGAGGGCGAGAGCCTGCTCAACGACGGGATCGCGATCGTCCTCTTCGAGATCCTCCTGGTGGCGGCGCTCGGAACCGAACAGGTGGGGATCGCCTCGGGGGTGCTGGACTTCCTCTATGTCTTTGTCGGCGGCGCTGCCCTGGGTGCGGTCCTGGCACTCGGCGTGGCCGAGCTCGCGGCGCGCCTCGGGCGCCTGCCCTCGACGGCGCTCACGGTCGCGCTCGCTTACGGGTCGTTCGCGCTCGCCGACGGAATCCTCGGCTTCTCGGGAGTGATGGCGGCGGTCAGCGCCGGCCTGGTCCTCTCCAGCTTCTCGAACACGCTGATCCCGCGCGCGGAGGCCGAGACCTGGGAAGCGCTGTGGGAATCGGTCGGGTTCGTGGCCAACGGCATCCTCTTTGTCCTGATCGGGGTGGTGATCGACGCCGGGCTGATCGCCGACAACCTCGACTCAATCGCGATCGGGGTGGCCGCCGTGGTGGTGTCGCGGCCGCTGGCGATCTTCCCGGTGATGCCGGTGGTCGATCGGATGAGCCGCACCCCAAACGTCGGCCTGCGCAATCAGGCGGTGGTCGTCTGGGGCGGCCTGCGCGGTGGAGTGGCGCTCGCCCTCGCCTTGGCGATCCCAGAGGAGCTGCCCGAGCAGGAGCAGTTCATCGCGATGACCGCCGGGGTCGTGCTCGCGACCCTGCTCCTGAACGCGACCACGATCGGCCCGCTGGTCCGCAGGCTGGGTCTCGATCAGCCCAGCCGACTGGAGCGCTTCGTCGCCGCCGCCGCACGCTTCGACGGCGCCCGTACCGCCCGGGCCGAACTCCACGACTCCCAGGCAAACGGCGAGATCGAGCTCAGGCTGGGAGAGATCGAGGCCGCCGCCAACGAGGAGATGGCGAGCATCGGGCTCAGCCGCGAGGAGCTCGATCAGGCGCTGCTGCGCCGGGGACTGGCGGTCGAGCGGGCCTCGATCGAGGATATGGTCGACCACGGCCTGCTGCCGCAATGGCACGCAAGGGTGGCGCTTGACGGCCTCGAGGACCAGCTCGACGAGCTGGCCGTCGGGCGCGCGTCGGAGCGCGGCCTGTTCCAGGCGCGCGGGTTCGGAAAGCTGATCTACGCCGTGGCCAGGCGGATCCACCTGGGCAGGCTCACCCCGGCGAAGTGGGTGGAGCTCGCCTACCGCGACCTCAACACCAGGTTGCGGGCGACCGACGGCGCGCTCTCCGCCCTCGACCATTTCTCGGCCTGCCCGAGCGTCAGCGGCGAGTCGCTGACCGACGTCAGGACGCGCTTTCAGGGGTGGCACCAGAAGGCGGAGCGCGACCTGGCGGCGCTGTCGCGATCGGCGTCACCCCCGCTGATGGCGGCCGCCCGCAGGCACTACTCCAGCGACCTCGGGCGCCTCGCCACCCGCCGCGAGCTCGGCCATCTCGCCGAGCTCGGCCTGGTCTCGAGCGTCGCCGTCGACCACGCCTCGGAGCTGATCGCCGAGCACCTGCGCCGGGCCGAGCAGGACCGGATCGAGGTCATCGTCGACGAGGAAGAGGACCTGGGGATCTAGTACACGCGACCGTAAGTACGGTCGTGAATGGGCGAGCGAAAACCGAGCATGGCTAGGACGCAGGGAGCCCGCGTAGCAGCGCTACGCGGGCGACCGAGGACGACGCCAGGCGAAGGTTTGCAGCCGCCCATTTGCGGCCGTATTTGCGGACGCGTGTACTAGCGCTCGGAGCCAGCGGCCCGATCGGCCTCGTCGGACTGCCGCAGCAGGGCGCCGGTGGTCTGCTCCAGCACCCGCCGCCAGGCCGAGACCTCACCGCGCTCCTGCTCCTCGACCGTGTCCAGGACCTTGCGCACCCGCCGCGCCGAGATCTCCAGGCCGTGGCGGCCGGCGATTTCCTTGTAGCGGTCGTAGTCGCTCGCGAGGCGCCTGGTCACCGACTCGAACCCGTGCCGGGCGATCTTCAGGCGCGCCGAGTAGTCGAGGATCGAGGTCCCGAACATCAGCTCGTCGTCGACCTCGGGCTCGATCAGGATGATGTCCACATCGGGGAAGCGACGCTGCCAGGTCTCGACCGCGAGCCGGAGGCGGGCGTGGGCCATCAGGCGGAAGGCCTGGTTGGCGATCGCGGTCACCCCCATGTCGCTGACCCGCCGGGCCCGCGAGCCGAAGATCGTCGGGATCCGCTTCTCGAAGTCGTTGACGAAGGGGACCAGCGGGTTGACGACGACGATGAACTTGGCGCCGGCCTCGACCGCGATGTCGACGTTGGTGGTGGAGGCGATGCCGCCGTCCATCAACTGGCGGCCCCGCAGCTCGTAGGGCTCGTAGACGATCGGCAGCGCCCCGGAGGCGGCGACCGCCTGCGAGATCGGCACGTCGTCCCACTCGCCCTTGCCGAACACGATCCGCTCGGCGGTGTCGAGGTCGGTGGCGACCAGGTAGAGCTCGGTCTCGAGCTCCCGGAAGTCGTTGCCCCGATCGGGATCTGACAGAACGTCGCGCATGTACTTCTCGATCCCGCGGTTGTGGTACATCCCGGTCGGAAGCCCCTCGGCGAGCCCGGTGGCCACGTCCATCATCGAGACCTCGCCGAGGTTGGTGGCGGCGTGGCGCACCATCGCCGCGGCCCGGAAGGGAAGCAGGCCGAGGCGGCGAGTCCAGCCGCTGTAGTTGGGCCGCAGCAGGGTGCGGAGGCTGGGGCGCTCGATCGGCGAGGGCAGGGTCTTGTTCAGGACCCGCATCATCTCCTCGGGGGTGACCCCGTTGGCGACCATGCTGCCGACGAAGGCGCCGGCGCTGGTGCCGACGTAGACGTCGAACTCGTTCACGGTGCTGTTCACCGCGAGCAGGTCGAGGGCGCGCAGCGCGCCGATCTCGTAGACGCCGCCGGTGAAGCCACCGCCGCCGAGCACGAGCGCGGTCTTGTCGCCGCCGCGGCGCAGCCGGTCGCGGGCCCGAGTGGCCCTGCGCCTGCGATCGCGGCCGTCGAGTGGCACCACCTTGCCCATACCCGGCGGATTATCCCAGGCCGGCAGGCCAGCCAATCGCATCCCGGAGCGCCGCTACCCTGCGGCGCCGCGTCTGTTTCACCGTGAGACCGTGAACTCGGCCGCCCCCACCCGGAGAATCGCCGCCCCCGTCGCGGCGCTGGCCGCGACGGTCGCGCTGCTCGTCCCGGCGTCCGCCGTGGGCGCCTCACCCGGCCCCGACCGGGCCTTCGCGACGCCCGTCGCAGCGGGCGCCGAGGCGAGGTCCTCGGTCTCGGCGGGGCAGCTCAAGGCCGGGATCAACCGCGCGCTCAAGGGAAGCGGCGGCAGGGGCGGCGCCTACGTCGCCGATCCGACCACCGGCAGCGTCCTGTTCTCGCGCGGGGCCTCCCGGAGGCTGCAGATCGCCTCCAACATGAAGCTGTTCACGACCGCGGCGGCGCTCGCCCGGCTCGGCCCCGAGGAGCGGTTGGAGACCTCGCTGGTCGCCCCCGGCGGGATCGTCGGCGGCGTCGTCCAGGGGGACCTGATCCTGCGCGGCGGCGGCGATCCGAGCCTCGGCCGGTCCTCGCTCGCCCGGCTGGTCGCGGAGGCGCAGGCGAACGGGCTCACTACGGTCACCGGCAGGCTCCGCTACGACGAGTCGATCTTCGACCGCCGCCGCAAGGTTGCCCGCAAGGGCATCCGCGGGCGCCCCTTCGCCTACCTCGGTCGCCTCTCCGGGCTCGCCTACGAGGCCGGTCGCTCCCGCGACCCCGCCCGCAGCGCCGCGCTCGCGACCGCGGCGCTGCTGCGGAAGCGCGGGATCGACGTTCCCAAGAAGGTCTCCCGCACGAGCGGCATCCCGGTGCTCGCCGAGAACGTCGCCGCCGAGGTCGAGTCCGCGCCGCTCGCCGACCTCGCCCGCTCGACGAATACCTTCTCGATCAACTTCTACGCCGAGATGCTGCTGAAGTCGCTCGGCGCCAAGGTCGCCGGCCGCGGGACCACTGCCGCAGGGGTCGCCGTCGCCCGCTCGTTCGCGCGGGACGCGGGCGCCCCGCTGCGGGCGCAGAACGGCTCCGGTCTCAGCCGCGCCGACCGCGCCTCCCCGCGCTCGATCGGGTCGCTGCTCGCGGCGATGCTGGAGGAGGAGCCCGAGGTGCGGGACGCCTTCCTCGGCTCCCTCGCGGTCGCGGGCCACACCGGGACCCTGGCGCGGCGGATGCGCGGAACCGCGGCGCGAGGCCGCTGCGTCGGCAAGACCGGCACCCTGGACGGAGTCAGCGCGCTGTCGGGCTACTGCCTGGTCGCGCCCGAGCGCTTCCTCGTCTTCTCCGTGCTGCTGAACAAGGTCAGGGTCGAGCGCGCCCACCGGGCGCAGGACCGGATCGCCGCCCTTGTCGCTGGGTACGCTCCCTGACAACCGGGGCGATCGGCTCCAAGTCAACCGCTAGGGTCCCGGCCATCACCTGGGGGATGCGAACAGGGGCACTGGTGGCGGTGCTCGTGGCGGGACTGATGATCCCGGCGCTCGCCGGAGCCGGCCCGGGGCAGAACGGGCTCTACAAGGGCGAGGCGACCAACGTCGACAGCGGCGCCGACGAGGTGGAGATCGAGTTCCGGGTCGCCAAGGGCGGCACCAGGATCAAGAAGTGGACGGCCCAGTTCCTCGCGGTCTGCCCCGGGCTGATCCCGATCGCGCAGCTGATCAACCAGCCGATGCCGACGATCAAGGTGAACCGGAAGGGCCGGTTCCGCAAGGTGCTCAAGGGCGAGCCTGAGGGCCTGAAGACGAGGATCGAGGTCAGCGGGAACCTCAAGGGCAGCACAGTGAAGAAGGGCAAGCTCTCCTACAAGGTCGGGCTCTGCCGGCGCGGCTCGGTCGACAAGCCCGTCCGCTGGAAGGCGAAGCGGGTCCGGCCCTGAGCCCGCCCCAGTGATGATCCCGCGCATAGCCAGGGGGAAGCGACTAGCCGCGATCGCGATGGTGCTCGGCGTCACCCTGCTCGCCCCCGCGCTCGCGGGCGCCGGCAAGGCCCAGAACGGCCTCTACAGCGGCGCCAGCACCAACACCCCCAGCGGCGCCGACGAGGTGAAGATCAAGTTCAGGGTCGCCAAGGGCGGGACCAGGATCAAGAAGTGGAAGACGGAGCTGATCGTGCACTGCCCGGCGCTGGGGTTCCACCCGTTGATCCACGTCCCGATGCCGACGATGAAGGTGAAGCGCAACGGCAGGTTCAGCACGGAGGTCCCGAGCGAGCCGGGCCTCCCCGGGAAGATCAAGGTCCGCGGCAAGCTCGTCGCCAAGCGGGTGAAGGAGGGAACCTTCTCCTACCAGTCGAGGGTTTGCCAGCGCGGGGTGCCCGAGCCGATCCGCTGGAAGGCGAAGCGGGTGCGCCGCTGAGCATAGGCCAGGAGGTCAGCGGCGCTGACGGGGCGGAGACCGCTTGGTCGTCGTCGTGTCGCCGAGCAGCTTCCGCAAGCCCTTCTCGTCGATCACCTCGGTCCCGAGCTCCTCGGCCTTGGCCAGCTTC
>Ga0299913_10006163_pt1 | contig 10354 bp, 8 predicted proteins | sample RVTome_9_FD_201360 | JGI IMG/M metagenome (GOLD analysis project Ga0299913, IMG submission 201360) | Soil microbial communities from uranium-contaminated site in the Upper Colorado River Basin, Wyoming, United States - RVT155D38 (version 2) ... | reverse complement strand
CCCTGATAGGCCTCGGGGGTGCCCTGGGCGGTAAAGGTGCCTTGGGGGCTTTCGACCTGGGGGGGACCGACCAGGGGCCAGGCCAGGGCCTGCCATTGGCCGTTGGCAGTAAAGGCCAGCTCGGCGAAGCTCAGTTCGCCCTGGGCAGTAAAGACTAGGTTGTCATCCGGGGCCCGCAGGGCGAGCTCGGTGACCTGGATGGCTTGATCGCTGCCGGTGGCCTGGAGCTGGGCGTGTAACCGGCCGATATCGGGACCGGCCAGGGCGGCTTCGAGCTGTCCCTGATAGTCTTGGAAGGTGCCTTGGACGGTAAAGGTGCCTTGGGGGCTTTCGATCTGAGGGGGACCGACCAGGGGCCAGGTCAGGGCCTGCCATTGCCCACTGGCGTCGATTATCTGCTTATGCAGATCCACATCCGCCTCGGCGGTGAGGGATAGGGGGTGATCGGCGGCGCTTAGGATCAATTCCGTTATCTGGATTGCCTCGGTGCCCCCCGCGGCCTTAAGCCGGGCGACGGTACGCCCTAGCTCAGGCAAAGTCGTGCTAAATTCGCCACTGCCTTGGTAGTCGTTTAGCGTGCCTTCGGTCTGTAACTGACCGGCCAGATTCGAGCCGCGCATCTCGGGACTGACCATGCCCAGGTCCAGGGTGCTTAAGTCAAGGTGGACCGACCAGGCGGGGTCACCGAGGATATCGCGCGTCTGGGCATCGAGTTCCGCGACCACGGCACCGGATAGGCTATGGGTTAAGGTCAACTCTTCCTGAACGCTGCCGGTCAGCCGGCCTTGGCCGGTTACCGTGCCAAACTCCGGGTCCCGGTAATTCCAATCGAGGTTTAGGGTGACTGGATAGGTGCCGGTAGGCCTGATCCGGCCATTGAGGCCCAGTTCGCCATCAGGCGTCTGCACTTGCAGAGTATCGACGATCAGGGTATTGCCTTTGTTCCAGGCCTTTAACTGAACGGCATCGATGACGATAGGCTGATCAGCCTCGGCGGGATAGATCCGGATATCGGTGAGATTGATATCCTGCAGATCGAGATTGATCGGCAGGGTGATATCCTCCAGGGTAAAGGGTGTGGGGTCTTCCTCTTTCTCTTCTTGCTCGGCGGCCCTGGGCAGATGAACCTCGATGCCCTGGGCGGTTAACACCTGCATTTGCAGGGTGCCGGTCAATAGCCGGGGAAGACTCCAATTGAATTCCAGCCGTTCGAAAGTGATTTCCAGTTCACCATCCTGATAGCGTAACTGATCGAAACTTATCGGCCCTTTTAGAGGGCCTTGGACCTGTTTATAGCTAAGACTGCCGGGAAGCAGGCCATCAAGCTGGGCGACTACCCACTCTGTGGTGCGCTGAGCGGTGAAATCGGTGATACCGAGGATGGCGTTGGCGGCCGAGACCGGCAGCAGCAGTAGCAAGGCGAGCAGTAACAGCTGACGTAATTTCACAGGTCGGGACCTATGCTTAAGTGCAGACGGATGGTATCCCCGGGTTCATCCAGGCCCGAGGCAAGGTCCACGCGTACCGCGCCCACCGGCGATAACCAACGCACGCCAAAACCAACACCGGTCTTAAGGTCCACCGTGTCGTCGAAGGCATCACCGCTGTCGACGAACGCCGCCACGCTCCAGTTCTCCAGTAGGCGGTGTTCGTATTCCAGGCTGCCAACGACGAGGTGTTTACCGCCAATAACATCGTCCGCCTCGTTTCTGGGACCGATGCTGTCCAGACTATAGCCACGGACACTGCGATCCCCGCCGGCAAAGAAACGCAGCGAGGCCGGCAGTCTGTCGAAGTCCTGGGAAATCGCGGTGGTGCCTAGCTCGCCGCGCAGGATGATACGACCGTCCTGGTCTTCGGTCAGCGTTTTAATCCACTTGCCGCGCGCGGCGCCCTGAATAAAGGTCACATCGGATAGCAGGGCGTCATGGGCACCCCGTAGTTCCAGGCTGATACTGCTGCCCTCGGTGACATATAAGCGATCCTCGGGGACTACGCGGGTCCAGTTAAAGCGGGGTATTAACAGCGTCGTGGTCTGTTCCTCGTCACCGAAGCGAAACCGCTCCCATTGATAATCCAGTGACCGAACCTTGAGCCACCGTCCTTCCTGACGCTGCCAGCTGACGCCGATCAGGGCAGTCTGGGAGTCCTTGACATCGGAGTCTTCACCGCTAAATCCGGTCCGCAGGGCATAGGAATCGGTGCGGGGATCCGCTCCGGGAATGATATATTCGCCGGTCAGACTGTACCTGATCTGCGAGCCCAGCAAATTTATTCTATAGCGGTGGCCTCGGCGGTTTATCCGGCGCGCTTCCACGCTAAACCGTCCGCGCACCCCCGTGTCGGTGCCAAAGCCCAAACCAACGGTATAGCGTCGCGGGCTGAGCGGCTCCAGATAGATATCGACCGGGATGACTTCGTCCTCTGCCCGATCCAGCGGGGCGTTGACCTCCACCCGGCTGAAATATTCACTGTCGATCAAGGCGCTTTGCAGGTTCAATAGCGCACTGGCCCGGTAGGGGTCGCCGGGCTGGAAATTCAGATAACGATGTAGAAATTCCGGCGCCAGGGCATCCTGATGGAAGGTGATCTGCCCTAACCGATAGCGGTCTCCGGTGTCGAAATGGAGATTAATAAAGGCGCTGTTGGCCTGGAGGTCCACCCGGATTTCACTGGTCAGCAGACGGGCGTCGAAATAGCCGCGCTCCGCAGCGACGCTTTGGAGGGCCTGCTTGATGTCTTCATAGCGTCGATGTTCAAGGACATCGCCTTCGGTCAAGGGCAGGGAGGCCTGAATCCTTTTGAAGGTGGGATCGTTGGCCCCTTCACCCGAGATCCGAAGATCCACTGTAGCGATACGTGCCGGTTGACCGGGGGCTATCCGGTAGCGGGCCTGCCACCCCTCAGCAGTCTGTTCCAGCTCGGTGTCGATGGTTGGCCGGTAATAGCCGAAGGGCTGTAAGGCGCGACGGATCTCATCTTCGGCCCTGGCATGCAGCCAGCGTAAGCGGGACTCGCTAGGAATCGGTTCACCGGCTAGCCTGTTGATTCCCAAATGGGCCTCCACATTTTCCCGTAATCTGCCTTCCACCCCCTCGATAGTGATGGTTAGGATAGCCGGTTCCGCCGTCTGTGCCGGTTTAAGCACTATCAACAGCAAGATCCCGGTCAGCAAAATCCCAAAGTAGTTTTTCTTATTGGTGATTGGGTCCATAAGTCGTTATTCGTTTTTGGATAACGTATGGCCAAGTATAGACGGCGTCCTTTCCTGTCTCTCTGTTTTCGAGCCAATAGGACTGCTTGGCGTGCTGGCTTGCACCCTGGCCATAATGGCCGCATGCAGGACAGCCCTATCACCCATACCGGCATCCAGCGGGTCCTCCCAGGCGGCGGGGGGGGTATAGTGTTGTAACTGCTGCTCTAGCACCGTGATATCGGCCTCAGCGGCATCATGGCCGCGGCGCTGAGCGAGCCGTGCCCGTAGATATTCCGGCTCTGCCCGGCAGGCAAGGAGCACAAAAGGCACGGCCTTGGCGCCGGCAAGCGCGCGAAAGGCCTGACGCTGTTCTGCCTTAAGGAAGGTGGCGTCCACCAGGACCGGGTAGCCGGCGTCCAGGATCTGCCCGGCCAGGGTCTGCAGGCGCGCATAGGTACGCTCCCCGGCCTCGGCCGTGTAGAGTCCCTGATTTAGAACGGAGTTACTGGTGTCCAGAGGTCCCAGGCCGTACAGGCGTTTGCGCTCCACATCAGAACGGATGCGGATGGCGTCAAGGACCTCCAGCAGCTGGGAAGTAAGGTAGGATTTGCCAGAACCGGAGACGCCATGGGTGATCAGCAGAAAGGGGGTAGGTCGCTGCGTAAAGGCCAGGGCAAGGTCCAGATAGCCGCGACATTCCTCCTGGATCCGCTGGCGTTGGGTGGCGTCCAGATCCCCCTGGCCAAGGCGAATAGCGGCAATCTTGGCCCGCACCACGGCCCGGTACACCAGGTAATAGGGCAGGACTGCAAGGCCCGGATAATCGCCGCTGAATTCCAGATAGGTATTTAGCAACCGCTGGGCCAGACGGGGGACGTTAAACCGGCACAGATCCATATACAGGAAGGCCAGATCGCTCATGACATCGATCCACCGCAGGTCGTCGTTGAACTCGATGCAATCAAAGATGGTGATCTGGCCGTTGCGCAGGATCATATTGCCTAGATGCAGATCACCATGGCATTCCCGAATAAAACCCTCGGTCTGGCGCGCGGTCATAACGCCTTGCAGGCGATGATAGGTGGCGCTGGTCCAGCGCTCCAGGCTGGTTAGCTTTTCCAGATCCTGGGCGGTGTTAAGCAGGACGCGGCTCTGCTTGAAGTTTTCCAGGGCTAGATGCTGAATGCGCTCGGGAAGGCCGAAGGGTTTATCGGCACCGGTACGGTCGATAGTGCCGTGGAATTGAGCAAGCTGGCGGGCAAGGGTATCGATATAGGCCGGTTGGGAGCTAAGCTCGTCTAGGCAGCGATCCAACAAGGCCGCTTGGGGGAAACGAGCCATCTTGACCGCATATTCTATGGCCGTGGCAGGATCGCCGCCTAACACCGGGTTTTCCGCGCTACCGCAAATAGGGATACAATCCAGATACAGGTCCGGGGCCAGGCGGCGATTGAGGCGCACTTCCTCGGTACAATAGTATTGTCGACGCGCTAAACTGGTAAAATCCAAAAACCCCAGGTTGAGGGGTTTTTTGATCTTATAGGCATAATCCCCTGCCAGAAGGATATGAGATATATGGGTCTCCAGCCGTTCGACGGAAGTTGCCGGGTGTGGATAGCGCCGTGGATTTAGCAGCGCTGCCACGAGCTTTGCCTGGCAGGTGTTGCTTGCGATTGGGTTCTGTTTCATAGCCCCTTAGCTTACTGGTCGGCCGTTACGTAAGAAAGCTACAGCATGGGCAAAGTTCCGGATAAGATTGGCAAGGCCCTGGATAGCTACTGATGCGCCGGTAGGCGATACGGCGGTATTCTTAACTTGATACGATGTTATGACCAAAAAAACCTCCCGAACTTCTCGTTCGCGCCAGCGTGTTGCTGCTAGCAAGCCTTATAGCACCGCCAGGCGCGTAGCCTCACTGCTCGGCTTGTTGCTGCTGGGCGGATTGATCGTAGGGCTTTTGGCCCTGGGCACCTATACATTGCATTTGGATTCCATCATCCGGACCCAATTCGAAGGCAAGCGCTGGGCCTTGCCCGCCCGGGTCTATGCCCGGCCCTTGGAGTTGTTTCCTGGTATGGCCCTCAGCGCCGAGCAGTTCGCCAGCGAATTGGCGCTTCTGAATTATCGAGCGGTCGAGACGCCAATCCGGCCGGGTACGTATGCTCGCCAGGGTGAGCTCTTTGAGTTAACTACCCGCCGTTTTTCCTTCTGGGACGGGACCGAGCGCTCACGACGGATGCAAGTGGCCTTTCAAGGCAAGTCCTTGAAGGGCTTGAGCAGCTTGGATGACCAAGCGACGCCTGGCCTGGTACGTATGGAGCCTGCTGAGATCGCCGGCATCTATCCAGCCCATCAAGAGGATCGTATTCTGATCAAGCGCGAGGAAATACCGCCGGTATTGGTGGATGCCCTGCTCGCCGTGGAAGACCGCTCCTTCTATGAGCACCAAGGGATAGATTTCAAGGGTATTTCCCGGGCACTGATTGCCAATATCCGGGCGGGGCGGACCGTGCAGGGGGGCAGCACCCTGACCCAACAGTTGGTAAAAAACTTCTTTCTAAGTAATGAGCGTACCCTAAGCCGTAAGCTTAACGAGATGCTGATGGCAGTGCTGATCGAGTGGCACTATGGCAAAGATGAGATCCTGGAGGCCTATGGCAACGAGGTCTATCTGGGCCAGGACGGTAATCGGGCCATCCATGGCCTGGGGCTGGCCAGCCGCTTTTATTTCGATCGTCCCTTGGGAGATCTGGATCTGCACCATATAGCCTTGCTGGTGGGCCTGGTGCGGGGTCCGTCCTATTATGACCCGCGCCGTCATCCCGAAAGGGCCAAGCAGCGGCGTGCCTTAGTGCTGGACGTGATGGCGGCCCAAGCACTGATCAGCCCTGAAGACGCGGCCACCGCCAAGCAGCTGCCGTTGGAGGTATCGCCCAAGGCCCCCAACGGCATCAGCCGCTATCCAGCCTTTTTGGACCTGGTGCAGCGACAATTGCGGGAGGACTATCGGGAGGAGGATCTGACCTCCGAAGGGTTACAGATCTTTACCACCCTGGATCCGCAGGTGCAGGCGATGACGGAAAAGGCCATCATCGACAGGCTGCCTAGCCTGGAAAAGCAGGTCCGCCTTGATCCCGAGCAATTGCAGGGAGCGGCCATTGTCGCTGATACCCAAAGTGGCGAGGTGCTGGCTATCGTAGGTGGTCGTGACGTGCGCCTGGCCGGCTTTAATCGCGCCCTCGATGCCCGCCGTCCGGTGGGGTCAATGCTCAAGCCGGCGATCTATCTGACGGCGCTGGAACACCCCAATCTCTATACCCTGGCGACGCTGCTCGATGATCAGAACCCGCTTGTCTATACCGCACGCAACGGCAAGCAATGGTCCCCGGCCAATTATGATAAGCGTTACCATGGCTACGTGATGCTGCAGGATGCCCTGGCTCATTCCTATAATATTCCCACGGCACGGCTAGGCCTGGAGTTGGACGTCCTTAAGGTGATCGAGACCTTACACCGCTTAGGTATCAAGCGTGAGTTGCGGCCATTGCCATCACTGCTGTTAGGGGCAGTGGACTTGACGCCCCTGGAGTTGACGCAGATGTACGAGACCTTCGCCAGCGGTGGTTTTCGCCTCCCCTTACGGGCCATTCGTGAGGTCACGGCGGCCGATGGTGAACCTTTACAGCGTTATCCGTTGAGCGTAGAAAAGGCCATTGAACCGGGTCCTGCCTATTTGATCACCACGGCCATGCAGAGGGTGATCCAAATAGGCACCGCCAGGGCTATCAACAGCAGGCTTTCTCCGCAGTTGGGTATTGCCGGTAAAACAGGTACCACCGATGATCTGCGCGATAGTTGGTTTGCTGGGTTTAGTGGCAATCTGTTAAGCGTGATTTGGCTGGGGCGGGACGATAATCAGCCCATTAGACTGAATGGTGCGAGTGGGGCTATGCGGGTATGGATGGAGATCATGGGCAATTTGCCATTAGAGCCTTTGTACTTGGCGCCACCACCCAGCATTGAACGGGTGTTGATCGACCCCCAGACCGGCTTTCGTGCCGATGGGAATTGCCCGAATGTCCAGTCGCTGCCGTTCCTGGTTGGCTCATCGCCTAGCTTACCCGCGCCCTGCAGCACGGCATTTTTCTACCACTCTACGACAGATTATAGGGCTGACGACAGCGGCAATCACGGTGAGGCCGGCTCTGATCACAGCGGTAATTTCTTTAGAAGGCTATTGGAATGATGAAAGCATCTTTGTATAAGCCTCTGGGGGTCGTCCTGCTACTTTGGTTGGTAGGTTGTACTGCGCCTATTCCCTATGGCGGTGCTCCCGTGGTGGATCGCAGTATCCGCCGCCAGCCTCCACCACCCGAGCCATCTCCTGTCGAGGTTAATCCGCTGTCCCGTCCAGAACCTATCGTGCCCCAGGAACATTCCCTACCGGCCGATCCGACGCCGCCTCCGCCAGCAGGCGCGCCTGCCCCGCAACCGCCGGGCCAAACTTCCCAGCAGACTAATCAGGCCGTGGTGGCGCTACTGGACAGTGCCGCCAGTTACGTCAATGCCGGTGAGTTGGAAAAGGCGGCCGCGGCTCTGGAACGCGCCCTGCGTATCGAGCCCAGAAACGCCGGTATCTGGCATGACTTAGGACAAATCCGCCTGCATCAGCGCCAGTACGAGCAGGCGGAGTCTATGGCCTCCAAGTCCAATAGCCTGGCTGGCAATGACAGGGTCCTGCAGGCCCGCAACTGGCGGCTGATCGCCGTCGCCCGCCGCGCCATGGGCGATATGGCCGGCGCCGATACCGCCGAGGCCCAGGCGGTGGTCAGTGAACGCGGCGTCCAGTGAGGAGTGGCACGCCTGGACCTGTTGACTGGGACAGTCTCAGACCCGCTGATTTCAGACCCTCAGATCGGAGGTTAACGTGAGACTCCTTGCTCTGGATACTGCTACCGAAGCCTGTTCGGCTGCCGTGCTGGTGGATGATGAAGTGATTGAACGCTACGAACTGGCACCGCGCCGTCATGCCGCGCTGATTCTGCCCATGATCGAGACCGTTCTGGCCGAGGCCGGTCTTACCACTACCCAGTTGGATGCCCTGGCCTTTGGCCGTGGTCCCGGCGCCTTTACGGGGGTGCGTATCGCTGCAGGGGTGGCACAAGGGATCGCCTTTGCGGCCGATTTGCCGGTGGTGCCAGTCTCTAACTTAGCTGCCATTGCCCGGGAGGCTATGGATGAATACAGCGCCATCCGCGTGGCGGCGGCTATTGATGCTCGGATCGGCGAGGTCTATTGGGGGACCTATGTGGCCGCCACCGAGGGTGGTGTCGAGTTGTTGGGAGCAGAAGGAGTGTATTCGCCTACTGCTATACCGGTCCCGGATGAAGAGGAATGGTTTGGTGCTGGCAGCGGTTGGACGGTTTACGCTGAGGCCTTAAGCCAGTGCTTGCCTGTCAGTTCCTGGTGGGGTGATTGCTATCCCCGTGCCGGAAACATCGCCATGTTAGGGGCACTGGCCTGCCAACGGGGCGAAGCCGTCACCGCCGAACAGGCCTTGCCTGTCTATCTGCGCGATGAGGTGGCCAGGAGGAGGGCGGTTTAGACCTGACGAAATACTCTCCTAAAAGACTGACAGTCCTGTTAGCATGGGATATACCTTAATACCAAAGCGATAACAAAACCACCCTAGTAAGGAGGAACCCTGGATGACTGCCGAAGTTCAATTTGATCCCATCCACAGCAAGGCCATGCCGGACCTGATCTCCAAGCTATTGGCGGAGCGCCAGGAGATACTAGTGTTGTTCAACCGCTTGGCCGAACTAAAGCCTTATACCAGCTCTCCCCCGGTGCAATCGTTGTTACAGCGATTCTGTCAAGTATTAATGGACTACATCGCCCTGGGGCATTTCGAGGTCTATCAATGCCTTGAGGACAACACCAGAGATACGGAACGCTGTCGCCGCGTCAAGCGTCTGGCCAGAGAGCTATATCCGCAGATCGCTGGGACTACCCAGGCGGCCGTGGAGTTCAATGACCGCTACGATTGTGAGGAGCATTGCAAGGTCCTGAATACCTTGGATGAGGATCTCTCCCGTCTGGGTGAACAACTGGCAGAGCGTATTGAACTGGAGGATCGGTTGATTACGACCATGATGGCAGCTATAAACGGAGCGCCGTCGGTGGCTGTGCCCATAGGCCGATCATAATCGACTGACGAAATCAACGCCCCCTCTAGTCATCTATGTCTGTGACGGTAATCTGACCCGCGATCAGTACCAAGCCCTTCAAGCCTTAATTATCATTGGATAAGTCGCTCATCGTGGCCTTAAATTCGCAAGCCCAGACTCGTGAGGATATTCTGGCCTGTCTTAGGCCTTCCTGATGACCGTATTGATCCTGTTGGTCCTGCTGGGCGCTATCCTGTGGTTTTGGCAGGACAGCCTACGCGCCCGGGAACGTGCCTGGGAGGCCGGCGTTCGCGCCTGCCAGCGCTGCCGGGTGCAACTGCTGGATGACACGGTGGCGCTGCAAAAGATTGGATTGCGGCGGGATATCCAGGGTCGCATACGCCTGGAACGGCTCTACGTCTTTGAGTTTAGCGATACGGGCAATACCCGCCGCTGCGGCAGCGTCATCCTCTTGGGCAGACACGTGGAGGTGCTCTATATGGAGTCCAATGATCTGCTCATTCCTTAACAACAAGATAATAAGAATATTGCACGAACTCTTGGAGGGAGACCGCTGCCATGCCGTCTATTAACCTCTTCGATATCATCGCCTTGCTCTGGTTTCTCTCGTGCTGGATCATCTATGCAGGGGTAGCCGATTGCCGGGGCCTTACCTCATCGAGCCTGATGCAGGCGACCCATGCCTATCGCGAGTTGTGGATGCAGCGCATGCTCAAGCGCGACAACCGCATCATCGACTCCAACCTAGTGGGTCACTTAATAGGGAACGTGTCCTTCTTTGCTTCTACCACCATGTAGTTAAACATGGATGTTTAACGACCCCGCCGCGCCGTTGCGTAGCGCAGCGGAGCTACGCAAGAGCGGTGCGGGCAACGGCCCGCCCTGATTTATTTGTCGCCGCCGTTGAGATTCAACTGGCTCGCTCGTTCTTTTGGTATTCATACCCATCACCTCGCTGAATTAATTG
>Ga0299913_10006162_pt1 | contig 10355 bp, 10 predicted proteins | sample RVTome_9_FD_201360 | JGI IMG/M metagenome (GOLD analysis project Ga0299913, IMG submission 201360) | Soil microbial communities from uranium-contaminated site in the Upper Colorado River Basin, Wyoming, United States - RVT155D38 (version 2) ... | reverse complement strand
AAGACCAGCATCAGCCCGACCACGAAACCGAAATCACCAATCCGGTTGACGATGAACGCCTTCTTGGCGGCGGCGGCGGCGGTGGGCCTGGTGAACCAGAAGCCGATCAGCAGATAGGAGCAGAGGCCAACCAGCTCCCACCCCAGGAACAGCATCGCGTAGTTGCCCCCGAGGACCAGGATCAGCATCGACGCCATGAACAGGTTGAGGTAGGTGAAGAACCGGTGGAACCGCCCGTCGCCGTGCATGTAGCCGACTGCGAAGACGTGGATGAGTGTCCCCACACCGGTCACGACCAGGGCCATCAACGCAGAGAGCGGGTCCCAGAGGAGCTCGAGATTGGCCCCGACCGCCGGCATCCACTCCCAGAGCTGGATGACCTCCCCGTGCTCTCCTCCTTCCAGGAAGGGGATCGCCGCCGCCAGAGCCACTCCGAAGGCGCCGGCGCTCATCACCGTGGCCAGCCATCCCGCGGCCGGCTCGCGCAGGTACCGACCGAAGAAATGGATCAGGACCGAGCCGGCAAGGGGTAGACCGATGACCAGCCAGAGGAGATCAACCACGAAGCCCCCCTCCCGGCTTCGCCGTACTCCCCCCAACTGGCCTACGGCCAGGCCCCCCTCCCGGCTCCGCCGTACTTCCCCCACCTGGCCTACGGCCAGGCCCCCCTCCCGGCTTCGCCGTACTCCCCCCAACGCTCACTTCGTTCGCTGGGGGGAGACATGCGCTCACTTCGTTCGCTGGGGGGAGACATGCGCTCACTTCGTTCGCTGGGGGGAGGAACGCGGAACTGTTTCCTCCCCCAGGAGCGAAGCGACGTTGGGGGAGGTGGCCCGAAGGGCCGGAGGGGGCGTTCGAATACCAAGTACGGCGAACTGTGGAGCTAAGCGACACCAGCCTCAGCCCCTCAGCTCGCTCATGTCGTCGACCGAGGCGGTGGTGCGGCGACGGAAAATGGCGACGATGATTGCCAGCCCGACGACCACCTCGGCGGCAGCGACCACCAGGATGAAGAAGACGGCCACTTGACCGTTCAGGTCGTTGAGGGCGCGACCCGCCGAGATGAGAGTGAGGTTGACTGCGTTGAGCATCAACTCGATGCACATGAACATCACCAGGGCGTTGCGACGCAGGAGCATGCCCAGGGCCCCGATCGTGAACAGCACCGCGGCAAGGGACATGTACCAGCCGGGATCGACCATCAGGTCTCCCTCTGCCTGAAGTGGGCCAGGGCGACGGCCCCGGCGGCCGCGATGGTGAGCAAGAGGGCGGTGGCTTCGAAGGCGAGCACCCAATCGGTGAAGAGTGGCGCGGCGACCGCCTGGACGGTGCCGTTGGTGGCTGCCTGATCGATCGGCTCGATCGCCGCCGGGAGCCAATCGAAATTGCCGGAGACAGTGATCGCGGCGGCGAAGATCGTGATGAGCCCGGCCAGCCCACCCACCAGCAGCCTTTGGTTGGGCAGCGTCTCCTCGGTCTCCTCCTCCTTGTCGACCCCGATGAGCATGATCACGAACAGAAAGAGGGTCATCACCGCGCCCGCGTACACGATCACCTGGACCGCCGCGACCAGGTGGGCGAGATGGACGACGTAGAGCACCGCCACCGAGAAGAGTGTTCCCAACAGCCCCATGGCCGAGTAGACCGGGTTGCGGGCAATAACCACCGTCACCGCCCCGGCGATCGCGGTGGCCGCCATCAGGACGAACAGAACTGCCTCAGCCACTGTCATCCTCCGATTCCGCCCTGTCGATCTCCTCCTGTGTCGGCTCGGGGCTCCAGTCCCCCGGGCCTGGGGTGCCCTGCCACATCTGCATGCCTTCATAAGCGGCGACCCCGGAAGGGGCGGTGGCCCGGACCCACCCGTCCGCGGAATCGAGCTCGTCGAGATCGACGAGCGGGTCGTCCGGGAACATATGGGGCACCGATCCGTCACGTTCCATGAGGAGGGTCTCCTTGGTGTATATGGCGTCCTGACGATTGGTGGTCGACATCTCGAAGAGCTGGGTCATGGTGATCGCCTCGGTGGGACAGGCCTCGACGCAGAGGCCGCAGAAGATGCAGCGGAGCATGTTGATCTCGTAGACGAAGCCGAACCTCTCGCCTGGAGAAGTCGGATTCTCGACGTCGTTGTCCATGCCCCGGACGTAGATGCACTGTGCGGGGCAGACCCCCGCGCAGAGCTCGCACCCGATGCACTTCTCCATGCCATCCGGATACCGGTTGAGCACGTGCCGTCCGTGGAATCGCTGTGGCTTGTGTCGTCTCTCGTCCGGGTATCGGGTGGTGACCATCTCCTGACCGGTGATGGTCCGCCACATCGTCTTCCCGGTGACCCTCAGGCCCTTGATTAGCTCGATCATCACACCCATGTCATCAACTCCAGGGAGCCCCGAATTGGCGGAAGCTGATCACAACGGTCGAGATGACGAGCCACCCGAGGGCCCCGGGGATGAGACGCTTCCAGCCGAGGGTCATCAGCTGGTCGTAACGCAGTCTGGGCAGAGTCGATCGGAGCCAGAAGAACATGAAGACCACGGCGTACGTCTTGAGGAGGAACCATACGAACGGAAGCAGTCCGGAGACGAAAGCGGGCAGGGCATCGTCGAAGGTGGGGCCGTTCCAACCGCCGAGGAAAAGCGTCGCCGCCACGGCCGACATGGAGAAGATGTTGATGTACTCGGCGAGGAAGAACATCGCGAACCTGGCCCCGGAATATTCGGTGTGGAATCCTCCCACCAGCTCCTGTTCTGCCTCCACCAGGTCGAACGGGGCCCGATTGGTCTCGGCGACGATGGCGATGAAGAAGATCCCAAACGCAACCACTTGAGGGAAGACATTCCAGCGGGGCACGAATTGGAGTACGCCCTGAAGAGCGGGGATCGTCTCCCCCCAGTTCCCCGCTTGGCGATCCACGATCTCCGCGAGGGACAGCGTCCCCCCCTCCCCTTGGGTGGCCGAGAACATGACCACTGCCACCATGGCAAGCCCCATGGCGGCCTCGTAGGAGATCGCCTGGGCCGTCGCCCGCACCCCGCCCAGCAGCGGGTACTTGGATCCCGACGACCAACCTGCCAGCACCACCGCGTAAACCGCCATCGACGACATGGCGAGGATGAAGAGCAGCCCGATGTTCAGGTCCGCGCCCTGGAGGATGACCTCATGTCCTCCGATCGAGAACGGCCGGCCGAATGGGACCATCATGAAGATCAGAAATGCCGGGATGACGGCGAGGAAGGGAGCCAGGGCATACATCCCGTACTCGACTTTTCTCGGCGTCACCGACTCCTTGAAGAAGAGCTTGAACGCGTCGGCGAGAGTCTGCAGGACCCCGAAAGGGCCGGCTCGGCTCGGGCCAACGCGGCTCTGCATGTCGGCAATGATCTTCCGCTCCGCCCAGATGTTGAGGATGGTGAGGGTTATCAGCAGGAGAAGGACGAGGACGGCCCGCCCCACCACGATCAAGAGCTCCGGCCAGCTCACAGCGACGTCACCCTGACCACCGGATCGGTTCCGAGGTGGGCCGCGCCCACTTGGTTGAAGGGCACGAAAACGACACCCTCCGGCGTGCCCTCGTCGATCACGGCGCTGAACTCCCCCTCCCCGTGGGTGGTCACCACCTTGACCGGAGATCCGTCACGGGCCCCAAGACGCTTCGAGTCCTCGACACTCAGGTAAGCCCGGGCACCGACTCCGAGCGGGTGGAGGGAAGGACAATGCCGGAGACGGACGCCGTCGTCGTACATCGTCCTCGCCACATGGAGTGTGAGAGCGGCGCGGGGAGCCGGACTTCCCTTGACGGCAACCGGGATGTGATTGACTGCCTGGGAGCCGTTCACGGGCACGACGAGGCCGTCGCGGTGTTCCCATTCCAAGGCCTCCCAGGTGACATCCTCGTAGGCGGGAGCGACCACCGCGATCTCCTTGGCGATCGTCTCGGCGGATGCCAGCCCCAGGGGCCTGCCGACGTGATCGGCGAGATCGGACAGGATCGACCACTCAGTCCGGCTCTGGCCGGGGCCGGGAGTGATCGCGTTCACTTTCTGGACCCGGCCCTCGATGTTGGTGACGGTCCCCTCTTTCTCGGCAAAGGCCGTCGCCGGGAGGATGACATCGGCATTGCGGTTGGAGTCGTTCACGAAAATGTCCACCGATACCAGGTACTCGGTGGCGGCGAGAGCCTCCCTCACCGCCTCGCCGCGGCCCAGGTCGGTGACCGGATCGGCCCCCGAGAGGAGCAGGAAGCGAATCTCCCCCGCATCTGCGGCAGGGAGGATCTCGGTAGTGCTCTTGCCTCTCGTCTGAGGAATCTCGCCCCATTCAGCCGCGAGGTTGGCGCAGCCGACCCCGTCGAGATTCACCCTGCCCGGGAGAAGGTCGGGGGCGAGTCCCATGTCGAGAGCACCGAACGTGTTGGCCCTACGGCCCAGAGGCAGGATCCCGACCGAGCCCGCCTTGCTCCTCACAAAGGCCGCGGCCGACTCGGCCAGGGAGGGGTCGTCGGCCTGTGACGCCTGGCCGGCCAGGACCACCACCTTCTTGCCGGCCATCGCTGAGGTGACTTCGGGATGGGCGCCGCCGGCCAGCTCGTCGAGTAGGTCGAATCCTCCTCCCGGCCGATAGGTCAGCTTGTGGGTGGCCCGGTCGTCGAGGCCGTTGGCCCGAGGATGGACGACGATGAGCGGGACACCCAGTTCCTGTGCCGCCCTCCTCACCCGCAGGTACAGCGTCGGGTGCTCCTCCTTCAGGTCCGGGCCCCAGAGGAATATGGCGTCAGCCTGATCGAGATCGCCGATCAGGGCCCGGTCCACCGTCGCGGCCAGGAAATGGGCGCTCAGGAGGTTGTCAACGCGGGCATCGACATGATTGGTCCCCATCACGACCCGGGCGAACTTCGACAAGGCGTAGGCGTCCTCGTTGGTGCCATGGGCACCGCCGATCACTCCGAACGCGGCGCCTCCGTCCTCCTCGCGGATCAAGTCGATGCGGTTGGCCACGACCTCCAGCGCCTCGGCCCAGGAGACCTCGACGAGGTCGCCATCCCTCTTCACCAGCGGCGAGGTGAGCCGCTCCTCCGAGCGCAGGTATTCGAACCCGAAACGGTCCTTGTCCGACAGCCACCCGTGATTGGTGGAGTCGTTGTCGACGCCGACGATCCGAAGGATTTGGTTCTGGCTGGAGTGGATCGAGACCCGGGGATGGGCGGTGTCGAACAATCCCGAGCTCTCGACCATCTTGAGATCCCAGGGCCGGGCCCGGAACCGATACGGCTTGGCGGTGAGTGCCCCGACTGGGCAGATCTGAACGGTGTTGCCGGAGAAGTAGGAGCTGAACGGATGGTCGGGGAAGGTGTTCACCTCGGTGGTGTTGCCCCGCTCCTGGAACTCGATGAGGGGATCACCGGAGATCTCGTCGGAGAATCTGGTGCATCGGGCGCAGAGGATGCAGCGCTCCCGGTCGAGCAAGACCAGATCCGAGATCGGGATCGGCTTCTCGAAGTGTCGCTTGATCTCGACGAATCGGCTTTCCCCGGGCCCGTGGGACATCGCCTGGTCCTGAAGCGGGCATTCCCCGCCTTTGTCACAAACCGGGCAGTCCAGCGGGTGATTGGCGAGAAGGAACTCGAGCACTGCCTCCTGGGCCCGCTTCACGGTGTCGCTCCTGGTGTCGACCACCATCCCGTCGGCCACCTGATTGGTACATGCCGTGACCAGCATCGGACCCCTCGGCGATTCGACCTCGACCAGGCACATGCGGCACATTCCCACCGGATTCATCCGCTCGTGCCAGCAGAATCGGGGGATGTAGGTGCCTTCCTCCTGGGCGGCGCGGATCAACAGCTCCCCGGCGGGGACTTCGTGCTCGACACCGTCGATGGTGATCTTGACCCTTTCTGTCATGCTGTCATTTCTGGGTGGCGACCCCCAGACCCCCGCTCGGTAGTCGGCAGGGACCGGCGCGCGGCCTGCCGATCACCCTCAGTTTTCTCGGCGGAGCTGGATCGCGAGGCACGGTCCTTCCAACACCCACCAAACCGGACATGGTCCATCACCTCGTCACGGAAATAGTCCTGCAGGGCTTTGATCGGGGAAACGGCCGACGGTCCCAACGGGCAGATCGTGGTCATCTTGGGAGGCCAGGCCAGCCCGACGCTGATCCCGTCAGACACATCGAGGAGCAGTCCCATGTCCACCTCACGTCCCTGGCCCTCGTCGATCCGCCGCAAGATCATCTCCAACCAGGTGGTTCCCTCCCGACAAGGCGTGCACTGCCCGCACGACTCGTGGGAGAAGAAACGGACGATCCGCTCGGCGGCGGCGACCATGCAAGTGGTGGCGTCCATGACCACGACAGCGCCCGATCCCAACATCGAGCCGGCTGCGGCCGTCGCGTCCTTGGTGATATCCAGCTCGAGGTGCCGGTCGGGCACGAACCAGGGAGCGGAGGCGCCGCCCGGGATCCAGGCCTTGAGCTCGTTCCCGTCCCGGATGCCCCCGGCGATGTCATAAATCAGCTCCCGCCAGGTGATTCCATGGGACAACTCGTAGTTCCCCGGCTTGTTGACATGTCCCGAGACCGAGGTCATGAAGGTCCCGGTGTCCGTCTCGTGGGCCAGCTCCCGATAACCGCCCGCACCCAGGGCGAGGACATGGGGCAGGTTCGCCAGCGTCTCCACGTTGTTGACGATGGTCGGCTTCATGTAGAGGCCCTTGACCGCGGGGAAGTAGGGGGGCTTGAGCCGGGGCTCCCCGCGCAGACCCTCGAGGGAGTTGATCAGAGCAGTTTCCTCCCCACATATGTAGGCGCCACCGCCGAGGTGGACGGTCACATCGAGGTCGTAGTCGCTGCCAAATATCCCTTTGCCCAGGTATCCGGCCGCGTAGGCCTCGTCGACCGCGTCCTGGACCCGCCGCGCCGGCTTGGAATACTCGCCCCGCACATAGATGAAGGCATGGTTCACCTCATTGGCGAACGAGGCGATGATCACCCCCTCGAGGAGCTGATGGGGATCCCGCTCCAAGAGTTGGCGGTCCTTGAAGGTCCCGGGCTCGGACTCGTCGGCGTTCACAACCAGGTAGGCCGGCCGATCCGCGGCGAGGAAGCTCCATTTGAGACCGGCCGAGAACGCGGCGCCACCGCGGCCCAGCAACCCGGACTCCTTGACCAACTCCACCAACTCGTCCCGCGACATCTGCAGTGACCGTCGGGCCTGCGAGTAGCCGTCGGTCTGCTCATAGACGTCGATCGTGTGCGACGACTGGGGATGATCGTTCATCCTCTTGGTCAAGAGAAGCGTCACGACGACCCCTCTGATTCGACGGTGCCCAATGGTTGGAAAGCCGGATAGGGACCGACGGCGCCCACTTCCTCGCGGATCCCCCATTCGAAGCTGCGTGCCCCCCCGAATAGCCCCTGCATCTCGTCGGTGTTGACCACCGCGGGACGGGCTGTCTTCAGCCATCTGACCAGCTCGCGCCCCTTCTCCGGGGTGACACCCTCGATCAGCTCGTAGTTGACCTGGACCGCGGGGGCTCCCCCACAGGCGCCGAGGCACTCGACGTGCTCAACGGAAAGCACCCCTTCTTCGTCGGTCTCTCCGTGGGGGACCCCGGACTCGTCCTCGACTGCACGGAGTACGTCGTCACTGCCGAGCAGCATGCACGAGATCGAGGTGCAGCAGGAGATGAGATAGCGGCCGGTCCGCTCCCGCTTGTACATCGTGTAGAAGCTCGCCACCGCTCTCACCTGGGCGGGCGTGATCTCCGTCCAGCGAGCGACCTCCTCCATCCCCTCGTCGGTGAGGTGGCCGTCGACAGACATCGCCAAGTAGAGGAGAGGCATGACGGCGGACCGGCGTTCCGGGTATCGGGACACGACCGTCTCTGCCCTCGCCCGGACCTCCTCGGGCCAGAGGCTCACCGGTCGACATCTCCCATCACCGGGTCCATCGAGGCGATCGTGGCGATGGTGTCGGCCATCATCGAGTCGGCCATGGCGATGGGTAGTGCCTGGAGGTTGTTGAAGGAGGGTGCCCTGGTGTGCATGCGGTAGGGCCTGGCCTCGCCGTTGGAAATCAAATAACAGCCCAACTCGCCGCGGGGCGATTCCACGGCAACGTAGGTCTCGCCGCGAGGGACCTTGAATCCCTCCGTGAACAGCTTGAAATGGTGGATCAGCGCCTCCATCGACTCGTCGATACGGGCGCGTGGGGGCGGGGTGATCTTGCGATCGCCGATCCGGAAGTCCCCCTTGGGCATGGCGTCCATCGCCTGCTCGACGATTCGGAGCGACTGGTGGATCTCGTCGACCCGGACCCGGTACCGGTCATAGGTGTCACCATGGGTGCCGACCGGCACGTCGAACTCATAGTCCTCGATCCCCGAGTAGGGGAAGGCCTTGCGCAGGTCCCAACCGACCCCGGTGGCGCGGAGAGCGGGCCCGGTGATGCCATAGGCGATCGCCTCGTCGGCCGTGATCACCCCGACGCCGCGGGTCCGTGACTCCCATATCGGGTTGGCCTGGAGCATGTCGTCGTAGTCGTCGAGTTTCGGGGGGAGATACCGGAGCAGACCACCGACATCGTCCTTCCACCCGGGGGGAAGATCCGCCGCGACTCCACCCGGGCGGATGTAGTTGTGGTTCATGCGAAGCCCGGTGGTCTTCTCGAAGAAATCGAGGATGAACTCGCGCTCCCGAAACCCGTAGGTCATGATCGACAGCGCCCCGATGTCCATCCCGTTGGTGGCCAGGGCGACGAGATGTGACGAGACCCGGTTGAGCTCGGTCATCAGAACCCGGATCACCGCGGCCCGGGGCGGGACCTCGATGTCGAGAAGTCGCTCGACTGCCAGCGAGAAGGCCAACTCGTTGTGGAACGGAGCGAGATAGTCCATCCGGGTCACATTGGTCGGGCCCTGGGCGAAGGTGAGTTGCTCCGCCGTCTTCTCCATGCCGGTGTGGAGATATCCGATGATCGGCTTTGTCCTTCGGATCAGCTCCCCCTCCAACTCGATCTGGAGCCGGAGCACTCCGTGCGTGGATGGGTGCTGGGGGCCCATGTTGAGGATCATCCGCTCGTCGTCCTCCCCGAACTCGTCGTCGAACTCGTAGTCGTCGTCGACGACGCTGCCCAGTTGCTCCCTCAGGCGGTAATCCGACTCGTCCCGGGATATCTCCTGGCTTCCCTCATCGGTCGGAGAGAACTGTGGCGCCTCGGTCCCGGCCACCCAGACGTCGATTTCCTCGGTGGTCTTCTCGTCGCCCATCAACTGACCTGGTGACTTTCCTTGAATTGGACCGGCACTCCTCCGACTCCGAAGTCCTTGCGCAGCGGATGGCCCTCCCAATCGTCCGGCATCAGGATCCTGGTCAGGTCGGGATGCCCCGCGAACGTGATCCCGAACATGTCGTATACCTCACGCTCGGGATAGTTGGTTCCCGGGTAGAGGGAGACCAGCGAATCGAGCACCGGCTCCTCCCGGGGCAGTGTGGTGATCATGCGTATTCGGAGCTCGTGCTCCATGGAGAGAAGGCAGGCGACCACCTGATAGCGATCGGGGCGTGATCGCAGCCAGTCGACGGCGGTCACATCTACACAAACCTCGAACCCGGTCTCCCGCGCCGCGGTGGCGAACTCGAGCCAGACGTCACGGGGCACGTGCACCACGTCCTGGCCGTGAGAGACCTCATGCTCGGCGGTCTCGAACCTCTCGACGAGGGCTTCGACGATGCGATGGGTCAATGGTCGATCTCCCCGCTCATGATCTTGTCGTGGAGCGTCAGGATCCCATGCATCAAGCTCTGAGGGCCGGGAGGGCAACCAGGCACATAGATGTCAACCGGGACGACCTGGTCGACACCCTGCACCAGGGCATAGTTGTTGAACATCCCGCCCGACGAGGCGCACGCTCCCATCGAGATCACCCATTTCGGGTCCGGCATCTGATCGAAGACCTGTCGCAACACCGGCGCCATCTTCTGACTGACCCGGCCCGCGACGATCATCAGGTCGGCCTGCCGGGGAGAAGCGCGGAACACCTCCATCCCGAAGCGAGCCAAGTCCCAATGGGCCGCCCCGGTGGCCATCATCTCGATGGCGCAGCACGCCAGCCCGAAAGTCGCCGGGAACATCGACCTGGTCCGGGCCCATCGCGCCGCACGGTCGACCGTGGTCATCATCAGGTTGCCGGGAGGGGTCGCCGCCATCAGGCGACCTCTTCAGCCGGCGGCCGCTCGACGTATCTGGTCCGTCTTCGGACGTACCAGTCGAGAGCACCTCTCTTCCACACATAGGCGAGCGTCTCGGCCACGAAGAAGGTGAAGATGAATATCGCCGCCACTCCATACCACCCGAG
>Ga0299913_10006161_pt1 | contig 10355 bp, 11 predicted proteins | sample RVTome_9_FD_201360 | JGI IMG/M metagenome (GOLD analysis project Ga0299913, IMG submission 201360) | Soil microbial communities from uranium-contaminated site in the Upper Colorado River Basin, Wyoming, United States - RVT155D38 (version 2) ... | reverse complement strand
AGCGCCGGCATCCGGGGCCGACGGACGTGCGATCACCGCGATGGAGGCTGAGATGCGGTACGCGTGGAACGGGGAGATCTCGCTTGCGTACCAGGTGCTCGAGGGTCCTGAGCCCAGCCTGATCTACCTCCAGGGCTATCTCTCGAACGTGGAGCTGAACGCGGATCACCCGCCGTTCGCGCGCTTCCTGCGCGAGCTCGCACAAGTGGCGCGCGTCGTCGTCACCGACCGGCGCGGGCTCGGCTGCTCAGAGCGCTTCACGCCCGCCGACACTCCGGCGCTCGAGGACCTCCTCGGCGACGTGACGGCCGTTCTCGATGCGGCCGGGTGCGAGAGATCGATCGTCTTCGCGACAGGCGACTGCGGCCCGCTCGCCTGCCTCTTCGCCGCGACGTATCCCGATCGGGTCTCGGGCCTGGTTCTCTGGGGGACGGCCGCGACTTGGAAACGCTCGGAAGAGACGCCGTGGGCCGACTCGCCCGACCAGCACGAGTCGACGGCGCGCGCGATTCGGGAGCGGCTCGGCGACGGGACGTGGACACGTGCACACGCCGCGTCCCCGATCACCGGCGAGGCCGGCATGGCATGGGCCAGGCGATACGAGCGGCTGTCGCTGACGCCGGGGTCGGTCTACCGGGAGGGCCTACGGTTCGCGCAGACCGACGTCCGCGGTGTCCTCTCGTCGATCCACGTGCCGGCGCTCGTCGTCCACCGCAAGGACGACCCGGAGGAGCCGATCGAAAGCGGCCGCTTTCTCGCATCGAAGCTTCCCCGGGCGTCGCTGGAGGAGCTCGAAGGCGGCGACCACTTCCCCTGGGCCGGCGACCAACAGCCCCTGCTCGGCGCGCTCGAGCGCTTCGTCGCCACTGTCCGCGGCGAGCTCGCGGAGCTGGACGGCGTGCTCGCCACAGTGCTGTTCACCGACATCGTCGACTCGACCCGGAAGGCGGCCGAACTCGGCGACGCCCGCTGGCTGGAGCTCCTCGAGCGGCACGACGCGACCGTCCGTGGCCTGCTCGCCCTCTACGGCGGCCGCGAGGTCAACAACACGGGCGACGGCTTCCTCGCGACCTTCGACGGCCCACTACGGGCGATCCGTTCCGCGCAGGCAATCGTCGCCGCCGTGAGAACGCTCGGCGTCGAGGTCCGCGCCGGCCTGCACACCGGCGAGGTGGAGCGCGCCGGCGAGCAGCTGAGCGGGGTGGCGGTCCACGTCGGCGCGCGTGTCGGGAGCATGGCGGCCGCCTCGGAGGTCCTCGTCTCGCAGACGGTCAAGGACCTCGTCATGGGCTCCGGACTCTCCTTCGAGGACCGAGGCGTTCACGAGCTCAAGGGCGTCCGCGGGGTGTGGGGCCTCTACGCGGTCGCCCCGACCTCGGCTGCGCCAGTGCGCTAGGGCGGCGTCGAGCAAGGCGGAAGACGGTCGCGCGCCGGTCGTGCTCCGCCGCGATGTCGACGGCGGTCGCCCGGCCGGCTTCCGTCGGCTGGTGGTCCTACGAAACCGTCAATTCACGATCAGGACGGGACCGTCGTCGACGCCGGCGAAGCCGAACCCGCCGTGCTCGACGATCGCGAAGGTGAGCGCCCGGGCGTCGCCCGCGGCGTACGCGCCCCGCGTCGCCTCGACCAGGACGGAGAACGTGTGCGGCGTGCCGTCGCAGACCGGCACGTACGCACCGGTGCCCGAGACGGCCTGGCCCTGCGTGACGCCTACGAGCGACTCCACGCCGGTGGCGCCGACCGGGCAGGCGACGACGACGTCGAGCCGGATCGCCGCGCCGCCGTTCTCGATCCGCGCGGTGTCGCCGAGGTCGACGAAGACGGCCGGCTGCACCTGGACGAGCAAGGACTCCTGCGTGCTCTGGATCCGCCCGCGCTGGATCGTGACCGACGCGGTCACGAGCGCCTCCCCAAGCACGAATGTCCCTCCCGCAGACGGGACGGCGATGGTGAACATCCGCAGCGAGCCGATGCACGTGAGCGGGAACGAGGCCTCTCCCGATGCCTGCGGCTGGGAGACGGCGACGACGGCTTCGACGACGCTCCACCGCTCCGGGCACGACGCGAGCACCTGGACCGTGATCGACCCGCCGTCGGGCGCGAGCCACGACGCCGACTGGACGTGGACGGCCGGGCCGGGCGACGGGCGGGCGCCGGCGGGTGCGACGACTCCCGCGGCGCCGAGGACGAGGGCGAGACCGAGGGCGAGCGCGAGAACGCGGCGGGCACGAGCGCCTTGCACGACGACCACCTCCTGTTCGGGGTGACTGCTCCTGCCTGGTCCTACGCACGCGGGCCGGAGGTGGTTTCGGGCTACGCCGGCTGGCCCTCCCGGCTCTGCGACTTGACGTAGTCGATGTAGCCGCGCACGTCGGCGGCCGGCTCCGAGTAGGCCTCGCCGAGCGCCTCCTCGACGCGGGCCAGGTACTCCTCCGCCCACGCCGGGAAGTCGTAGTCGATCGCGCGCAGGAACTCGAGCGACGCGGCCCAGCGCAGGTCGGCGATCGAGGGGTGCTCGCCCCCGACGAACGGCCTGCCCTCGAGGAACCAGGCGCGGAAGGCCTCGAGCGGCGCGGCGAGCGCGACCTTCGCGTCCTCCTGCGCCTTCGCCTTCATCCCGTCGCTCGCCTCCTCCGCCGTCGCCACCTCGCCCGCGTACTGGCCGAAGCCGAGCGCCGGGTAGGTGGCGCGCGCGAGCAGCGGGTAGACGGTGCCGATCAGGTAGAACATCGCGCTGTCCACCATCGCCCGCTCGCCCGGATCGCGCGGGTAGAAGCGGTCGAGCCCGTGCCGGTTGCAGAGGTACTGCATCACGGCGCAGCTCTCCCACAGCGAGCCCTTGGGCAGTCCCTCCTCCTCGAGCAGCGGGGTCAGGTCGGCCGGGTCCTTGGCCAGGAACTCCGGCGTCGACTTCTTCCCCCAGACGTCCAGCTCCTCGTACTCGAGCCCCGCGGCCCGCACGAAGATCCGGACGCACAGGTTGTTCACGCTCGGCTTGAGGATGCTCAGCGTGTTGGCGGCCATCTGGTCCTCCTAGCTGTAGGGGTGCTTGGGCGCGCGGTCGTCCGACAGGGACGCCTGCGATCGGGCCACGAGCAGCTCGATCGCGTCCGCGAGGTGCTCCTCGGCGATGTTGTAGTCGCCGCGCTCGACCCGGAGCCTGTGCGCCTCGAGCAGGACGTCCGCGTGCGTGCGCCCCGACGGCGGCTCGAACCGGTACGAGGCGAGCTCGATCAGGAGGCCGAGCGGGTCCTCGAAGTAGATCGAGTCCATGAAGCCGCGGTCCTTGACGCCGCTGTGGCGGATCCCGCGCTCGTCGAGCCGCCCCACCGCCTGCCGGAACGTCGCCTGCGAGAGCGCGAACGCGATGTGGTGCACGGTGCCGATCTCGGTCGACGTGCGGCCCGGGTCCGGAGCGCGCTCCTCGTCCGTGAAGACGGTGATCAGGCGTCCGTCGCCCGGGTCGAAGTAGAGGTGGCTCTCCGACTCGTTGTCGAGGTTCGGCTGCTCGAAGACGAACGGCATCCCGAGCACACCCTCCCAGAAGCCGATCGACGTCTGCCGGTCGGCGCCGACGAGCGTGATGTGGTGGACACCCTGCGACTGGAGCTTCCGCATCAGCGCTCGACGAGCCTCGACTTGTACTCGCTCCGCTCCAGGCTGCCCCAGGGCACGAGCTCGACGCGTGTCTGGACGACCAGCACGGCGCGAATCCTCTCACGGATCGCCTCGGCCAGCGAGGCGTCGGCGGCCGCGCCGCGCCCGAGCTCGACCGTCACCGGCAGCGGCGGCTCCTGCTTCACGCCCGGGCGCTGCGGCCGCACGAGAAGGGTGCCGCTGACCCGGGGCGCGAACGCGCCCACGACCTCGCGGAGCGCGGAGGGGAAGACGTTGACGCCGCGGACGATCAGCATGTCGTCGGTGCGGCCGATGCACCGGACGCGCGGCCCGGTCCGGCCGCACGGGCACGGGCTCGTCCTGACGTGCACGTGGTCGCGCGTGCGGAAGCGCAGCAGCGGGGCCGCACGGTGGCGGAGATGGGTGAGCACGAGCTCGCCCGCTGCGCCGTCCTCGAGCGGGAGCGCCGCGCCGCTCTCCGGGTCGATCAGCTCCGCGTGCACGAACCCGCGCGCGCCCAGGTGCATGCCGTCCTGCTCCTCGCACTCCCCCCAGAGCGAGATGCCGATGTCGCCGATCCCCATCGCCTCCGTCACCTTCGCGCCCCAGCCCTCCTCGAGCTGCGCGCGGAAGGCGGGCTCGCCCCCGCCGGGCTCGCCCGCGACGAGGACGCGCTCGACGCTCGACGCGCGCATGTCGAGCCCGCGCTCGGCCGCGCGCTCGACGAGATGGGCGGCGTACGAGGGCGTCAGCACGGCAGCCTCGGGCCGCAGCAGCTCGATCGAGGCCAGCAGGAGCTCGGTGTTCCCCGTGCCGACTGGGATGTGGCAGAGCCCGAGCAGGTCGAAGGCCGCGAGCGCCGCGCCAGCGACGAACGGCCCCGCGTTGTACGTCGAGACGATCCGCTGCCCGCGTTCGATCCCCGACGCCGCGTAGCTCCGCGCCGAGCCGGTCACCCAGTTCTCGAGGTCGCCCGCCGTCAGCGGGATGTAGCTCGGCGAGCCGGTGGTGCCGCTCGTCGAGTAGATCCGGACGATCTCCGGCGGCTGCACGCACAGGTGCGCTCCGATCGGGTTCTCGGCCGTAATCGTCGCCTTCAGCTCGGCCTTCTCGGTCAGCGGCAGCTCCGAGAGCTCGGCCAGCCCGCCCGGTTCGAGGCCGGCCAGCTTCTCGCGATAGAAGGGCGACCGCTCGAGGAGGTAGGCGACCTGGGCGCGGTAGGAGACGTCGTCGAGCGAGAGCTGGTCCACCCAGGCCAGCCGTTCGACGTCAATCATCCCGGTAGTCGACCGCTTCTTCGGCGGCCTTCGCGAGCAGGAGGCCGAGCGGCCGCTCCTTCTCCTCCGCCAGGTGCGCGAGCAGGCCCGCCGTCCGCGCGAGGATCGGCACCGCCTTCACGAGCGAGGACGGAAAGCCGAGGTCGAGCAGCACGGCCGCGATCGGCATCGAGACGTTCATCGGCAGCGGCTTCCCCCACGCCTCCGCCACCGCGTCGCGGAGCGCGCGCGCGAAGGCGACGTTCGCGCCGGAGGCCCCGCGCTCGTCCGCGAGCTCGAGGATCCGCTCTGCCCGCGGGTCGACGGGCCTGTGCACCGGATGGCCGAAGCCGGGCACCTTCCCGCCGGAGCCGTGGATCCGCCGCGCGATTTCGGCGGGGTCGCCGCCGGCCTCGAGCAGCCGCGCGCACTCCTCCGCGGTGCCGAGGACGACCGGCCCGGCGCCGAGGATCCCCGCCGCGACGGCCCCCTGCAACGAGCGTGGGTCGGCCGCGAAGGTCATCCGCGCCGCGACGTTCGTCGGCATCAGCCCGTGCTCGGCGATCGCGACGAGCAGGAGGTCGAGGAAGTAGCGCTGCTCCTCGGTCGGCTCGAGGCCGGTGAGGAGGAAGTGGAAGTACTCGGTGAAGCTCAGCCGCCCCATGAGGTCGCCGGCGAGGTCGCGCCCCCGCACCTCGACGCGATCGGCATGGGCCTGGGCGATGCGGCTGACGGGGCGCTCAGGCAAGGCGCGCACCCTCGACCATCGCCTCGAGCTTCGCGAACGCGCGCTCGCGCGGCAGGTACTTCATCCCGCAGTCGGGCGCGACGGCGAGCCGCCCCGCCGGCACGACCTCGAGCGCGCGTCGGATCCGGTCCGCCACGACCTCGGGCGTCTCGACCTCCTCGGCGCCGAGGTCGAGCACGCCGAGGATGATCGCCTTGTCGGGCAGGGCTCGCAGCTCCTCCGGGTCGAGCCCGGGCTGCGCCGCCTCGAGCGAGAGGTGGGTGGCGCGGCAGTCGTTCAGCTCGCGCAGGAACGGATACCCGGACGGGCGCTCGTGGACGACGTGCGCGTAACCGAAGCACGTGTGGAGGACCGTTTCGCCCTCGATGCCCTCGAGCGCGCGGTCGATCGCCTCGACGGCGTACTCGCGCGCGGCCTCGGGGCGCGCCTGCAGGTACGGCTCGTCGATCTGGACGACGTCGGCGCCGGCCGCCTTCAGGTCGCGCAGCTCCTCGTTCACGGCCTCGGCGTAGGCGAGCGCGAGGCTCCGGTCGTCGGCGTAGTGGTCGTTCTGCGCCTGCTGGGTCATCGTGAACGGCCCCGGCACGGTGATCTTGATCCGGCTCTCCGTGAGCGAGCGGAGGAACTCGACGTCGCGCACCTCGACCGGGCGCGCGCGGCGGACCGGGCCGACGACCCGCGGCACGGGGTTCTCGTGGCCCGTCCGGTCGAGCGCGACGCCCGGCGTGTCCAGGTCGACGCCGTCGAGCGCCGTCGCGAACCGGTTCGAATAGCTCTCGCGCCGCATCTCGCCGTCGGTGACGACGTCGACGCCGGCGCGCTCCATGTCGGCGACGGCGAGCCGGGTCGCGTCGTCCTGGGCCTCCTCCAGGAAGGGCTCGGGCACGCGCCAGAGCTCTCGCGCCCTCACGCGCGGCGGCAGCCGCTCGCCCAACCGCTCGCGGTCGATCAGCCACGCCGGCTGCGGGTAGCTGCCGACGACGGTCGTGAGGAGGCGGTCGCCCACGCTGCGAGTCTAGGCGGCAGACTGAGGCTTCGACGATGCCGTACGAGCTCGAGTTCGAGGACACCTTCGACGAGGACCGGCTCGACCCGGCGCGCTGGCTGCCGTACTACCTCCCCCACTGGAGCAGCCGCGAGCGGTCGGTTGCGCGCTACGACGTCGGTGGGGGCACGCTGCGGCTGCGGATCGACGAGGACCAGCAGCCCTGGTGCCCGGAGCTGGACGGCGAGCTCCGCGTCTCGTCGCTCCAGACGGGCGCATTCTCGGGGCCGGTCGGGAGCGGCGTCGGGCAGCACCGGTTCTCGCCCGCCGCGGTCGTCCGCGAGGCGCAGCCGGACGTCAGGCTCTACACCCCGCAGTACGGCCGGATCGAGCTGCGGGCGCGCGCGACGGACGACCCGCGCTCGATGGTCGCGCTCTGGCTGATCGGGTACGAGGACGAGCCTGAGCGCTCGGCCGAGATTTGCGTCTGCGAGATCTTCGGCCGCGATGTCGGCGCGGCCTCGGCCGTCGTCGGCGTCGGTGTGCACCCGTTCGGCGACCCCGCGATCGCGGACGACTTCTCGCGCGTCACCGTGCCGATCGACGCGCGCGAGCCGCACCTCTACTCGGCCGACTGGACGCCGGAGGGGATCCGGTTCGCCGTCGACGGCGAGACGGTGAAGACGGTCGAGCAGTCGCCCGCGTACCCGATGCAGCTGATGCTGAGCCTGTACGAGTTCCCCGCGGAGCCGGGTGTCCCGGGCGGCGACTACCCGAAGGAGCTCGTCGTCGAGCACGTCCGTTGCTACCGGCTCCGGGCCGCGACTTGAGGGTGGTCCGGGCAGCCGCGTGGGCCGCCGCTCTGAGCGGCGCTCCCTCGACGCTGCACGCGCTCGCGACCGGGCGCGACCCGCTCGCGGCGACGGTCGCCGCCGGGTCGATCCTGCTCCCGCACGAGACCTCCCGCGCGCGGCTCGTGGCTGCGGCGGTCCCCGTCCATCTCGTGCTCTCGCTCGGCTGGACGCTCGTCCTCGACCGGGTCGGGGTGCGGACCGCGCGCGCCGGCGCGCTCGCCGGGCTCGCGGTCGCGGCGCTCGACCTCGGCGTCGCAGGTCGCCGCTTCCCACGCGTGCGTGCGCTCCCGCTCGTCCCCCAGCTCGCCGACCACGCCCTCTTCGGGGCCGTCGCGGCGCGGCTGTGCTCTAGGTGAGCGCCGTCTCGCCGGGCCGCGGCTCGTCGACGCCCGACGCGGGCGAGCCCACGACGGGCGGCCGGTCGGCGCGGAGGTAGAGCCGGTCGTAGGCGAGGGCTGCGACGGCCCCGCCGATCGCCGGGCCGACGAGGTAGACCCAGAAGTCGTCCCAGACGTTCTGGACGAGCTCGGGCCCGAGTGCGCGCGCCGGGTTCATCGCCGCGCCGGTGAGCGGGCCGGCGGCGAGGATGTCGAAGGTGACCGTGAGGCCGATCGCGAGACCTGCGATCGACTTGAACGCCCCGCCCGGGTCGGCCGCCGTCGCGAAGACCACCCAGACGAGGAAGAACGTGAGCAGCGCCTCGAGGCCGACCGCCTGGGCGACGTTGATCGTCTCGCTCACGATCGGGACGCCCTGGTCCAAGTTGACGACGTCCGGGTAGAGCGCGCGCAGCGCGAGCGCCCCGAACACGCCGCCCGCGAACTGGGCAAGCCAGTAGACCACCGCCAGGGACGGAGCGATGCGTCGCGTCACGAGGAAGCCCAGCGTCACCGCGGGGTTGATGTGACCGCCGGAGATGTGCCCGACCGCCGACACCATGATCCCGAGCGCGAGGCCGTGGGCGAGGGCGATCCCGACGAGCCCCGAGCTCTGCGCGAAGGCGATCGAGCCCATGCCGACGAAGATCAGCGTGAACGTGCCGACGAGTTCCGCGACACCGCGGCGCAGGGCGTCGTACTCCACGGACGCAGGCTAGAAGCGCCGTCGGACGGCGTTCGCTACCGTGGGACCATGGCCGCAGACGCCGAGCCGCGAGTCGAGCAGCTCGCGAGCTGCCCCCACTGTCACAAGCCGTTCTCGGCAGAGCTGATCGAGGGTGGCGCCGAGCGTCACCGGGGCTTCAAGTGCCCGCACTGCAAGCTCTTCGTGCCGGAGAGCCGCGCCGAGGACGCGCCGCTCTCGCGCAGTGACGACTAGCCCGCCGGCTGTCGACGGCGGAGTTCCGGCAGAGGCCACGGTGCTGGCCCGCCTCTCGCGCCTCGACCGCTTCCTGCCGCTCTGGATCGCGCTCGCCATGGCGGGCGGCCTCGCGCTCGGCGCCGCCGTGCCCGGGCTGAACGACGTGCTCGAGGACCTGCAGATCGGGACCGTCAGCCTCCCGATCGCGGTTGGCCTGCTCCTGATGATGTACCCGGTGCTCGCGAAGGTCCGCTACGAGGAGATCGGGCGGCGGCGGGCCGACGGCGTCAGCGACCGCGCCTTCTTCGGCGTCTCGCTCTTTCTCTCGTGGGTCGTCGGGCCGGCGTTCATGTTCGCGCTCGCCTGGCTCTTCCTCGCCGACCAGCCGGAGTACCGGACCGGTGTGATCATCGTCGGCCTCGCCCGCTGCATCGCGATGGTGCTCGTCTGGAACGACATCGCCCGCGGCGACCGCGAGCGCGCGGCCGTGCTCGTCGTCTTCAACGCGCTCTTCCAGGTCGCGGCGTACTCGCTGCTCGGCTGGTTCTACCTGACGCTCCTGCCCGGCTGGCTCGGGCTCGACACCCAGGGCTTCGAGGTCGGGATCTGGGAGGTCGCGCGTACCGTCCTGATCTTCCTGGGGATTCCGCTGGCCGCCGGCTATCTCACCCGCCACATCGGCCTTCGGCGGCGCGGGCGCGACTGGTACGAGAGCCGGTTCATTCCGCGGATCGCCCCGATCACGCTCTACGGGCTGCTCTTCACGATCGTGCTGTTGTTCGCGATCCAGGGCGAGACGATCACCGACGAGCCGCTTGACGTCGCCCGGATCGCGGTGCCGCTCCTCATCTACTTCACCGTCATGTGGGTCGCCGGGTTCGTCGCCGGCCGGCTGCTGCGCCTGCCGTACGCCCAGACCGCGAGCCTCGCGTTCACCGTCGCCTCGAACGACTTCGAGCTCGCGATCGCCGTCGCCGTCGGCGTCTTCGGGGCAAGCTCGGGGCAGGCACTCGCCGGCGTGGTCGGGCCCCTGATCGAGGTGCCCGTCCTGGTCGCGCTCGTCTACGTGGCGCTCTGGCTCGCGCGCCGCGTCCGCTGGCCGGCGCCCGCGCTCGCTACATACAGTTCTTCAGCGCCTGCGCCTCTGGCAGACCCTCGAGCTTCTTGAGCGTGTTGTTCTCGATCTGCCGGATCCGCTCGCGGGTGACGCCGAAGGCTCGCCCGACCTCCTCGAGCGTGTAGGGCTGCGCGCCCGAGAGGCCGAACCGGAGCTCGATCACCTTCCGCTCGCGCTCGGGCAGCGCCATCAGCGCGTGCTCGACGTCCTCGCGCCGGAGCGAGAGCGAGGCGGTGTCGAACGGGGACTCGGCCGAGTCGTCCGGGACGAAGTCGCCGAGCGAGCTCTCCTCCTCCTCGCCGATCGGCTTCTCGAGCGAGACCGGCAGCTGCGCCATGCGCAGGATCTCGCGCACCTCGTCGGTCGTGATCTCGAGCTCCTCCGCGATCTCCTCCGGCCTCGGCTCCCGGCCGAGCCGCTGCACGAGCTGCCGCTCGATGTGCACGACCTTGTTCAGCTTCTCGACCATGTGCACGGG
>Ga0299913_10006160_pt1 | contig 10355 bp, 9 predicted proteins | sample RVTome_9_FD_201360 | JGI IMG/M metagenome (GOLD analysis project Ga0299913, IMG submission 201360) | Soil microbial communities from uranium-contaminated site in the Upper Colorado River Basin, Wyoming, United States - RVT155D38 (version 2) ... | reverse complement strand
GGGCGTCCAGGACGCCGCAGTGCCCGTGGTCGGTGAACTCGTCGAGGCACAGGTCGCTCATCACGGTGAGCGCGTCGCCGACCTCGGCGACCACGTCGGTGATCGCGAGGTTGAGCACGCCCGAGGGGTCGGTCGCCCCGGAGCCGATCGCGTCCTTCTCCTCGGGGATCCCGAAGAGCATCACGCCCCCGAGCCCGAGCCCGGCCGCCTCGGCGACCGCCTCGAGCAGCGAGGAGCGGGTGTGCTGGACGACACCGGGCATCGACCCGATCGGGCGCGGCTCGTCGAGGCCCTCCCGCACGAAGAGCGGCAGCACGAGCTGCCGCGCCTCGACCGAGGACTCCGCGACCAGCCGGCGCAGCGCCGGGGTGGTGCGGAGCCGGCGCGGCCGGAGCAGCGGCCGGCTGAGGGCCTCGGACGTCGCGTCGGTCACCGTGAGGATCCGCTCACTTGGCCCGGGCCCGGCGGCCGGAGGGCTTGCGCTCCGAGGGCCTGGTCACCGGCTGGCCGGCCTCGAGCAGGTCGTCCCGGCGGGCCGCGCCGAAGTCGGCGAGCGCGTCGACGAGCAGCTCGACGTCCGGCTTGGGTGCCATCACGTCGACCCGCAGGCCGTGCTCCTCGGCGGTCTTGGCGGTCGCCGGCCCGATCACGCCGATCACCGTCGACGGGTGCGGCTTGCCGGCGATGCCGACCAGGTTGCGCACCGTCGAGGACGAGGTGAACACGACGGCGTCGAACTTGCCGGTCTTGATCGCGTCGCGGGTCGGCGCCGGCGGCGGGGTCGCCCGCACCGTGCGGTAGGCGGTGACGTCGTCGCACTCCCAGCCGAGGTCGATCAGGCCGGCGACCAGGGTCTCGGTCGCGATGTCGGCCCGCGGCAGGAAGACCCGGTTGATCGGGTCGAGCACGTCGTCGTACGGCGGCCAGTCGGCCAGCAGCCCGGCCGCCGACTGCTCCCCGGAGGGCACCAGGTCGGCGCGCAGGCCCCAGGCCGCGATCGCCTCGGCGGTCTTGTCGCCGACCGCGGCGATCTTGAGGCCGGAGAAGGCCCGGGCGTCGAGGCCGTACTCCTCGAACTTCTCCCGCACGGCCTTGACGGCGTTGACCGAGGTGAACGCGATCCACTCGTAGCGCCCCTCGACCAGGCCGCGGACGGCCTTGTCCATCTGCTGGGGGTTGCGGGGCGGCTCGACCGAGATCGTCGGCACCTCGTCGGGCACCGCGCCGTAGCCGCGCAGCCGGGTGGTGAGCGAGGCGGCCTGCTCCTTGGTGCGGGGCACCAGCACCCGCCAGCCGAACAGCGGCTTGGTCTCGAACCACGACAGCGTCTCGCGCAGGTCGACGACCCGGCCGACGACGGTGACCGCGGGCGGCTCCATCCGGGCGGCGCGGGCGTCGGCGGCGATCCGCCCCAGCGTCGAGGAGACGGTGGACTGGTCGGTGGTGGTGCCCATGCGGGTCATCGCCACCGGGGTGTCGGCGGACCGGCCGGCGTCGACCAGCGCGGAGGCGATCTCGCCGATCGTGCCGACCGCGCTGAGCAGCACCAGCGTGCGGTCGTCGGCGTAGCGCTTCCAGTCGACCTTGCCGACCTCGACGCTGCCGCCGCAGGTCACGACCGTGACCTCCCGGTTCTCCTTGGTGGACAGCGGGATGCCGGCGTACGCCGGGACCGCGCCGACGCTGGAGACGCCGGGGACGATCTCGAAGCCGACGCCGGCCTTGACGCAGGCCTGCGCCTCCTCGGGGCCGGAGGCGTAGAGGAAGGGGTCACCGGTCATCAGCCGGACCACCCGCTGCTTCTTGCCGTGGCGGACCACGACCTTGGCGCGGGCGGCGTGGGTCAGCGGCTGGCCGTCCTCGCCGAAGCCGCCGTCGACGAAGACCGGGCCGGTCGGCTCGCTGTCCTCGGTCACGGTCGCGGGCAGCCCGAGCAGGCGGCGGACCATCGGCTCGTGGTCGGGCTGCTCGGTCACGACCACCTCGGCCTGCCGGAGCAGGTCCACGGCGCGCACGGTGAGCAGGTCGGGGTCGCCGGGGCCGGATCCCACGAACGACACCCAGCCGGTGGGGGTGGACGTGGGGGTGGACCCGGTGGTGCTGGTCTTGGCTCGCGTCATGCGTCCTGCCTCTTCGCTGGTGCTGCTGTCAGTTCTGCTGCGCCGTCGGTGAGCATCTCGCCCGCCAACCTGGTGCCGACGCCGGCGGCGTCGGCCGGCGACCCGGATGCGGACCTCCGCACGCTCAGGCCTCCGTCGTGGGAGAGGGCGATCGCCCGCACCCACAGCTCGTCCCCGTCCTCGCCCTCGACGACCTCCGCGAGGGCGCCGATCGGGGCCGAGCAGCCACCCTCGAGGGTGGCCAGGACCGCGCGCTCGGCGTCGACCGACGCCCGGGACCGCGGGTCCTCCAGGGCGGCCAGCTCGGCCGCCAGGTCGTGGTCGTCGGACCGGCACTCCACCGCCAGCGCACCCTGCCCGGGGGCGGGCAGCATCTGCAGCGGGTCGAGCACCTCGGTCGCCTCCTCGATCCGGTCCAGCCGGGCCAGCCCGGCCCGGGCGAGCACGACCGCGTCGTACTCCCCGGAGCGGACCTTGCCGATCCGGGTGTCCACGTTGCCCCGGATTCCGGCCACGTCCAAACCGAGGCCGAGCGCGTGGAGCTGGGAGACCCGGCGCGGGGAGCCGGTGCCGACCCGGGAGCCGGCGGGCAGCTCGCCCAGCGTCAGCCCGTCGCGGGCCACGACGACGTCGCGCGGGTCCTCGCGGGGCGGGACGGCGGCGAGCGTGATGCCCTCGCACGCGGCGGTGGGGAGGTCCTTGAGCGAGTGGACCGCCAGGTCGATCCGGCCGGCGAGAAGCGCATCGCGCAGCGCGCTCACGAAGACGCCGGTGCCGCCGAGCTGGGCCAGGGGCGCGCTCGAGGTGTCGCCCTCCGTGGTGACCTCGACCAGCTCGACCTCGCGGCCGAGGCGGTCGCGCACCAGGTCGGCGACCAGGCCGGACTGCGTGGTGGCGAGGGCGGAGGCGCGGGTGCCCAGCCGGAGCGGGACGCTCATGACAGGGCCTCCCCGGAAGGACGGGTGACGGCCTCGACGGCGTCGGGGTCGAGCGCGAAGAGCTCGGCCAGGGCAGCCGCGTAGGACACCGCGCCGGTCTCGTTGGCCAGCTGCTTGACCCGCACGGTCGGGTGGTGGAGCAGCTTGTCGGCCGTGCGACGCAACGTCTGCAGCACCTCGGCGCGGGCGGTCTCGTCGAGGTCGGGCAGCCGCGTCACCAGTCGCTCCATCTCGGCCTCGACGACCTCGGTCGCCATCGAGCGCAGCGCGACCACGGTCGGGGTCACGCTGGCCTGGCGGCGCGCGGTCACGAAGGCGGTGACCTCCTCCCCGACGATCCGGCGCACGCCGTCGATCTCGCGGCCGGCGTCGCTGGCGCGCAGCCGGTCGGCGAGGTCGGCGAGCCCCACCAGGGTGACGCCGGGCAGCTCGCGCGCGGTCGGCTCGACGTCGTGGGGCAGCGCCAGGTCGGCGATCGCCAGCGGGTGGTGGTCGGGCCGGGCGGCCTGCAGCTCGGCCGCCCCGAGCAGGACGCCGGTGGCACCGGTGCAGGTGACCAGGAGGTCGGCGTCGGCCAGCTCGGCGTCGAGCCGGTCGAGGCCCGTCGAGCGCACGGCGTACTCGGCGGCGAGCCGCTCGGCGTTGGCGGAGGTGCGGTTGACCACGACCACGTCGGCGGCACCGCCGCGGGCGACGGTCGCGGTCGCCAGCGCCGCCATCCCGCCGGCGCCGAGCACGACCACCTTGGAGCCGGCGACGCCCTCGGGCACGACGACGTCCAGCGCCTCGCTGACCAGGGTCGGGGCGGCCTGGTCGATGCCGGTCTCGGCCCGCGAGCGCTTGCCGACCCGCAGCGCCTGCTGGAACAGGACGTTGAGGGCGGAGCCGACCGTGCCCTGCTCCTGGCCGACCCGGAGCGCGGTCCGGGTCTGGCCGAGGATCTGGCCCTCGCCGACCGCCATCGAGTCCAGGCCGGAGGCGACGTGGAAGAGGTGGGACACCGCGCCGTCCTCGTAGTGGACGTAGAGGTGGGGCAGCATCGACTCGGTCGACTCCGACGCGCGCTCGACGAGCAGCCGCGAGACCTCCTCGACCGAGCCGTGGAAGCGGTCGACCTCGGCGTAGATCTCGAGCCGGTTGCAGGTGGAGATCACCGCGGCCTCGGCGACGTGGGGGCCGGCCACGACGTCACCGAGCAGCTTCACGACACCGTCGCTGTCGAGGGCCACCCGCTCGAGGAGGGAGACCGGCGCGGACTTGTGGGAGATGCCCACGACCAGGACGCTCACGAGACGTTCTCCCTGCTGCCGGGGCCGTCGACCTCGTGCCCGCCGCTCTTGCGCTGCTCGTGGTAGGCGAGGATCTGCAGCTCGATGGACAGGTCGACCTTGCGGACGTCGACCCCCTCGGGGACCGAGAGCACGCCGGGCGCGAAGTTGAGGATGCTGGTGATGCCCGCGGCGACCATCCGGTCGGCGACGTCCTGGGCGGCGGCGGCCGGCGTGGCGATGACGCCGATCGCCACGTCCTGCTCGGCCACGATCGCCTCGAGGTGGTCGAAGGGGCGGACGTCGACGCCGGCGACGACCTCGTCCTGCCGCTGCGGGTCGGCGTCGAGCAGGGCGACGACCCGGAAGCCGCGGCTGCGGAAGCCGGAGTAGTTGGCCAGCGCGTGGCCGAGGTTGCCGATGCCGACGATGACGACCGGCCAGTCGTGGGTCACGCCGATCTCGCGGGCGATCTGGTAGCGCAGGTAGTCGACGTCGTAGCCGACCCCGCGGGTGCCGTAGGAGCCGAGGTAGGAGAGGTCCTTGCGGAGCTTGGCGCTGTTGACGCCCGCGGCCTGGGCCAGGGCCTCGCTGGAGCAGGTGGTGGTGCCGGCGTCGGCGAGCGTGGAGAGGGCCCGCAGGTAGACGGGCAGCCGAGCGACCGTGGCCTCGGGAATCTCCCGGGCGGTCTCGTGGGGCGTCCGCGCTGAAGTCACTGCTCCGCTTTCCAGCCGCTCGGCAGCGGGCCTCGGGAACCCGGGGAGAACCAAGCGGCGTCGATCAATGTAGGAGTTTGTGAACGCGGGAACAAATCGAGCGGGGTCCCGGCTAGCACATGTGGGACGACGCACACCCACCGGGGTCGACGTGGTAGGGGTCAGCCACCCAGGGCGGTACGGAGCCGCTGCTCGTCGACCCGCCAGAAGTCGTGCTGCCGGCCGTCGACGAAGGTCACCGGGATCTCCTCGCCGAAACGGTGGAGCAGGGCGGGGTCGGAGTCGATGTCGACCTCGGCGTACTCCTCCCCGAGCTCGGCGCACACCCGCTCGACCACCGCGCGGGCGTCGTCGCACAGGTGGCAGCCCGGACGGGTGTAGAGGGTGACCCTGGGCTCACTCATCTCGTCACTCCAGCAGCCCGAGGGCCCGCCGGCGCTCGAGGCCCCGCAGCCGGCCCTTCTGCACCTTGCCGGTCACGGTCAGCGGCAGCTCCTCGACGACCTCGATGCGCACCGGCTGCTTGAACCGGGCCAGCCGCTCCCGGCAGCGGGCGCGGACGGCCCCCGCCACCTCGGCCGGGTCGGCCCCGGGCGCCCGCACGTAGGCCACCACGGCCTCGCCGGTCTGCTCGTCCTCGACGCCGATCACGGCCGCCTCGACGACGCCGGGGACCTCGCGCACGACGTCCTCGACCTCGACGGGGTAGACGTTGAAGCCGGAGACGATGACCAGCTCCTTGACCCGGTCGACCAGGAAGAGGTCGCCGGTGGCGTCGAGGAAGCCGATGTCACCGGTCGACCACCAGCCCTCCTCGTCGGGTCCGCCGCTGCCGTCGGGCCAGTAGCCGCTGAACAGGTTGGCGCCGCGCAGCTGGATCTCGCCGGGGTCCTCGCCCTCGGGGGTGCCCCCGAGCTCGTCGACCAGCCGCACCCCGATGCCGGGGAGCGCCGCGCCGACCGAGCCGGCCTGCAGCGACGTGGAGCACAGCGTGCTGGTCACGACCGGGGCCGCCTCGGTGAGCCCGTAGCCCTGGTGGACCGGCAGCCCGGTGAGCGCGGTGAAGCGGTCGATGACGTCGGTGGCCAGCGGCGCCGAGCCCGAGAGCACCAGCCGCACCGGCCCGAGCCGCTCGTGCAGGTGCTCGTCGGCCAGCCACTGGGGGAACACCGCGGGCGCCAGCGGCAGCACGCTGCAGGCCTGGTCCTCGATCAGGTCGAGGGTGTCCTGCGGGTCGAACCGCTCGGCGAGCACCAGCCGCGCGCGGTGGCACAGCACCGCGCCGAGGACGGCGTTGAGTCCGTAGACGTGGAAGAGCGGCAGCACGCCCAGCACGACGTCGTCACCGTGCATCATCGGCGGCTCGACGCGGGCGACCTGCTCGAGGTTGGCCAGCAGCGCGCGGTGGGTGAGCATCGCGGCGCGGGGCCGGCCGGAGGTGCCGCTGGTGTAGAGGAGGCAGGCGAGCTTCTCGGGGTCGGGCAGCACCGGCACCGGGCGCGGCGCGGTGGTGCGCAGCGCGTCCCAGGCCAGCTCGTCGGCGGCCGGCGCCTCGTCGACGGCCACCACCCGGACCGGCAGCGCCCGCTCGACCAGGTCGGGCTCGAGGTCGGTCTCCTCCCCGGCCCGCGCCCGCAGCACCTCGGCCACCGCGGCCCGCACCGGCGCCAGGGTGGCCGCGTCCGCGATCGCCAGCCGGGAGCCGGAGTCGGCCACCATCCGGGCCAGCTCGCCCACCGAGGAGCCGGGGTTGACCGGCACCGCCACCGCCTGCGCCCGCAGCGCGCCGAGGTACGCCGTCACGAACTCCAGCCGGTTTCCGAGCGCGACCAGCACCCGCTGGCCACCCACCACCCCCGCCTCGCCGAGGCCGGTCGCGACCCGCGCGACCTCCTCCTCGAGGGCGGCCCAGGTGAGGCTGCGGCCGCTCGCCTCCACGATGGCCACCGCCTCGGGACGCTCCACCGCGGCGCTCGCGACGAGGGCGGCCAGGTCCGGCTGCTGCTCGGGCATGCGCGCGATCCTTCCACAGGTGGCGTCGGTCCGCCGGGGGTCTACGATCCCCGCATGACCCCGGAGAGGCACCGCCGTCCGCTGGACCTGCAGCAGCGGTCGACCCTCGCGGGTGAGGCCGCCGCGGCGGCCGCCGAGGTCGAGACCGCGCTCAGCACGCCGGCCGACCCCCACTCCGCGGCGTTCTTCGACGTGGACAACACCGTGATGCAGGGCGCCAGCATCTTCCACCTCGCCAAGGGGCTCCACCGTCGCCGGTTCTTCACGACCCGCGACATCCTCGGCGCCGCCTACAAGCAGGCCTACTTCCGGGTCGTCGGCGTCGAGGACCCCGAGCACGTCGCCCAGACCCGCGCCTCGGCGCTGGCCTTCATCGCCGGTCACACCGTCACCGAGCTGGAGGAGCTCGGCGAGGAGATCTTCGACGAGGCGATGGCCCACCGGATCTGGCCGGGCACCCGGGCCCTGGCCCAGCTCCACCTCGACGAGGGTCAGCGGGTGTGGCTGGTCACCGCTGCGCCGGTGGAGATCGCGCAGATCATCGCCCGCAGGCTGGGACTCACCGGGGCGATGGGCACCGTCGCCGAGCACGTCGACGGCGTCTACACCGGACGCCTGGTCGGCGACATGCTGCACGGCCATGCCAAGGGCGAGGCGATCAAGGCGCTGGCGGCGCGTGAGGGCCTCGACCTGAGCCGCTGCTCGGCGTACTCCGACTCCTTCAACGACCTGCCGATGCTGTCCCTGGTGGGCGACCCCTGTGCGATCAACCCCGACGCCCGGCTGCGTGCCCACGCACGCGCCCACGGCTGGCGGGTCCGCGACTACCGGACCGGCCGCAAGGCCGCCCGCACCGGGCTGGTCGTGGGCGCCACGGCCGGGGCGGTGACCGGCGCGGTCGCCGCCGGCCTCGCCTACCGCCGGCGTCACTGATCGCCCGCGCTGACACGCCGGACACCGTAGGGTCGGGGTGTGGTCTGGACCACGTTTTGCCTCCAGGCCCTTCCCCCGTCGAACCGCCCCGACCTACGATGGCGGACGGCTTCGGGGGAGGCCGTGCGACCGGGAGGGTCAGGTATTCACGCTCAGCGCGATGGCACCGTCGCACGCGGGTTCGACGCCCTGCGTGCTGTTGTCGCCGCCCTCGTGCTGGAGCAGCGGCCCCCGGCGTACGCCGTGGCCGGGACCCCCGGCCCCCTCCCCGCCCGAGACCGGCCGGTGCCCGGCTGGCTGCTCAGCGAGGCGGCCGTCTCCGGCGAGCCGGGCCGCTTCGACGACCACGCCCTGGCCGCGTCCTCCGAGCAGGACGAGGCCGAGCGCACCCGGCTGATCGCCCTGGTCGAGCTGGCCCGCGGCGGCGACAAGGACGCCTTCGGCCTCCTCTACGACCACTACCAGGGCCCGGTCTACCGCTTCCTGTTCTACCGCACCCGCTCGGCCCCGCTGGCCGAGGACCTCACGTCGGAGACGTTCTTCCGCGCGCTGCGCTCGATGGACAACTTCCGCTGGCAGGGCAAGGACTTCGGCGCCTGGCTGATGACCATCGCCAGGAACCTCTGCACCGACCACTTCAAGGCCGGCCGCACCCGCCTGGAGATGACCACCGAGGACATGGCCGCGCACGACGACGCGACCGAGGGCCCCGAGACCGCGGTGCTCGCCTCACTCACCAACGAGCTGCTGATGGCGGCGCTGCAGAACCTGCCCGTCGAGCAGCGCGACTGCCTGGTCATGCGCTTCCTGCAGGGCATGACGATCGCCGAGACGGCCGAGGTCCTCGGCCGCAGCGACGGGGCGGTGAAGCAGCTCCAGCTCCGCGGGGTCCGCAACCTCGCCAAGCTGATGCCGAAGGAGGTGCGGGACGCGTGAAAAGCTACTCACCGGTCACGTCCGTCACCGCCGTAACCTCCCCTTCGCGCGGGTCGTTGAGAGGTTCGTCCAGAGGTCATCGCGACCTCACGACCCGTGAGCAGACAGGACCGGAGCAATGACCGCGGTGTTCCCGGCGCGACGCGCCGAGGAGTTCAACGACCTCGTCGAGGGCACCTCGACGAGGCCGGTGCGTGACGCGCGCACCACCGCCCTCCTCGAGGTCGTCGGTCAGCTGCGCGAGGTCGAGCCGGTCGAGCCGCGCCCGGAGTTCACCGCCTCGCTGCGCGAGGAGCTGATGGCCGCCGCCGACACCCTGCTGCTCCCCTCCGAGACCACCCAGCGGCTCACGCTGCCGCCACGGCGCACCGCCCGCGAGCGCCGGGTCGCCGCCTTCGTCGGCGCCTGCGCGGTGGTCGGCGCCTCGACCTCGCTCGCGGTCGCGGCCCAGTCGGCCCTCCCCGGTGAGATGCTCTACCCGCTCAAGCGGGTGCTCGAGAGCGCCGAGACCGGCGTCCAGCTCTCGGACGAGGCCCGGGGCGTCACGCTGCTGGGCAACGCCAGCGACCGCCTCGCGGAGGTGACCGCGCTGCTGCGGACCGGGGACCTCGGCGAGGGACCGAACATCGAGGACACCCTGACGACCTTCAGCGACCAGTCGCTCGAGGCCTCCGAGCTGCTGCTGAGCGACTACGCCGCCACCGGCGACGAGGCCTCGATCGAGGAGCTGCGCGACTTCACCGCCACCAGCATGCAGACGCTGGCCCAGCTCGAGGCGCTGCTGCCCGAGGAGGCCCGCGACGAGCTGCAGTACGCCGCGGAGGTGCTGACCGAGATCGACGCGGCCGCGGCGACGGCCTGCCCGGCGTGCAAGGGCGGCATCACCCAGATCCCGCCGGCGCTGCTGGCCTCGGCCGGCCGGGTGCCCGAGCCCCAGGTGACCACGGTGATCCCCGGTCCGGTCGTGGAGGCCGAGGAGCCCCGCTCCGGGGACGGCCAGGGCGGGACGAAGGGCGACGACGGCGGCCAGCCCGGCGGCACCACCGGCGACGACGGCGGCCTGCTCCCTGACGGCCCCGACATCGGGTCCGGCGGCGGTGGGTCCACCGGCGGTGGCGGCGACGACGACCCGGAGGGGCCGATCGAGGAGATCGCCGACGCCGTGACCGGCGACGGCACCACCTCCGGTGGCGGCGTGACCGGCATCGACCCGCTCGACGACGTCATCGACGAGGTCGACGACGGTCTCGGCGAGCTCGAGGAGGACCTCGGCGAGCTGCCCTGACCGGCTCGCGGCCGCTCAGCCCTGCTCGGGGCCGGGCCGCCCCTGCGCGGTGCCGCCGAAGACCGAGTCCCGCTTCATGAGCAGCGAGTAGAGCGTCTGCTGGATCGTCTCGCGGACCTGGTCGGTGACGTTGAAGACCAGCATCG
>Ga0299913_10006159_pt1 | contig 10355 bp, 9 predicted proteins | sample RVTome_9_FD_201360 | JGI IMG/M metagenome (GOLD analysis project Ga0299913, IMG submission 201360) | Soil microbial communities from uranium-contaminated site in the Upper Colorado River Basin, Wyoming, United States - RVT155D38 (version 2) ... | reverse complement strand
GCGTGGGGGAACCGGGAGGTTCCCCCACACAAGACAGGAAGAAGGGGGCTCGTGGGGGAAACATGGTTTCCGCCACGGGAGCGAGCCGAAGGCGAGCGACGTTCACGCAGGGGTCTCGTCCTCCTGGCGCGCGGCGGCGAGCTCCTCGTCCACGGGCTCCACGGGCTCCACCGTCTCCGGCTCGTCCGCTGCGATCGGGTCGTCCGCGGGCTCCTCGACCGAGACCGGCTCCTCGGCGTCTGCCTGCGGCAGTTCCTCGGAGGCCTCCTCGACCTCGGCGACCGGCTCGAGCGCCTCCGCCTCGGCGGGCGTGGCGGTCTCTTCGACCTCCGCGGCCGGGACCTCCTCGGGCTCGGTGCCGATCAGCGCCTGGTGGGCCGGGACGCCGCAGTAGCGCGTGCCGGGCAGGGACGCGTTCGGGCAGCGCTTGCCGTTGGAGAGGATCGCCGCGCAGCGGCCGGAGTAGTCGCCGGCCTCGCCGTCGCCGTCGCCGGCGAACGCCGCCTCGGCCTCGGCCTGGGCGAACTCCTCGTCGGACTGGATGTCGACCTTCCACCCGGTCAGGCGGGCGGCGAGGCGGGCGTTGAGGCCGTCCTTGCCGATCGCGAGCGCCAGCTGGTCGTTCGGGACGACGACCGTCGCCTCCTTGGTCTCGTCGTCGATGTAGACCTCGCGCACGCGGGCGGGCGAGAGCGCCTTGGCGACGAAACGGGCCGGCTCGGTGTTCCACGGGATGATGTCGATCTTCTCGCCACGGAGCTCCGAAACGACCATGCGCACGCGCGAGCCGCGCGGGCCTACGCACGCACCGACCGGGTCGACGCCCTGGGCGTGCGACTCGACCGCGATCTTGGCGCGGTAGCCGGGCTCGCGGGCGACGCCGCGGATCTCGACGAGACCGTCCGCGATCTCGGGGACCTCGAGCTCGAAGAGCGTCTTGATCAGCTCGGGATCGCGGCGGGAGAGGATCACCTGCGGGCCCTTCGTGCCGGAGCGGACCTCCGTGATCACGGCCTTGATCCGCGAGCCCTGCTCGTAGCGCTCGCCGTCGACCTGCTCGGACCGCGGCAGCAGCGCCTCGACCTTGCCGAGATCGACGAGGACGTTGTTGCGGTCGCCGGCCTGCTGGACGATCCCGGTGACGACCTGGCCCTGCTTGTCGATGTACTCCTCGTACATCATCGCGCGCTCGGCCTCGCGGATCCGCTGCTGGATCACCTGTTTCGCGGTCATCGCGGCGATGCGGCCGAAGTCGTGCGGGGTCACGTCGGCGCGGACGATCAGCTCCTCGGGGACCTGGTCCCAGTCGAGCTCCAGCTCGTCCTGGTTGATCAGCGTGTGCTGCTTCTCGCCGGTCTCGTCCTCCAGGCGCTCGAGCTCGTCGATCTTGGCCTCCATCGCCTCGTCGAGCAGGCGGGTCTCGAGATCCTCGGGGATCTCGATCGAGTAGACGCGGAACTCGCCCTCGTCGTCGAGCTCGACGACAGCGTGGCGCGACGCCCCCGGCGTCTTCTTGTAGGCGGCGAGCAGCGCGTCCTCGAGCGCCTCCACGACCGTGTTCTCCTCGATCCCCTTCTCGCGCTCCAAGCCGCGGATGTGCTCGATGATCTCCTGGGACATCTCTCTCCTACCCTTCGTAAGCCAGGTTGCCCCGGACGACCTGGTCGTACGGGATCTCGATGTTCGTGTCGCCCGTCTGGACGACGACGGAGCTCTCGCCGGCGCTTACGATCTCGCCCTTGAGGCGCTTGCGCTCCGGCGTGCGGAGCGTGACCGTGCGGCCAACGGCGTTGCGGAAATGCTCGGGCGTGCGCACGGGGCGCTCGATCCCCGGCGAGGAGACGTCGATCGCGTAGTCGCGCAGGTAGTCGCGCAGCACGTCGGTGACGCGCGCGCAGAGCGCGTGGTCGACGCCCTCGGCATGGTCCACGAAGACGGTGAAGCGGTCGGGGCTCGAGAGCTCGACGGCGAGCACCTCGACGCCCGGCAGGGCTGCCTCGACCTCGCGTCCGATCTGCTTCGTCAGTGTGCGCTCCTTCTCGTGCGTGGTGCTCAGAACGTGGCTCCTTCAACAAAAATGGGCGCAGCGCGCCCATTTCGTCCAGCAGGTGAAATGCGGTGCCCGAAGTGTAGCAAGCAGTAGGCCGTTCGGCCTACTCGAGGACGACGGTCACGGGCCCGTCGTTGACCAGCTCGACGGCCATTCGCGCGCCGAAGGCACCCGTCCCCACCGGGACGCCGAGAGCGCGCAGGGCGACGCAGAACCGCTCGTACAGCGACTCGGCCGCCTCCGGCGGGGCGGCGCCCGCGAAGCTCGGCCGGTTCCCCTTCGTCGTGTCGGCGATCAGCGTGAACTGGCTGACGACGAGCGCGGCGCCGCCGGTGTCGAGCAGCGAACGGTCGAAGCGGCCGTCCTCGTTCTCGAAGACCCGCAGCCGAGCGACTTTGCCGGCAAGCCGCTCCGCCTCGCCGGCGCCGTCGGTGGCCGCGACTCCGAGCAACACGAGCACGCCGGCGCCGATCTCGCCCACGACCCGCTCCTCGACCCGCACGGAGGCCTGGGAGACACGTTGCACGACGGCTCTCATGTGCACGACTATGACTCGTCCGCCGGGTCACCGGCGACCGGCTTCACTAAACCGTCGTTTCTGCCGATTACCGGCAGGAAATGACAGCTGCCGAACATCCCTGGCCCGTGCTCGGCGCGCTCCTGCTGCGCGACGGCACCCTCTCGGTCGAGCAGCTCGAGCACGCACTGGCCGAGAACCGGTCGTCGGGGAAACGGCTCGGCGAGATCCTCGTCGACTCCGGCCTCGTGACGGCGACGCAGGTCTCTCGCGTCCTCGCCGAGCAGCACGAGCTCCTCTTCGTCGACCTGGCCCACGAGCCGGTCGACCTGGGCGCCGCCGGGCTGCTGCCCGAATCGCTCGCCCGGCGCTACAGCTCGCTCCCGATCCGTCTTCTCGACGACGGTGCGATCCTCGTCGCCGTCGCGGACCCGACGAACGTCGTCGCGTCCGACGACCTCCGCATCGCGCTCGGCACGCCGGTTCGGATCGCCGTGGCGTCTCCTGTCGCGATCGAGAGCGCGATCGCCCGCATCTACGGCGGCGAGCTCGACGACGACGACGACGACGACGAGCTCGAGGTGGAGGCACCACCCGAAGCGGTCGTCCTCGACCTGCGCGAGGCGTCGGCGAACGCGCCGGCGATCAGGAAGGTCAACGCGCTCCTGCGCCGGGCGATCGAGCTGGGCGCCTCCGACGTCCACTTCACCCCGCAACGGCGGCACCTGCTCGTGCGGGCACGCGTGGACGGCGCCATGCGCGAGCTCTCGACCGTCGCGAAGAACCTCCAGCCGGCGGTCACGAGCCGCCTCAAGGTGATGGCGGAGCTCGACATCGCCGAGAAGCGCGCGCCTCAGGACGGCCGTCTCTCGCTCCGGGCCGGCGACCGCACCATCGATCTGCGCGTCGCCGTTCTCCCCACCACGTTCGGGGAGAAGGTGACGCTGCGGATCATGTCCTCCGGCGCTCCCGTCTCCTCGCTCGAGGACCTGGGGATGAGCGAGCACGCCGCCGCGAACCTGGCGCGCGCCATCTCCCAGCCGTTCGGCGCCGTGATCGTCGTCGGCCCGACGGGAAGCGGCAAGTCCACCACACTCCACGCCGCGCTAGGCCACCTCGACGACTCGGAGCGTCAGATCACGACGATCGAGGACCCCGTCGAGTACCAGGTGCCGGACGCCGACCAGATCGAGGTCAACCCGCGCGCCGGCCTCACGTTCGCGACCGGCCTCCGCACGATCCTCCGCTCCGACCCCGACGTGATCCTCGTCGGCGAGATCCGAGACGAGGAGACGGCCGAGATCGCCTTCCAGGCCGCGATGACCGGCCACATGCTCCTGACCTCGCTGCACGCGCAGAACGCGGCGAGCGCGATCGCGCGGCTGAAGGACATGGGCGTCGACCCGGGGCTGATCGCGACCTCGCTCAACTGCATCGTCGCGCAGCGGCTCGCCCGGAAGCTCTGCGCACACTGCCGGGAGTCCTACCTACCCGACGAGGCCGAACTGGCCGAGCTGGGACTCTCCGCGACCGAGCGCGACGAGGTGACGCTCTACCGCGCCCCCGGTTGCGAGGCCTGCTCGCTCACCGGCTACAGCGGGCGCATCGGCCTCTTCGAGGTGATGCCGATCCGCGGCGAGATCCGGGCGCTCGTCGAGCGCTCGACCGACGAGATCTTCGCCGCGGCGGTCGCCGGTGGCATGACGACGATGCGCCAGGACGGGATCCGCCTCGCGCTCGCGGGCGTGACGTCGCTCACCGAGGTGCGCCGCGTCACCGGCGAGCGCGTTGCTTAGGACCTAGAGTCCTTACGTCGTCTCGTCGTCCAGCTGCATGATCCGCTCGGCGTAGTGCTCGCTCTTCGGCGAGAGCGAGCTCGCGAGCTTGTAGTGCCCGTTCGCCTCGGCGTCGCGGCCCTGCTTCTCGAGCGCGCGGCCGAGCGCGTAGTGCGCGTAGTCGTCGGTCGGCGACAGCTCGAGGACGGCGCGGAACTCCGCCTCCGCCTCCTGCCAGCGCTGGATCCGGAAGTAGGCGATCCCGAGCGCCTCGCGGATCGACGCCTTGTCCGGCTCGAGCTTCTTCGCCTTCTCGAGCGCGACGGTCGCCTGTGCGGCCATCCCGTCCGCGAGGTGGGCACGCCCCTGCTGGAAATGGTCGTACGCGTCGCTCACAGGCCCCGAAGGTAGTCGAAGTTCTGCTCCAGAAGGTCGGCCGGCGTCGTCAGGTCGCGGGTCGCGCCGATCCCGATCCCCGCCACACGCTGTCCCGCGTCGACCGCTTGCTGAAACGCGGCCGCCAGCTCGAAGGGCGGCTCGCCCGGCAGCGCCTCGACGTAGGGCGCGAGCCGGCCGCCGACCGCCCAGAGCGGCGCCGCCGCCACGCCCTCGCCGAGGACGCGGGTGACGGCGCCGCCGCGCACCTCGACCGTCCCGAGCCGCTCCTGCACCGCCAGCGCGCCGTCCGCGCCCGAGCGCTCGAACGCGGCCGCGAAGCGGCCGAGCTCGCCGGCCTCGAAGACCTGGTCGGCGCCGAGCACGAGGTAGGGCGCGGACGCGTCCGCGGCGGCCACGGCGTGCGCCGAGCCGTCCGGGGACGCCTGCCGGGCGAACGACACGTCGAGCCCGAAGCCGCCACCGTCGCCGACGAGCCGCTCCACCTGCTCGCCGAGGTGCCCGGTCACGACCGTCACCCGCGGACAGCCCGCAGCGGCCAGCTCGCGTAACAGCCGGGCGATGACGGGCTGCCCGTCGATCGGGAGCACCGGCTTCGCGTAGCGCTCGGTCAGCGGCCGCAGCCTCGTGCCGAGGCCGGCCGCGATCACGACCGCAGGGATCACGCCCGCAGCGACCGCAGCGACACGAGGCCACGCAGGCGGGCGGTCCGGCCGAACGACCGGCGCAGCACCCGCAGCAGCGAGCGGAGCTCCCGCCGCGCCCGTGCCGCCGCCGCCGCGCTCGCCGCTGGCGGCCCGAAGCGCGCCTGGGCGAGCGCGCGGACGAACGGCCTCGCATCGGCGCCGAGCTCGCGGTGGACGAGCGCGCGCACCTCCTCGGGAGTCGCGCTCGGTCGGACGGAGATGCCCTGGTCGGCGAGGAAGTCCTCGAGCTCGCGGCGGGCCGCGCCGGCCACACGCCGCGGGTCGCGTGCCAGGTAGCGGAGCCGCCGGCGCACGACCTTCGCCGCGCCGATCGCGGCGGCGGCGGCGAGCACGACGAGGACCAGGAGCCAGAACGCGCTCGGACCGCCGTCGGCTTCGGCGCCCGCGGCGGCGCTGCGATCGGCGAGCCGCTCCTTCAGCTCGAGCAGGCGCCCGAGCTCGGTCGCCCCGCCCAGCGCTTCCGCGCCCGTCGGGCGCTCGAACGCGTCCGCCGCGTCGCCGGCGTTGAATCCTGTCGAGGAGGCGCTGTACGTCCCCGCCAGCTCGCCGCGCCCGGGCGTGGGATCGAAGGCGAGCCACCCGTGCCCCGGGAACCACACCTCCACCCACGCATGGGCGTCGTGATCGGTCACGGTCCAGCCGCCGTCCTCACGCTTGCCGCTCGTGAACCCGGCGGCGACGCGCGCCGGCACGCCGAGCATGCGCAGCATCAGCGCCATCGCGCCCGCGAAGTGCTGGCAGTAGCCGCGCCTCCCCTCGGCGACGAAGTGCGCCAGCGGCGGGACTCCCGCCGCGCGGGCGGGCGTCTCGTCGTACGTGAAGCCGCCCGTCGAGCGCAGCCAGGTCTCGATCGCGACGACCGCGCCGTAGGGTGTTCGCGCGCCGGCGCGCAGCCGCTGCGCCTGGTTCCACAGCTCCTCGTACGGCCACAGCGCGACATAGCGCTCGTCCGAGAAGAGCCGGTCGACGAGCAGGTCCCGGTTCGGCGTCCCGAACGGGTCGACGCGCGTGCGGCCGATGTCGAGGAAGCGGTGGAGCTCCGCCGGGTAGCTCGCGCCGAGCTCCGCGAGCTGCGCCGGCTCGGGGTCGGGCGCGAAGCTCTGCACGACGTACGTCTGACCGCGCTGGAGGCCGTTCTGGACGCGCACGAGCCCGTCGGAGAGCCGGAAGACGTTGCCGAGGCCGGGTCCGTCCAGTGCCACCGGCTGGGCGGCTGCGATGACGTGGCCGTCGCGGAGGCCGGCCACCTCGACCCGCTGCTCGACCCAGGTGCTCGGGTCGCGCGAGCGCGGCGGCAGGAGTGGATCCTCCGGCAGCAGGCCCCGTGCAACGCCGGTGGAGAGCGGTGTCGGGCTCTCGAGCCAGCGGTCGGCGTCGAACTGGTCGAGGGTCGTCGCACGCCAGTAGAGGCCGCGTTCGGGCCCCGTGATCCGGAGCAGCGTGGTCTGGTTCTCGGCGAACTCGATCCCGCCGTAGTTGGCCTCCCAGACGTAGCTGACCGACACGGGCTCGCGGGCCGGCCCGCTCGCATCCCACTGCTCCCAGGCGACGACGCCCTCCTTCGCGAGCGCTGCCGACGTCGAGGCCCCGGCGGCCGCGAGCACGAGCACGGCGCCGGCCACGAGCGCCGGAACGGCGCGCGTGACGCGAAGGCCCGCCAGCACCCAGAGGGCGGCAGCGAGGATGACCGCCCCGTAGAGCACGCTCCGCGCCGGAAAGAGCGCCGCGGGCCACCCCGCCCCGGCGATCACGGCGAGGAGAGCGGGTAGCGGCCGGCGCGCGGCTATCGCATGGGCGAGGACGAGGCAGAAGCCGAAGGTGGCGAGCACGACGACGCCGTGCATGTGCGGCTGCGCCGCCCCGGCGAACGGAACGGTGACGTCGTAGAAGTCGGCGACGCCGTCGGAGAAGCGGCCGGCGACGGGGGCGAAGAATCCGGGCCTGTCGTCGGTCGCCGGCGAGTCGAGCGCGACCCAGGCCGCGACGAGGGCCGCCGGCGGGGTGAGCGCGAGCCGCTGCCACAGCCGCGGTGCGAGCGCCGGCGCGAGCGCGAGCAGGGCGACCCAGAGCCAGTCCGCGCCGCGGGAGCGCGGCTCCTCCAGCCGCAGCCAGCCGAGCGCGAGCAGCGCCGCCGGGAACGGATAGACGGCAAGCGTCCTAGCCATGCGCTGTCCTCGCAGCAGCGGGCGCGCCGAGCACGTGGGCGAGCGAGTCGCCCTGCCGGACGACGGCGACGGCGACACCGGCCGCCTGCAGGCGCAGGAGCTCCGGCTCCACCTTCGTCGGCCGCCCGGCGAAGCTCGCCGTGTCGATCCAGACGACGCTGACGCCCTGTCCTGCGAGCGAGCGCTCGATGAGCTTCGTCGCCAGCGCCCCCGAAACGCGGGCGGTGACGACGACCGTCTCGAGGGCGCGGGACGCGGGGCCGCTCTCGCGGGTGAGCAGCTCGACGACGGGACGCGTGCCGTCCGGCTCGGCCGCCGCGAGCAGGACCATCGCGGCGAGCCAGTCGCCCTCGAGCGAGGCGACACGCGCGTGTGGCCGCTGCACGGAGTTGACGGCGAGGATCGCCCGCCGGCCGTGCGCCGCGTGCGTGCGGAGGATCGAGCCGGCCGCTCGCACCTGGACGTCGAAGCTCACCCCGGCGACCGCCGCCTCGTCGGCGTCGAGGATGACGGCGATCTCGTCGCGCGGCGCATCCTCCAGCTCCTTCACCATCAGCTGGCCCCGCCGTGCGGTCGTCGGCCAGTGCACCTTCCGCAGCGACTCGCCCTGCTCGTACTCGCGCACCGAGTGGAGGTCGAACCCGGTCGGCCGCCGCAGCAACAGCCGGCGGCCGTCCTGTGAGTGGGCGCCGCTCTCGGAGAAGAGCCGGTCGATCGCGACGAGACGCGGGTAGACGAGCAGCGAGCCCCTCGCGTCGAGGTCGACGTCGGCGCGCGCCAGGCCGAACGGGTCCTCGATCGTCGCGCGCGCCTCGTCGACGACATAGCGCCCGCGCGGCACGCGCTCGAGCACGTAGGTGCCGCGGTAGGAGCGGCCGGCGCGGCGCAGCGGCGTCTCCTGCAGGCCGAGCCGCGCGATCCGCTCGGCGACGACGATGGACGGGGCCGGGACGCGCGACTCGGGCAGCGCGTCGAGCGTGACCCAGACGTCCTCGCCCTCGAGCAGCGCCCCCTTGCCGGCGCGGCGGCGGAGTCGGATCGGCGCGGCGGCGAGGCCGACCCACGCACGCGCCGCCAGCGGGGCGAGCACGAGCCCGGTCGCAACGGGGTAGAGCGCCTTCGCGCCGAAGAGCCACGCGACGACGTAGGTGAGGAGACCGAGGAGGAGCGTGAGCCAGCCGCGCCGGGTCACTAGACCGGGACGGGCGTCTGCTCGACGGCCTCGCCGACGACCTCCTCCGCTGTGAGCCCGGCCGAGCGGGCCTCGGGGGCGAGGATCAGCCGGTGGGCGAGCACGGGCGCCGCGACCGCCTTGACGTCGTCCGGAAGCACGTAGTCGCGCCCGTCCGCGAGCGCCCGGGCCTTCGCGACCCGCAGGAGCGCGATCCCCGAGCGCGGGCTGGCGCCGAGCGCGAGCCTGGAGCTGGACCGCGTGTGCCGGAGCAGCGCGACGACGTAGCGGTTCAGGCTCTCCTCGACGAAGAGCGCGCGAGCCTCGTCGATCGCGGCGAGCACCTCGTCGGCGCCGGCGACGGGCGTCAGCGTCTCGAGCGGCGGCTCGGTCGTCTGCTCGTTCAGCATCCTCGCCTCCTCGGCGAGCGGCGGATAGCCGAGCGAGAGCCGCATCGAGAAGCGGTCGAGCTGGGCCTCGGGCAGTGGGTACGTCCCCTCGTACTCGATCGGGTTCTGGGTCGCGAGAACGATGAACGGCCGCTCGAGCGGATACGTCTCGCCGTCGATCGTCACCTGGTTCTCCTGCATCGCCTCGAGCAGCGCCGCCTGGGTCTTCGGCGAGGCGCGGTTGATCTCGTCGGCGAGCAGGACGTTCGCGAAGACCGGCCCGGCGCGGAACTCGAACTCGTTTGTCCGCTGGTTGAAGACGTTGACGCCCGTGACGTCCGAGGGGAGCAGGTCGGGCGTGAACTGGATCCGGGAGAAGTCGAGCGCGAGCGAGCGGGCGAGCGACTTCGCCAGCATCGTCTTCCCGACGCCGGGGAAGTCCTCGATGATCAGATGCCCCTCCGCGACGAGCGCGAGCACGCATAGGCGCAGCGTGTCGGCCGGCGCGTGAACGACCAGCGCGAGGTTGTCGATCAGCCGCTCGACGGTCTCGGCGGCGGTGCCGACGGCCGCCGGGTCCCTACGGGCTTCCATGCCGCTCCTGCAGGAGGCGCTCGACCTCGTCGACGATCCCCGCGGCGATCGCGTCCTTGGACGCGCGCGACAGGTGCCGCTCCCCCGCCCTCGTCACGAGCGTGACCTCGTTGTCGGGCGCGTCGAAGCCGATCCCGGGCACGCTCACGTCGTTGTAGACGACGAGATCGAGGTTCTTGTCGGTGAGCAGCCGCCGCTTCCGGTCGAGGCCGGCAGCGCCGGTCTCGGCGCCGAAGCCGACGAGCACCTGGCCGTTCCGGTCCCGCTCGCCGAGCCGAGCGAGCACGTCGACGGTCGGCTCGAGCTCCAGTGTCCAAGGCTCTTCCCCCTTCGCGCGCTTGCCCACGAGCGGCTCGGCGGCCCGGTAGTCGGCGACCGCGGCGGCCATCACGACGACGTCGGCCGCGGCGGCGCGAGCCGTCGCTTCGCGCTCGACCTCCGCGGCGGTGGACGCCTCGACGACCTCGACCCCCGCGGGTGGCGTCACCGCGAGGTTCGAGGCGATCAGCGTCACCGTCGCCCCGCGGCGCCGGGCCTCACGGGCGACGGCGACGCCCATCCTCCCCGAGCTGCGGTTGCCGAGGAAACGCA
>Ga0299913_10006158_pt1 | contig 10356 bp, 8 predicted proteins | sample RVTome_9_FD_201360 | JGI IMG/M metagenome (GOLD analysis project Ga0299913, IMG submission 201360) | Soil microbial communities from uranium-contaminated site in the Upper Colorado River Basin, Wyoming, United States - RVT155D38 (version 2) ... | reverse complement strand
ACGGCGACGGGCGCGAGCAGGATCAGGCCGCCGAGCAGCGGGAACAGCACGAGCGCCTGCAGGCGCACGATGCGCTCGCGCATCGCGCGCCGCGTCTCGATGTCGGGCGCGCGCGCGTAGAGGGGCAGCGCGATCTGCGCCAGCACGCCGCTGAGCTTGCCCTGGTAGTCGACGCCGAGCGTGTAGGCCCGCCAGTAGAGGCCGACCGCGCTCGCCGGCAGCCGCGCCGCGACGACCGCGTAGTCGATGTGCTGGGCGCCGATGTTGGCCAGCCCCGAGCCCAGGCTCGGGAGCCCGAAGCGCAGGATGTCGCGGCCGGCGGGGCCGTGCCAGGCCGGCCGCGGTGGCGGGGCCGCGCGCACGAGCAGGGCGGTCGCCAGCGCCACGCCGGCCAGCGTGCCGAGCACGAGCGCCTCGGCCCCGAGCCCCGCCACGGCGAGCGCGACGCCGGCGATCGAGCCGCCCACCGCACGCACGCCGTGCACGACGCCGATCATGCGGAAGCCGAGGTCGCGCTCGACCTGCGCCTGCGAGACGGCGGCGACGGCCGCGAGCAGGAAGAACGGGGCGGTGAGCGGCAGCAGGTCGGCGATCTCCGCGCCGAAGATCGGCTCCGCGAGCGGCTCTGCGATCGTCACCGTGAGCGCCGCGAGCACGACGCCGACGAGCAGCGAGAGCAGCGTCGCCACGCGCAGGTGCTCCTGATCGACCGCCGCCCGCTGCACGAGCGGCGCGGTCAGGCCCTGCTGGCCGGTCGCGGTCGCGATCGCCGCCGCCACCAGCGCGACCGCCGCCGCGCCGAAGTCCGCCGGCGTGAGCAGCCGGGCGAGGGCGACCATGGCCGCGAGCGAGACCAGCTCACCGGCCAGGCGGGCCGTCCCCGTCCAGCGGACGGCCGTGAACGCGGCGCCCGCCAGCGTCTCGCGGTCGACGACGTCGCGCCGCTCAGGCGGGGATGCGTTCACGCACCCGGGCGTGGCGCCCGGCGATGAAGCGGTTGAGCACTCGCTCGGGCGGCTTGAGCGCTCGCGCGGCGGCGCCGCCCAGCTTGCCGGGCAGCACCCGGCGGCAGACCGGGTCGATGATCGTCATCTGGCGCCGCCACCCGAGCCGGCCCAGCCGCCGGCGGAAGAAGTCGTCGTCGACGAGGTCCCACTTGCGCCGGAAGTGCTCCAGGCTGCGGCGCTCCCACGCGTCGCTCCAGCGCAGCATGTAGAAGTGGGCGTCGGCGAGGTCGCGCGGCGCGCCCGGCACGTAGTGCACGACCGCCTCCGGCTCGAACCACATCGTGTGGCCGGCGTGCGCGAGGCGCAGGCAGAGGTCGAGGTGGTAGCGCGTGCTCAGCACCTCGTCGAAGCCGCCGACCTCCGCGAGCGTCTCCCGGCGGGCGACCATGGTGTGCATCTCGAGCAGCGTCACCGGCTGGCGGCGGACCTCGTCGCGCACGCTCTCGAGCTTGCGCTGGGCGAGGAACATCCTGTCGCGCACCCGCCGCACGGGCCTGCCGTCCTCGACCTCCTCGACGATCTCGACCGAGCCGCCGGCGAAGTGCACGCGCTCGCCTAGCGGCTCGCCCTCGCAGGTCAGCGGGCCGACGGCCGCGGCGCCGGTGTCGTCCAGGCAGGCGATCATCCGCTCGAGCCAGCCGTCCTCCACCACGACGTCGTTGTCGACGAACGCGACGAGCTCGGTCGTGGCGCGCGAGAGGCCGATGTTGCGGGACTCGCTGGGCGCCAGGTTGCGGTCCACCCGCACCAGGTCGAATCCGTGCTGCGCCGACCGCTCCCGCAGCCAGGCGGCCAGCTTACGCGGCGAGCCGCCGTCGACGTAGATCATCCGGTGCGGCACGGTGAGCGACGCGAGCAGGCGGTCGAGCGTCCGCCGGGCGGGGCTCAGCCGCTCGCGCTGCACGACCACGACGGTGACGCGGGGATGCTCCATGGCTCAGTTGTATATCGCGCCGAGCAGCAAGATCGACGGATATACGGTGCCGCGGGCTAGCCAGCGAGCCGCGAGTTGCTTACACTCCGCCACAAAATGGAGAAAGGCAGAGGAATGCGGACGAATCTTCTGGTTGTCCTGATGGCGGCATTGATGCTCGCGCTCGCCGGCACGGCCGTGGCGCAGGACAACCCCACGCAGGACGCGTACGGAGGGGTCCTCGGCAACGAGGTCACCAACGACGACGACGCCACGCCCGGAGCGGTCGAGGACGCTGCGGACGGCGAGTCGGCCGCCCCCGCGGCCACCGCGGGCTCCCTGCCTTTCACCGGCTTCGAGGTGGGCCTGGTCGCCCTCGCGGGCATCGGGCTCGTGATGCTGGGGGTCGCGATGCGCCGCACGTCCCGCAGATCCGAGCGCTGACGTAGCTCAGACGGTCCGGAGGTCGCCGAACGCCTCGCGCAGCTCGGGCGGCGGCTCGGCGTGGTGGTCGCGGGCGTAGGTGAGCCGCTTGCGGGCGTTCGCGACGGCCCGGCGCGCCCGCCAGCGCGCGCCGGCGAGCGGGCGGCGGCCGTCGAGCGCGGCCACCTGGGCGTCGAAGCGGCGCGAGCGGGCCCGCAGCCGCTCGCGGACGTCCGGGGCCAGGTCGTACTCCTCGGCGACGATCCGCCACAGGTCGCGCTGGCCGGCGGCGACGAGCGCCGGCGCCTTGCTGATCGACGCCGGCCGCTGGCGGTACACGGCCCAGCGGCCGGGGACGCGCACCGCGCGCTGCCCGCGGGCCGCCAGCCGCAGCCACCACTCCCAGTCGATCATCGCGCGCAGGCGCACGTCGGGCGGCCCGACGGCCTCGATCGCCGCGCGCCGCAGCGTGACGGCGTTGAAGATGAAGTTGCGCTCCGTCAGCGCGGCGAACAGCTCGTCGGCCGTCACCGGCGGCGGCTCCGGCGGGCGCTGGTAGGCCATCGCCGAAGCGCGGCGGACGCGGCGGCGGCGCTCCTCGAGGAACCACGCGTCGGTGTAGGCCAACGCGGCCCCCGGATCGGCGTCGAGCGCCGCGCCCATCGCCTGCAGGTACCCGGGCATCCACAGGTCGTCGGAGTCGATCAGCGCCACCAGCGGCGCGGACCCGGCCGCCACGCCGGCGCCGCGCGCCGCCGCGACGCCCTCGTGCGGGCGCTCGAGCAGCCGCACCCGGCCGTCGGCGAGGAACTCGCGCACGGCGTCGGGCGTGCCGTCGCTCGAGCCGTCGTCGACGACGATGAGCTCGAAGTCCTCGCGCGTCTGTGCGAGCACCGACCGGATCGCCGATGCCACGGTGTCGCGCGTGTCGTGCGCCGCCATCACGACGTTGAAGGCCGTCATCGGCGCGCCAGCAGATCGCGGTAGAGGGCGCCGAAGCGTTCGGCCACCGCGTCGATCCGGTGCCGGGGCAGCCGCTCGGCCGCGGCGGTCGCGAGCGTCGCGCGGCGCGCCGGGTCGGCCAGCAGCGCGTCGATCCCGTCGGCCAGCGCAGCCGCGTCGCGAGGCGGGACGAGGATCGCGCTGCGGCCGTGCTCGAGCATGTCCGGCAGCCCGCCGACCGCGGTCGCGACGAGCGGCGTGCGCGCGGCCATGCACTCGAACGCGAACAGCGGCGTCCCCTCGAAGTCCGAGCTCATGGCCGCCACGTCCACGTCGGCAAGGATGCCATCGACGTCGTCGCGCAGGCCGAGGAAGTGGGTGCGGCCCGCGATCTCGAGCTCGTCCGCGCGCCGCTCGAGCGCGGCGCGCCGCTCGCCGTCGCCGGCGATGACGAGGTGCGCCTGCCGGTCGCGCAGCCGCGCGAACGCGGCGAGCAGGACCTCGAGCCCCTTCTGCGGCCGCAGGATCGCGGCGGTGCCCACGAGCGGCGCCGAGCCGTCGAGGCCGAGCTCCTCCCGCAACCGCGCGGGCTGCCGGGGGCCGGTCCGCGGGACGTAGGCGTTGAGCTCGACGTGGACCTTCCCGGCCGGGACGCGCTCGATCGCGACCATGCGGTCGCGATCGGCGGTCGACACGGCCACGAACGCGTCGGCGTGGCGGCCGATCAGGCGGCCGTCGAGCAGCCGGCGCAGCGGCCGGCCCTGGTAGTCCCAGGTCTGCTCGTGGGCGACGACGACCGGTACGCGCGCCGCGCGCCCGACGATCGTGCCCCACACGTTGGAGCCGAACATGTGGGCGTGGAGCACGTCGACGCGCTGGCGCCGCAGCGTGCGTGCGAGGCGGGCGAGCGGCACGACGTCGGCCGTGGCCCGGCGCCCGAGCGCGAAGTGCGGCACGCCGCTCTCGCGCAACGTGCGGTCCCAGGGCGGCTCGACCGCGCGGGTGGCGCACAGCGCGACCTCGAAGCGATCGCGCGGCAGGTGCGCGGCAAGGCCGACGGCGAAGCGCTCTCCGCCCCCGGATCGCGGCTCGAGCAGGTCCACGAGCATCAGCACGCGGATCCGCGGCGTCATGGCTCCGGGGCCCGGCGGGCGATCGCGAGCAGCGCCGGGCCGAGCCCGAGCAGCAGCCACAGCTCCTTGTTGAGCTGGTCGGAGGCGAACACGCCGGCCACCAGCAGCGCGACCAGCGCGAGCACGAGCGCGCGCGAGCAGGTCTCGAGGAACGGGTCGCCGCGGCGCTCGAACTCGCGTGCCGCCGACCAGGCGGCCCACGTGCCCGCCAGCAGCAGCCCGACGAACAGCGCGGCGCCCACGATCCCGAGCTCGGCGAGCACGTTGAGGTAGGCGTTGTGGGCGACCTGCGGGCGGTCGACGATGAACTCGTCGCGCAGGATCGCGCCCGGCTCGAGCAGGTAGTGGATCGACGCCGTGCGGAAGTTGCCGACGCCGACGCCCGTGACCGGCTGGGCGTCGACCATGCGCCAGGCGACGGTCCAGATGTCCGTCCGTCCGGTCCCGCTGCCGATCGTCGTCACGCGCTCGCGGGCCTGCTCGGAGGCGGCGAACGAGAAGTAGCCGAGCGCCGCCAGGCCGATCACGCCGGCCAGCAGCGCGAGGCCGATCCGCCGGCGCCCGCCGAGGAAGACGGCGGCCACGAGCGCGGCGCCGAGCGCGACGAGGCCGGCGCGCGAGAGCGTCAGGAACAGGCCGGCGAGGCAGAACGCTGCCGCCGCCAGGCACAGCACGCGCAGAGCGGGCCGGTCGCGGATCGCGAACGCGAGGCCGACTGCCAGCAGCAGCGCGGTGACGAGCAGGCTCGCGAGCTCGTTGGCCGTCCCCGCCAGGCCGCTGATCCGCTCGTAGTCGTGACCGCCCTCCGCGGTCGCCATCGCGTACGCGGCCGAGAGCACGGCCCCGGCCACGTACACGCCGAGCACGGCGCCCACGTGGCGGCGATTCTGGACGGCGCTGTAGACGATCGGGAGCAGGGAGAAGTTGAGCGCGTAGCGGAGGACGTCCGTGCGGGCGGCCTCCGGATCCTCGGCCCAGCCGACGCTGGCGACCATCCACGCGAGCAGCAGCGCGGCCATCACCGTCATCCCTGGGTGCGCGGTGAAGAGCTGGCGCTCGCCGGCGCGCCGGGTCGCCACCGCGGCGAGCCACGAGATCGCCAGCAGCGCCCCGAGCGCCTTGACCAGCGTGATGTCGGACGTCGCGGCCGGGAGCCGCTCCGCGAACGAGACGGCGATGAACACGCACAGGCCGACCGTCAGGTCGGCGGCGACCAGCGTGGCGAAGACGGCGGCCAGGGCGGCCCCGACCGCCAGCGCAGGGCTCATGCCGGCCAGCAGGCCGAGCAGGGCGCAGAGCGCGAGCAGGCCACCGTTGATCGGCCATTGCGCCCTCGCCGTCACGGCTCTGGCTCAGCTACGCGCGAGCGCGCGCGAGCGGCGTGGCCGGCGGGACGGCGCGACGTAGTAGTCGCTCGCCGTGTCGGAGGCCGGCACACCGACCACGGCCATCCCGACGGGCTCGATGCCGTGCTGGGCGAGCAGCTCGCCGAGCTGCACCACGCGCGAGTGCAGGCTGCGGCCGAGCCGGATGACGAGCAGCACCTCGTCGGCGCGCTCGGCCAGCGCGAGCCCGTCGATGACCTCGGTGAGCGGCGGCGAGTCGATGATCACGTAGTCGGCGAGCGTCTTCGCGCGGTCGATCAGCGCATGGGCGGTCGGCAGGAAGAGGCCGTCGGCGTTCGGCGTGCCGGCCTCGCCCGGATCCTTTGCCAGCAGCACCTCGAAGTTCGGGCCGTAGCCCTCCACCTGCTCGAGCGCGTCCTCGAGCCGAACCTCGTCGAGCACGACCGCCATCAGGTCCGACTCGGACTCGATCCCGAGCGTGCGGCCGATCGACGGCCGCCGCAGGTCGGCCTCGATGAGGATCACGCGCTGGCCGGCGAGCGCGAGCGAAGCGGCGAGGTTGATCGCGGTCGTGGTCTTGCCCTCGGACGCGGACGGCGAGGTGACGAGCACCGAGCGCGATCCGTCCTTGCCGGCGCGCGACGCCGAGAGCGTCGCGCGCAGCGTCCGGTAGGCCTCGATCGTGGCCGGCGACAGCCGCTCCGGCCGCAGCGGCGACCGCCGGCCGCCCGACTCGCGCGGGACGCGGGCGAGCACGGGGAGCCGGAGCACGCGGCGGAGCTGATCCTCGCGCCGTACGCGCGGGTCGAGCAGCTCGAGCGAGAAGGCGCCGACGAGGCCGAGGACGAGCCCGATGAGGATGCTCGCGGCGGTGCTGAACAGCGGCCGCGGGGAGACCGGCGCGGTCGGCAGCTCGGCGGGGTTCTCGAGGCGGATCGTGGGGTCGGGGCCGCCACGCAGCGTCTCGAGCTCGTTGATCTGCAGCTCGAGCGCCTCGCGGGCTGCGTCGCCCTGCTGGCGGGCGGTCGCGCGCCGGGCACGCAGCCGCGCGAGGACCTGGTCGAGCTGGTCGTGGAGCTGCTGCGTGCGGTCCTCGACGATCGCGCGGCCGAAGCCGTTCGCGAGCCGCTGCGCCTCCTCGGCGGTCTCGCCCTTCGCGGTGATGGCGACGATGTTGCTCTGCGCCACCGGCTCGGCCTCGACGGAGTTCAGCAGCGCTGCCGCGCTGCGATCGGTCCCGAGATCGGCGCGGACCCGCTGCGCGACGGAGGTCGAGGTCAGGAGCCGCGACACCGTCTCCACGTCGCGCGTGGGATCGCTCGACTCGCGCACGAGGCTGAGGCCGATGATGCTGTCGCTGTCGCGCGGCGCGGGGCTGACCAGGAGGTCGGCCTCGGCCTCGTAGACCTTGTCGGCCGTGCTGACGTAGATGATCGTCGCGCCGAGACAGACGAGCACGCACAGGACGACGATCCAGATGCGCTCGCGCAGGACGCGGACGTAGCGCTCGAGCGGGAGCGGCTCGGACTTCGGCTGCAGCCAGTCGGCGCTACCGGGGCGTGAGCGTCCTTCGCTCGAATGAGGCTGGGAATCGTGCATGGTCGAGGGCCCGATCGGCGTCGCGCCCGTGCGAAACGGATCGGCGGCCGCAGCCGGAGGCTTGAGCGCACCCTCGGCTACGGTAAGCGTAGTGGACTCCGAGGCGGTCGACGTCAGCGTCCTGATTCCGGTGCGCAACGAGGCCGCCGTCCTGCACGACGTCGCCGAGGCGATGCGCGCGCAGCGTTTCCAGGGGCGGTTCGAGCTGCTGTTCGTCGACGGGCGGTCCGATGACGGCAGCCGCGCGATCCTCGACGCACTCGCCGCCGAGGACCCGCGCATCCGCGTGCTCGACAATGCTGCGCGGCGCACCCCGCAGGCGCTCAACCTCGCCCTGCGGGCCGCGCGCGGGCGCGTGATCGCCCGGATGGATGCCCACGCCTTCTATCCCCCGGACTACCTCGCGCGCGGGGTCGAGCGCCTCCGCCGCGGCGACGTCGCATGCGTGACCGGCCCACAGGTCGCAACCGGCGACGGTCGCTGGTCGCGGCGCGTGGCGCTCGCGCTCTCCCGGCGTCTCGGCACCGGCGGCGCGGCGTTCCGGCACAGCGCCGACGACGAGTTCGAGGTCGACTCCGGCTTCACGGGCCTGTGGTGGCGCGAGACGCTGGAACGGCACGGTGGTTGGGACGAGGAGTGGCTCAACGACCAGGACTTCGAGCTCGCGGCCCGCATCCGCAAGGACGGCGGGCGGATCGTGTGCGTCCCGGCGATGGCCGCCGGCTACGTGCCGCGCGACAGCCTGCGCGCGCTCGCCGAGCAGTACCACCGCTACGGCTTCTACCGCGTGAAGACGAGCCTGCGGCACCCGGAGACGATGCGCCGCTCGCACCTGGTCCCGCCCGCCCTGCTGCTCGCGGCGGCGGCCGCCGCGGTCGCCCCGCGGCCCGTGCGGCGCGCCGCGCGGGCCGGTCTCGCCGCGTACGGCGCGACGCTGCTGGCCACCGCCGGGCGCGCGCTGCGCTCGGCGCCGGCGTCCGACGCCGCGGCCCTGCCGCTCGTGCTGGCCACCATGCACCTCGCGTGGGCGGCGGGGTTCGCGCACGGCTGCGCGCGGCTGGGCGTGCCGTGGCGCGCGCTGCGCCAGGTCACCAGCGGCTTGGCGAGGCGCTGATCCCGCGGTAGGCGGCCACGATCGCCTCGTCGGTCAGCGGCCGCTCGCGGCGGCGGCCGAGGAAGCCGATCGAGGAGGCGGCGTCAAGGGCGCCGGGACGGTCGATCAGCCGGCGGTCGAGCCGCGCGAGCCAGAACGTGGCGAGCGGGACGATGTGGGCCACGACGCGGCGGGCGAGCGCCCGCGAGCCGGCGAGCGTCACCGCGTACGCGCGCACCGACCAGGCCAGCGCCATGCCCGGCCCGCACACGGCGCCGGCGGCGATCTCGTCGAAGTCCCTGGCCAGCCGCCGCAGGCCGACGTAGGTGTAGCGCGTGAGGTCGTGCGCGCCTTCGTGCACCTGCTGCATGAACGGGATCTCGGCGTACAGCAGCCCGCCCGGACGGAGCACGCGGTGGATCTCGCCGATGACGCGCGGCGGGTCGATGACGTGCTCGAGCACCGCCTGGCAGACGACGGCGTCGAACGTGCCGTCGGCGAACGGCAGGTCGTGGCCGTCGCACACCAGCCGCGTCCGCGGCCCGATCCACACGTCGGTCTCGGTGGCGTCGATCGCGGGGTGGTCGAGCAGCGGCGCCATGCCGGCGCCCAGCGTGCCGCCGCCGACCACGAGCACGCGCTGCCGCTCGGCGGCGCCCGTGAGCAGCTCGAGCAGGCGCGCCACGAGCCGGCCGGTCCCGGGATTCGCCGAGTCCGACGGCAGGCGCGCGGCGATCCGGCGGGCCAGGGCGCCGGCGCGTGACGGCTCCCGGGCAGGCGCGGGCACCGGCTCGGTGAAGGCGGCGAGCCGGAACAGGCTGCGCTCCTCGGCGATCAGGACCGGCACGCCGCGCACGACCGGGTAGCGGCGCGTCCCGTCGGGGGTCACGAGCGCCGCTCGGGCGCGCTGCAGCGGCGCTCCGGTGGCCGGGCACCGCAGCTCGTCGTCACCCACCATCGCCGCCACTGTACGTCACCGATCCGAGGTCGCCGCAGCCGGCCCGTCGGCCCGAGTCCGCCGCCGCCGTCCGTCACCGGTTCGTGGTATTCCGCCTCAAGCTCGCCGGGGTCCCGTCGATCCCAGGGCCGTGTCGTACGAACGTCCGCCGCTCGGTGGGCGGCGGCAGACATCGGGACCGAGGCGCCGATCTGGAGCCGGGATGGCCATCGACCTCGGGCTCCGCTTCGGCCTGCTCGCCGCCGCGCTCGTCGTGCTCGCCCTGCTCGCGCCCTCCGCATGGGCGGGCACGGTGGCGCGCACCGCGTGGACGGTGGACCTCGGGAGCGCGCGCCAGGTGCGCACCGTGACGATCAAGTGGCGCGGCGACGCGAACCGCCGCCACCGTCTGCGGACGTCGCGCGACGGCCGCCGGTACCGGACCGCCGCGCGCCTGGGCGGCCACCGCGGCCGCGTCCGCGTGCGGCTCGGTCGGCGGGCGGTGCGCTACGTCCGCGTGACCGGCCGGACGTCGCGCGCGCCGCGCGTCGTCGTCCGGGCCCGCCCGCGCCGCGCGCCCGCCCGGCCGCGCCGCGCGCCCGCCCGGCCGCGCCCGCGGTCCCGGCCGCGGGTCCCGGCCGCGCCGTCGTCGCCCGCCCCGAGCCCCTCGCCGACCCCTACTCCTTGGCCGATCCCTTCACCCCGGTCGTCGGCGCCGTGGACCACCGCCGTCCTTCCTGCGCCGCTCGGCCCGTCGACCGGGACGCCGCGCTACGTCTCCACGACCGGCTCGGACGCCAACCCGGGGACGATCGACCGGCCGTGGCGCTCGATCACCAAGGCGCTCAAGGCGGCCGTCCCGGGTGATCGCATCCTCGTCCGCGCGGGCACGTACTCCGGCACCCTCGGTGCCGGTCCCGATGCCGGCGGCGGGGTCGGCCCGGCGGTCGTCGCATCGCCGAA
>Ga0299913_10006156_pt1 | contig 10358 bp, 10 predicted proteins | sample RVTome_9_FD_201360 | JGI IMG/M metagenome (GOLD analysis project Ga0299913, IMG submission 201360) | Soil microbial communities from uranium-contaminated site in the Upper Colorado River Basin, Wyoming, United States - RVT155D38 (version 2) ... | reverse complement strand
TCACCACGTACACCGTATTGACGCTGTGGCGATACGGGCGGTTGCGCCAGCCGGCCGGCCACGCGTGCACCTTGAGCGTGATGGTCGGCATGGCGGGCGCTTCGAGCGCAATCGTCTTGCCGAAGAATTCGTCCTGCGAGGCAGTGTGCAGATCCTGCCGGATGCGTTTCCACGTGAAGCGCATCGGCGAATCCGCCGTGACGCGCCTCACCGGCTCGAATCCCAGCGGGTGCTCCTCGAAGAACATCGGCTCGAGCAGATGATTGAGCGGAATGTCCAGCCCGTCGAACCAGTAGGCCTGCTCGCCGCCGTCGTGACCGTGCCCGTGCCAGCTCCAGCCCGGCGTCAGCACGATGTCGCCGGTTTCCATCGGATGCTTGTCGCCGTCGACGATGGAGTACGAGCCGCGCGACTCCAGGATCACGCGCAGCGCGTGCGGCGCATGGCGGTGCGAGCGCGCCTTCTCGCCGGGAAGGATCGACTGGTAGGCCGCCACCAGCGTGCGAAGGGTGGCGTAATCATTGCCGGGGGCCGGATTGCGCAGCACGAAGTTTCGCCTCTCCGCGAGATCCGTGCCGATGAGCCGCCCGGCCGCCTGCATCGCCGCCTTGGCCTCCGCATAACGCCAATGGGCCGGCACGAACGCCGAATGCATCTCCGGGTACAGGAAAGGTTTCTGACGCCGGATCCAGCCGGGCGTCATGTTCCTTTCGCCGATCGCGCTCACCAGCGCTTCCAGCGAGCTCAAGTCGCGCAGCTCACGGTATGATGCTCGCTCCATAGCCCCTCCTTCCGCGGACTTCCTTTATGAGCGCAATCCCCAAGACAATCAAGACCTCGGTGCGCGAGCGCGTCAGCAAGGAAGAGTGGCAGATGCGCGTGGACCTCGCCGCCGCCTATCAGCTCGGGCATATCTACAAGTGGACCGACCTCATCTACACCCACTTCTCGGCCAGGGTGCCGGGCACCGAGGACTTCCTGATCAACCCCTACGGTTTGATGTTCGACGAGATCACCGCGTCGAGCCTGGTGAAGATCGACTGCGAGGGCAAGGTGCTGGACGACCCGCTCGGCATGGGCGTGAACGAGGCGGGCTTCGTGATCCACAGCTGCGTGCACAAGGCGCGTCCCGAGGTGAGCTGCGTGATCCACACCCACACCCGCGCCGGCGTGGCCGTGTCTGCGATGAAGTGCGGCCTGCTGCCCATCAGCCAGCACGCGATGAGGGTGCAGGCCGACGTCGCCTACCACGACTACGAGGGCATCGCGCTTTACCTGGAGGAGCAGGAGCGCATGGCGCGCGACCTGGGCAAGAGCGCCAAGGCGATGATCCTGCGCAATCACGGCCTGCTCGCGCTCGGCACGACGGTGCGCGAGGCCTTCGAGGTGATGTACTACCTCGACTGCGCCTGCCAGATCCAGATCGACGCCTGCGCCGCCGGCCTGCACAACGTGCAGCTCATGTCGCAGGCCGCGGCCAGGACCTCGACCGAGCAGTTCAACTGCGCCGACCGCCCGGCGGGCTACAAGGACTGGCCGGCGCTGCTGCGCATGCTGGAGCGCCGCGGCGTCAAATACGCTGAATAAACGAGTTCAGCTTTGCTGAACGGCGAGCCGGCCGCGCTGCAGCTGCAGCACCGTCAGGACCGCGAGCAGCATGCAGGCGAAGATCACGTAGAACACGCCCTGCGGCGCGCCGCGGTCGATGAGCATGCCGTAGAACACCGGCATGGCGAGCGAGCCGACGTCGAGCCCCGAGTAGACGAAGCCATAGACCCTTCCCGCCGCGCCCGGCGGCGTGGCGGCGCGCACGATGAGGTCGCGCGACGGATAGGTCACGCCGGCGAAAAAGCCCGTCAGCCCGAGCACCAGCGGCAGCGCCGCGGCGGCGACCGCGCCGGCGGCGACCGGCAGCACGAACAGCGCCGCCACCAGCAGCCCGGCGACGGCGACGAGGTCGTGGCGCGGCACGCGGGCCGCGATCACGCCGCCGGCCAGCATGCCGCCCGCGTTGCCGAGCATGTAGGCCGCGATGGCGGAGGACGCGAGCGCGGTGCTCATGCCGAACTGCAGCTGCATGGCGGCGATGCCGAAGCTAGACAGCCCGACGTAGCTCGCGCCCCAGATGGCGAAGAAGCCGAAGCAGACGAGCACCGGCCTGGACAGCAGCACGCGCGCGTCCTGCGCCATCGGCTGCTTGCGCTGCGGCGGCTGCGCGACGTGCAGTACATGCGAGTAGGTGAACAGCACGATCAGCACCACGACGCCCACTGCGCCCGCCGAGACGAGCGCGGCGTGCCAGCCGTAGGCGCTCGCGACCGCGGCGCTGAACACGGGTGCGACGGCGAAGCCGAGCTGCCCGGCCACGCCGTGGGCGCTGAAGGCGTAGCCCAGGCGCGCCGGCGACACCCGGCCGTTCAGGATGGAGAAGTCCGCGGGGTGAAACACGCTGTTGCCCAGGCCCATGACGACGGCGCCGAGGGCGAGCAGCCACGCGCCGCCGGCCAGGCTCATGATGAGCGCACCGAGCGTCATCAGCCCCACGCCGCCGAGCAGCACGCCGCGGCCGCCGATGCGGTCGACCAGGAACCCGGCGAGAGGCTGCAGCACCGCCGACACCGCGAAGAACAGCATCATCACCACGCCGAGCGTCGCGTAGGACACGCCCAGGTCCCGGCTCATCAGGGGAAAAAGCGGCGCCAGCACGAGCTGGAAGAAATGGCTCACCGAGTGCGCCGCGGCCACCAGGCCGATGGTGAGGGCGTCGTTCTTCATTTCAGCTTGTCGATGAATCCGGTAAGCGCGGCGAGGGTCCTTTCGGGCTGGTCGCGGAACGGCGCATGGCCGCAGTCCTCGAGCTTGAGCAGCTCGCACGGGCCGCTTACCGTGCGCGCGATGTCGTCCAGCTGCGCCATTGTGCCGTATTCGTCGCCGTATCCCTGAATGGCGAGCACGGGCGCCTCGATCCCGGCCAAGTACTCCTCGCGGATGTCCCAGCGCCTGAAGTTTTCCCCGGTCCAGACCTCGGCCCAGCCATAGAAAGTCTTGCGCGCGTCGCGGTGATAGCGCGCGAGCTTCTGCGCCAGGTCGGTCGTTTCGAACGTCTGCTTCGCCTTTTCGATCGCGCTGAGGCAGATCGGCTCGATGAACACGTGCGGCGCCATCACCGCCACGCCGCGCGCCGCGTGCCCTGCGCCTGCATGGATGAGCGCGATCGACGCGCCGTCGGAATGCCCGACGAGGATGCAGTCTGCGATTTTCAGCCGCTCGCGGATCTCGGGAAGGAAAAGCAAAGCCTCGTCATGCATGAATCGCACCGTGCGGCGCGGCTCCTCCAGCACCTCGGACTGGCCATAGCCGTAGCGGTCATAGACCAGCGCCCTGCAGCCGGTGGCGTCGGCGAGCTTCGCCGGGAAGTCGCGCCATTGGCCGATGGAACCCAGCCCTTCATGCAGGAACACAAGCGTCGGCCCGCCGCGCGCCGCGGCGCCGATCCACTCGTAGCTGAGCGAGCGGCCCGCCGCTTCCACGAAAGGCATGGGGCGAGATTAGCACGCAGGCGATAATCGCCCCCCATGCGTTTCACCGCGTGGCTGGTGCTGATCGCGACCTTGCTTCTGTGGTCGGGCAACTGGATCGTCGCGCGCGCGGTGCGCGAGGACATCGCGCCGGGCATCGCCACCGCGGGCCGGCTCCTGATAGTGCTGGCGCTGCTCCTGCCTTTCGCTTTTCAGGGTTTACGAACCAAATGGGTCCATCTGGGACGGCGCGATTGGAAAACCCTGATCGCTCTCGGCTTCACCGGTGGCGGGCTGCACCTTGCGCTGCAGTGGCTGGGCCTGCACTTCACCACCGCGACCAGCGGCATCCTCTATCTGTCCACCACGCCGGTCTTCATCCTGCTGATGGCGCTTCCGCTCGGCGAGCGCATCGGCCTGCGCCAATGGCTGGGCGTGTCGGTCTCCTTTTGCGGGGTGTACCTCATCGCTACGCAAGGCAGGCCGGCGCAGCTCTCCTTCAACGTCGGCGACATGATGGCGCTCGCCTCGATGATGATGTGGGCGGGCTACACCGTCCTGCTGCGCGTGCGCCGCGACCCGCTCGACACGATCGAGCTCCTGGTGGTGGTGTGCGCTTTCGGCCTGGTCTTCATGACGCCATGGATCGCCTTCGAGCTCTTCGAGGGAACGACCGTGAGGTTGAACCCTGAAGGCGCGGCTGCAGTCCTGTACTCGGCGGTGGGCTCGTTGCTCCTGGCGTACGCCGGCTGGAGCTACGTGGTGAAGCGCCTGGGCGCGGCGCGCGCCGGCGTGACGATGCACCTCATGCCGGTATTCGGGGTGGTGCTCGCCGCGATCTTCCTCGCCGAGTATCCGCGCTGGTTCCACTTCGCGGGCATCGCGCTGGTGCTGGCCGGCGTCGGGCTTTCCAGCCTCAGAGCTTCATCGGCTTCCAGTACCCGGTGAGCTCCAGGTAGCCTTTTCCGACAGCGTCTTTGCCTTTGAAGGCCGTCACCGCCCCCTCCCAATAGATCGTGCCGGTGCTCGCGCGCGAATCGAGCTCCTGGTCGTCCATCAGGGGCTCGAGGCGCAGGTCATTCACCTGCATCGAGACCGGGTACTCCACGCCCGTTCGGGGAGATTTCCATATCCTTAGCGGCTTGAAGCTCGCACCGGGCGGGGCGTAATGCGTGTTTCCGGAGCGATCCCGCATCCTGAAGGCCATGAGCGAGCCGCCGCCCGGCAGGTTGATGCCGGTCCAGTCCCAGCCCGCCGCTTCGGGCGCGAGGTAGGCGCTCGACCATTCGTGATCCAGCCAGGCGGTGCCGGACACCGGCCTGCCGTTCAGCCGCCCGGCGACCTCCATGTGCGGCCGGCTGTAGTAGCAGCTCGCTTCATGCGGCCGGTGGCCCTTGCGGCTGAAGCCGTTCTCGCCCTGAAGAACGATCTGATTCGCAAGAAAGCTCAATTCAAAGTTGAAATCGCGCGCAGCGATGCGCGCCTCGTAGCGGTTGCCGTCCAGCGCGAGGCTCCAGTCGTCGATCCACACGCGGGTGCGCCCGGTCTCGGCCTGCGCCAGGGCGAACCCGGCGCGTGCGACGCGCTCGTCGTGAAGCAGCCGCCCGCGCCCGGGGTCGGACAGCGCGGCGTGCGCGAAGAGGATCTGGCGCGGATTGAAGCTGCTCGGGTTGTCGCTCGCCTCCTCGGGCCGGGCGCGGAAGAAGGTGATCTGGAAGCCGAGCGCATCCTCCAGCCAGCCGGTCACATACCACCACTCGATGCGAAACTCCGGGTGCGCGCCGTGGTCGCGCGGAAACGAGAATCGGCCGCCCGGGGTGACCTGCGGGTAGTCGACCTTCGCCGCATGCGCCTTCGACAGGCCGAGCAAGGCGGCGGCTTTCAGAAAAGCGCGTCTTCTCACCAATCCTCCCGCACCGCGCGCACCGGGGCCATGCCCATCGCCTCTTTCCCGGAAAGAATCGCCGTGACGACCGACAGGCTCACCAAAATAAGGGTCAACAAGAAAAGAAACGCGTAGGGCGGGTGAAGCTCCATGCTCCAGCCGAACGATTGCCGGTTCACGACAAAGACCAGGATGACGCTGATCGCCGCGCCGACCGCCAGGCCGGCGAGCGCGCCGAGCAGCGCGAGCAGGCCGCCCTCGGCGGCCAGCATGGCGCGGATCTGGCCGCGCGTCAGCCCGAGGTGGCGCAGCACGCCGAACTCGCGACGCCGGGCGAGCACGATCGCGCCCAGGCTGGAGGACAGCCCGAACAGGCCGACCAGCACCGCGACGGCTTCCATCGCGTAGGTGACCGCGAAGCTGCGGTCGAAGATGCGCAGCGACACTTCGCGGATCTCGGGCGGGGCCGCGATGTCGAGCTCGGCGCCCCCCGGCAGCGCGCGCAGCGCCTCCATGGCCTGCGCCGCGCTCGAGCCGGGCTTGAGCCACACCGCACCGTCGTTCACCCGCCGGTCGCCGGTAAGCGCGATGTAATCGGCGCGCTCGATGAGCACCGCACCGTGCTGGCGCGCATAGTCGCGGAACACGCCGCCCACCACGAACGTGGCCGATTTACCGTTGATAGGAAGTTGCACTTCCCTTCCTGCCTTAAAGTCATACAAATCCATGACGGCTTCGCTCACCCACACCAGCGGCGGATCGCCCGGCCTGCGCGCGTAGCGCTCGCCGAGGAGCGGGAAGGCGCTCTGGGCGCGGTCGCGCGCGAGCAGCGACAAGGCAGGACGACCCGGATCGAGCACGATGCGTCCGCTGCGCAGAAACTCCACGCGCTCGATCTGAGGCAGCGAGCGCACGCGCTCCTCCATGCCGGGTGCGAGGTAGCCGGTGTCGCCGCCGTGCGTGGTGCGGAAATACAGCGGCGCCGGCAGCACCGCGTCGAGCCAGGCGTCGACCGACTCGCGAAACGAAGCCACCATGATCGCCATCGCCGCCATCAGCGAGAAGCTCGCGACGATCGCGGCCAGGCTGACCGCGGCCTGGCCGGGGGCGCCGCGCAGCTGCGAAACGGCAAGAACGAACGGAACTCTCCGCGTCAACGGCAGAACCGAGAAAACCCAATGCGAAACGCGCGGCATCAGGGCGATGGCGCCCACGAGCAGGCAGGCGATCGCCGCGTAGCCCGCGAGCGGCAGGCCGTTCACCGGGCCGAGCTGCGAAAGCGCGGCGCCCGCGCCGATGAAGGCGAGGCCCGGCCAGGCGCGCGAGAGCCGCCGGAACATGCGCTGATCGTCGCCCGCCTTGAGCGCCTGCGCGGGGCTGGTGCGCGCGGCGTCGAGCGCGGGAAGCACTGCGCCCGCCAGGGCGACCGCCAGGCCTGCCATCACATAGGAGAGCGAGGAAATCCAGTGCGCTTCCAAGTGCGCCGTCGCCGCGCGCAGCTGTCCCGTGCCGAAATCCGCGCCCGCATAGCGCACCGCGGCGAGCGCCAGCAAGTAACCCAGCGCCACTCCCAGCACGCCGCCCAGCGCGCCGAGCGCACCGGCCTCCAGCAGGATGAGCCGCGACAGCCGCGGCGCGGTCAAGCCGAGCACGCGCAGCAGCGCATGCTCGCCGCGCCGCCGCGCCACCTCGAGCGCCTGCGCCGAGAACACGAGGAAGCCGCCGGTAAAGAGCGCGACCATGGCGAGCACGTTCAGGTTCACCCGGTAGGCGCGCGACGGATAGCCGCTCGCCTGCTCCAGCGTATCGAGCGCCGCCACGTGGACCCCGGGGGGGAGAAGGGCTTCGATGCGCTTTCGCACGGTGTCGCGATGCGCGCCGGCCGCCAGACGGACATCCAGCCGGTTGAGCTCGCCGAGCCGGCCCAGCCGCCATTGCGCGGTGGAGATGTCGGTGAGCGCGGAAACCCCCTTCAGCTCGCTGCCCACGCCTCGCACCTCCAGCGCCACGGTCCGCTCGCCCACGACGAGGCGCAGCCGCTGCCCGACAAGCTCCTCGGCTGAAGGCGACAGCAATACCGTATCGGGCGCCAGCAGCTCGGGCCTGCCCTGATTCAGCACGTCGGCCCCGATGACGCGCAGGATGCGTTCGCTGCCCGCGATCCCGGCGTCGAGCTCCAGCGCCGGATTCACCCGGGCGACGCCGGGCAGCCGGGCGATGCGCGGATACAGGGTCTCCGGAAAGCCGGTGCGCCCGCCGCGCACCTGCAGGTCGGCTTCGCCGGCCAGCGCGCGCACCGACGCGGCGAGATCTTGCACCGCGGCGCGGTTGACGAGATACACGCCGTAGCCCAGCGCCACGCCCAGCGTTATGCCGAGCACCGAAAGCACCGCCCGGCCGCGCGGCCGGCGCCGGCCGAGGATCGCGAGCAGGCGCAGCATGAGATTAATATACTGGCTTCATGAGATGGCTCGCGCTTGTCCTGGGCCTCGCGCTCTTCCCTGCCGAGGCGCAAGAGGTGCCCGACTGGTTCACGCCCTCCTTCCTCGACATTCGCGAGGACGCGGCCGAAGCCGCCGGGCAGGGCAAGCGCCTGATGGTGTACTTCCACCAGCAGGGCTGCCCTTACTGCAAGCAGCTGGTGGAGGTGAACTTCCGCGATGCGCGCATCCTCGAGCATACGCGCCGCCATTTCATGGCGATCGACGTCAATATCTTCGGCGACCGCGAGGTGACCGCTACCGACGGCCGCAAGATGCCGGAGAAGCAATTCGCCGCGCTGCTCAAGATCCAGTTCACCCCGACGCTGGTCTTCTTCGACCGGGAAGCGCGCCTCGCACACCGCATCAACGGCTACCTGCCCCCGGAGCGCTTTCTCGCGGCGCTGGATGCCGCCAGGGGCGATGCGGCAAGCCCTTTGCCTTCCGCGCAAGAGGCGGTGGATCTGCGCCGCAAGTCCGGAGGCAAGCCCCTGGCGGTGATGCTGATGACGCCGCAATGCGACGGCTGCGACGAGATGCTGCGCAGCTTCGAGCGGCCCGCCGTGCGCGCGCAGCTCGGCAAGCTGGAGCTGGTGAAGCTGCCCAACCCGGTCGCCGTGGTCACGGCGGCGGGCCGGGCGACGCTGCGCTCGGAATACGTGCCCGCGCTCGTGTTCCTGGACGCTGCGGGGCGCGAGGTGTTCCGCACCGAGGCCTACCTGCGCCCTTTCCACCTCGCCGCCTCGCTCGAGTACGTGGCGAGCGGCGCCTACGCGCGCGAGCCCTCCTTCCAGCGCTTCCTGCACGACAAGACCGAAGGCATGCGCCGCCGCGGCGAGCGCGTGGACCTCTGGAACTAGTCCCGGCCGGTAGAAGTTTCCCGCGGGCAGGCGCAGCTTGGCTTGGGTGTACCGATCCCTGCTATGGCTCGCGTGCTGCTGCGCCCTGACCGGCTGCCAGAGCCTTGTCCTGTCGGTGGCCGGCGCGGGCGCCTCCGCGGCGATAGGGCAGAGGCTCAACGGCGCCACCTACCGCACCTTTACCGCGCCCTATACCGCGGTGAAGCAGGCTTCCCTCGAGGCCCTCAAGAAAATGGGCATCACGCTCGAGTCGTTTGACAAGTTCGAATACGGCGAAATCATCTACGCTCGCGCCGAAGGCCGCAGCGTGGAAATAGAGCTCGAGCCGATCAGCCAGCGCGCCACGCGCATCCGCGTGGCGACGCGCAACGGCGGCTTTTTCTACGACAGCGCCACCGCCAACGAGATCGTGCTGCAGACCGAGAAGATGCTCTAGTAAACTAGGGGTCATGAAAACAATGACCCCCGCTGTAGTGGCTGTCCTCCTATCCCTTGCCCTGCTGCCGGTGCCTTCCCCCGCCGAGCCGCCGCCTTGGGCACCCGCGCACGGCTGGCGCAAGAAAAACGACCCCAATTACGTCGGCTACACCGGCAGGAAATGGGAAAAGGACTACGGCGTGCTCGAAGGCCGCTGCAACACCGCGGCGGTCGGCGCGGTGATCGGCGGCGTGGTGGGCGGCGCCGTGGGATCGCGGGTTTCCAGCCGGCAGGATCGTCCGGTCGCCATCGTTCTGGGCACCGTGATCGGTGCCGTGGTGGGCCACACCATCGGCAAGGAGCTCGAGGATTCCGACCGCGCCTGCATGGGCCATGCGCTGGAACTGGCCGGGGAGAAAAAGACCGTAGCCTGGACCAACCGGGCCACCGGCGTGACCTACCGCCTTACGCCGACCGGGTCGTTCACCGACGGCGGGACGCCCTGCCGGCGGTTCACCGCGCAGCTCGCTTCCGGCAAGAAGAAGGACCGCGTCAAGGGCGCCGCCTGCCGTCAGGGCGACGGCGAGTGGGTCTTCAGGATCTGATCGGCGGGATCCGGCTCGCGCTCCAGCAGCACCTCCAGCCGCGCGATGTGGCGCTGCTCGTCGTGCGCCATTTCCGCGGAGAAAGCGCGCACCGCGTCGTCGCGCGAGTGCTCGGCGACGTCGACGTAGAACGCCTGGGTATGGCGCTCGAAGGCGAGCGCGCTGGCGATGGCTTCACGCGTGCTGCGCGGCGCCCGCCTGGCCGCCGCCTTGTCGCCCAGAAAATGCCAGCTCAGCTCCCAGCCGGCCATCTCGGGCAGCGGCCGCCCCGAGGTGCCCAGCTTGATCAGCTCGTACTGCTCCTGCTCTTCGCGGCCGATTTTCTCGAACTCGTCGGCGAGCTGCTCGAGCCCCACGTCGCGCATGAAGCGCTCCAGCTCGGCGTAGCGCTGCGCGGCCTCGCGCTCAATCGCCAGCGAGTAGGAAAACAGCTCCGGTAGTGTGCGTGGCAGCAGTCGTGCGCCCATAGTGGCTCCTTGCGCACGAATCTAGGGGAGCGAGATTACGCGCAATGAGCGCGCGAGACGCCAAGCTTATGATTCGAATGCCCTAAGGATGCGTCCGGCACCGTCGGGCCGCAGCGAATATTTCAG
>Ga0299913_10006154_pt1 | contig 10359 bp, 9 predicted proteins | sample RVTome_9_FD_201360 | JGI IMG/M metagenome (GOLD analysis project Ga0299913, IMG submission 201360) | Soil microbial communities from uranium-contaminated site in the Upper Colorado River Basin, Wyoming, United States - RVT155D38 (version 2) ... | reverse complement strand
GTCAGCAGCACCGGATGGTCCGATGACGCCCAGAAGGCGAGGGCGACGAACGCAGGCAGCGGGACGACCGCGATCGCCAGCCACAGGAGCTGCCGCCGCTCGGTCCCCCGCGATCGGCGGAACCGGACGACGAGAGACACCGCGGCCAGGACGAGGCCGACCGCGGTGAGGATCGCGAGCGTAGTCCGTACGACCCGCATGGCGGGTTCCCAGGAGCCGGGAAGCGCCAGCGGACTGCGGACGGAAGCCATGGCGGCCTCCTCGAGCTGGCCCGGCCAGAAGAGGACGGTCGAGTAGGCGAGCGTCCCGACGACCACGGTCATGGCCGCGGCAAGGCGCCACCGCGGGGTCAATGCCGAACCGGTCGGAGTCAGGTGCAGGATCATGGCCATCAGCACGAACCACGCGATGAAGATGCCATCGCCGAGCACCGCGGCCAGCTCCGCCGCCGGGACGCTACCGGGGCGTGCGAGTGTGCCGTATCTGCCGTAGCTGTCGAAGACGCCGCCAAGCGCGATGCTGGCGCCCAGCGCGAGGAACAGCCAACCGACGGGGTGGGTGGGCCGACGCAGGGCGACCAGCACACCGCTCCCGGTGGACGTGGCGATGGTGACCAGGTACGGGATGGCTTCGACGTCGAACGGCGCCAGATCGGCGCGGCCGGCATCGCGCAACAAGCGGTCGAGGACGACAACCAGGAGGACGCACAGCAGCGTCGCGGCGGCCATGGCGATGGCCAGCGCCTCGCGTCTACGCGACGAGCTCACCCCCTGATAGTGGCACCGTTGGAGCCGATTGGCCTCGGGGCCTGCCCGGAGCCAGAGACCGGGGCGGGCCCCGAGGCGCTGGGCCGGAGACGAGCGAAGAGTGAGCCACTACATTCACTCCACGGAAGGCTCCGCCATGTCTCAGATCATTGATCGTCCTCAGGTCGCGACACCCCGGATAACCAGGCCCCAGGCGGTGGCCCTCGTGGCAGCGCCGGCGGTAGCCGTCCTCGCCCGGTTGCTGACGACGCCGTGGTACCAGGACGACAACGAGCCCGACGACGCCCGGGTCCTCACCGAGATCGCGGACGCAGTCGGGCGTAACCAGGTCGGTGCCGTGCTGGCGCTCCTCAGTGGTGTGCTGTTCGCCGTCGCGGCGATCGTGGTCGCCCAGATCGTCCGCGCCAGGTCACCACGGGTTGCGTGGGCAGGCGTGGTCCTGGCCGGCTTCGGCGCGTTCGGACTGGCCCTCTTCTCCGCGTTCGTCGCCACCTTCACGGTGATCGCCGAGCACGACGACCGAGAGGCGATGCTCGAGCTGATGGCGCAGTTCACGGACTCACCGATCTCCGGCGTCTCCTACCTGGTGCTGATCCTCGGAGCACTCGGGTGGCTCATCCTGGGCTACGGCCTGTACCGCAGCAAGGTGATCGCCCGCGCCGCGGCGGTTCTCAGCGCGCTCGGCGGTGCCGGCGTGATGCTGACGACCCCGGGCCCACTCACGTCGTTCATCACCGGATCGGCAGTCCTCTGCCTCCTCGGCTTCGCCTGGGTTGCCGTGGCAGCGCGGCGACGGTCATGAACCACCCAGTCCGCACCGAGCACGCCGCATCATTCTGGACTGCATTGGCGTAGGTCGCTGATCTGCGGAGCTTGGCACCACTCTCCCTGAACCGCCCGCACATCGTCGTCGTGCCCGCGCGTTCTGAGCGACGGAAGGCGTCCCGGTAGGCGAACGACGGACGGGAGCCGGGTGCGCCAACGCCGGCGTCGAGTTCGGTTACCGCATGGGGAGCCGCTGACGGCCACTGTTCGTGGAGCGGCGGGACGAGCGACAGCGTCGGACTCGGCCGCTCGCCTTGACAGTCACTCGCGGCGGTATCACGCGCTTCCGACCGCTGGCCGGTAACCGTTCGAGGCGTATGTCGAGGACAACGTTCCTCCGGGACCTGCATCCTCTGGATCCCAGGTGCGTGGGCGGGCAAGCAGTGAGTCTTGGCCAGCGGCTAGATGTGATGCCCAGCCAGGTTGTTCAACCTGGTGATGGGTGCAGCCTTGCCGATCGCTGAGTGGGACCGGTGGTGGTTGTACTCGTGGATCCATGCTGGCAGGGCAGCGAGCCTGGCGGAATCTGAGTTGTAGAACTTCTTGAAGGCCCTCGACCAAGGTCCGGTGGAACCTCTCCACCTTGCCGTTGGTCTGGGGGCGGTAGGGCCGAGTGCGCCTGTGCGTGAGGCCGAGTTCAAAGCAGGTGTCGCGCCACAAGTGGGACCGGTAGCAGCCACCGTTGTCGGTCAGGACCCGCTCGACGGTGACTCCTCGGTCGGCGAACCAGGCGACCGCGTGGCGGAGTACCTCGGCTGCGGTTTCCTTGGTCTCGTCGTCACGTGCTTCGACATAGGCGACTCGGGAGTGGTCGTCGACGACGGTGTGCAGGTAGCAGGTGCCGATCAGTGGCTTGGAGTACTTGCTCTTCGGGGCGCCAGTTCGTGCGGCAGTCGCATTGCGATGTTTCCCGCCTTGCTGTCGGCCGACGTAGCGCCAGCCACCGCCGTCGGGGACGCGGCCGAGCTTCTTGACGTCCATGTGGAGCAGGTCGCCCGGGTGCTCATACTCGTAGCGGCGGATCGGCTCGCCGGTCGCGCGATCGACGTGGGAGAGCCGGTTGAGCCGGCACCGGACCAGGACCGCGTGCACGGTCGATGCCGGCATGCCGAGCCGGTCACCGATCTGGATCGGTCCGAGTCGCTGCTTCCAGCGCAGGTGCACGATCTTGCGGACCACCGGGGCCGAGGTGCGGTTCGGCTGGTGATGGGGCCGCGAGGACCGGTCGACCATCCCGGCCGGGCCTTCCTCGCGGTAGCGGCGGGCCCACTTCGTGGCCGTGCGCCACGAGACGTCGTAGCGTTCGGCGGCCCTGGCGGGCGGCCAGCCATGGTCCACGATCAGGCGCGCCAGCCGCAGACGGGCGCGAGGGGTCAGTGCAGCGTTAGCGTGGGACACGAAGACCTCCCGGTGGGAGCGGTTCCTTAGACAGCTCCACTCCACATCGGGAGGTCTTCACCCATCTACGACATCAGATCGTGTCGTCGCACGTTCTCGACCAACGTGACTGGTCATCACAGCTAGACGACAGCCTCTACGATACGGAGGGGACCGCCGGTCTCGATCAAACTGCTGCTCACGAAGCCCGCGCTTTGCAGGAGCTTGGCGAACTCGTCGCCGGTCCTCTCGCGCCCACCGGTTATCGCAAGCATGATCACGTCCAGCGTGTGACCTCGCCGATCGGTTGCGGTGTCCACCAGAACATTCTCGATGATCAGCACCCGCGCACCTGGCGAGGCCGCGCGCCGTACGGCGCTCAGAATGGCGGCGGTCTCGGCATCGGGCCAGTCGTGGAGCACCTCCATGAGGATGTAGGCATCCGCCGTCGGCAGGGGGTCGACGAAGAAGTCGGCTGCGCGAGTGGTCAGGCGATCGCGGCCGACGTCGAGCGACGCGATGACGTCGGGCAGGTCCACCAGGATCCCTTCCGCCCTGGGCACCGCGTCGAGCACAGCACGAAGCAGGTGGCCGCGCCCCCCACCTATGTCCGCGATCGTGTCGAAGCGCCCGAAGTCGTACGCGCTCAGGACGGCTGCGGTGTCAGCGGCCGCCTTCGACGTCATCGCCCGGCCGAAGATCTCCGCCTCCTCCGGATGGGTCTCGAGGTACGGCCAGAGTCCGGCCCCGCCGACTAGCTCGATGGAGGGGAGGCCGGTCCGGATGGAGTGGTCGAGCCGGTCGAAGGAACTCCGCATCACAGGCAGGCCCATCATCCGGGCGAACCCGCGCATCGACATCTCGTGGTCGCTGCGCAGCAACCGCGATGCGTAAGTGTGCTGGTATCCGTCTCCTCGCCGCTCGAAGACTCCGTACGCCGCCAGCAGGCACAGCACCCGGTCAAGGGCACCAGGATCGACGTCGCATGCCGCGGCCAGGGTCTCGCCGCTGACGGGTTCGTCGTCGACTTGGTCGGCCACGCCGAGCTCCGCCGCGGCGTGCAGGGCCGAGGAGGCTACGACTGCGTTGGTCAGGTTCCAGATCGTCTCGTGCGGTTGGGGTGCCATGGGTTTCTCCTCGAGTGGTGCGGTCCCGGTCGGTGACCGCTGGGATGTGACTCAGGTGCGACTGATGGACAGGCCACCGTCGACACGCAGGGCGGTGCCGGTCACGAAGCTCGATGCCTCGGATGCGAGGTACAGCACCGACTGCGCGACCTCCTCAGGTCTCGCCATCCGCTTGAGGGCGTGGAGCTGCTCCATGAACGTCCGCATCTGTGGTGGCGCACCGGGCGCGTTCGCCACGTTGGCCGCCGTATCGGTCCCACCCGGGATGATCGCGTTCACTCTGACATTCATTTCGGCCAGCTCGACGGCGAGGGCTTGGGCGAGGCCGATCAGCCCGGCCTTGCTGGCTGCGTAGGCTGCCGTTCCAGGCATCCCGACTGTGTGCCCGACGAATGTGGAGGTGAAGATCATCGAACCGCCTCCACGCGCGACCATCGCCGGCGCCTGGTGCTTGGCTCCCAGGAATGCGCTCGTCAGGTTCGTGTCGATGGTGTCGTGCCAGTGCTCAATGGTCAGCCCGGCCACCGGCCGGATCTCGCCGTTCGAACCGGCGTTGTTGAACGCGATGTCCAGGCCGCCGAAACGGTCCACCGCGAGGCCCACCAAATGCTCGGCCAGCTTCTCCTCCTTGATGTCCCCGACGACTGCGAGTGCCCGTCCACCCTCGTCCTCTATCTGGGCGACCAGCGCATCGAGCTCGTCCTCGCGTCGCGCAGTCACGACGACGCTCGCCCCTTCGCCGGCGAGCAGCAACGCCGATGCCCGACCGATGCCGGAACTGGCGCCGGTGACGATGGCGACTCGATCAGTGAGAACACTCATGGGGACTCCCTGTGCGGTCAGTTGCTGGGAGTCCCGAGGCTAGGGATCAGCGCGCCGCGCGGCTTCCGCGGAACTGCTCATCCGCGCTACTCATTTCTGCACGGTCACCCAGACAGCGATCTGGCTGCGGTTGGAGAGGTCCAGCTTGGTGAGGATGTGCTGCACGTGGTTCTGGACCGTGCGCTCTGAGAGGTACAAACGTTCCGCGATCTCTCGGCTGGTGAGCCCCTTCGTCACCAGTTCGGCAACCTCGTGCTCACGAGCAGTGAGCGGCGTCGACGGACCCTGCACGTCCAGATGCTCCATCAACTGCGCGCCCTTCGAAGCCAATGGCAGCATCTCCAGCTCCGTGGCCCGCCTCGCCGCATCGGCGACCAAGGATCGTGCCCGAGCCAGGTCCCTTCCTTCGGCTCGGCTTGCCAAGGTCGTGGCGAGCTCGTAGATGGCTTCGGCCTGGTATCCCCTGGCGCCGTTGATCGCGCACGTGCGGACTGCCTGCTCGAGATCGGCGACTGCTTCGTCGAAGAGGCCTAGATGACGGCCGGCGATGCCGAGCCACAGCTCGACCGGTCCCGAATATGCGACGGCGCCCGCACCACTCGCGACGTGCCGGCCGCGATGGGGAGCGATCATCTCGCGCAGCTGCGCGACGTCGTCCGCGTCGTCGAGCGCGACCGCGACGCCGATGCCCAGCGCGTACGCCGCTAGCGTCGCGTGAGGAATGGGCCGCCATCCATCAACCGGGCCGAGCGAGCGGTACAGGGCTGCCGCCTCGGGCACACGGCCGAGCTCGGCCAGCAGTAGTGCCGGGCCGAGAACCATCATGACCGAACCCCCCTGGGTGAACCGCGCCATGTCCACGCGAGCCTCCGTCACCTGGTTCGCCGCCATCGACTCGTGGTCGTGGCCGACGTGGCGGCCCACCATCTGCAGGAGAGCAGCTCGCGGCAGCGCCGCGATGGGGTGGCCGGTCGGTGCAATGACACCGAACGCTTCGGACGCGAGACGGCGCGCGTCGACGAAGCACCCACGGGCCTGGGCCAGAACCCCCTGAGCTCTGAGTAGCTGCCACCGCGCAAATCGACCGCCGATCTCCCGGGCGGGGAGCTCGGCCGCTGCGATCTCTCGGCTGGCCGCCAGAAGGTCGCCGCGTTCGAACGAGGTGTCCACTCGCCAGAGGTGAGCCCACATCTCGATGCGCGGGTCGCGGTCCACTGAGTTCAGGTCCAACATCCACTCGGACAGCCGCTCCCGTTCTTCCACACCGTCGGGTCCTTCGCAGACGAGTCGGCGTGCATGGAGAGCAGCAACCGTGGCGCCTCGATCGGCACAGCCCTCGGAGAGCGCCAGCGCATCCTCACTGGCGAGCGCGGCCCTGGTGACGTCGCCGAGGTACATACATGCCTCTGCGACCCTGGCCGTGACGCGGGCTCGCAAGGGTGTGGCCGCGGGGTCCAGCAAGCCCAAGGCTTCCTCGCCGAGCCGTTTGGCAGCGAGGTCGGTGTCCGGGTGCCCGAAGACCCCCTCAAGAAGGAGAGCCGCCTCAGCCAGCAGGTCCACGCGAGCGATCCGGCGGGAGATGGCAGCGGCTTGCAGGCAGGCATCCAGCCTGCCGTCGAAGTCTGTGGCGGCGCCGAGGGCGGCGGCGAGGTCCAGCAACGTCCGACACCGGTCGGTGTCGCTCATCGCCCTGCCGCCAACGTCCAAGGCCAGCCGGAACAATCTCGCAGCCTCTTCGAAGGCGAGCTGACTCAGGGCCTCCTCCGCCGCCCGCCGGATCCATGCCACCGCAGTGCCGGCATCCCCTTGCACTGCTGCCACCGCCCAATGACGAGCGAGGTCGAACACGTGCAGCTCGAGCTGCCCGGCGTACACCTCCTCGATGGCAACGGCCGTCCTGTGGTGCAGACGGACACGCTCTGGCGTTGGAAGCCCGGCCTCGATCGCGTCCCGGACGAGTGCGTGCACGAACTGGTGCCTGGCCGGCGTCGTGCCAATCTCGAGAAGTCCGGCGTGGACCGCTCCGTCGAGCAGGCCCAGACAGCTGGTGACCGGTAGATCGACCACGGCGGCGAGGAGAGGCGCCGAGGCCTCGCGACCGATGATCGAGGCTGCCTGGAGCAGGCTGACGCAGTCCGGTGACAATCGGTCGAGACGTGCAGCGATTGCGTCGCGAACGCTCACGGTGACCAGGGATCCGCGGGTCGAGGCTGGTGCGTCGCCGAGCACCCTGGCGATCTCCCCGACGAAGAAGGGGTTGCCACCCGTGAGCGCACGCACTTCCTCGGCCTGGGTGCTGTCGACGTCATGGCTCAATGCCAAGCTGAGCTGCCGGCCGACGGCCGGCGCGCCCAATCCCGACAGGTGAATCGCGCGCGTGTGCCCCTCCCGGAGCATCCGGGAGAGGAGCACAGAGTGTGCGTTCTCGGTTTCGCGGTGGTTCACAAGAACGAGAAGGCGCTCGTCTGAGAACGTGCGCACCACGTGTTGGAGCAACAGCAGCGAGGGCTGATCTGCCCACTGCGCATCGTCAAGGACGATCATCAGGGGCGTGCGGTCGGCGATCTCACGGAGCAGCCGGCTGATGCGGTCGAACTGTGCGAACCGGTCTTCTGGGGAGCCTGCATCCGTGGTGTCGGTGCTGGGGAGGAACAGGCCTGGGAGGAGATGGCCGACGTGGTTCGTCAGTAGGTCCCCGTAGGCCAGATCAACAACATCGGCGAAGTCCGCAGTGCTCCGCAACAGCTCCTGCCACGGCCAGTAGGGTGGCGCGCCCTCCGACTCGACGCCGCGTCCCCACACTGTCGGCACGCACTTCGCTTTCGCCAGCAGTCCGAGCTCTTCCGCCAGTCGGGTCTTGCCGATCCCTGGCTCACCACTGCACAGCACCAGCCGTGGGTTGCCGGCCACGGCTTCGCCCAGCCAGCCGCCGAGCAGGGCAAGCTCGCCATCTCGTCCGACCAGTTCCGTCCGAACCACCCCGCGGCCTCCAAGCCGGCGTCCTGAGGTCCCGGCCAGACCTCTCGTCCGGACACTCCGAGTATGCCCCGTCAGAGGCATCAACGGGCCCGATGCGGACTGGGAGCCCCCACACCCCCTCCCGACCTGCAGAAACGTCTCGCCTCACACGTTGAAGCGGAACGATCAGGCGGGGTTTCGGTGGTTGTTGGTCATCGCCGACTGACACCGGAAAACACCCTCTGACCTGCGGAAACGCGTTCGCGGGACCGTTGGACGTCGTTGGCGAGAATCGGTCTCCGCCGGACTTCTTGCGACTATTTGCGGACCGCTGGCCGCTCAAACGGGGCAACGTTGGCATTGAACTACTTCGGCAGGCCGCCAAAATCGTCCAGCTCGTCGGCGTCGAGGCCGGTCATGAGTGACACAGCAGCCGCGTCGGTGCCGTCGAGATCTCCGAGCGCAGACTTGATCGCGGTGGTCTGGGCCTCGCTGGCGCGGCTGCCTCGAAGGTAGTGCTCGGTATTCGTTGCCAGGTCTTTCGGAAGGTCTGAGCCCTCCACGATCCCGAAGAACTCCGGCGCCCGGCCCTTGTTCGCCGGGCGCGCCAGTCGTCGACGCACGTCAGCCAGGACGACGGAAACCTGATCTTCAGGCAACTCATCGACCAGTTCGTGCAACTCGTGGCGTTCCGCGGTCATGGCTCCAGCGTAAGGCGGGACCCGGACAATCGTCCCGGCTAACCCCAGCGCGGAGCCAGCCGTTCCTGAAGCTCGTCCCAGGTCAGCGCGATCGACGGGTCAGCCTGCAGCTTCGCTGCCCTCGACCGGATCATCGCCTTCTGTTCGTCGTTCACCTCGATGGGCGCCGACTCGACCGTGCTCTCGATGTACTCGACCAGCTCCAAGCGCTCATCGAGGCTCATGGCCTCGATTGCTGACCGTAGAGCGGGGCTCACCATGACCTCAGGTTACGTCGGCAACAACGACACGCGGACAGTCACTTCCGGGCGTACCACAGATCAGCTGGGGTCACGGCGCGAGCCCTCTGGCGAGAGCAGCGTCGAACAACGTCCGGGCGACCTGCTCGGCCTTCTCGGTCGTCGCGGCCCCCACCGGCTTCGCCTCGTAGCGGTCCTGGTTGCGAGCGCGTCGCAAGCGGTCGAACTCTCGCGCCGCCTTCTCCGCGGGCGCCTTGTCGAAGACGGCACGCAGATAGCGGCCGAGCGCCTCGTGCTGGCCGGGCCCGTTGGTCGTCCTGAAGCCGTACGCCGCCAGCAGCGCCTCGCCCGTGTCGTGACAGGCGTCGTAGGCAATGCCGTACCTGACGACGACACTGGTGAGCAGCGGCAGTTGGTTCAGCCGCTCCTCGGCCTGGCGCAGGAACGAGGTTGCACGCGCGAGGTCTGCGGGCACGACATCGAGACGTCGTGCCTCGACCAGCGCGAGGACCGTCGCCTGCTGGACGCGGGTGAGCGGCGTCAGCGCCATGGCAGCTCCCCGATCACGGCGACCGCCGGGCCGCTGCGCACGTTGTCCAGGAACCCGGACGGCGCCGCGAACTCCTCAGGGCTGAGGATCGTCGGGTTCACCGGACGGTGCACCGCGGCCTCGACTCGGGCACACGCCTCGTAGACCGCGTCCACTTCGGGCTCACCGAGCACCATGACGTCGATGTCGTGCGGTGCCGGGCCGGCGTCCCCGAGCATCCGCGCGGCGAAGGAGCCGTAGAGGAACGCCGACTCGATCCCATCGATGCGGCCAAGCTCCTCGGCCAGGACCACCACCGGGCCGGTCGCGACCGTGAGGATCTCGCGCAAGGGGTCCACCAGCGGGCTCTCGTCGTTGGCGCGGATCAGCCTCGTGCGGCCCACCTGTCGCTCGCTCAGGATGCCGGCGTCCAGCAGGCGCGCGACCTCGCGGTGCGCGGTCGGGTAGGCCAGGCCGGCCCTTTTGGCCAGATCGGTCACGCTCAGCTCGTCGCCGGTGAGCAACAATGTGGAGAGCAGGCGCGCCTGACCGTCCGACCGGAAGATCGGAGCGAGGAGCGGCGCCTCAGTTCTCATATAACTGAGATTATCCTCCATTATATTGACGGTCAACAGCTCCGCGCCCAGTTCTTCGCTCCGAACGCCGGCGTAGCTGCGCAGCATGTGGTGGCCTCGCCGAACCCGGGGTGCCCCGACCCAACGGATGGCCCATGGTCTCCCTACGTACCGGAAGCCGATGGCCTAACGGTGCCGCCGTTCGTCGGGCGACGGGGCGGGCCAGAGTCGGGCTTGGGGCCCCTCGGCTTGCGGCGAACTGCTGTGCTTCCCCGGTCGGTTCCAGACCAGGGTTGACGCCCCAGGAACAGACCATTAGAGTTCTAATCATTAGACGTCAATGGAAGTCGGTCCGGGGACGAGTTTTCGCCGAGACCTGACACACACGACCTCGGGGTCTGGCACGGTAAACCAACCGCACCTCCAGCCGAGGGAGCAA
>Ga0299913_10006153_pt1 | contig 10359 bp, 8 predicted proteins | sample RVTome_9_FD_201360 | JGI IMG/M metagenome (GOLD analysis project Ga0299913, IMG submission 201360) | Soil microbial communities from uranium-contaminated site in the Upper Colorado River Basin, Wyoming, United States - RVT155D38 (version 2) ... | reverse complement strand
CAGCTGCTCACCTTCCTTCAGGACGTCCCGGACGTCCTTGACGCGGTGATTCGCCAGCTCCGAGACGTGCAGCAGCCCGTCGGTTCCCGGCATGATCTCCACGAAGGCGCCGAAGTCGGTGATGCGCTGCACCTTGCCGATGTAGACCTTGTGCAGCTCCGGCGTGGCGGTGAGCTCCTGGATCAGCGAGATCGCCTTCTGCGCCGACGACTCGTCGGCCGACGCGACGTTCACGCGGCCGTCGTCCTCGACGTCGATCTTCACGCCCGTCCGGTCGATGATGCTGCGGATGGTCTTGCCGCCGGGACCGATGACGTCGCGGATCTTGTCGACGGGAATCTTGATCGTGATGATGCGCGGCGCGAAGGTGGAGATGTTCTTCCGCGGCTCCTTGAGGGTCCCGGCCATCTTCTCGAGGATGAACAGGCGGCCGGCGCGCGCCTGCGCGAGGGCCTCTCGCATCACCTGCGCGGTGATGCCGGTCACCTTGATGTCCATCTGCAGCGCCGTGATACCCGCGGCGGTGCCGGCGACCTTGAAGTCCATGTCGCCGTAGTGATCCTCCGCGCCGGCGATGTCGCTGAGGACGGCGTACTTCCCTGTCTGCTCGTCCATGATCAGGCCCATCGCGATGCCCGCCACCGGCGCCGTCAGCGGCACCGCGGCATCCATCATCGCGAGCGAGCCTCCGCACACGGAGGCCATAGACGAGGACCCGTTCGACTCGAGGATGTCGGAGACGATGCGGATGGTGTAGGGGAAGGTGTCTTCGCCGGGGACGACCGGCGCGAGCGCCCGCTCGGCCAGCGCGCCGTGTCCCACCTCGCGGCGTCCAGGGCCCCTGAGGAAGGCGACCTCGCCCACCGAGAACGGCGGGAAGTTGTAGTGGAGCATGAAGCGCTTGTAGCCGTCCCCCTCCACGCCCTCGACCCGCTGCTGATCCTCGGCGGTCCCGAGCGTCGCCGTGACCAGCGCCTGCGTCTCGCCCCGGGTGAACACGGCCGAGCCGTGCACGCGGGGCAGCACGCCCACTTCGGTCCAGATATCGCGGATCTGGTCGAACTTCCGGCCGTCGAGCCGTACGGCGCGCTGCAGCACCTCGTCGCGGAGGACCTTCTCCTTCAACTCCTTGAAGATTGTCTTCGCCTCGACCTTCCGCTGCACCTCTCCCTCGGGCAGCGAGGCGATCAGCTCTTCGAGCACCTCGTCGACGCGGTCGTAATTCTCGAGCTTGCCGCGGATGCGCATCGCCTCGCTGAGCGGCACCAGCACCTTCTCCTCGACCTCGCGGTAGAACTCGCGGGAGATCTCGCGCGCCGGCGCCTCCAGCTTCCTGCGTCCGATCTCCTTCGCCAGGTCGTCGATGACCGCCACGATGTCCTTGATGGCAGCATGGGCGGTCTCGAGCGCGTGGACGGTCTCTTCCTCGCTGACCTCCTTCGCGCCCGCTTCCACCATCACCAGGCCGTCACGGCTCCCCGCGACGACCAGGTCCAGCCGGCTGCGCCGGCGCTGCTCGTACGTCGGGTTCACCAGGAACTCACCGTCCACCAGCCCGATGCGCACCGCGGCGATCGTCTTCTGGAACGGGATCTCCGAGATGGCGAGCGCGGCGGAGGCGCCCGTGATCGCCAGCACGTCGGAATCGTTCTCCGAGTCGGCTGACAGCACGAGCGCGATGACCTGCGTCTCATGACGCCAGCCCGCGGGGAAGAGCGGCCGGATCGGCCGGTCGGTCATGCGGCTCGTGAGCACCTCTTTCTCCGACGGCTTGCCCTCCCGCTTGAAGAACCCGCCGGGAATGCGGCCGGAGGCGTAGGTGTACTCGCGATAGTCCACCGTGAGGGGCAGGAAATCGATGCCCTCCCTCGGGCTCCCGGAGTGGCAGGCGGTCACGAGCACGACCGTGTCGCCGAACCGGACCACCACGGAGCCGTCAGCCTGTTTCGCGAGCTTGCCCGTCTCGAAGGAGAGGGTCTGGGAACCAATCTTGATGTCACGCGTATGCATAGCCTTGCCTCGATGAACGCTGGTCGCCGGAGCGCGCAGTGCCGCGATCCCCGAGGGTTCGCCGCACCGGTGCGGCGCCCTGCGGATCGGGGCGGGGGGAGGGCCGGTCAATCGGATGTGCCGTATCCACGGGAGCAGTCAGCGCCGCCGGAGGCGGCGCCTGACGGTCGGAGTGGGCTACTTGCGGATTCCGAGTCGGCGTATCAGGTCTCCGTAGCGTTCGGAATCCTTTTGCTTCAGATAATCCAGCAGGCGGCGCCGCTGACCGACGAGCTTCAGAAGTCCACGGCGCGAATGGTGATCCTTCGCGTGGGTCTTGAAATGCTCGGTGAGGTAATTGATGCGCTCGCTGAGGATGGCCACCTGTACTTCAGGGGATCCGGTGTCGCTCTCGTGGGTCTTGTAGGTCCCGATGATCTCGGACTTGCGGTCCCTGGTCAGCGTCAAGTTCTTACCCTCCACGCACGGCCCAGACCCGAGCGCGCCGCGCTCCACCAGACCGCCGTAAGTGATTCGAGGAGTTGAAATTCTACATCAACACGACGAAGGGATGCAAAAGGTCCGGCCGCGCCCCCCGGCGGGCTATGGCCACCAGGGCGCCGGCTGGATCCACCAGCCGGACGAGGCCTTCCGGCGGCGCCTCGATACCCCCTGCCGCCACCTCCGCACCGTGCCGCACCCTCGCCAGCGCCTCTCCGGCCACCGTCACCGCCGGGAGCTCCTCGACCGCGCGCCCCGGCGGCCGGACGGCGCGCCGCGCCGCCTCCGGGTCGGCGAGCACCTCGTCGAGCGGCACCGCGTCGGCGAGAGTGAATCGGCCGCTGGCCAGGCGTCGCAACGCCGACAGGTGTGCGCCGGTCCCGAGCGCCCGGCCGAGGTCCCGCGCCAGCGCGCGCACGTAGCATCCGGCCGAACAGACGACGTGCAGGATCGCACCGCCGTCCTGCATGCCGATCAGATCGAGCTGGTGGACGACGACCGCCGCCGGCGCAAGGTCAGGCTCGGCGATGCCCTCCCGGGCGAGCGCGTAGGCCCGCTGGCCGCGAATCTTCTTCGCCGAGAACCGCGGCGGCCGCTGCAGGAGCGGTCCGCGGAACGCCGCGAGCGCCCGCTCGATCGCCGCCGGCTCGACCGCGGTCTCGATGCCGTCGCCGGCTGCCGCCCCCGTTTCGTCGTCGGTCTCCGTCTCCCAGCCGAACCTGACGTGTGCCTCGTAGGTCTTGTCGGCCCCGCTCAGGAACTGCGCGAGGCGCGTGGCGCGGCCGAGCAGCAAAGGGAGGACGCCGGTGGCGAGCGGATCGAGCGTGCCGGTATGGCCGACCCGGCGCTCGCCGAGGACGCGCCGGACGGAAGCGACGACGTCGTGTGAGGTGAGCCCCCGGGGCTTGTCGATCACGAGCAGGCCGTCGCATCCGGCCGCGCCGGACCGATTCGACCGGGGAGGACCGCCGGCTCCGGCCACCTAGTCCGCCGGGCTGCCGGAGAGCGCGCGGTCCTCGGCGAGCCCGCGCTCGATCGCGTCGACGAGATCGCGGGTGAGCCGCGCGCGCACTTCGGCGTAGTCGCCGGCCACCGTGCAGCCGGAAGCGTTCTTGTGTCCGCCGCCGCCGTACCGCTTGGCGACCGAGCAGACGTCGATCTCGCCCTTCGACCGCATGCTGACGCGAAACTCGCGCTCGCTCAGCTCCTTGAAGAAGACGACCGCCTGGATGTCGCGGACGGTCAGCGGCAGGTTGATGAGGCCTTCCGTATCCTCGTAGTTGCCCCCGGCGTTGGCGGCCATCGCGCGATCCACGCGGACGACGGCCAGCCGTCCGTCGTCCTCGAGCTCGATGGAGCTGAGCACGGCGCCGAACAGCTTCAGCCGTCCCAGCGAGTTGCTGTCGAAGATGCTCCGCGCGACTCTGGGCGGGTCGACGCCCGCCTCGACGAGGCGGCGGCAGATGTCGAAGGTCCTCGGCGAGATGCTCGAATAATGGAACGAGCCGGTATCGGTGAGGATGCCGACGTAGACGTGCGTCGCGATCTCCACCGAGAGGGGGACGCGGAGCGCCTCCACGATATCAAAGACCATTTCGGCGCAGGCCGCGGCCTGGCCGTTGAACCAGTTCACGGCGCCGAACTCCGCGTTGCCGGGATGGTGGTCGACGTTGATCAGGAAGTAGCGGTCGAGGCCCTCGACGCCCGTCCGCCCCAACTCGCTGCACTCGAGGACGATCGCGGCGTCGAACTCGCCTTCCACGCGGTCCGCGACACGGATGGACGGCACGCCGGGGAAGGCCATGAGCGGCGGCGGCGCCGGATCCCGGTTCACGATGGCGACGTCCTTGCCGAGCGCGCGGAGGGCATAGGCCATCGCGAGCTGGGAGCCGATCGAGTCTCCATCCGGGCGCGCGTGCGAGCTGATCACGAAGCGCTGCCGGGCAAGGACGGCGTCGCGGATCCGCTCGATGGCGTCGCGGTGCTCGGGCTCAGGACTGATCGTCGGAGCCGCTGTCTCTGGCATCGTCGGGGACGGCCTCGTCGCGGGCGTGGATCTCCTGCAGGAGCTCCTCCACCCGCGCCTGATGGGCAATGGACTGATCGAAGCTGAACTGGAGCTCGGGCACCCTGCGGAGGCGCAGCCGCTGGCCGAGCTGGCGCCGCAGGAACGGCGCAACGCGGCCGAGCGCCTGTTCGGTGGCCCGCCGTGCCGCCGCGTCGCCCATTGTCGTGTAATAGATCCGTGCGATCTGCAGATCGCGCGTCACCTGCACGCGCGTGAGCGTCAGGAAGCCGACGCCGGGGTCGTGTACCTGGCGCGCGATGATGTCGCTGGCTTCGATGCGAATCTGCTCCGCCAGCCGCTCCGGACGCGCCGCACTCATGTCAGGAACTCGATCTCGCTCCGGGCGAGCGATCCGGGTTCGATCTGCTCGACCATCTCGACGGCGGCGTCGAGCTCGCGCCGGGCGAGCGCTTCGCTCGCCGCGACGGTCACGACCCCCAGGCCGGCACGCTGCCACAGGTCCTGGTGCTCCAGCTCCGAGACGGCCACGTTCAGCCGCCGGAGCCGGTCCTTCAGACTGCGGAGCACCATGCGTTTGTCCTTCAGCGACCGCGCGCCGGACAGGTGCAGCTCGAGGGAGAGCAGGCCGACCACCATCAGCGGCTGCCCGGGCCGTCCCCCGTCAGACGGTCGCCGCCACGCGTTCGACGACGAAGCATTCGATCACGTCGCCGACCTTGATGTCGTGGTAGCGGTCGAACGCGATGCCGCACTCGAGCCCCGCCTTGACCTCCGACACGTCGTCCTTGAAGCGCCGCAGCGACGCGATGCGGCCCTCGTGGATGACGACGTTGTCGCGCAGCAGGCGCGCCTGCGCGTCGCCGCCCCGCGTGATGCGGCCGTCGGTCACCATGCAGCCGGCGATGACGCCCGCCTTGGGCACCTTGAACAGCTCGCGCACCGCTGCCGCGCCGAGCCGCGTTTCCTTGACGGTCGGCTCGAGGAGGCCGACCATCGCCTTCTTGATCTCGTCCGACACGTTGTAGATGACCGAGTGGAGCCGGATGTCGACGTTCTCCCGCTCGGCGACCTCGGCGGCGCTGCGATCCGGCCGGACGTTGAAGCCGACGATGATCGCTTCCGACGCGGAGGCCAGCAGCACGTCGAACTCGTTGATCGCGCCGACGCCCGAGTGCAGGATCTTGATCTTCACCCTGTCGGTGCTGAGCTTCGTCAGCGAGTCGGCGAGCACCTCGGCCGAGCCCTGCACGTCGGCCTTGATGATGATCGCGAGCTCCTTGACGCTGCCCTCGGCGATCTGCTGCTGCAGCGATTCCAGCGTGACCCGGCCCGTCCGCGCGCCCAGCGTGCGCGCCTTCGCCTGCTCCTGGCGGAAGTGCGCGATCTGGCGCGCCTTCGCCGCGTCGGCCACGGCCTGGAACGCGTCGCCCGGCGAGGGGAGCCCGGTCAGGCCGAGCACCTCGACCGGCGTTGACGGGCCGGCCGATTTCGTCGGGCGTCCGCGGTCGTCGATGAGGGCGCGCACCTTGCCGACGATCGTGCCGGCGATGAACGTGTCGCCGACGCTGAGGGTGCCGTCCTGCACGAGGATGGTGGCGACGGGCCCGCGCCCGCGATCCAGCTTTGCCTCGAGAACGGTGCCCGACGCGTTCCGCTTCGGGTTGGCCTTGAGCTCGCCGATGTCGGTCACGAGCAGCACCATCTCGAGCAGCAGGTCGAGTCCCTCGCGCTTCTTGGCGGAGACGTCCACCATGACCGTGCTGCCGCCCCATGCCTCCGGCACGAGGCCGAGATCGGCCAGCTCGCGCTTGACCTGATCGGGGTTCGCGCCCGGCTTGTCGATCTTGTTCACCGCCACGATGATCGGCACGTTGGCGGCGCGGGCGTGGTTGATCGCCTCCTTGGTCTGCGGCATCACGCCGTCGTCGGCGGCGACGACGAGGACGACCACGTCGGTGACCTTGGCGCCGCGCGCGCGCATCATCGTGAACGCCTCGTGGCCCGGCGTGTCGAGGAAGACGATGCTGCGCTCCCCGACCGTCACGTGATAGGCGCCGATGTGCTGCGTGATCCCGCCCGCCTCGCGCTCGGCCACCCGCGTCGAGCGGATCGCATCGAGCAGCGTGGTTTTGCCGTGATCGACGTGCCCCATGACGGTGACGACCGGGGCGCGCATCGCGAGATCGGCGGCATCGTAGTCCTCCGACTCGACCTGCAGCAGTTCCTCCTCGAAGCTGCGCATCTGCACGTCGGCGCCGAACTCGCGCGCGATCAGCGACGCCGTCTCGCTGTCCAGCGTGCTGTTGATGGTCATCATCAGCCGCTTGTCGAGCAGCTTCTTCAGCACGTCCTTGGCGCGGACTTCGAGCTTGTCGGCGAGGTCCTTGACGGTCATGCCCTCGGCGGCCGTGATCGAGCGGGTGATCGGCGGCGGCGCGGCGGGAGCGGCAGCGGCAGCCGGCCGGGAATCCGGGCGCCGGTCTCCGTCGCGCCGGTGACCGCCGGGACGCCCGCGCATCGGAGGCCGCATCGGCGGCCGCGGGCCGACGGCCGGACGCGCGGGCATGCCGGGCTGCGACGGGCGAATCGGATGCGAGGGCAGCGGCCGCGGACCGCCGGGCGGCACTGGCGGCTGATACGGTCTCACCTCGCCTGGCCGCGCCCCCGGACGGGCCGCCATCGACGGCTGTGAGGCCGGCCGCGGCGGTGCGGCGGCCGGTCGCGGCGGCGCGGGCCGGGGCGCCGGCTGGCGCGGCTGCACCGGGCGCGACGGCGTGACCGGCCGCGGGAGCGGGCGGGCCTCGGGAGACCCGGGCTCGGGGCGCTGCTCTTCGATGCGGAGGCGGATCGTCGGGGGCACGACGCGCCCCGCAGGTGGCGGCGCCGGCGTCGGCGTGTCGGCGGCCTCAGCCGCCGGCTGCGAGGCTTCCTCGGCGGCGGGAGCACCTTCGGCGGCCGCTGCCTCGGCTGCCGGCTCCGGCGCCTCGGTGACGTCCTCCGGTGGGGCCTCGGCCGTCTCGAAGGCCGCCTCGAACGCCTCGAGCGACGGCGCCTCCGGCGCCTCGGACGGCGGTGGCGCCGGCGGCCTGGGTGCCTTCACCAGACGCGGCGGCCCGAGCGTCTGAACCTGGGGCTTTGGCGGCTCGGCCTTGCGCGCCAGCGCCGGCTTCCTTCCGGGCGCCGGACGGTCGGAGAACATGTCGCCGGAGGGGAGTGCGATGCCGCGCTGGCGCGCGAGGCGCTCCACGAACTGGCGCCCCACGACCTCTTCGATCGTGCTCGACGCGCTCTTCACCTCGATGCCGTGATCGCGCTTGAGCAGCGCCATCACTTCCTGGCTGCTGGTGCCGAGCAGCTCGGCCACTTTGTAGATCCGGACTGTCGCCAATCGCTTACCTCGAAATGCCAGTGGAACTACTGCGTCTCGGCAGGCTCCGTATCCTCGCTCTCCGTCCCGTCAGCGGCGCGCGGCTCGCTGCCGGCGGTCTCTTCGGCCGCCGGGGCGGCCACCCTCTCTTCGCGCTCGTCGGCGGCGGCCTCGACGGCTTCGGCCTCGGCCGGCTCGACGGGGGTCTCGTTCTCACCGCCTGTCTCCGCTCCGCCCTCCGCCAGAAGCTCGCCCTCCGCCTGAAGCCCGTTCTCGGCCTGCGCCTCGCCTTCGGCGAGTCCTGCTTCGAGGCCGGCGAACTGCGCCTCGACCTCGCGGCGCTTCTCTTCCTCGCTCTTGATGTCGATGCGCCATCCGGTCAGCTTCGCCGCGAGCCGGACGTTCTGGCCCTTCTTGCCGATCGCCAGCGACAGCTGCTTGTCCTCGACGACGACCTCCATCGTCTTCTCGCGGTCATCGCCGATCGACACGCGCTGGACCTTGGCGGGACTGAGCGCGTGGGTGACGAACGCCACGGGGTCCTCGGAAAACTCCACGATGTCGATCTTCTCGCCGCGCAGCTCCCGGATGATCGCCTGGACGCGCGTGCCCTTCATGCCGACGCAGGCGCCCACCGGGTCCACGTCGCGCTCGCGCGAGAAGACGGCCACCTTCGCGCGGTCGCCCGCCTCGCGGACGGCGCCGCGGATGACCACCGTGCCGTCGTAAATCTCCGGCACCTCCTGCTCGAACAGCTTGATGAGCAGCGCGGGATCGGTGCGCGACAGCACGATCTGCGGGCCCTTGGCGCTGCGCGTCACGCCCTTGATGACGGCGCGCACGCGGTCCGACGGGTTGTAGCTCTCCGCGCGCGACTGCTCCTTGCGCGGCAGAATGGCCTCGGCCCGGCCGGTGATCTCGACGATCATGTCGCCGTTCTCGAAGCGCTTCACCGTGCCGTTGACGACCTCGCCGACGCGCTGGTTGTACTCGGCGTAGATGTTCTCGCGCTCGGCCTCGCGGACCTTCTGGAAGATCACCTGCTTGGCGGTCTGGGCGGCGATGCGGCCGAGCACGTCGGTGGGCTTGGGGAACTCGATCTCCATGTCCACCTCGGCCTCCTCGCCATAGAGCGCCTGCGCCTCCTCGAGCGAGATCTCGGTGGTGGGGTCCGTGACTTCCGGCACGATGTGGCGTACCGCGAACAGGTCGACCTGTCCCGTCTCCGGATTGAAGCGCGTCTTGAGGTTCTCGTTGCTTTTGTAGTACTTGCGCGATGCCGTCAGCACCGCGTCCTCGATGGCGGTGATGATCACCTCGGGCTCGATGCCCTTCTCCTTCGCCAGCGCCTCGATCGTCTGTTGCAGTGTGTTCGTCATCATCGTTGCTTACTGGCAGCTGGCGGCTGGCAGCGCGTGATTCCGGTCTGCCGTAGGTCCCGTTGCGCCCGGGCGCTCAGCCCGCTGCCTGCTGCTCTTCAGAACTCCACGTCGAGCCTCGCGCGCTTGATCGCCCCGAGCGGGATGCGATGGCGCTTCCGTCCTTCGGCCTCGAAGAGCAGCGCGCCGTCCTCCACGCCCTCGATGCGGCCGGCGAAATGGCTCTGGCCGTCCACGGCCGGCGCGACCGTCACCTTGGCCCGCCGGCCCGTGAAGCGCCGGAAGTCGCGCTCGTCCCGCAGCGGACGATCCAGCCCCGGCGACGAGACCTCGAGGGTGTAGGAGCGGTCGAGCGGATCGTCCACGTCGAGGATCGCGCTCAGCTCGCGGCTGACCCGCGCGCAGTCCTCGATGCCCACGCTGTCGTCGGAAGCTCCGGGCCGTCCCGGCCTGTCGATGAAGACGCGGACCACCCACCCGATGGACTCGCGCCGGAGCTGGAGGTCGAACAGTTCCAGCCCGTGCGAGGCCGCGACACGCTCGGCCACCGCGCGGATCCGCTCCGTCGCGTCCATCGCCGTCCCGGACCCTCAAACACAAAGAGTGGGCACGAGGCCCACCCTGCATGGCGCTCTAACCAGTCCGCCTCGAACTACTTATGCTATCACAGGCCGACCGGCCGTCCCAGGGCGCCTGAAGGGAGCGGGTGGGCGAGGAGGTCGTATCCGCGGGCTCCCACGAGCTCGACATCCACGAAGGATCCCGCCCGCACGGCGCCGGGGTCGCAGTCGGTCAGGAAGACCAGGGGGTCGATCTCCGGGGCCTGCGAGGCCAGGCGCCCCCGAAGCACCCACTCGTGCTCGTCGGAGGGACCGTCCACCAGGACCCTCGCGCGCCGGCCCAGGCGGGCCTTCTGGGCCGCCTTCACGAGCCCCTGCTGGCAGGTCATCACACGCCGCCGGCGCCTGCGCTTGACGTCCGCCGGCACATCGTCGGGGAAGCCGGCGGCGGCCGTGCCCTCCTCGTGCGAGTAGGTGAACACGCCCACGTGATCGAACCGGCTCTCGCGCAGGAAGCCCTCGAGCTCATCCACG